>Ga0302325_10032194_pt1 | contig 10774 bp, 9 predicted proteins | sample Palsa_T0_2_FD_201948 | JGI IMG/M metagenome (GOLD analysis project Ga0302325, IMG submission 201948) | Peat permafrost microbial communities from Stordalen Mire near Abisko, Sweden - Palsa_T0_2 | ecosystem: Environmental > Terrestrial > Soil > Palsa > Peat permafrost | place: Sweden: Abisko... | reverse complement strand
TGGTGTTGCTGCATTTCCCTCATCTGCACTCTTGCAGAAAGGAGAGGAACTAACAACCGGATTGCTTCCAAGGTCCGCGTTGAGACAGTCCCCCGAGAAGTATTACTTTGAGTTGCCTGCTGTAGACGCATAAGTTCCAAAATTCCAAGGCGATAAACTCACTCCATTAGCGCGGGGCCTCATGGGGATATCCTGTAAATGGATATTCTGTAAAGTGAAGATCCAGCTTTTGGAAGGAAATACTGAGAGATGCAGGCGGGCAAGCACCTCCACCATACGGATATAATAGGAAAGATGGTCAGAACACCCTTGCGTTGAATCAAAACGCCAAGCATTTTCAGAATGGCAGTTCCGATTCTGAAGTTGTCTCGACTTATCGATATATGTCCCCTCAGTAAACTAGGAATGTAGAGGAAACTCGCCTATCCTCTCCCCGAAACACCTTTAAATGCCTGGACGTAATCCACAACCACAACCTATTAACCCCATAACCCGCATGGAAGGCGGCGGCGCAGCAGCCGACAACTACCGAGACTACCCAGACTCCTAGCACTCCCAGTAAGCACAACGCCCAGGTAAGCGCAATGCCCTCCCAGCAGCGCCCAGCACGCCTGCCCAGAGCACGTGCTGTCCCTAGTTCCTCCTAGACAATTTAAACACTTCTGAGTTCCAACCATTTTTTTAGGATACAAATCGTTCCTCGCTTATCCCGATGGTATATGTGGAGCCCTATTAACTGAATGAAATTGATTGATTTCGTGATCACTTTTTGTGTTCTAATGTTTTGAGGTGTTTCGAGGAGGGTGCGCCCTCGCTTTGGCTTGCTACCGCCCCAGAGCCTAGGCAGCCGTGGTACCTCTTCACCCCACTTCTCATGTCCGTTGACTCCGTTCAACGCTCTACTCCTTCCACAGGCCCCTCTCAATACCAGAACAGGCAACGAGATAGCGCCAAGCTGGTACATCACAGCGTCTGAGACGGTATAAAAGGGTCAGAATGGCTTCCAACAAAAAGCCAAAGTAGAAGCACCCCACGTACTTCTCGGTCTGAAACTGATGCCATATACAGCTTTCCTCCAGTGCGCGCTTGCATTTTCGACATGGATGGTCTCCTTATCAACACAGTAAGATCAAATCTCACGATTCTGGCTACTTGCTTAAATTTACCAGGAAGACATTTACACTCTATGTGCCAACATCGTCCTCGAAAGATACGGAAGACCTCATCTACCATGGTCCATTAAAGCACAACTCATGGGCGTTCCCGGATCATCCACGGGAGACGTATTTCATGCATGGGCTCAACTCCCTATTCCACGTGAGCAATTCGACAAGGAACAAAAAGAGGAGCAGCGAATCCACTTCCCAGAGTGTAAACCGCTCCCCGGAGCAGAGAAATTGCTTCGGCAACTCAAAGTCGCAAGAAACAACGACGGCAAGAAAATACAAATCGCTCTCGCTACTAGTACAAACCAAATTAATTATGATTTGAAAAGCCAAAGCGCCGAAACGAGGGAGCTGTTAGCTAATTTTGATGACAATAAGCGCATTTTGTGGGACGACCCTCGATTAGCAGATGCTCGAGGCAAACCAGCACCTGATATATTCTTGTTGGCTTTGAGAAGCATTAACGAGACTCTCGAAGAAGGAGAAACACCAATCACCTCCGAAGAGTGCTTAGTCTTCGAGGATAGTGTGCCAGGTGTCGAAGCAGGCAGAAGGGCAGGAATGAGAGTGGTCTGGGTGCCCCATCAAGCTTTGGCAGCTGAGTACAAGGGCAAGGAAGAGTTGGTGTTTGCTGGAAGGATTGGTCTGGTGAAGATTGGAGATGAATGGCAGTTAGGGGAGGTCGGTGATGGTTGGGGTGTGAAATTCTCGAGCTTGGAAGAGTTTCCATACGCCGATTTTGGAATCCGGATCTCAAAATGACCGTCATACTCGGGAGTAGTACTAAATCTTGAATTATCACGATTATAACAGCTCCTTCCACAATTTCTGCGGTATTTTTAATTATTTCTGCGTTAGAGCTCCGAAAATTGTCTTTCAATGACCCAAACAAAGGTTGGATTGCGTTCACACCAGTCAATTCCTTCTAGCTTCCCCGTTTAAGCCCTTGCTATGTCACTCTATCTATTCTCTGAGCACCCTGCCCAAGTATATTTTCAGTCCTAAAAGAATCCTTATTTGATACACCACTTTGGTCGTTTGGAAGTAGAATCGAGCTTTGGAGCGTTTTGATGTACGTCTGCAATTTCCTATATAGTCACGCCCCCCTTCATGAAAACCAGCACAGTTTAGAGAAGCTGACGAAGAAGACAACTTCATCTTGTTGAAACAATCCCGCAAAATGAAAGCTTACTTTTCCGATAGCCCCAGCTATTAGCTTGGTAAAGGAATGCGGAGGGCGTACTGTATCTCGAGTTGATAATCGAAAATGTAGATCAAATGACTTCAATTTTCTCTACCATGCATGTATAGCTCTGATCTAATGAATTGCTTTCCCATGATCCGTGAAAACACTCCGAACTCCCCGAGATGCCATCGTAGCGATGCTTGAATGTTGCAAGGCGAGCTTCTAAGCCGTCTCCTCAACAGGCTTCTTCTCCTCAACAGGCTTCTTGTTCTCCTTATCCTTGGTATCTTCTACTTTCGTCTCCTCGCCGATCTTGGTTTTACCATCTTCAACCTCGGTCGCCTCATCGTCCTTAATCTCCTCGAACCGATTCAGCTCAACTCCACCCTCTAAAGGCTTTTGATCTTCATCATCACTCTCCTCATCAAATCTCTCGAGAGCCGGATTAGCATAATCAGGGTCAAGGCCAACCTCCTGGAACCAGTCGATGATAGTCCTAAAACCTCTTGGGAGCATAGCTTCGGCATAGTACGGTTCTCCTAAGCTGTAGACAGGGCACCCGTAAGCTGGGATGTACTTGCGGCCCTTGTGATCGGCGAGAAAGGTTCCTTCGGGCTCGGAAGAGATGACGTAGACACGGCCACGCTGCGAGGATGTTAGCAATCGGTATCAAAGGCGGAGAATTAGGAGCAACTTACGTCCAAGAACCAGTCCGCGAAATCAATGTTCTTGATCTCGGTTGCATGATACCAAGTAGCAACCGAAGCGAAAGCAGCAACCCTCCCTCCCCATTTCTTGAAGTTCTCATGCTTCTCCAAGAAGACCGAGACTTGAACTGCCCCATCCGAAACACCAACGATATCAAGCATGGCTTTAGGATCAAGTAATTCCTCGACAACATGATTGAAGATGTAATTGACGTGCTCCTCGGTATTTCTGTTACCAGGGATAGTGTTTTTGATAGGGTCAAAGCGGAATGGGTTCTCGACAGAACTCTTTTGCGGAAGAGCATACCAGGTTGTTTGTGTGACAGCCTTCTTGCCTCGACGCCACCATCTCAACTGTCCTAGATTGGCAAGTATAATGCCTGGAGCTTCCGGATTGCCTGGGCAGGTGGTCTGGGCCTGGATGTACTTGACGAAATCAACGGCGGAGCCCGCGTTTATTCCTCCCTTGGCCCCAATAATACGATGTGCAAAGATACCAAGGTCTTGTGTGTGTTCGTAGAAGAGAATGACGACCCGTTTCTTGTCTTTGATGTTGGAAGAGACGAAGACGGGGACATTGGGCTCGGTTTCCTTTGCACCAAGGGGCAAACGGATCTTCTCGAGGCCAAGCTTTTCGAGACGCCGACCTACGAGTTCGCGGATAGCACCTGCAAGCGTGTTAGTAATAGGAAGGTGAAGCAATGTAGCTTTGACCAACCATTCATGGCCTCACGCTGGACGCAATTGTGGCGATCATTCTTGGTGAGGAAGAACTTGAAGTATGCCTTCGGGTCCTTGATGCTTCGGATTTCATCTTTGCCGTTGATGAGATAGCTGGAAACTAATTAGCAGGGTCACTGGCTGGAAGGTGAGCATACCCTAAACCATCGAGGGTGGTTTCGAATTTGGGGTCTTTTGGAAGACCGGAGTCAAGACGGCGGAACATTCTGGCTTTATTCTGCAGTTTCCACTCTCGCGTCGAGAGCTTGGTCAATGGATCTCAAAACCTGGGTCTGGGTTGTTTTTGGAGGTGGAAGGATTGTCGTAGAAGACTTCGAGTGTCGATATACAAATTGTTTAGCGAAACGAGAAGTAGATTGTTCGGACGAACCAGGCTCATCCGATGCCGCACCAAGAGCAAAATTTAGGTGACAGGAAACGTCGATTGCTAGCCAACTCGGTCGAATCTGTGAATTGACGAAATGTTCTACGTATGCCGAATTGATGAATGAATAATCTGAAAATGCAGAAATGAGGGGCACGAAGGAGGACGGAACAAGAGCAAAGAGGTTTAATTCAATCTGGAAAGCGAGGAAATGCTCAAAGTCTATTCAAAGAATCAAGAACGGATTGAAGGGGGAGAACGTTGGACTCGTTTGCTCCCGGGAAACTGCATAAGCACTTTACAGCAGAAGAAGCAAGCAGGCACGCAAGGCAAGAAGCTTCCTCCAGATGAAACTCCAGCAAACCTCAAAGATAGACACTCCCCTAGACATTCCTGTAGAGTACCGGTACAATGAACCCGGCCTGGTCGTATCCGTTAGCCATTACTCAGAACACCCCACTGCTAAAAAAAAAAACTCATCGGCCTTCCAAAGAACGGTTCCCTTGAACCTAAGCATAGGCGTAAAACTCAATAGACGAGCTCTGGGTCTAGGTTTCTTCTGTTCGTCTAGATATTTGCCTCTTGAGTGGTGTCCTGAACGCGCCTAGTATGTATTTACACTTTCGCACCTCATTTACACCTGTAAAGCGATCTCCTGTATTCCTACAATGTGACGCCTCCAAATTGATGTCTTGTGGGCTTCTTCGAGGAATACAGTGGCGGTGTTTCTGTACCCCACCTCCACCATTCAGTCCACAGCTATTTGCTTGCTCCTTCCCATTTCCGCCAACTCCATTACCATCATCGTCCCAATCTTTCAATTGCGTCCTACCAGGCAGCCTTCTTCACGCCAGGTATATTGCCCGCCAGCGCATTCATTCGGAAATTGTACTGCGAAAAGTCTAGATCAGCCACCATGATCTCCCAAAACACTTTCAATACTCCATTGCAACACAAATCCACCCATCGGATCACATACCCTCGTCATCTTGAAATCCCTCAACACACCTCTCCCTTTGCCACCTTCAACACACCGATTTCTGATCTGCGTCGGGCGGGTATAGCAATGCATCTGCGTCAACTGCAGTTGCGCCTGGGCGCGCGTCCTCGCGGGCAGGGAAAGATTGCGGATGATATATCGAAGCGCTTGCCTATTGATCCCGTCAGTCAACAACGTGCTCTAGTGGCCCCAAATGATCCCATGACAAGTCAATGGATGGCTGGTGAATGGGAGGAGGCAGAGGGGGAGGCATACCGTTCCGGCTCGTGCTCAGCGAAAACCTTGCGCTTCGTGTGGTCGCGGATCACCTTGACGTTGACAAAACAACCAAGGTCGAGCTTCTTGGCCCTGAACATCGACATGTTGGCGGATTACAGAGAGCGTATTGTGGTGGTCAAAATGCAAAGAATGAAGTTGGTGATGCGGTAGTTCGAATTGAAGATCCTGGCTACGGTGACCTTTAGCGAGCAGTGCTGCAACTTGAACTTCAGATGAAAGTATTTATTTCGTCAACACGGAAAGACTATTTTCTGGACGTAACGAATCCATTGTTTTCACCAATCAAACTTATTCCCCCTCAGTTGGCCTCCCCGATATTTGGCTATCATATTATGAAGGATTGGATCATCTTTTACGGTCTTTGCAAAGGCAAGCTTTGACCACCATCCCCTGTTGTTTCAAGTACTTAAACTTAAATAAAGCACATTTCCTCGACTGTTCGCAGTCCATGGCCGTGTACGTTAAAAGGTCACACCATGCATATATCAATTGAGCTTCTGCTTAATTAACGACACCTGATGAAAGGCAGCGGACGCGCTATCTGAATTCTGCAAATATCGATCGCAAGATCATAGACAAGACCCACCAGTCACATACGAACTGCTCGATTGCCCTGCATGGACTGCCATCTTCTCTGATTGACATCAGGTTGCGGTTGCGCCGGCGGGCAATTGGGTGAATCAAAATACAAAGATGTAGAGATGCTCTCCCCTGTGAGGCATCTCGAACTTTTTTGCCAATTTTTTTGAGTATTGACTCCCTCAGAGAACCGAGATTGCGGTGGCTGATGAAGAGGCCTGAGTTGAATTTATCTGTTTGGTTCTGGAAAGAAGCGAGATATGGTGGTGGCTTGAGGGTTCGCCGTCGCCAAACACGGTAACGTTTCTTTTCTTTTCTTCAGCTGAATTTCAAGATTATTTCTGAAGCATCTGTCCTTGGATACTTCGCCGCTAATGACAGCGGCAGTAATGAGGGTATCGTTCATAAGTGGTTTACACTCCTCCCTGACTCGGAACTGCAGACAGTAATGACTGTTCAGAAGCAATGATCACGGGGGTTGCCAAAGCATCAACGAAGGCTCTCTTGAACCTCTAGAAAGCGCCTTAGATAACCAGGATGGGTCTTTGGACACATGATTGTGTCGCATGTAGGTATGCATTGATTCAGAGCCCTTGCTGCTTGTAGGCTTACGGCTTCTTGGTCTAACATCTTAGAACATCTACCTCCCTGCAATACCGACCGAGTGCCAATCGCGAAGTAGCGATCCAAGCCCAACTTACTTTTGCTGCCACCTTCGTAGGCTCATCAGGCGCTTCTTACGAAGCTCTTTCAAGCAAAACGCCTATCCGTCTTCTCAATATTAAAAGCATCGTATAACTCCAATTCTCCCCTGGTCTGCACGTTCCAGGAGTTGGATCTTAGAGACATATCTGGCTACTCTGGCTATTCTGCTCTGTCATACCGATGGGGAGATGACGAGCCTATACATCCCGTGATTCTGAATGGCAGAATAATCTACGTGCGGCGCCATCTTTGGGACTTTCTTATGCAAGCCCGCGACAACGGCTGGTATAATCGGTTGTGGATAGATGCCCTCTGCATCAACCAGCTCGATGGCCCCGAGCGAGATTCCCAAGTCATGATGATGGGCGAGATATATTCACGAGCATGCAATGTTCTGGTTTGGTTGGGTCCTCTAACTTCAGACGAGACACGGGCACTCATTGAAATGGAAATTTACATGGATGACATCAAACAATATACCAAGTTGGGCTGGCGACATGACCTTTGGAAGCACTATTCGCAACAAGCATGCAAGGGAGTTCGATCACTTTTGCGTCATCCGTATTGGAGTAGGAAGTGGATAGTCCAAGAGCTCCGGCTTGCGGGCCCGAATACCAGCCTTGTCACGAACAATGGGTTACACTCCTCTCAGCAGAGTTGCTGACTTCTTCTCCGAGGCACAGAGTATCATGCCACCAGAGGATCAAGGATGCTACCAAACGGATCTCAGGAAATATCAAGAGATCTTGATAAGGTCACCAAAGATGACAAGCAGAACTCTGGATCTAGATATGGCACTTACCATGTACGGCTCCCATATATGCAGTGATCCAAGAGACAATATATACGCTCTACTTGGAATATCGAAATCTTCCGACTTTCCTGTCGATTACGCTAAGCCGCTGGTGAACTTATATTGGGAGGTCCTTGCACTCATATACAAGGACAAAGACAGTGCTCAATTACTGCGCGGCACTGGAGAGTGGCTTCAGCATAAGATGGGACTATCGGATGACGAAGTGTGGAAAAGGTGGACAGAGCTCGTGAAAGACAACCAGTTTCCTGATATGTGGGGTTATCAGTTTGTAGAAGCCATGAGGATGATTATTGGGGAATTGACCAATACCCCCCCGCAACAATTCTCGAGCGCATCATTTCGTGATCTTCCTGCTTTCAGGGTCGACTTTGCAGATATTGCGGAGCATAATTACAAAACCGCAGGCAAGAAATCGATCATGGCACTATATGCATTGTTCAATCGAGTCTCCAGCACTCATCCATCTACCATTTCCACTGCACTCGAATTCTCTACCTACGGACCGGAGCTGGGAGATTACTTTGTTGGTATAATCGTCGACGCAAACCCCATATCCACCTCAGAATGTGAAACTCAACGTCAACTCTACGCAGACGGTCAGGCTTTGATCCCGTTCCCCATAGATCAGGCCACAAAAATATTGCAGTACTCAAGTTCACCCATGATCGAACACTGCCGACGATCTGAAACCAAACATCTCCTTCTGGCGACAGACGCAAGTTCTCAGCCGAATGAACTGCTGCCCCTCGCCAAAGACGACATTATGTGCATGTTCTCAGGTTACCAAGCTGCACTTATTCTCCGTCGATTGCCGGGGGACAAAGTTCTTTGCGGGGTTGCAGTCGTTAAATTCAAGTCTTCTGGGTGGTTTGGAAGAGCTGTCGCTCGGTTCCCCATGGCAAATGCGGGTTCAAGGGAAGTAAAGTCGGGTACAGATCGCATGGGAAAGTTGGGGGCATGGAAGCCGTCTCCGTCTGTGGTCCAGGTCTTCATGAAGCCTCACAGTTTTGTGAAGATTACGAATTGGAAGGCAGAGATTGGAGGACCTTGGAGAGGCCCTCTCTTGAACCGCTGTCTATGCAAGCCTGGGGAAGGCGGTTGCATTTAAGCTGAAAGGTTCAATTTAAATACTCAGTACTAAAAGCATCGGATCATAGATTTGAATCATATTAGGGCATAGTTTTTCGAGAATTTATGTGCCGTTGAAAAGAGTGTCGGCACATGACCTTAATCCATCATAAAGTTTGTTGGAACACTTCGAAGATTTCACATGTCTAAATATATTTTATTTGAGGGAGACACAAACATTACATTTATACACTTGAATATCTTCAATACTGGATTTTAGATTTCTTATTGCTTCTTATCAAAGGTGTTGTCATTCGTTTCCAAGTTTCATCATGTAATTTCTCTCGAGAAGGACTGAGTTTTGCCAGGCGTTGTAATTACCGGACAAGGTAGGCATTGATCAATATCCTTGCAGAATGGATTAATTTTGAGCTGAGATCTAGCTTTAGTGTCCATGTAAATACTTATGAGCAAGTGAAATATAGAACAAATCGGCGGAGGACTAGGCCACCCAGTCATAACCTGGGAGCTTGTGTTTATCCGTGCTCGCAAAAGCAGCAGCGAAGTACTTCTGCCCGAACTCCAAAATCCTTGTCCAAGCGATGAAAGCAAAGATGTTGTTTCTCAGCCAGAGCCCCCAAGCCGTCTGAGGAGCAAGGACCGTAGGTACAAGTGGCGGAACTTTCTGTAGGTCGTCGATAATGGGCCGCATGCGCTCTTCGTAGGCTTTAAGTCCTTCTGCAAGATTGCCCTTGTGCCTGCTGAGCTCGCCCGCCAGCACATAGGCGCCGGCAATCGCGAGCGATGTCCCACCTCCTGTGAAGCCTGGTGCATAGCCCGCGTCGCCAATCAAAACAAAACGTCCTTTGAACAGGTTTGGGATCCTAACCTGGACAATTTCAGTGGCATAGAAGTCTTGTGCCTCGAACATTCCCTTAATTAACTCGTTAGTTTTCCAACCAGCACCTTCGTAAAGCTGAGAGATAAGCTTCTTGAGCGCGTCGTCCCCTTGCGCCACGGCTTTGCGGAAGAGGAGCCCTGCATCATGAGCATCACGTGGGTTGATCCCCATCAGGGCGACTCGATTCACGCCAGATGGATCAGGCCCAAGAGACAAAAATCGGCCTCCGGGCGCGCTGTACCCTTGACCGATTTTACTTCCCTCAAGAAGATCTTGGTCGATAGAGAAGTAAGCCGCCCAACAATTCGTCGGCTCCATATGGTCTCTGACGCCGCAACCAAGGCCGAGAGCTCGAGTCCTTGAGGTCGCGCCATCACATGCAACGACAAGATCGTAATCTGACGTTGGATAGCCGTTCGCAAATTCAACGGTAACAGACTCGTTGTTCTTTCCGTCATGCTGTTTCTGGATCGAGGACACTTGCTCGCCAAAAACATATTTGATGTTATCGTTGTTCTTGGTCATGTCGAAGATAATTTGTGACAAGTCGCCACGGAAGATCTCGTACTCGGAGACGAGCGATTGCTGATCGGGGTTCCCAGTAGCCCTGATGGTTCCATACGGTCGGCCGTCCTCGCGAACGAAGCTGAGGCCGTCTATCTGCGTCGTCTTGGCTCGCACGGCCGCCTCCATCCCCTCCATCTTCCGCATGACTGTGACGCCCACGGTGCGAATATCAATGCTCTGTCCACCGGTACGCAGTTGAGGGAAGCGCTCGATGATAGTGACGTGTGCCCCGGCCTTGGCGAGCCACTGCATGATAAAGGAGTTAGCATGATCGTACCTCACAGCTTCTCAGGAGTAAATGAGCAGAACAAGAGAATCAAGCTTCTTCAATCTGTGTTGGGGGTGCATCAGATGAGGATGATATGGGAGTGATTTAGAAAAGGAGACAGAGGCTTTCGGGATCCCGCAGTGGTGCACTGACATAGGCGGCCGATGGACCCGCAATGGATGCGCCCACCACTAGAACCCGTAGTTGAGACATTAATTGAATCGAAGCAAAAAGACCCCTTTGCAAGTAGAATTCCAAAACCGATTCTAAGAGGAACAAGTGCAATTTCAAGATCTAATTTTTACAATAACTCTTGCTATCCTGACCCCCAAAGTGCTTTTGTACTCCCTCGGTATGTGAGTTCCAGCTTCGGGTCAAGCCAAGGTTCGGGGACGATTCAAGCTCCGAGCTCCGAAGGCCCACCAA
>Ga0302325_10032193_pt1 | contig 10774 bp, 10 predicted proteins | sample Palsa_T0_2_FD_201948 | JGI IMG/M metagenome (GOLD analysis project Ga0302325, IMG submission 201948) | Peat permafrost microbial communities from Stordalen Mire near Abisko, Sweden - Palsa_T0_2 | ecosystem: Environmental > Terrestrial > Soil > Palsa > Peat permafrost | place: Sweden: Abisko... | reverse complement strand
GTCACACCCTCGCGCGTCTCGGTGTCGGTCGAGCGCGGCTTGGCGTACTGGCCCGCCATGCGGCCGACACGGACGATGGGCTTCTTGAGGCCGTGCAGGAGCACGAGACTCATCTGCAGAAGGATCTTCAGCTTCTTGGCGATGATGTCCGACTCACAGTCGGCAAACGCTTCTGCGCAGTCGCCCCCCTGAAGCAGAAACGCCTCCCCGCGCTGCGCGGCTGCCAGGCGCGCGCGCAGCGCCTCGATCTCCCACGACACGACGATCGGGGGCAGGCGCGAGAGCTGCGCGACGACCCGCTCCAGGGCCTTTGGATCGCCGTAGAACGGTTGCTGCTGCGCCGGCCGGGTCTGCCAGCTGGCGCTATGCCAGGAAGTGCTTTCGGGCGCTCTCATGGCATCGATCCTAGCATGTGACTCAGGTGCGATTCGGCGGGCGCCGTCAGGGGTGGCGTCGGGCGCTCTTCGAAGGCAGAATGCGCCACTTTTCACGGGGTACGTAATGCATCGAGTCCTCATCCTTGGCGCCGGAAAGATCGGCGCACTGATCTCCGTATTACTAGCAGAATCGGGTAGTTACAGGGTGCAGCTGGGCGATGTGGACGGGGCCGCCGCGGACGGTGTGGTACGCGCCCACGGGAACGGTCAGTTGAATGGTTTCGCGCTCGATGCCAGAGATACGCAGGCGCTCGCGAGGCACCTCACCGAGCACCCGGTCGATGCGGTGATCTCAAGCCTGCCCTACTACTGCAATGTCGCTGTGGCGGAAGCTGCGCGCAAGGCGCGGGTGCATTACTTCGACCTCACCGAGGACGTCGAGGTCACGCGCGCGGTGCGCACGATCGCAGCCGGCGCCGGCCAGGCGTTTGTGCCGCAGTGCGGGCTCGCGCCGGGATTCATCAGTATCGCCGCCGCCGAGCTCATCACCCATTTTGACGCGCTGCGCGCGGTGAAGATGCGTGTCGGGGCTCTGCCGCAGCATCCGAACAACGTCCTCAAGTATTCCCTCACCTGGTCGACCGAGGGTCTCATCAACGAGTACGGCAACCCCTGTCAGGCGGTCAGCGAAGGGCGAGTACTCGAGGTGGCCCCGCTCGAGGGGCTCGAGGAAATCGAAATCGACGGCACGCTGTACGAGGCGTTCAATACCTCTGGTGGCCTCGGCTCACTCGCCGAGACGCACGGCAAGCACATCGAGTCGATGAACTACAAGACGATCCGCTATCCGGGCCACTGCCAACAGATGCGCCTGCTGATGAATGACCTGAAGCTCAATCACGATCGCGTGACGCTCAAGCACATCCTCGAGAACGCCGTTCCGCAGACGCTGCAGGACGTCGTGATCGTGTACGCGGCGGTCACCGGCACGCAGGACGGCGAGCTGCGCGAGGAAAACTACGTCAACAAGATCTACCCGCAGGTCATCGCAGGGCGGCTGTGGTCGGCGATCCAGGTCACTACCGCCGCCGGGATAACCGCGGTCGTTGACCTGGTGCTCGAGCAAAAGGGCAGGTACACAGGCTTCGTCGCGCAGGAGTACTTTCGCCTGACGGACGTTCTCGCCAACCGCTTCGGACGCTACTACGCCACGGGCGGCACCAAGCACGAGTCCGGTGAAGTCGTGGTGTCCGGAAAGGCCGGCCATCAGCGCCGCAAGAAGGCCGTAAACGGATGAACTCGCACACGGACGCCGTCTTAGGACGCCTGGGTCTCGGGCCGCTGAATCCCGGAGCGTGGTCTGGCCTGCGCGGCTGGTCGAGCGCGACTGACGGCGCACTGATCAGCGTGCGCAATCCCGCCAACGGCGCGCTGCTTGCGCAGGTGCGCCCCGCGAGCGCAGACGATTACGAGCACGTGGTGAGCGCTGCGCAGAAAGCCGCCGCCGCCTGGCGCGAGGTACCGGCCCCGAAGCGCGGCGAGGCGGTGCGCCTGCTCGGCGAAGAGCTCCGGGCTCACAAGAGCGACCTCGGCACACTCGTCTCGCTCGAGAACGGCAAGATCCTGCCGGAGGGCCTGGGCGAGGTGCAGGAGATGATCGACATCGCCGACTTCGCCGTCGGCCAGTCGCGCATGCTCTACGGCCTCACCATGCACTCCGAGCGCCCGCAGCATCGCATGTCGGAGGTGTGGCACCCGCTCGGGGTCATCGGCATCATCACCGCCTTCAATTTCCCCGTGGCGGTGTGGTCGTGGAACGCGTTCCTCGGGGCGATCTGCGGCAACGCCTGCGTGTGGAAGCCCTCTCCCAAGACTCCCCTCACCGCGCTCGCGCTGCAGCATCTGTGTAACCGCGTGATGGAGGCCAACCAGCTGCCGGCGATCTTCCAGCTGTTCGTCGACGGCGGCACGCAGCTCGCCACGCGGCTGGTCGAGGACCGGCGCATCGCACTCATCTCCTTTACCGGTTCGACCGAGGTCGGACGCAGCGTCGGGGAGCTCGTCGCGGCGCGGCTCGGCAAGAGCCTGCTGGAGCTCGGCGGCAATAACGCGGTCATCGTGGATGAGACCGCAAACCTCGATCTCGCGGTGCCGGCGATCGTATTCGGCGCCGTGGGCACAGCCGGCCAGCGCTGCACCAGCACGCGGCGCGTGTTCGCGCACCGCGCGGTCGCCGCAGAACTCGAGCGCCGCCTGGTGCACGCCTACCAACAGGTGCGCATCGGCGATCCGCTGGAGAGCGGCACGCTCATGGGCCCGCTTATCGACGCACGGGCGGTCGAGCGCTTCCGGGCAGCGGTAAGCGCAGCGCAGGAGGTCGGTGGTGAGATTCTCTACGGCGGCAAGACACTCGAGCGTCCCGGCAATTTCGTCGAGCCGACCATCATCCGGGCGCGCAACGACTGGCCCATCGTTCAGACCGAGACCTTCGCACCGCTGCTGTATGTGATCCCGGTGTCCTCGCTCGAGGATGCCATCGCCCAGCAGAATGCCTCGGCGCACGGGCTGTCCTCGGCACTGTTCACCGACCGCCTGCAGCATGCGGAGACCTTCCTGTCCGCAGCCGGCAGCGACTGTGGCATCGCCAATATCAATCTCGGCACCTCCGGTGCGGAGATCGGCGGCGCGTTTGGCGGGGAAAAGGATACCGGCGGCGGCCGCGAGTCAGGTTCCGATGCCTGGAAGGCCTACATGCGCCGCCAGACCAACACCGTGAACTGGAGCCGCGCGCTGCCGCTCGCCCAGGGAATCGAGTTCAAGCTCGGTTGAGGCGCGCTCAGCGCCCGGGCAGCCGCAGCGAAAAGCGCGCCCCGCCAAGCGGGGAGGTGTCGATGACGAGCCGCCCGCCGTAGAGCTCGACGGTGTCGTGCACCATGGCAAGCCCGAGTCCGTGACCGGGCACGTTCTCATCGGCGCGCACGCCGCGCTGTCCCACGCGCGCGCGGTCTTGCTCGGAGATCCCCGGCCCGTCGTCCTCCACCACCAGACTCAAGCGCTCGCGGGGCCCGGCCCCGTACACCGGGGCGGCACCCAGGCGCACGCGGCTGCGACACCACTTGCAGGCGTTGTCGAGCAGATTTCCCATGAGCTCGGTCAAGTCACTGCGATCGCCGATGAACTGCGCTTCGGGTGCGACGGCGAGCTCAATGGCAAGGTCCTTGCCGGCATATACCTTAAGAAGCGTCGCGCGCAGCTCCGCGGCCAGCTGTGCGACCTCCACCGGGGCTGCCCCGAGCAGTGCGCCCCCCGAGGCCGCAGCGCGCTTCAGCTGATGCGCGATGATGCCGCTCATGCGATCAATCTCGGCGCCGATCGTGGCGCCTGCCTCCCCGCCGGGAAGACTTGCGCGCATGACGGCGAGCGGGGTCTTCAGGCTGTGCGCGAGATTGCCGAGGGTATCGCGGTAGCGCGCCACGCGCTTACGCTCACCGAGCAGCAGCGCATTGAGGTTGGTCGCGACCCCCGAAAGCTCGCGCGGATAGCCGGTACCGAGCTTCTCGCTCACGCCGCCTTCCACCTCGTAGATCTCCCGCTGCATGCGTCGTACCGGAGCCAGCACCCAGCGCAGCAGCGCTGCGAGTGTCACCAGCAGGATCAGCATCAGCGCGATGAACCAGCCGATCAGCTCCTGTCGGAAGCGCCACAGCTGCTCCTCGTAAGGGCTCAGACTGACCGCGACGCTGAAGGTGAGGCCGCGGGTGCCGTTCGGATCGTCCTCGAACTGGATCGCGCGGCTCTCGATCGCCACGCGGTCGTGCCCGAAGCTCGCATAGCTGAGATTGCGCTCACCACTTGGCAGCAGTGTCCCGAAGTCCGCATCCAGCCCCGCGCTCGAAGGCGAGCGCCACTGGTGCCGCTGCGAGCGGATCTCGGCGTACAGGCCGGAACGCGGCGTCGCCAGGCGCGGATCGAGCGCATGCGGCACGGGCGCATAGCCGCCGTTGGGTTGCGGCTCGGCGGCAGCGATCAGTGACACCATCTGGGAATCGAGCACCTCCTGCAGCGAACGCTCGGACAGGGCGCGAAAGCCGGAATCGAGCACCAGCATCATCACGCCGAAGAACAGGGCAAGGGGTACTGAGACCGAGACCAGCAGCCGCCGACTGAGCGAGTGCACGGTGTGGCGCTTGAGCGGGGCGGGCGTGACCCTAGGACGCCGCGTCGCGCGCCAGCGCGAAACGGTAGCCGCGCCCACGCAGCGTCTCGATTGGGCGCAACTGATCTTGCGGATCGAGCTTGCGCCGCAGACGACCCATCAACACCTCAATGACGTTGCTGTCGCGCTCGAAGTCCTGGTCGTACAGTCGCTCGGTGAGCTCGGCCTTGGAGACTACTTCCCCGGCGCGCAGCATCAGATGCTCGAGAATGCGGTACTCGAATGTGGTCAGCTCGACGGACGCGTCCTGCACCGTGATGGTCTGCGCGCGCGTATCGAGCACGATCGGTCCGCACTTCAACTGCGGGCTGGCCCAACCGCCCGCACGGCGCAGCAGTGCCTGCAGCCGCGCCAGCACTTCCTCGAAGTGGAAGGGCTTGGCGACGTAGTCGTCAGCGCCCGCCTGCAATCCTTCCACCTTGTCCTGCCAGTTGTCGCGCGCGGTGAGGATCAGGATCGGGTAGGTCTTGCGCGCCGCGCGCAGCCGGCGGATGACCTCAAGTCCGGCAAGGCCCGGCAGCCCGAGGTCGATGATGGCCACATCGAGCGCATTCTCCTGCCCGGCGAACAGCCCCTCGTTGCCGTCAGCGGCGACGTCGACCGTGAAGCCCGAGGCGGCGAGACGGTTTTTCAGCGTCTCCCGCAGGGCTGCCTCGTCTTCGACCACCAGGACACGCATGAGCGGTAAGCTTACTGCAGGACCGAACCGTCGGCGGCATCCACGCGCACGCTCCACACCTTGCCCGCCGACTTGTTATAGAGCCGCAGTACGTACACCGTGCGAGCGCCGTCCTTCTGGGTCTCGGCCTTCACCACCGTGGCATGAAAGCGTGCTTCGGCCATCTTCACCGCTTGGTCCATCGACATCGTGTGCGCAGCCGGGGGCGCCGCCGCAGATATCTGCATCTGCGGGCCGCTGGCGCAAATCGCCAGCCATAACATAAGGAGCGTGCTGCGTCTGGCACTCATGGCAGCGGACAAGCGTAGCGCATTCGCGAGTTGACTCGCGACTTTCACGCGCGCGCTGCGATCTTCAGGTGCCGTTCAGTTTGGCCTCACGCCACAACGCATCCCATTCGGCGGCCGACAGACGCTGAAGTTCCAGTCCGCGTTCGCGCGCCAGGCACTCCATGCGGCTGAACCGTCGCTCGAACTTGCCGTTCGCCGCGCGCAGCGCCTCCTCGGCGTCAAGTTGCATATGCCGGCCCCAGTTCACGACCGCGAACAACAGGTCGCCCAGCTCCTCGGCGAGGGCGGAGGTGCCTGCCGCCTCAGCCTGCGCGGCATCCACCTCGTGCAGCTCCTCGAGCACCTTGGCGCGCACCTCGCGCGCGTTGGCCCAGTCGAATCCCACGCGCGCCGCGCGCCGACCGAGCTTCGCCGCGCGCGTGAGCGCGGGCAGCGCCCGCGGGATGCCGGCCAGCACGCCCTGCTCGCCCGAGGGAGCGGCGGCGGCCCGCTCCTGCGCCTTCTGCTCCTCCCACACACGCACCAGGTCCTCGGGCGCAAGGCTTGCGCCGGCGAACAGGTGCGGGTGACGGCGTACCAGCTTCTCGTGAATGCCCGTGGCAACGCTTGCGAAGTCGAACCAGCCGCGCTCCTGCGCCATGCGTGCATGGAACACCACCTGGAACAACAGGTCCCCGAGCTCCTCGCGCAGGTGCGCGCGATCGTTACGTTCGATGGCGTCGGCCACCTCGTAGGCTTCCTCGATGGTGTAGGGCGCGATGGAGGCGAAGCTCTGCGCGCGGTCCCAGGGACAGCCGCGTTGCGGATCGCGCAGGCGCGCCATCAACTCAAGCAACGCGCGCAGCGCCTCCTCGGCCTCGCTCATGCCGCCTCGACACACAGGCGATAGAGGCTGAGCAGCATGCCGGCCGTTGCACCCCAGATATTGCGCTCGCCGAAGGGAATGTCCCGGAAGTCCATCCATTCCCCGGTCACTCCGGAACGGCGTCGCTGCAGCACGTGATTGGCCGGATCGAACAGGTGGCTCACGGGCGCCTCGAAGGTGTCCTCGACCTCCTCGCTCGCGAGCAGCAGCTCGAACCCCGGCTGCACGAACGCCACGACCGGCGTCACGCGAAAGCCCGTGATCACCAGGTGATCGGGGAGGTAGCCGATGACCGACACAAAGCGTTCGTCCAGCCCGATCTCCTCGCGTGCCTCGCGCAGCGCCGCCGCCTTCGGACTGTCATCACCGGCCTCGATCCGGCCGCCGGGAAAACTGATCTGTCCGGCATGATTGCGTAGCCGCGTGGCGCGCTGCGTGAACAGCGCCGTGAGTTCGTGCCGCTCCACCAGAGGCATCAGCACCGCCGCCGGTACCGGTTCCCTCGGAAAGAGTCGCCGGTAGGCATCGCTCCCGGGCAGCCACTGCCCGGGGATCAGCCAGTCCGCCGGATCGTGGCGCGCGACGGAGCCTGCGAGGCTTTTACGGATGATGTGCGCCCAGTCGCGTTTCGCTGCTTCATCGTGCATCACGCGCCCGCTTCAGGCCTCAGCCGCCACCGCCACCGCCGCCCTTGATGCCACCGGTGGTGAGCTCGGCCGGATCCAAGAGCTGGTCGAGCTGCGCGCGCGGGAGCCCGGTCAGCTGCTGTGCGACTTCCCGGATCGGCCGCCCTTGCGTGTAGGCTTGCTTGGCGATCGCGGCACCCTTCTCGTAGCCGATTACCGGATTCAGCGCCGTCACCAGGATGGGGTTGCGCTCCAGTGCCTCCGCGAGACGCGCCTCGTTGACCTTGAAGCCCGCGATCGCGCTGTCCGCGAGCGCGCGCGTCACGTTCGCGAGCAGCCGGATGCTCTCGAGCAGATTGCGCGCGATCACCGGCAGCATGACGTTGAGCTGGAAGTTCCCGGACTGTCCGGCCACGGTGACGGTGGTGTCGTTGCCGATCACCTGCGCTGCGACCATCGTGGCCGCTTCCGGTATCACGGGATTGACCTTGCCGGGCATGATGCTGCTGCCCGGCTGCAGCGCCGGCAGCGCGATCTCCGCCAGGCCCGCTAACGGCCCGCTGTTCATCCAGCGCAGGTCGTTCGCGATCTTCATGAGGCTCACGGCGATGACCTTGAGCTGACCTGAGAGCTCTACCGCGGTGTCCTGGCTCGCGAGCGCCTCGAAATAATTGCGTGCTGGCACAAACGCTAATCCGGTCAGGGCCGCGAGCTCCTCACAGAAGCGCCGCCCGAAGTCCGGGTGCGCGTTGATGCCGGTACCGACGGCGGTCCCGCCCTGCGCAAGCGCCAGCAGACGCGGCTCCACCGAGCCTAGGCGCGCCATGCCCTGCTCGATCTGCGTGCGCCAGCCCGACAGCTCCTGCGCAAGACTCACCGGCATCGCATCCATCAAATGCGTGCGGCCGGTCTTGATAATGCCAGCCACCTCGCGCTCCCTGGCTGCGAGCACTGCGGCAAGATGCCCGAGCGCGGGCAAGAGCTCGCGGCGCACCGTGAGGGCCGCGCTCACGTGAATCGCAGTCGGAATTGAATCGTTGCTGCTCTGACACATGTTGACATGGTCGTTGGCATGCACCGGTGCGCCCAGGCGCCTCGTGGCAAGCGAGGCGATCACCTCGTTGGCGTTCATGTTGGTGCTGGTGCCCGAGCCGGTCTGGAACACGTCGATGGGAAACTGCTCCAGGTGTGCGCCCGCGGCCACCTCCGCGGCCGCCGCCTCGATCGCCTCCGCCATGCGTGGCTCGAGCAGCCGCAAGTGCCGGTTGGCGCGTGCGGCGGCCTGTTTCACCAGCGCCAGGGCCGTGATGAACGCGGCGGGCATGGTGAGACCGCTGATCGGGAAGTTCTGGACCGCGCGCTGCGTGTGCGCGCCCCACAAGGCATCGGCCGGCACTTTGAGCTCGCCCATGCTGTCGTGCTCGATGCGAAAGGACTTGCTCATGTGCGTTATGATAACGCATGCCTGAAAGCCCCAGCGATTCCCTGCCGGCGCTGGAGGCGCTCTCGCCGGTGGATGGACGCTACCGCAGTGCGACCGCGCCGCTGCGTGAGCTGCTCAGCGAAGCGGCCCTCGTGCGCGAGCGAATCCGCATCGAGGCGCTGTGGCTGCTGCACCTGTCCGCGGCCGTGCCGCAGCTGCCCGGCTCGCAGCTCGCCCCCGGCGTGCGGGCGCGTGCGCTGCAACTGGCGCAATCGCCCGAGCCAACCGCGCCGGCGGCGGTCAAGAGCATCGAGGCGCGCATCAATCACGACGTCAAGGCCGTCGAATACTACGTGCGCGAGCAGCTCTCGGCGGCTGGCGCGAGCGATGCGACTCTCGAGCTGGTGCACTTCGGGTGCACCTCGGAGGACATCAATAACCTGAGCTATGCGCGGCTGCTGCAGTCAGCGCGCGCCGTGCTCCTGGGGGTATTCGAAACGCGCACGAGGGAGCTTGCCGTCCTCGCCCACCGTTATGCCGAGCTTGCCATGCCGGCGCGCACGCACGGGCAGGCTGCCAGCCCCACCACCCTCGGCAAGGAGTTCGCGAATTTCGCCGCGCGCTGCACCCGCGCCGCGCGACGCTGGGCCGCGGTGAGCGTGCTCGGCAAATGGAACGGCGCGGTGGGCAACTTCAATGCCCAGGTTGCCGCCGTCCCGGATGTCGCCTGGCCTGAGGTTGCACAGGCGTTCGTCGACTCGCTCGGGCTCGAGTACAACCCGCTCACGACGCAGATCGAGCCGCACGACTGGATCGGGGAGTACTGCGACGCGGTGGCTGCGGCCAACGTGGTGTGCATCGGCCTGTGCCGCGACCTATGGGGCTATATCGGACTCGGATACCTGCGCCAGCGCGCATCGGCTGCCGAGGTCGGCTCATCCACCATGCCTCACAAGGTGAATCCGATCGACTTCGAGAACGCGGAAGGCAACTGCGGCGTCGCCAATGCGCTGCTGCGGCACTTCGCCGAGAAGCTCCCGGTGTCGCGCTGGCAGCGCGACCTCAGCGACTCCACGGTCCTGCGCAACCTCGGTGTCGCGCTCGGCCATACGCTCATCGCCTGGAACTCCCTCGGGCGAGGACTGACCAAGATCGAAGCCGATCCGGAGCGTATGACGACCGACCTTGCCGGCTCCTGGGAGGTGCTGGGGGAGGCGGTGCAGACGCTGCTACGCGCCGCGGGCGTCCCCGGAGGGTACGAGAAGCTGAAGGCCTTCACCCGTGCCCGTGCGATCGATGAGGCGAGCTTTCGCGCCTTCATCGACACGCTGCCGCTAAGTGCCGCCGAGCGCGCGCGCCTGCGCAGCCTCACCCCGCAGCGCTACACCGGGCTCGCCGCCGAGCTCGCACGCCGCGTGTGAGGGCGCGGCCGGGGCCTGCTCGCTGCGCCCCTCGGCCCTCGGAAAGTGCGAACCAGCACGCTTTTTTACTTACTGCGCCCCTTCCGATCCCCCAAACCGTGACAGGTTCGGCAAGGAAATGCCTGAAGCGGTTACTAATATCCACCGGAACCTGCCTTTCCGGCGGGCATTCGGGGCCCGATGCGTGGCAATTACCGGGGAAAACGACGGCAACGCGGATCTGGCGCAGCTGGCAAATGCCCGCTACGCGCCTGAATCGGCCGACACCGCCAATCCCGGGGCGAGGCGCCGCGCTGATGAGACCCTGACCGTACTCACAACCCTTCCCGAGGTGCGGGCGGCGGTCAACGAGGTCGCCGCAACGGCCCTGCGCCTGATCTCCATCTACACCCCCGATCTCGAGCCGGATCTCTACGACCAGAGCGCCTTCCTCGAGGTCATCAAGCACTTCGTACTGACGCGCAGCTTCTCCAAAGTGCGCGTGCTGCTCGCCGAGCCGACACGCGTCATGCGCGACAGCAACCGTTTCGTAGCCATGGGACGTCGGCTCTCCAGCTGCATCGACATCCGCTTCGTGGCCGCCCAGTCGCCGCAGCGCGCCTCCGCCTACCTGATCGCCGACGATCGCGGCATCGTTTACCGCATGCGCGCGGATACCTGGGACGGCGTCGCCGACATCAACAATGCGGCCGCCGCCCGGCAATACCTGCAGGAGTTCGACCAGGTCTGGAATGCGAGCGCGGTCGATCACGGCCTGCGCACCGCCCGCCGCGGCTGACCGGACCACGGACCACGGCTGCCGAGCTCGGCCCGCCGCGGCTTCCCGCCACGGTCACGGTTACAATTCCTTCATGAACATGACCCCTGAGGTCACCGT
>Ga0302325_10032192_pt1 | contig 10774 bp, 11 predicted proteins | sample Palsa_T0_2_FD_201948 | JGI IMG/M metagenome (GOLD analysis project Ga0302325, IMG submission 201948) | Peat permafrost microbial communities from Stordalen Mire near Abisko, Sweden - Palsa_T0_2 | ecosystem: Environmental > Terrestrial > Soil > Palsa > Peat permafrost | place: Sweden: Abisko... | reverse complement strand
GGTTCAACAAGGGCTGAGGCTAAGCCCCGTGGCGTCGGATGTACGACTGGCGTGCTGCGGATTCCATGACTGGCTGGTGTTGCTCAGACCGGGCGGGAGCTCAGCTAGTTACGGCGAGCGGTGACCGAATGACGGGAGGGTGGGCGATGAACGCATCAACACCTCCGCTATGCGGAAAGAACGATGCATCCAACGGTTGGCCGAGCTGATCGCTGCTCCAGCAGCACGGCCGGCGAATCCCAGCACGCGATCATCGTGTCAGCGGCGGCCCAGCCGCTCCGCCAACACCCCACCCGCGCACCAATCGCCACAGCGGGTGCGCGATCCGGGCGGCACACCACTGGGCGAGAGCAATCAGCGGCAATGCCGACCGGGCCCAGCGCGGGATCGCTTGATCCTCGCGGACGCGCGCGCGAACCGCGCGCGCGTTGTCGAGTAGCACGCGGCCGCTGAGTGCGCCCACCCCTGGCGAGTCCTCCCGGCGGCGGTACAACAACCCTGGACGCCGGTCGAACGACACGTTCCCGCGAAACGCCAGCGAGGTCCCGAGCACCCAGTCCTCACCGTGGTCGCTATCGCCGTAGCCGCCGCAGGCACGCACATCGCGGACCCGCATGATCGCGGCGCCCTGGGTCGGGAGCAGCGACCAGACGGTGTTCGCGAGCGCGAACAGCCGCGGTAGGCGGCACAGCGCCGACGCGAAACGTCGCGGCGTCCGGTGCCGCTTCCCGGTGACGCCGTCGATGATCGAGAGCACGTACGCCGAACTGCGCTCAGCCGCGTCGAGCCCTCTGGTCAGCTCCGCGAGGGCGCCGTCGAGCAGGAGGTCGTCTGCGTCCAGGAACACAACGTACGGCGTTCGCAGACGCTCGAGTGCCGCGTTGCGTGCGGCGCCGGTGGAGCAGCGTGCACCCAGGTGCACGAGCTCGACGTCTCCGAGCGGAGGCAGCGCCACCTCCGAGGCGTTCTCGACGACGATCAGCTCGGCGGGCACGCCCTGTCGCCTGACGCTCGCGAGCGCCTCCAGCAGACCATCCCCCGCGTATGCGTCCCAGACCGGGATCACGACCGTCACCCTCGCCCCACCGCCGGCGCTCATAGTAGGTCCGAAAGCGGCTGCGGTGCTCATCCGGCGTGTCGCCATCGCGGCGGACGGTGGAGGAGCTCGAGCGCCAGCCCCGGTTGGTATCGCAAGGCGACCGCGAGCGTCCGCAGCGCCTGCAGGTGCTGATCGTTGTCGCGGTAGGAGCCCGACAGCATTCGGTACAGCCGGCTGTAGGCAAGCCCGCGGCGGCGGAGCAGCGCCATCGGTAGCTTCGGATTGGCGAACGCCTTCGCGAAGGCGTGGTTCATGTCGCGCTCCATCGCGCTGACGTGACGGCTCATGTTCGAATCGTGCACGCGATAGAGCACGAGTGGCTCGTCGACGTATTCGAGCCCGCCCTCGAGCAGGACGCGCAGCAGCAGATCCCAGTCCGCCGACATCGCCAGCTCGGGATCGAAGCCACCCATCGCGAGCAGCTCCCGACGTCTGACGAGCCCGGTCGAGCTACACGACACAATCTCCGTGCCATCGAACAGGACCATCCCGCTCACGAGATCCGAGCCGGCCGCCAGTCGCCTGGTTCGCAGCGGAGCACCGGAGCCGTCGATCATCTCGATCGCGCACACAGCCATCGTTGCGCGCCCCGCCTGGATCGCCTCGATCTGCCGCGCAAGCTTGTCTGCAAGCCAGATGTCGTCGTGGTCCAGGAACGCCACCAGCCCGCCGTGCGCCATCTCCGTGCCACGGTTTCGCGCGCTCGACACGCCGCGCTGGGGCTGGTGCACGTACCTCACAGCGTCGCCGAACGCCGCGACGGCGTCCCGAGTGCCATCGGTGGAGCCGTCGTCGATCACCAGGCACTCGATCGGCGGGTGCGACTGCGCCAGCACGCTCTCGATCGCCTCGGCCACGTAGGCCTGCCCGTTGTGCACCGGAATCACGGCGCTCACGGTCGGCGGCGGGGCGGAGTCAGTCATCCTTGGCGACGCAGTGGATCAGATCGAGACCACAGCGGTCGAGTCGGTGGTGCACGTGATCACCGACGCCGGACCGCATCCTTACTTCCGGACGCTGATCGAGGGCGGCGGATCCGACCGTGCGACGCTGGCTGTCGGGTGCGTCGGCCCCGCGGGTGCCCTCCAGCACGAGATGGCCTCGCTCGGCATCTCGACGTTCGCGCTCGGCGCTGCGGGCCGGTCCGCATACCCGCAGGCGGTGGCGCGCCTGGCACGGCTGTTGCGTAGTGCTCGCGCGCAGGTGCTCCAGACGCATCTGCTCGACGGATCGCTGGTTGGGTTGGCGGCCGGTCGCCTCGCCCGCACACCGGTCACCGTGATGACCGCCCATCACTCGCACGAGTTGCCCTTCCACGGCCGGCGGCTGCTGTGGCCCGAGCGGCTCTGCGCGGGTCCGCTCAGCGACCACATCATCGCCCCATCCCATGCCGTAGCGGACACGCTGGTGCGCTGGGCGAACGTACCCGCCGGCAAGATCGAGGTCGTCCACCACGGCTTCGACCTCGCACGACTGAACCCTGGCACGGTCGATCGGGAAAGGGTCCGCCGGGAGCTGGGCCTCGAGGCCGCGACCGTGTTCGGAGCGGTTGGCCGGATCTACCGGCTGAAGAACTACGGCGCCCTGATCGACGCCTTCGCGGCCGCACTAGGGCCCTCGCCGGATGCCCACCTGGTGATCGTCGGGCCCGGCAACGTCGACGCGCTGAGCTCGCGGGCGGCGGCGCTCGGGATCGGCGATCGCGTCGTCTTCACCGGCCCGCGCAACGACATCCCCGAGCTGCTCGCGGCCTTCGACGCCTTCGTCCACCCCGCGATCGCGGAATCGTTCGGCATGGTGATCGTCGAAGCGATGGCGATGGAGCTGCCAGTCCTCAGCACTCCGGTCGGGATCGCTTGCGAGGTGATCGATGCGCGCGCCAACGGCGTCCTCAGCACAGGCAGCGATGCAGCGGCGCTCGAGCGCGGGCTGCTCGAGCTGGTCGAGCTCCGCCCGAGCTGGGCTGAGATGGGAGCCGCGGCGCGCCGGCGGGTGGAGGGGTTCACCGCTGAGCGTATGGCCAGTCGCTACCACGAGCTGTATGAGGTGTGGTTGCGCTCGGCCGCCCGAACCTGGCCCTCGTCCTAGCGACGGCGGAGTCGAGAACGGGGACAACAGACCACGCGGCGAGAAACGGGACAGGCGAGCGCTCGAGCCGGCTCGCCGTCGTCCACACGAGACTGTGCCAGCGCGAACCGATCGCGCGCTTCACGAGCGGCGTGCTCAGCATGCCGCCGCCTCCTAGCTCGATCGCGAAGACCGCATCGGCGAACGCGACGGCGCCGGAGACCTCTCCCCAGGACTCGCGCACGAACGCTCGGATAGCCCCTCCGACAAGCTTGAAGTCGTGAAAGGCGATGATGCCCTCGCCACCCAGCGCCTGTGCACAGAAACGCGCGTCTCGGAGCGCGGCCTGATCGGTGTGCTCCGCGTCGATGAGGCAATAACGGGGACGCCGTGGCAGGTTGCCCACTTCAAGCGATTCGGTCGATGACTCCAGCGAGGTCAGCTTGCCGAGGTCGGCGGCCGGAACCTGCGCGAGGCGCTCGCGCATGTGAGCTGTCGTATTGCGGTCATAAGACACCCCGCCGCGTATGTCCGGCGCGAGCGCGACGCGCCGATCGATCGAGATGATCAGCTCGCACCGGGGATCCCTTATCAGCACCTGGATCGAGCCACCCAGATATGACCCCACCTCCAGGTAGCAGAACGAGCCGTAGCGATCGGCTACGACGCCATGCAGCGCGAGGAGCGCGAGCTGATCCCACCCGCTGGTCTGAGACTCGATCGGCTCGAACAACCCCAGGTCAAGCGCGGCGACACGCTCGTTGATCCGGGTCATCGGGATTACGCGTGTGCGGAGTGGTAGGCATCCAGCACTTCGGCGGTCGGACCGACCAGGCAAACCTCGCCGTGCTCCATCCACATCACACGCGTGCAGAGCCTTCGCACCAAGCTGGCGTCGTGGCTGACGAAGATCGCTGTCCGTCCGTCGCTGACGATGCTCTCGATCGAACGCAGACAGCGTGTCGTGAACTCGTCATCGGTGACGGCCAAGACTTCATCGAAGATCGAAATCGGAGCCGGGAACAGCATCGCGACGGCGAATGACAGCCGCGCCTGCATGCCCGAGGAGTAGCGCTTGAGTGGAGTGTCGATGTGGGATCCGATCTCCGCGAAATCGATGATCTCATCCATCCGTTCGAGGATCGCGCGTCGTGCGAAACCCAGCACCGTGCCGAACAAGACAACGTTCTCTCGGCCGGTGAGCTCGGGATGGAACCCGGTTCCGACTGCAAGCAGCGGCAGGACACGACCGCGCACGATCGCGTGGCCTGCGGTCGGCACCGTGATCTGGGAGATCACCTGGAGCAGTGTCGATTTCCCCGATCCGTTGGCGCCCACGATGCCAAAGCAGTCGCCGCGCGCGACAGAGAACGAGACATCGTTCAGCGCCCGAATCGTGTGACGCTCGCGGTGTCCCCCGGTCAACGTCGTGAGTGTTCCCCGCAGGCTCTGGTGCTCACCGAGGCGGTAGACCTTGGTCAGATTGTGTGCCTCGATGATCGGCCGATCGGACCAGGCGATCGCTGGCTGGAGTCCCAGCGTTTTGACGGCGGATCGAGAAGGCTTCACACGACGTCAGCCATCGTCGGCTCCGAGCGGGTGAAGACGAACCAACCGGCGAGCACAAGCACCGCGGTCATCGCCAGGGACAAGGCGATCAGCCCGGAGTCCGGTGGATGAATCGGCAGGATCATCCAGCGCCATGTCTCCATCACTCCCGCCAACGGGTTCAGGCCGATCAGCGTGCGCGCCACGCCTGGGAGATCCGCAGCTTGGTAGCCGATCGGCGAGAAGAACACACCCAGCTGAAGGGTCAGCGGCAGCACCGCCAACAGATCCCGATAGCGGACGTTGAGCGCCGAGGTCAACATCACCACTCCCGCCGTCGCGACAAGCAGCCACAGAACACCGAGCGGCAGCAGCAGCACACGGAGCGAAAGCTCGCCCGTGACCGCGGCCGCAACGAGTCCCGCCACGAGCGGTACGGCCAGCGACGGCAGGTTTGCGATCAGCGCCGCGACCGGGAACGCCAGCCGCGGACAGGCAGTTCGCTGCATCAGCTGTGCGTTGGTCACGAGGCTGACTGCGCCCATGCTGAGCGAAGCCTGAAAGTAGGTCCACGCGCCGATCGCGATCAGGACGAACACCACGTAGGGGACGCCTGAGGTCTTGATCGTGGCGACCGAGCGGAAGCCGACCAGGAACGCAGCGAGTAACGCCAGCGGCTGCAGAAAGATCCAGATCGGACCCAGGACTGACTGCTTGAACTTGGCCTTGAAGTCACGGACCGCCAGCACCCTTACCACCGGCAGCATCGCCGCGATGTTGTCGAGGCGAATCCTGGTCTTCACCGGTTCGAGTCGCAGCTCGAGGCCGATGTCGTGCCAGAGTGCGTCCGCATCCGGCGCGCGCCGGTCGTCGCGGTCAACCGATGACTTAACGCTCGCCATACAGGTAGACGATACTGACGGTGATGGCCGACATCCTCACACACGTGCGGTCGTGGTCTGGCCCGGCGGGGAAATGGGTCACCGAGGCGCCTGTGGGCACAGCGCGCTACCGGCTCTGCCTCGCTGCCTTGCTTGCACGGCGAGCGCCGACCGCTCTCTCCCAGGCGCACCTGATGACCGCCGCCTTGATCGCTCCGGCACGCGATCGCGTGCCGTGGCTTCGAGACCGCTGGCAGACGGTCCGCCTCTTCGAAGCACCGCACCAGGTCACCTGGACGGTCGGGCCCGCAACCGATTTCGACGTCCTCGGCGAGGTTCTCGTCCACGGCGAGTACGACAACCTGGGGCTCGACTCGCCAGGTGTGATCCTCGACATCGGCAGCCATATCGGGGCGAGCATCCTGCGCCTGCACACGAAATACCCCGGCGCGCAGATCTATGGCTTCGAGCCGGATCCGGCAACGTTCTCGCGGCTCGTACGGAATGTGGCGCAGCTACAGCGTGTCACGGTGTTGCCCTGGGCGATCGGTGGTGCCAATGGCCAGACCGCGTTCTATCCTCGACGGCAGTCCTGGGTGTCGTCCGTGCAGCCCGAGCACGGCGCGTCGCCGGTTACCGTTGAGTGCGTAGCACTCGACACAGCGATTGAACGGCTTGGGGTAACACAGATCGACCTCGTGAAGATCGACGTCGAAGGTGCCGAGGCGTCGATCTTGGCCCGGTTTCGCGGCCTGGCGGCCGTGGTGCTGATCGTTGGTGAGTTACATGGCGAGTCCATTTGCAGCGAAGTGCTCGCTCTGCTCACAGACTTCGCCGTCGAGACCCACGGCGAGCCGGATCACTGCCACTTCAGGGCGAGGCGCCGTACGTGACCAGACGCCTTGAGCGATTCGCCAAGCCCCTGCCACGCTCGGCGGTCAACAGGATCAAGCACGGTCTCGGTCTCGCTGTTGCGCCCAGCCTCGACGCGCTCGCGCTCCTGTGGGGCACTGACAAGGCGCTCGGGCATCACGGCTACACGCGCCATTACGCACGCCACCTTCGCCGTCGGAGGCGCTCTGTCGAATGTGTCCTGGAGATCGGGATCGGGGACGAAGCCGATCCGCGAGCCGGCGGTAACTCACTTCGGATGTGGCGCAACTACTTTCCGCACGCAACGATCTACGGGCTCGACCTCTACGAGAAATGGCTCGACACCGAAGCACGGATCACAGCGCTGAAGGCCGATCAATCTGATCCGGACGCGCTTCGCCTCGCAGTCGCCGGCTGTCCCGCGTTCGATCTGGTCGTCGACGACGGTAGCCACGTCGGTTCGCACGTGATCACGACCTTTGACGTGCTGTTCCCGATGCTGAAGCCTGGCGGCTACTACGCGATCGAGGACCTCGAGACCGCCTATCAAGAAGCGTACGGGGGTGGACGGCGTGGAGCGCCAGCGACGGCCGCGGCGCTGTCGAAGGAGCTGCTCGATGATGTCAACGTCGGGCCGCGGCCAATCGCTGCGGTCCACGCATATCCTGGCCTGGTGCTGGTTGAGAAGGCGTAGAGCAGGCCCCGCGATGGATCGCCGGCCGATTCGGTGCGCTCTGCTGACGAACTTCCGCAACGACTGGGCCTCGACGGCGACGTTGGCCTGCCCGGACTTGGAGTTCGTGACTCTGAGTCGGCTTGTATTGGGACTCGCGGACGCGCCCAATCCATTCGGGCTTCCAGAGGACGATCGTGCTGATGTCGTGCTCCTGACGAGCTATTGGCACAGCTGGCTGACGACGCGTCATCCGGACAAGGTCGACGACGTCATGCGTGTTCTGGAGCGGAGCGCCGACGCGATCGTCGCGCTCGATGTAGCCGATTACTTCGAGCTCGGATTCGGACCACGAGCGCTGGACAGAGTTGCCACCGTCCTCAAGTTTCAGGGAGTCTTTCGCGATCACGACCTTTACAACTATGACGTCGGTCCCTGGTACCCGGGAGCCGTCTGGTCCGAGAAGGTACGCCCGAAGAAGCAACGATTTCGAGACGCGGATCTCGAGAAGATCAGGCTCTCGGTGCCGTGCTTCATCATCGATCTCCCTGGCATGCTGCGTAACGCGCGCAGATACGAGTTCGGAGCCGCTCGGACCATGGGCGCCGACATGTCGCGCGCCCAGCGGTGCGCTCGCAACGTCGCCGAAGAGGTGCTGTCGGCCGCAGTGGCGGTCGCGCCGCTCCGCGCGCGTCCGCTCGACGTGCACTGTCTCGCCGCCTTCACGCACGTACAGCGACTCGAGGCGATCCGCCACCTCGACGGATTCTCGGGCAGACGCGGGATCGATGGGCTTCCGGTGACGGTCGCCGGCACCGCGGATGGCGTCAATGATGCACTTGATGCCGAAGCGGCTCCGTTTCTATCTGCACGGCAGGGAAGGGTCCGTTACGTCCGAGAGATGTGCCGACATCGCGTCGTCGTGGCACCGACCGGCTATGGCGAGCTCGGACAGCGCCACGCATGGGCTTTGCGCACGGGCACGGCGCTCGTGTGTCAGGATCTGCGCCACGTCGAGATGATGTTCTCGTTCCACCATCGCGAGAACGTGGTTTTCTGCCGCCACGATCTGTCGGATCTGAGGACCGTCGTTCGCGAGCTTCTCGACGACGACGCCCTCAGGCTTCGAATCGCACGCGAGGGTCGACGGTCGTTCGCTGCGTGGGCTGGTCAGTGGCGCGCCCATCTCGAAGCCGGCATTGCGGCGCCCATCCGCGAGACGCTGGACGGGACCCGGTAGGCGGCCGCGTCGCCTCCCCTGCGCCACTATGCCGGCTCTCCGTCGCCTCGCTCACCGGGCAATCGAAGCCGCGGTCGCCGGCTTCAACCGAAACCCCTGGACCTCGGCGGACCTCGAGCTGGCACCACGCAGCGCGGGATCGCTCTATCGCCATGACGGCCTTCGCACCGCCCACAACCACAGCTTTACCGACACCCCAGGCTTTCGGCGCGCGTACGGTCGCGCCGTCCAGGCCGCGGGATGGGACTACGAGATCTACTGGCGAGTGCACGTGATCCTGTGGGCTGCCGCCACGGCACAGCCGGTCCCAGGGGCGTTCGTCGAGTGCGGCACCGGTCGCGGATTCATGGCCTCGGCGATCTGCGAGCACCTGGCGTGGACCGACAGGCCCTTCTACCTCTTCGACACTTTTCAACAACAATCGGTCAGCCACGACACGCACTCGCCGTATTACGCGAACGGTCCCGACGGAGTGCGGGAGAACTTCCGAGCGTGGCCTGGAGTCCAGCTCGTCGTCGGAACTGTCCCTGACAGCCTCGCCGAGATCGACGTCGGGCCCGTCGCGTTCATCCACATCGACATGAACGACTCGAGCCCCGAGGAGGCCGCACTGCGACATTTCTGGCCAAGCCTGAGTCCCGGGGGCGTGATCGTCTTGGACGATTACGCCTACGCGGGCTTTGAAGCCTCCCATCGCTCCGCCAACCGCGTCGCATCTGAGCTGGGATTCTCGATCCTATCTCTGCCGACGGGTCAGGGACTGACGATCAAGCCACTCTCCGCAGATACCCGCGCGGCGAGAACGTCATCATGAACTTCTCCCGCGATGAATCGATCACGAAGCCAGGTTGATCGCGCAGGAAATGGTCAACGGCCTCCATCGGCCCTGGTCCGAAGCCTGGTAGCACCGGGTGCCCGTTGACGTTGGTGTCCTCGACGATGAGGTAACTACCCGGGGACACGAAGGGGGCGTATGCATTCATCTCAGCGAGGACGTGGGCGCGCGAGTGCAAGGAGTCCAAGATCACCAGCACTCGCTCCGCAGTCGCTGATTCGGCGGCGACTCGTGCGACGATGTCCGATGCGGTGGATGAACCGAGGAGATACTCGACGCGATCATGCTGAGGCCTTCCGGGGAGATCCTCGATGTCGATGCTGACTACTCTGCCCTTACCGATGGACTCGCAGATCGATCCCAGGAAAAGCGCGCTACCCCCAAAGCGTGTACCGGTCTCGACAATCAGGTCGGGCTGGAGTTCGGTAAGCAGCTCTTGGTACACCCATAGGTCAAGCGGACACTTCAGTACCGGCGTGCCTAACCAGTAAGTGTCTTGCCAGACCGCGCTTCGATAGTATTCGAGGTGAAACAGTCGGTTGGCGAGACGGCGATAGGGGCCTACGCGAACTCGCTCTGCGATCCGACTGGACAGTGCGAACCTGGGCATAGTGTGGTGCGGTCCATTTGGCGCGCCTCTCGGTTAGCGCTGCCTACTCTTCCGCTGGGTGGCCACTATACGGTTCTCCCCGGAGGCTGGGTGACGGCCAATGGGCGCGCACCGGGTCCTCGTGTGGGCGGGGTCGATCGAATATCGACCTGTTGCGGAGTAGCGCCCAGAACGCAGCTTGCGCGCCCGGTGAACCACGTGCGGTCAACAGCAGCTCGGTGAGCAGGACCGCGCGGAACGTCTCTGTACCTGCCCTGGGCTCCCACTTTCGAGCGTAGCGGTAGGCGCCCACGTGGTTCTCCGCGGCGCCACGAGCTCCGAGGTATCGTCCGGACGTCGCCGGTTCATGCCGGCACCGCGCGGCGGGCACGATCAGCGTTCGCCAGCCGCCGGCTGCGAGGCGTCGGGACAGATCGACGTCGCTGAACAAGAACGGGAAGCGCTGATCGATCGGATCGTCCTCCTCGACACTCGTTCGGCGCAGCATCAGGCAGGAAGCAGGAGGCTGCGGTACGTCCGTCAGCGGCCAGTCACCATCGATCCCGTCGAGCTCGCGCATGAAATAAGCAGCGACGCGTTGCTTGGCCCATCCGAAGCGATACACGCGGGTGCGATGGGCGATCAGGTCGAGCCACGATGGGAGCGTGTGATAAGGGTTCATGACCCGATCGGTCGAGTCGAGGTGAAGCGGCGCTACCGCGCCCACGTCAGGAGCCGTGTCGAGCACGGAGGCCAGCGCGTCGACGGCGCTGAGCGATATCCGCGCATCCGGGTTCAGAAGCAGGACGTACGGTTCCTCGGTTGCGCGCCAGCCGCGATTAACGGCATTCGCGTAGCCGTAGTTGCCATCGAGCCGGATGTAGCGAACATCCGTAGCGCTCTCGAGCTCGTCGAGCTCGCCCGGGTCGTTGTCGACGATCGCGACGGATGCCAGGCGGTGCGCCGCGC
>Ga0302325_10032190_pt1 | contig 10775 bp, 11 predicted proteins | sample Palsa_T0_2_FD_201948 | JGI IMG/M metagenome (GOLD analysis project Ga0302325, IMG submission 201948) | Peat permafrost microbial communities from Stordalen Mire near Abisko, Sweden - Palsa_T0_2 | ecosystem: Environmental > Terrestrial > Soil > Palsa > Peat permafrost | place: Sweden: Abisko... | reverse complement strand
GGCGCTGCCCGCCGGCACCGTCGGCGCGCGGCTGAAGATGACCGAGCAGGGCGAGGTGCTGACCGCGAAGTACGCGGTGCCGCAGATCGCCCACCGTGAGCTGGAGCTGGCGACGTCGGCGACGCTTGCCACTGGCCGCGCCAACCGCCATTCCGAGAGCGCCCGGTTCGACGAGCTGATGGACGAGATGGCGGACCAATCGGCGGCCAAGTACCGCTCGATCGTGGCCGGCGATCCGGACTTCGTGCGGTTCTTCGACGCGGTCACGCCGGTCGGGGAGATCTCGCTGCTGCGGCTCGGGTCACGGCCGGCGAGGCGCTCGCGGGCGGCCGGGATCGACGATCTGCGAGCGATCCCGTGGGTCTTCTCGTGGACGCAGTCACGGATCCTGCTGCCGGGTTGGCTCGGGCTCGGCACGGCCCTGAGCGGTGCCCGGGAGCGGCATGGACTGGATGTGTTGCGGCAGCTGCGGGATGAGTGGCCGTTCTTCGAAAGCCTGCTGTCCAACGCCGAGATGGGGTGTGCCAAGGCCGACCTGCAGATCGCCCGGCGCTACGTCGCGCTGTGGGATGACGTCGAGCCGCGTGACCGGATCTGGCGGGCGCTCGAGGCGGAGCTCGAGCTGACGATCGCGGAGCTCGTCACGATCGGCGGCGGTGAGCGGCTGCTCGACGCAGAGCCGGTGCTGCAGGCGTCGATCGCCCGGCGCAACCCGGCCGTCGACCCGCTGTCGTTCGTCCAGGTGGAGCTGACTCGGCGGTTGCGGGCCGCGGGTTCCGACGGCGACGGATCCGAGCAGTTGCACCGCGTCAGTCAGCTGACGATCAACGGGATCGCCAGCGGGCTGCGCAACACCGGCTGAGCATCCGCGGCCTGGGCGCCGGGCCCTTCGTCGTCACGACGGCGGCGAGGGCGCACGCTCAGCGAGCGCAGCGATCACGTCGGCATGCACCCCGCGCGGGTCGAGCTCGAAATCCGCCCAGGAGTATCGGTGCACGAGCCAGTGGTGACCGCGCAGGAGCCGGTCATTCCGGCGGTCGCGACGAACCTGCGCCGGCGTGCGATGGTTGCCGACGCCGTCGAGCTCGACGATCAGCCGCTCGGCGAAGTACACGTTGTCGGATCTGATCCCGTGCACCCGGACGTTGATCGCGTCGGGCTTGGGAGTGTCCGTCCGCTCGCAGTAGACGATCCAGTTGCGCTCGAACCGGCTCCGGGTCAAGGCAAGCGCGGGTCGAACTGGGCGATCGCGGCGCGCAGTCGTTCGCTGCCGGCGACGCCTCGCCGGCAGATCGCCAGCAGCGCCTCGGGGTCGTAGTGGCCGTCGTAGTCCAGCTGCGCCAGCGCGACGCGGACCAGGACTGGATCGTCGATGCAGTACGCCGCGAGGTCGAACACGGTCTGCTCAGGCGTCGTCACCGGGATGCCGTTGTGCTTCATGCGGATCAGCCGGCGCCGGCCGTGGATCACGATCCCGCGCGGGGCGACGCGCCGGCGCGGGGTGGAGACGTGGGTCAACGGCGACGGGTGATCGATCAGTCCCTACCACCACGCGGCGGTTGTGTGCGACAGCATCGCTCCCGGGCCGGCGTAGAGCACGGCCTCGAACAGCCCAGTGGCGACCGTGCAGCCGGGATGCCCGACCGCGTGAACGCCCGGCAGCCGCGGGTGCAGGTAGCCCGCGCGTCTCCAATCGCGCCCGGTTGAGTTCGTGACGCCGAGCCGCTGCAATTGCCGGTGGGTGATCCGCCCGAACTGTCCCGCGGCCACCTGCGCGACACGACCTTGGCGAGTCGCTGCGGCGGATCCGCAGTGATTTGCCATGGTTCGAGCGGCCCCATCTCCTGCTAATAGGCGCCGGCGCGTGGCTTTGCACCCCCCGTTGTGGGTAGTACCTTCATTGATTCGACGCGGGACCCTCTTCGCACGCATGCCTCACGTTCCTGACCTCTCGGGCTCCGCGCTCGACGACCGCTATGAGCTCCACGCCGTGATCGGCGAGGGGGCGTTCGGCCGCGTCTACGAGGGCCGGGACCGCCGCCTGGAGCGCCCGGTCGCGGTCAAGGTGATCAAGCCGTGGTGGGCGGAGGACCCCGCATGGGTGACCGACTTCGAACGTGAGACGCGGCTGCTGGCGCGGATCTCGGACCCCGGGATCGTGCAGATTTACGACGTCGGGCATGCGCCCGAGGGTCGTTACTACGTGTCAGAGCTGGTGTCGGGCGAGAACCTGGCGCAGCGATTGCGCCGCGGCCCGATCGCGCCGTGGCGGGCGGCCGGGATCGCCGCGCAGCTATGCCGGGCGCTGGCCGGCGCGCACGCCCAGCGGATCGTCCACCGTGACGTCAAGCCGCCGAACATCCTGCTGTCGAGCTCCGGTCAGGTGAAGGTCGGGGACTTCGGCGTCGCCGGGTTGGCGGAGGGCTCCAGCGGCGGCGGCTCGCAGACGATCGTCGGCACGCCCTCCTACATGGCACCGGAGCAGAGCCGCGGCCGCCCGGTCTCGCCCGCCACGGACGTCTACAGCGCCGGGGTCGTCCTCTACGAGATGGTCGCCGGGGCGCCGCCGTTCGTGGCCGACTCGGCCGTCGAGCTGGCACTCTGCCATCTGCAGGACCCGCCGCCGCCACTGCCGGCGGGCGTGCCCGAACCGCTGCGGCAGATCATCGCTCGCGCGCTTGCCAAGGACCCGTCGCAGCGTTACGTCGACGGCGGCGAGATGGCCGACGCGTTGGTCGACGCGAGCCGCCGGGCGGGCGAGCGCGCCCGGGAACGGGCCGGGCGCTCCGCCGACCGCGCCGCGCTGCGGCCCCCGCGCCGTACTACGGAGCGCAGCACCACCAAGCGCCGCGCCACCGAGCGCAGCACCACCGAGCGCCGCGCCGGGGAGCGCAGCGCCAGCACCGCCGTGATGGCGATCGCCGGGGCCGCGACCCTGACGCCGCCCGCGCCACCGGCAGAGCGTCCACGGCGCTCGTCGGGGACCACGCCGCCACGCCGTCCCGGACCGCCGGCGACGGCGACCGGGTCCGATGGCACCCGTCCGGCCCCGCTCGTCTCGCCGCGCTCCGAGCACAACCCGCCCGCCCGGCGCCGTGCGGTCGGAGCCCTGCTCGCGGCGTTCGCGCTGGTCGGAGCGATGGTCGCGGCCGCGATCGTGCTCGGCCACGGCGGCTCGGGGGCGAGCAAGCACCATGTCGTGCCAAAGATCCAGGTGCCGAACGTGACCGGAATGAGCACCGCTACCGCGGAGGCGAGGCTCAAGCGCAGTCATCTGCGCGCCCACGTGGTCACGGTCCCGTGGCCCGGGCACGCGGCGGGCACCGTCCGCAGCCAATCGCCGGTGGCCAGACGAGTCAAGCGCCACTCAACGGTGACGCTCAGCGTGGCCGAGGTGCCGACCTGGAAGACCGTCGGCCAGTTCAGCTCGACGACCTCGCCGGTGTACCTGATTCAGGGCAGCAAGTTCCGGCTCGTGTACAGCGTGCAGAACGAGAAGTCCTGCACGCTGTGGGTGTTCTGCTCGCGCACGAGCGCAACCGTGACCGATACCGCGTCCGGCAGCACGCTTGATCAATTCGACCTCAGCGACGGCACCAACGAGAGCCAGGTGTTCGCCACCGGGCAGCCCGGTAGCTACCAGATCAAGGTCGACCCCGCCTCGGGCGACGCGCGCTGGTCGTTCGCCGTCCAGGACTGGTACTGAGGAGACGGGGCTCACCTCCCACCCCGCCACCCCAACTGAGCCTCCCCTTAGGCGGTAATCACGACCTTCAGCGCGTCGTGCTCGTCGGCAGCGCCGAACACGTCGTAGGCCTGCTCGATCTCGCCGAACTTGAAGTGATGCGTGCCGAGCTTCTCGGCCTCGATCCGGCCCTCCCGCGCAAGCGCCAGCAGCGTCGGCACCGTCGAGCCGCTGACGAGCCCGGTCGTGATCGTGATGTTCTTGATCCACAGGTCCTCGAGGTGCAGCGTCGTCGGGGCACCGTGGACGCCGATGTTGGCGACGGTGCCGCCCGGCCGCACGACCTCGGTGCAGAGGTCGAACGTCGCCGGCACGCCGACGGCCTCCATCGCGACGTCGACGCCCTGACCGTCAGTCAGCGCCAGGACCGCCTCGCGGGCGCCTTCCCCGCCGGCGACGGTGTGGGTCGCGCCGAAGCTCTCTGCGTGCCGCAGCCGCGATGGCGCGAGGTCGACCGCGATGATCCGCGCCGCTCCGGCGATCGAGGCGGTCATCATCGCGGCCAGCCCGACCGGGCCGGCCCCGACCACGGCAATCGTGTCACCGGGCTTGACGCCGCCGTTCTGGACACCGATCTCATAGCCGGTCGGCAGGATGTCGGAAAGGAACAGCACCTGCTCGTCGGACACGCCGTCGGGCACGAGGTGGACGCTGGTCTCGGCGAACGGGACCCGGGCGTACTGGGCCTGCAGCCCGTTGATCAGGTGTCCGAAGATCCAGCCGATCCCGCCCGCGCCCTGACAGTGCGCCGCCATCCCGGCCTTGCAGTTGGCGCAGCGGCCGCATGACGTGATCGCGGGGACGAGCACTCGGTCACCCTTGTTCAGGCTGGAGACCGCGGCGCCGGTCTCGACGACCGTGCCGACCGCCTCGTGACCGAGGATTCGCCCCTCGGTGACCGCGGGCACGTCGCCCTTGAGGATGTGCAGGTCCGTTCCGCAGATCGTGGTGGTGTCGATCTGGACGATCGCATCGGTCGGATCGATGATCGAAGGGTCGTCGGCCGTGTCCCAGGAACGCTGGCCTGGGCCGCCGAAAACAAGCGCCTTCATGGGTGTCTCCCTCTCTCCGGGTCTGCCGGGCGGACGCCCGTGCGGCCTGGTTATACCCGCCGTTGCCGGTCAGCTTTCCGGAGCGGTTTCAAGCTGGGACACCTGTCGCCGGATCGCCGCGGCGAACGCGTCGACGTCGGCTTTGGTCGTGTCCCACGAGCACATCCAGCGGACCTCGCTGGCACGCTCATCCCACGTGTAGAAGGCGAACTCTTCCTGCAGCGGCGCGATCGCCTCGGCGGGTAGCGTCGCGAACACGACGTTCGACTCCACCGCGCGAGTGATACGAACGCCGTCGATGTCGGCGACCGCGTCGTGCAGGCGCGACGCCATCGCGTTGGCGTGGTCGGCGTTACGGCGCCACAGCTCGTCGCTCAGGTAGGCGTCGAACTGTGCCGCGACGAACCGCATCTTCGAGGCCAGCTGGAGCGTCAGCTTGCGCAGGTAGAGGAAGCCGTCGGCCAGTTCCGGTTCGGTGAACACGACCGCCTCGCCGAGCAACAGCCCATTCTTGGTGCCGCCAAACGAGACGATGTCGGCGCCGGCGGCGGTGCCCGCCTCGGCCAGCGAGACGCCCAGCGCGGCCGCGGCGTTGGTCAGCCGCGAGCCGTCGACGTGCAGCACGAGCCCGTGATCGTGGGCAAACTCGGCGAGCGCTCGCAGCTCGTCGGGTTGATACAGCGTGCCGAGCTCGGTCGGCTGCGAAACGGTCAGCACCCGCGGCTGCACGACGTGCTCCTCGCCGATCCGGTCGATCCGGCGCTCGGCCAGTTCGGGCGTCAGCTTGCCGTCGGGCGTCGGGACGGTCAGCAGCTTGATCCCGGCGACCGACTCGGGCGCCCCGCATTCGTCGACGTTGACGTGCGCGCTCTCGGCGCAGATCGCCCCCTGCCACGGCCGGCAGGCGGCGCGCAGCGACAGCACGTTGGCGGCCGAGCCGTTGAACACGAAGAACGCCTGAGCGCGCTCGCCGAACTGCGCCGCGACCCGGCGCTCGATCTCCTGGGTGTACGGATCGTGGCCGTAGGCGAGCACATGTCCGTCGTTGACCGCGGCGATCGCGGTCAGCACGCTCGGGTGCACGCCGGCCGAGTTGTCGGAGGCAAACCCCCGTGGTCTCGCGTCGCTCATCGCGCCGCGAGCTTATTAGGAGCGCAGCGGGGGTGCCTGGGCTGCGGCGGTGACTGTGCCGGCGGCCATGCTCCGACGCGCTTGCGCCCACGTGACCATCCGTCCTTGGTCCTCGTCGTACAGCTTCAGCCGGACCGCGCGCAGCCCGTCGAGCAGCGACAGCACCGGGACGTCGTGGAAGATCGGGTTGTCGTCGTGCGCGCGCTGGAGGTTGTAGTTGGGGATCCGCGCGCTGAGATGGTGGACGTGGTGCAGCCCGATGTTGCCGGTGAAGAACTGCAGCACCTTGGGGAGCTTCAGGTAGGAGCTGCCCCGCAGCGCCGCGTCGGCGTAGCTCCAGTGTTCGGCGCTCTCCCAGTAGACGTCCTCGAACTGATGCTGGACATAGAACAGCCAGATTCCGGTGGCGCCGGAGATCATCAGGATCGGGATCTGGATCTCCAGGAACTGGCGCCAGCCGATCAGCCAGCAGAGTGCACCGATCAGCACGATCAGGGCGGCGTTGGTCGCCCATATGGCGTTCCGAATCCGGGGCCGGGCGCCCTTCTCGGGGATCCGCGGCGCGATCAGCATGGCGACGAACGGTCCGATCCCGAACATCACCAGCGGGTTGCGGAACGTCCGGTAGGCGAGCCGCCCCGGCCAACGCTTTGACCGGTACTCGGCGACGGTGATCGTGTCGACGTCGCCGACCCCGCGTCGATCGAGATCGCCGGCGGTGGCGTGATGGATCGCGTGCTCGAGCTTCCAGGAGCGGAAGCACTGGAACACGATCAGGCCGACCGTCGTTCCGACCCACGCGTTCGCGCGCTTGGTGCGCATGAACGATCCGTGCGTGCAGTCGTGGAAGACGATGAACGAGCGGACCGCGAACCCGGCCGCCGGAATCGCGAGCGCGAGCGTCAGCAGATACGACACCGACAGTGACAGGTACATCAACACCCACAGCGCGATGTAGGGAACGACTGAGGTCGCGAGGTCAAGCGCTGAGCGCCGCGGGTTCGGGCGGGCGTACGGCGCGAGCGTCTCACTCCAGCCCGACGGCTCCACCGAGATCGGCGCATCAGGCGTGGAGAGGGTTGCGGTCAGCATCGATAGAACTCCCGTGTTGCACAGCAGGCCTGGAAGTCAGCCCGCGCTCCGGCCTCGGCCCGCGACGATGCCCTCCGCTCGGCGCAGCGTACCCGCTGGGGAACTCGGCTGCGTTCGTGACCGACAGTTTTTAGGGTCCTCTTAGCCGAGCGATGGCTCCCGCTGAGATAAACCCTGCAAACCTGAGATTTAGATGAGATCAGTGCCGTCTCGCGCGAGGCCGTCGCGGACCGCGACGGCGGTTGCCGGATCGTCGGTGATCACGCCCTGGAGCGCCGGCTCCGACAGCCAGCGGGTCAGCCGGGCGGGCTGGTTGACGGTCCACACCCAGAGCGGCAGCGACCGGCTCGCCAGCAGCTTCGCGGTCAGCCGTCGCTCGGCCAACACCAGCGCCTGAGCGTCGCACGCGAGCGCGTCGGCGAGCGGGTCGCCGATGTGCATCGGCCCGGCGATCAGCCCCGTGGTGCGGGAGGGGTCGCGCTCACGGACGGCCCGGATCACGGCCGGGTCGAACGACGTCACCATCAGCGTGCCGTCCCAGCCGGCGATCGCGTCGAGCAGGACCGGCACGACTCGCGCCTCCTTGATCTCAAGGTCGAGTCCGATCCGGCCCGCCGACAGCTCCAGCAGCGCCTCGACCGCGACCGGCGCGGAGGCCGCCGAGCGAGACCGCCGGGGCCGCGGCGGCGGCCGGCCGGGGGAGCGCCGGGAGCGCGGGCGGCCGTGGCGCCGGCGGGGCGAGATCGGGCGCAGGCGGTCGTGCGACAGCACCGGCCGTCCGGTGCGGTCGACGCGGACGTCGGTCTCGATCATCTCGCAGCCGGACTCGATCGCCGCCTCGAATGCCTCGATCGAGTTGTCGGGCAGCCGCAGGCTGGCGCCGCGGTGGGCGCAGACGATCGGGCGGGCCGCCGCCCCGTCGTACTCGGTCACGGCTCGGAAGCTAGAGCCTGGCGGTGACGACCACTGAGCGCCGCGACGACGGCCGCAGCGACGCTCGTCGCGGTCTCAGCTGGCGGCGAGCCGATGGTCGGCGTGATCGAGCGCCGCGGCGATCGCACCGGTGATCCGCCAGAGCTCGTCTTCGGCGATCACGAACGGGGGCGAGATCTGGATCGTGTTGTTGGTGATGATCCGGATCACGACCTGCGCTTCCAGGCAGGCACGGGCGATCGCGGCGCCATCGACCTCGGGGGCCAGCTGGACGCCGGCCAGCAGGCCGATCCCGGTCCGGACCTCGGTCACGTGCGGATGCTTGGCCAGCGGCGCCATCGCCTGCTCGAGCACCGGCGACAGGGTCGCGACGCGGGCGACGAGCTGCTCCTCCTCGATCACGTCGAGGTTCGCCTGGGCGACCGCGCAGGCGGTCGCGTGGCCGGAATACGTGACGCCATGGCGGAAGATCGGTCCGCCCTCGGCGAAGAACGGCTCCCACACCCTGGGCCCGATCAGCACGCCGCCCAGCGGCGCGTACCCCGAGGTGATCCCCTTTGCCACCACGACCATGTCGGGGTGCAGGTCGAACAGGCCCGAGGCGAACATCTCGCCCGTGCGCCCAAAGCCGGTGATGACCTCGTCGGCGACGAACAGGACGTCGTACTCCTGGCAGATCTGCTCGACGCGCTGCAAGTAGCCGGGAGCCGGCAGGATCACGCCGCCGGTACCGATGATCGGCTCGGCGAACACGGCCGCGACCCGGTCGGGCCCCAGCCGGAGGATCTCGGCCTCGAGCGCATCGGCGTCGTTGGCGGGGACGCGGGCGGTCTCCGGGATCAGCGACTCAGAGCCGTAGCCCTCGCGGTTGTAGGGGATCCCGCCGATCGAGGTACCGAAGCCGTGCAGACCGTGGTAGGCCCACTCACGGCTGACGATGATTCGCTTGTTGGTCTGGCCCTGCAGCTGCCAGAACCGCCGCGCCAGCTTGGCCGCGGTCTCGATCGCGTCCGAGCCGCCCGAGACGAAGAACACCTTGGCGTCCTCGATCGGGCTGATCGCGGCGACGCGGTCGGCCAGTGCGACCGCCTGGTCGTTGACGAACGTTCCGAACGTGTGGTACGTCTCGAGCTTGCGGATCTGCGCCGCCGCGGCGAGCGCCAGCCGCTCGCGCCCGTGACCGATGTTGGCGTGCCACAGGCCCGCGGTCGCGTCCAGCAGGTGCACGCCCTGATCGGTTTCGATCCAGGCGCCTTCGCCCCCGACGATCGTCACGCGGTTGGCCGCTGCGGTCGACATCTGCGCCTGCGGCTGCCAGAGCGCGGCGCCCGGGATATGGGATCCGGAAGTCATCGACCAGACGCTACCCCACGGGCGTCGGCCCAAGCGTCCAAATCGGTCAGTGCAGGAACACCTTGACGGCGACGACCACGATCCCAAACAGGGTGCCGACGAGCGTGTCGATGATGAGCGCACGGCCGGTCTGCTCGGTGCTGATGCCGATCACGACCTCGGCGAGGACGATCATCCCGGCCGCTGTGTAGACGCCGATCGTCAGCGCGGTGGTCAGGGTGGCGCCGGCGATCCAGCAGACGACGATCACCAGGAATGGGGGGACGCCGCTCAGCACGACCGCAAGCTCGTGCTTGGCGCTGCGCCAGAACCCCTTGAACTCGAATGGATCTCCGGTCTTGACCCGTTCGCCGGCGAACTCGGAGTAGGAGAGCGCCAGCCAGTAGATGACTTCGGCGATCACAATGCCGCCGAGGGCGCCGGCGTACCGCTCGGCCTTGGCGTACTCGGCCGAGATCAGCGTCGCGCTCAAGATCGTCCCGTAGACGAGGCCGCCGGGGTTGGTCGGCAGCGGCAGCCGCTGCACCTGCTCTCTGAGCCAGCTCATCGGGCGCGTGCGCTCCATCGCGCCGCGAATCTTGCCGCACGCGGCCGGATCAGCGTCCCTCGAAGCTGGGGCGGCGCTTCTCGACGAACGCGTGGACGCCCTCGGAGAAGTCGTGGCTGGATCGGAGCATCCCATACGCGAGCCCCTCGACCTCCAACCCCAGCTCGAGGGGACCGTCGTAGGCATGGTTGAGCACCCGCTTGCACATCGACAGCGCCAGCGGCGACAGCGCCCGGAGCTCGTCGATCAGCGCGTCGACGGCGTCGTCGAGCTCGGCGGCGGGGTGCACCTCGGAGAGCAGACCGTACTCGAGTGCCTGCGCCGCCTTGATCCGCTGGCCGCGCATGATCAGGTTCTTGGCGCGGCCGAGCCCGATCAACCGCGCGACCCGCTGGCTGCCACCGCTGCCGGGAATCATCCCGAGCCGGATCTCGGGCAACCCCAGCTCGACGTCGTCGGCGGCGATCCGGAAGTCCGAGGCGAGCGCCAGCTCGAGCCCGACCCCGAGCACGTAGCCGCGAAGCCTGCAGATCACCGGCTTGGGGCAGCGCTCGGCCGCGGCGACGTTCCAGGCCAGCCGGCTGAGCGTCGCCGGATCGGTCCGCAGGAAGCCCATCACGTCGCCGCCGGCCGAGAACGCGCGGTCGCCGGCGCCGGTCAGCACGATCACCCGGACCTCCGCCTCGGTCCCCAGCCCCTCGATCATCTCGGCCAGCTCGGTCCGGGCGATCATCGGCACGCGGTTGTGCTTCTCGGGGTCGTCGAGCGTGATCGTCGCGACGGCGCGCTCCGCGTCTCGCGACAGTCGCAGGATTCCGGACTCGGTCATTGGTCAAGTTCCTTTCTGAGCTCGCGGCGCAGCAGCTTGCCGGATGAGCTCTTGGGCAGTAGGTCGACGAAGCGGTATTCGCGCGGGCGCTTG
>Ga0302325_10032188_pt1 | contig 10775 bp, 7 predicted proteins | sample Palsa_T0_2_FD_201948 | JGI IMG/M metagenome (GOLD analysis project Ga0302325, IMG submission 201948) | Peat permafrost microbial communities from Stordalen Mire near Abisko, Sweden - Palsa_T0_2 | ecosystem: Environmental > Terrestrial > Soil > Palsa > Peat permafrost | place: Sweden: Abisko... | reverse complement strand
TCCGCGCAGGCGGCCATCATCGGGTCCCAGTGGCCGGAGTGAATGCTGGGCAGTCCGAGCATCGCCGGGTTTTCGGTGAACGTGACGGCGTGAAATCCGCGCTCGGCGTTTTCACGGATCATCTGTGCGCCGAGTTCGGGATCCAATAGCCAGGGCAGCTGGCACGGGATGATCCGGCCGGGATGAGAACCAGCCCAGACATCGTGGTGCCAGTCATTCCATGCTCGCACGGACGCTAACGCGAGGTCGCGATCGGTTGTCACCTGCTGCAGGCGCTGGCCGGCGAAACCCGGCAGGAACGAGGGAAAGTTAAGCGAGGCGTAGACGCCGTTCAGGTCCATGTCTTTGACGCGTTCATGAATATCCCATGCGCCCCTGCGCATTTCATCGAAGCGAACCGGTTCGAAGCCGTACTCCGACACCGGCCGACCGACGACCGCATTGAAGCCGACGTTGGGCAACGCCTGATCGTCATAGACCCACGTCTGACCGCCGTTCGCCGTGTCAACGACTTTCGGGGCGCGATCGGCGAACCTCCGCGGCAGACGCCCGGTGAAAGTATCCGGCGGCTCGACGATGTGATCGTCCACCGAGATCAGCGTGTAGCGGCGCGGCGCCCTCGGCGGGTCAGGCAGAAATGTGACTGAACGGTCCGCGCCGGTCGTGGCGGTCGTGAAGCCCAGGTTGGCAGCCAGCGCGTCGATGGATTTCATGGCAGTTCGCTCAGCTCAGAACCGCGGGATCGGCTTTGATGGTTTGTCGCGCGGCCCCCGCCCAGTACACGTCGGCGGCCCGCTCGATCAGCGACCGCTGCATGCCCGCCATATCCGGCCAGTTCATCGCCACTGGTTCCTTGCCGGTGAGCAGGACGTCATAGGCCAGCTTGCAAACCCGCTCGATGGACGCGGCGCGGTAGACGGCCTCGGCCAGGTTGCGGCCCGTCGCGATGACGCCGTGGTTGGCCAGAATCGTCAGGTTAGCACTTCCAATCCTGGCCGCGAGATCGGCTGCGCGCGTTGAGCTGTCGACCTCGCCGTCGTACGAGTCCACCAGACACAGATCGTCCAGGAACAACGAGCCGGTCTGATGCACCAGCTCGGGCAGCCTGCCCAACGCGGCCAACACGCAGACATAGTAGGGATGGTTATGAATGACGACCCGCGCGTCGTCGCGGACACGATGCAGTTCGGTATGGACGTGGATCGCCGGAGTGACATCCCACCGACCGCGGACCAGCCGCGCATCGGCGTCGACGATGCAGACATCCGACGCGGTGATCTCCTGCCACCACAGACCCCACGGGTTGACGAACATGTCGGTCTGTTCATCGGGCTGCCAGGTGATGTGCCCGGCCATGTTCTCCGCGAAGCCGATGGCGGCAAGGTGACGAAACGCCACTGCGAGCGCCTGCTCGTTCGAAAGGTCAACTCCGATCGGCGGGACCACCGAAGGCGCCCACGCCTGTAGGCCACCTCGCCGAGCGTCAGGAACGTTCATGGTTAGCCTCCATCCTGGCTTGAATATCGGCGCGAAGCGGGCCTTTGGCGATCTTCCCGCCCGATGATCGCGGTAATTCGTCGACCACGATGAGTCGTTCAGGCCACAGCTCCTTAGAAACACCCGCCGCCAACAAATGCTCTACGAGTTCGGGCAGGTCGACGATTCGCGAATCGGCGAGTTCGGTGTAGAGGCAGACCTTTTCACCGAACACCGGATCGGGCATCGCGACCGCCGCCGCCACCGCGATCGCGGGGTGTGTGGTGGCTGCGTCCTCGACCTGCGCCGCGCTGATGTTCTTGCCGCCGCGCACGATGAAATCGGATGTTCGGCCGGTGACGCTCAGGTAGCCATCAAAGTCGATCTCGCAGATGTCGCCCATTCGCATCCATCCGTCGCGGGTGAACAACTGGTCGTGATCGGTTCCGCCGAGGTAGCCCAGGCTGGTCGCGGGACCTCGACAGGCGGGCTGGCCCCGGCCCGCCTCGGTGACGTCGTCGTCGCCGTTGAAGAGACGGACTGACATCTCGGGGACGATCCGACCAGCCGTGCGGAGCCGCCGCGGCTGTGAGTCGTCCACCGTGGTGGCACTGAGCAGCCCAGTCTCGTTCGAGCCGTAGAACTGCAGAATCTTTGCGCCGGTGAGCTCTTCGAATTCCGCTGCCGGCCGATACGGCAACGCTTCCCCACCGGTGAAAACCACACGCAACGAGCTCAGGTCGTGCTCGCGGGAAGCGCGATCGGCCATCAGCATCGTCAGTTGTGTGCTGACGCAGCACAATACGGTGATCTGATGTTCAGCTATCGCCGCGCACGTTGCCTTCGGGTTGAAGCGTTCCTGGATGACCGCGGTGGCGCCCAGATAGATCGGAGTGGTGTGGCTGGTCCATATTCCGAAGCCGAACGGGGTGGGTATGACCGGTAACAAAATATCGTCCGAAGTCAGGTGTCCGTTTGCGATCGCCTTCTGGTGAAAGTAGTACCAACGGTTCTGGGTGTGCACGACGCACTTGGGCAGCCCGGTGGTACCCGAGGTCGAATTGATCAAGAAGACGTCGTCGGGACCGAGTTGGCGGCCGGCGCTTAACGCCTTGGCCTGCGCGCGGATGTTCAGCCGTGGTGACCCGTCATCGTGTGTCAGCATCGCAAATTCAGCGATACCCGCCACGGTTTGGATCGCGGCGTCGCTGCGTTGGCGGTCGCTGATCAGCATCTTGGGGCGCGCGTTGTGCAGTATGGCGGTGACCTCGCGGGTACCCGCTCGCGCGCCGATGCCGACGACGACGGCACCGCAGCGTTCGATCGCGACGAACAGCACATGAATGGCGGCGGAGTCGCCGTGCCACACCGCGACCCGATCTCCACGCACTACCCCGACGCCGATCAACTGTTCAGCCAGAGATGTTGCAGCATAATCAAATTCACGCCAGGTGAGCGGCGCCCCAGGATAGTCGACGTAGGCGCGGTGGTCCGGGCGCTGCCCGGCGTTGTGGCGTACCGCGTCGGACAACGTCACATCCGACCACCAGCCGGCGGCGCGATACCGGGCCGACTCCTGGTCGGTGAACGGGGGCGAGCCCGCGGTATCCAGACCACCGGCGCTCATCCCCCGATGATATGGCGAGGGGTTCTGCCGCTGTCAGCATTACCGCGATGGCTCTTCGCGAGTTGGCGGCTACCAGGTGCGAAATCGGGTAGTGCACTACTCGTGCTCGCGGGTGAACGCCGACCATAAGTTCCCGTGTAACGACCGGCGGTTAAGCCGGTAATGAACCGCACGGGAGGCAGACGACATGGCCTACTTGCTATCGGCGCCCGCCGACACGGATGCCCGCGATGAGCGCACAACCCGGCCTCGCTCGGATGTGCTGATCTGCGAAAACGAGGTGCTTTTCGGTACCGCCGCTGCGCGGGTGCAGCGACAGGACGTGGGCCGCTTGCGGAGCCCGTCACGGCCACGGCGGGGGCAACAACGCCCGAAGCGATGCGAAATGGCTAAATTGTGAGCGCCGTGGTCGCGGTTGGCACCGCCGTGCTCCTGACCATGGCGTCGTTGGGACTCTACGACCTGCAGTCACACCTCGAGCGTTGGGACTATCAACGCCATTTTGACGACTGACCGCCACGTCGGGGTGCCCCAGCGCCGCGTGGTCAGCTCGGCTGACGGAGCGGCAGGCCGGCCGCGCGGTAGATCGCGTCGATGACGGTCATGGTCTCGACGGCATCTTCCGGCGTGGTCTTCACCGGTTCGCCGCGCAGCACTCCCGCGGCGAACGCGTCCAACTGATAGGCGTAGGACGGGCGGCGGGAAAAACGCTCGACACGCTTGCCGTCGGATGAGCGGACCGAAAGCCGGTGGATGAAATGCGGCGTCACGGGGTTGAACAATCTCAACTCACCCCGGTCGCCGACCACGCGCGCGCTGATCTCCAACAGACGCGACGACCACATCGAACAGCGGACCTGCCCGGTGTGACCCGCAGCGAACCGCAACTCGGCTGTCATCGCCCGGTCGATCTGGGGATCGCGCAGTTTGGCGTGCGCCGAAAGGATTTCCGGGGTCGACCCCCCGAAAGTGCGGGCCATGTGCACCGCATAACAACCCGCATCCATCAGCGCGCCACCGGCAAGCGGGTAGTTGTAACGGATGTCGGAGAATTTCGGCAGCGGAAAACACAAGGCGGCCTCTACCCGCTGGAGCTTCCCCAATTCACCGGAGCCGATGATCTGCTCGGCGCGTAACGTCAGCGGATGGTAGCGGTAGTGGAACGCCTCCATCACGACCCGATCCGACGCCGCCGCCAGGTCGGCGATCTCTCGGGCCTCGGCCGCGTTAGCGGTGAACGGCTTCTCGCACAGCACATGCTTACCGGCGGCTAACGCGGCGCGAGTCCACCTGCCGTGTAAGCCGTTCGGCAGCGGGTTGTAAACCCCATCGAGGTCCGGATCGGCGATCAGCGCCTCGTAGCTGTCGTGCACCCGCGCGATGCCGTGCTTGGCAGCAAACTCCTGCGCACGTGTGCTGTCGCGCGCCGCGATCGCGGCAACCACAATGTCGGCGTTGTCCTTGGCCGGCTTGATAAGCGCTGAGGGCGCGATACGAGCCGCTCCGAGCACGCCGATGCGGAGCGGGGATCCAGGTCCTGACACGGTCCGAAGCTAACACTCGGCCGCATTGTGAGCACGCGAAACTTCTCGATAGTCAATTTGTTTGGGCGGTCCCGGCTCACACAGCCGGGCCGGCAAGCTGAATGTTTCTCAGCGAGTCCACTCGATTTATTAATGTCGCACGCAGTAATCACGCTTACCGTCACCCTATGTCTGCGGTCGGTGAACTGGTGCAGTTCCCGTCGACCCATGGGGTGGTTGTGGCGCCGCTACGCTGCCCGCGCGGTCACCTCATGCGGGCCGGACGGTCACTAGTCAACAGTGCGGCATGTTCGTGCGGACGCCACCAAACGTGGCGATGTCACTGCGGCGCTAAGACATATGCGTCCGTAATGGGCGCGCAATGCGATGTGCATCGGCGGGCTTGACCGATGCGGGCCACGTCGCGACGCCGCGTAAGCGCCATGTCAAGGTCGCGTAAAAACGCCCAAAGCCCTCTCGCCGATCAGTCACCGGACTACGGACAGTTTCCATCTAGCATTGCCGGGCTTTCAGTCCGCTCTGCCCGAGGAGAAGATCATGATTCCCGTTGAGGCACGGCTCAAAGAAGAACTACGCACCTGCGCCGTTGAGTTACGGCAACTTGCTTACACGTTGCAAAACGGAGTCGGTGAGCACGATTTGCTTCGGTTGTCCGAGCGGATGCGCGCTGCAGCCGACGAGCCGATTCGCAGCGGGGCTTAGCGGCGATACGCGAAAATCAGTTACTGGGCGCGCCAGTCGGTTTCGCGGGGCGCCCCTCGCCGGTCAGGTATTTAGGGCAGTACGAGGCGGCCGCGACGAGGGTGAACTTGGCCGCTCCGTTTCCAGTGAACTGCGGGTTCTGCAACTGAAGGTTTTTGACGATTTCGGTATCCGGCGTTCCCTTGTCAACCAAGTCGCATACATCCTTGGCAACCGTGATCGCGGCACCCGGATCCTTAAAGCTGACACCTTCCGTTTTTAGGTCGTTGAGGAACGTGGCGTCCTTGTCGGAGGGAGGGTCGGCGGGGTCGGCGTATGCGGGCGCGGCCGTAGAGCATACGGCGGCAACGCATATCAGCATCAGCAGACGTTTCATGGTGGTCAATTCTTCCAAAGGTGCGACCAGGGCGCAGCCTGCGCTCGAACACTTCGGCCAGCAATCAGCACAAGTTCAGCCGGTGTTCACGACTATGTGGCTCCCCCGACGCTTTGCACGCTCTATTCAGACTCGTCGTCGCGCTGCGCGTCGGCCACCGTCAGAGGTAGAGCCAACTCTTCGAGCGGACGCTGTTCGGCCGCGACGCCGAGCCAAAGTTCCACCAGGCCCGCGACCGCCATGACGGCCGCACCTATCAGGAACGACCACATCACGTGGCCGCGCTGTCCGGAATCGATCAGCTGGCTGAACAGCAGCGGCCCGCTGATACCGCCGATCGCGGTACCTACGGCGTAGAAAAACGCGATGGCCAGCGCCCTGGTCTCCATCGGAAAGATCTCGCTGACGGTCAGATACGCGGCGCTCGCGCCTGCCGAGGCCAGGAAGAACGTCACGGCGAGTACGGCGATGAAGCCCCAGACGCCGCCGGCCTGGGTCACGAATACGACCGCTAGAACAACGGCCACCGCAGCAGAGCCGACGTAGGACAAGGTGATCATCGTCTTGCGGCCGACGGTGTCGAAGAACGGCCCGAGCGCCAACGGCCCGACAAAGTTACTCAGTGCCCACAGAATGTAGAACCGCGGCACCGTTGCGGCACTGACCCCGTAGAAGCTACTCAACAATGTGCCCAGGTTGAACGTCACGCCGTTGTAGAGAAACGCCTGCCCGATGAACAACGCCAGGCCGAGGACCGCGCGTCGCGGATAGAGCGTAAATGCGACCTTGGCGATTTCCAGAAATGAAATCGTCTCGCGCTGGCGAATTCTCAGCGGCGAGCCCTGCGGCTCGGGAAGCGGCTGGCCCGTCTGCCGCTCTACGTCTCCTTCTATCTTGGCGACGATCTGCTCAGCTTCCCGGTCACGCCCGTGAATGAATAACCAGCGTGGGCTTTCCGGAACGCTGCGCCGGACAAGAAGGACGAGAATGCCGAAAATGGCACCGATGCCGAAGGCGAGCCGCCACCCGATATTGGCCGGAAACGTCGACGTGTCCAGCAAGACCAGCGCACCGCCGGCGCCGGCTGCCGACCCGAGCCAAAACGTACCGTTGATCATCAGATCCACCCGACCGCGCACCCGCGCGGGGATCAACTCGTCGATGGCTGAATTGATGGCCGCATATTCGCCGCCGATACCGGAGCCGGTGAAGAACCTCGCGATGAAGAAGTACCACGGCGCGAACGCGAATGCCGTCGCAACGGTGGCGGTCAAATAGACGGCGAGGGTCAGGATGAACAGGTTGCGCCGTCCGAAGCGGTCCGTCAGATGGCCGAAGAACAACGCTCCCAAGCATGCCCCGGCGATGTAGAACGCCGCTGCTAAGCCGATGTCCGAGGGGGTGAGCCCGATGCCGCTGCCTCTCTCCGTGAGACGAGACGACACGTTGCCGACCATGGTGACCTCGAGCCCGTCAAGAATCCATACCCCGCCGAGTCCGACAACGACGCGCCAGTGAAAGCGCGACCACGGTAGCCGATCCAAACGTGCCGGAATACGGGTCGAGATGGTCCCGGTTTGCGCGCGTGAGCTCATGCTTCTCCGTTTCTGGCTAAACCCGAGGTTTACCCGCCACCGTGCATCGCAAGCATCGTCGAACGATTTTCATCGCCGCTGCTCTGCCGCGGCGAACGATCTCCTCCCCCTGGGACGTAACTGGCAGTCGCCGTAGCCAACCTCCCGGCTCGTGACGAACGGCCGCATGCCCCGCGTGATGTTAGGTTCGAACCGCGGTTGGAAGGAGCGAAATGCTGGGCACGGTTACGTGGGGTCTTCTGACGTTCATTGCCTTCTGTGTGGATCTGGTCTTGCTGTCGATCGCCTTTGTCTATGTGCGGCGGTTGGAGCGGCAACCCACTCTTCCGTTCAGCGAAGAGATCGGAGCTGCACCGCGAGTCATCCGCAAATTACGCAAACGTGAGTCCATGACGCCGGAGGAGTTCGAGTACGCCCAGCGCATTGTCGCGATACGTGGCAACCCGATGGCCTTAGCCATCCCCTTCACCTTGTTCACACTGGGGGGCTATTACATCCTCGGCAGTCTTGAATACCTGCAGGGAGCCACGCCGTCCGAGCGAACATTCATCGGGTTGATCCCCATGTTGACCTCGACAAACCTCGCCATTCAACTTCTGCGCGCGAGGCGACTCAAGGGACGTCTGCGAACCGCGCACGTGACGGCATGAGGTCGGATGGTCCGCGCTGCCGAGTGCGTTGGCAGGTGATACCGTTTCGCAAGTTGTAGTCGTGTCCGTTCAGTACCGGAAGCGTCTTGACGGCCGCATGTCAACCTGATTGATATATCGACCGACGGCAGTGTCGGATCGAGAGCACAAGGTCCGGGGAAACGCGTTCCGAAAGGTGATCGAGAGTGAGCCCTCGTTCAACGGGGAGGACTGTCCTGGCGCGCATCTGGATGCCGCTCGTTGCCGTTATCGCAGTGAGCGTGGGCTTGTTGGGCATGTACAAGGTGCATCAGTTCTCTGAACCCGAGCCCGTCATCACCGTCAACGGGCCCCAGGCGCCTGATAATTTCTATCCCAAACGGCTCACCTATGAGGTGTACGGCCCCGTCGGGAAGGCCGGGAAGATCGTCTACGTCGACGTCGAGGGGCATCCGCATCCGGTTGACGTCACATTCACGACGCAACCCTGGATTCACGACGAGACCACCACGCTGACAGTGGCGTCTGGCAGCATTTCAGTGCACGTCCACGGCGGTCCGCTGCGCTGCCGCATGCTGGTGGATGGCGTGGTACCACCCCCGAATTCCGGAACGCCCGAGAATTCGGATAACCATCCGGACGCAGACGTCGAATGCAGGGTGAAGTCCGCATGAGCGAGCATCGTCTGGACGAGCCGCGGGTCAAACGACCGTTCATCCCCAGGATGGTGCGTACTTTCGCGGTACCGATCATCTTCTTCTGGGGCTTCCTCGCGGTCACAATGACGGCCTTCACGCCCAAGGTTGAGGACGTCGCAGAAGAACTCGCCGGACCGATGGTTCCGCACTACGCCCCGTCGCAGCGAGCACTGCTGCGCATCGGCGAAAAGTTTCAGGAATCCAACTCGACGAACTTGACCATGGTGGTGTTCGAGGCCAACCGGCCACTGGGCGACCAAGACCACGCGTACTACGACGATTTGATGAAGCGTTTCCAGCGCGACCCCAAGCACGTGCAGTATGTGATGGATCTCTGGGGCAAACCGTTCACCGCGGCCGGGGCGCAAAGTGTGGACGGCAAGTGCACTTACGTTTTGCTGCGTCTGGCCGGCGACATCGGCCAGATTGAGGCCAACGCGTCCGTGGACGCGGTGCGCGACATCATCGCCAAGGACACTCCGCCGCCTGGACTCAAGGTCTTCGTCAGCGGTGCGGCGCCGCTGGCCTCGGACACCTTGAGCATCGCGAATGCGAGCCTGAACAACGTCACGATCATCACGATCATCCTCATCTTCGTGATGCTGATGCTGGTGTACCGCAGCCCGCCTACCCTGCTGGTGCCGTTGCTGAGCGTCCTCATCGAAATGCTCTTCGCCAAGGGTCTTATCTCGACCCTTGGGCATCATGGACTCATCGAGTTGTCCTCGTTCGCAGTGAACATCGTCATCGCACTGACCTTGGGAGCCGGGACGGACTACGGCATCTTCCTGATGGGGCGCTATCACGAGGCGCGGCAAGCCGGAGAGAGCCGAGAAGACAGCTTCTACATCGCCTACAAGAACGTCACGCCGATCATCCTCGGTTCGGGGCTGACGATCGCCGGCGCGTGTTACTGCCTGACGTTTGCGCGCCTGAACTACTTCCACACCATGGGTCCGGCTGTCGCGGTCACCATGCTGTTCACCATCGCCGCAGCTCTGACGCTCGGTCCGGCGATTTTGACGCTCGGCAGCCTGTTCGGGATGTTCGATCCGCGACAGGCCGCCAAGGCGCATCTGTATCGACGGATCGGAACAAGCGTCGTGCGCTGGCCGGTGCCGATCCTGGTCGCCAGCTCCGCCATCGTCATGCTCGGGGCGATCTTCGTGCCGACCTACCGGCAGAACTACGACGATCGGCAGTACCAGCCACAGGGTGCGGCTGCGAACCTCGGTTTCCAAGCCGCCGACCGGCACTTCGCTAAAAGCAAACTGTTCTCCGAAATGCTGATGGTCGAAAGCGACCACGACATGCGCAATTCGGCCGACTTCATCTCGCTGGACCGGGTCGCCAGGGCCCTGATCCGCCTGCACGGGGTGGCGATGGTGCAAGGCATGACCAGGCCCTTGGGCCGGGCGCTCGAACACGCCAGCATCCCCTACCTGTTCACCACTCAGGGCAGCGGCAACGGCGCGCAGTTGCCGTTCAACAGGGAGCAGAACACCAACACCGATCAGCAGGCGGAGATCCAAGCGGACTCGGTTGCGGTGTTGCGTAAAGAGATTACCTTTTTTCAAAGGGTGTCCGATGAACTGCATCAGACGGTTCTCACCATCGAGGATCTGGAGCGCGTCAGCAACGAGATCAACGACGACGTCTCGAATCTCGACGATTTCTTCCGTCCGCTCAAAAGCTATTTCTTCTGGGAGAAGCACTGTTTCGACATTCCGATTTGCTGGACGTTCAGATCGGTGTTCGCGACCATTGATCAGATCGACCATCTGGCCGAAGACATCAAATACGCCAGGATTTCGCTCGCGGTGGTGGACGAGACCTTTCCGAAGATCATTGCCGAGCTGAAGGCCACGGCCGACGACACCGAGGCGCTGAAGTCGAAACTGGTCAACAGTTACGGATCCGCGGATCTGCAGACCCTGTCGACCGAGCAGACTTACGATGACTCGATCAACGTCGGAAACGACTGGGACAAGTCCCGCAGCGACGACTTCTTCTACATCCCGCACGAGGGCTTCGACAACGAAGACCTCAAAACGGGCGAAAAGTTGATGATGTCGCCGGACGGTAAGGCGGCGCGCTTCATCGTCACCCACGAAGGGGACGCCATGGG
>Ga0302325_10032181_pt1 | contig 10776 bp, 13 predicted proteins | sample Palsa_T0_2_FD_201948 | JGI IMG/M metagenome (GOLD analysis project Ga0302325, IMG submission 201948) | Peat permafrost microbial communities from Stordalen Mire near Abisko, Sweden - Palsa_T0_2 | ecosystem: Environmental > Terrestrial > Soil > Palsa > Peat permafrost | place: Sweden: Abisko... | reverse complement strand
AAGTGTTGGAGGCCTCGACTTTCGTCGAACTCGTTGCTGCGCTCAATGCCCCGGTGAAATGAAGCCACCAGCCCGTGTGTAGGGGGATCGCTGCGGAGTATGGTGGTGCCGGCTGTGGGACTCGAAACTACATTGATTCTCAACAAGCCCTGTGTTTTGGCAGCGTTGCAGCCCACAGGCCGGCGCTAACCAGTACGAATCAGTACGATCTTTTGTTCAGAGAAAGTATTTTTTTAGATTCTGAGCGAGGGCCTTACTTACTTTGGCTGCCGCAACAATTCTGTGAAGAACCGCCGGTTCTAGCGGAAAATGCTTAGTAATTATCTTAGTCGCTATAAAAGGCACCATCGCCGCTTCGTGAAGTGGGGTAACTTCCTTCGCATCTCCGAAGTTTACATAACATTTTTTCGTTACCCACGGATGATCGCCGCAATTTAACTCACAATCCGTGCCAGCCCTTCTAGCATCGCTGGTTAGATTGGCAAACACGAAGCTGCCGGCGTGGGCGGAAGGGTCGGATAAAACCATCCAGAGATGCCCGCTAGCAAGGATGAAGGTATCGCCTAATTGCATTGACGACATCGCGTCAATGAGCGGATATTAGCGAATTAAGGAAATGAACTTGATGATTTGTTTGTTCTATTTCGTTTATTTCTTCTTCACTTCTGCCTGCATTGCGAAGAATAACCAGGGGATCGATCGGAATTGAACCTCCATGCGGGTCTTTCCATTCGGGACAATTATTATGCAACCAATCGGCAATACTGCCCTTGATCCCGCCGATGATGAGTCTGGATTGCTCCAAAACCTCAATTTCTCTTTCCGAAAGGACGCTCTTATCCACATGCTTCAGCAGCGAAACATCGTTTGCATTTCTGACAATTGATTCTCGCCATTCAATTGCGTTTGGACTCTGCCGATGTCCTGCTGAGGGGCTTTTCAAGAAATCGTAGATATCGCTGACAATCGGTCCTTTTCCAAGCGAGGCAAAAGAATCGCCGGTTATTGAATTGCCCCACCCAATGAGGGCGATTCGATCAGCATAGTAAAGCATTTTTATCAGAACAAACATCTTCTGAGACCCACCTGAATGTTCTATCAGGTAAGCCGCAGCGGCCTTTGCTTTGTTAATATTGAAGTTGAGAACCAATTTTCTGCTCCACGCTCTTGTTGTCTCTGTGTTCTATAAAGTTAAATGTTTAGAAGCTAACTACCCGTGCGAAGTTGTACCCCAAAGTCCGAAGACTGTAAAGACCTATGATAGCCAATTAGACTCTCGCGGTTTGCATGAGTCAATCAGACAAAGGGTTCATTTTGGGGGACAAGTACTTAGTACTCGGATTAGACGACTTCCGCCCGATCAGCCTTTTAAGGCTACTGTTTTCGGACGATTAGAAGACAGCTCAGTACCTCTTTGTCCTGTCGCCCTTTAACCTGCCTAGCCTGTCACGGCATTCTTTTCGTGCAGGTGCCGGTACGCCCGCCGCAAATGGACCGGTCCGGCCTTCCTAAATGGACCCAGTACGGAAGGCCTGTCGTCTTGGCGTCGTCAGCTTGGTGAAGATGGCCTTGTTACAGCGTCCGCCAGGACGGTAAACAAGGAGAGAAGATGAAAGCCAAGAGCCACAAGCCCAGCAAGGCGCAGCAAGAATCACTAGACGATCTGTTGAGGAAAACGGTGCGAGAGCGTTTTGGTCACCCTGTCGCTGTCGATGCGCGCTTAGGGGTGCGTTATACCGACACAAAGCAAGGTGCTCCGTACATTCGAATGCTTTTGGCAAACGGCTTCACCGCATTTCTTTCTGGTTGGCACAGGGGCGCGCCCAAGTGCTCGATCAGCGCGGATAAGGCCGATCCCAAAAGCTATTCTATGCGCGTGTACCTTTCACGGCAGAAATGCAAGCGGGCCAAAAAAGCGGCAGCGTGAAGCCGACGCGGTAGATTTCTAACACGCACAGGCCACACAAACGGGCCGGAGCCGAAGGGTTTCGGCCTTTTCATTTGGAGCGGTTGATAATAGCGATGAAAAAGCGAACATTGTTCTTGCTCTAACGACTCCCGAAGTGTAGTTTTGCAGAGTTGTGGATCAATAGCTGCTTGAGATATCATCCGCAACGACTCGCACGGCCAATGGACACGCTCACGCGGACGGAGCGCAGCAAACGCATGGCGCTCATCCGTAGCAAGAACACCAAACCCGAAATCCTTGTTAGGAAAATCGCACAATCATTCGGATACCGAATCCGGCTCCATGTTTCCGGCTTGCCAGGAAAGCCGGATCTCGTTTTTCCAACGATCAGAAAGATCATTTTTGTTCACGGTTGTTATTGGCATCGTCATCCCGGCTGCGGCCTTGCGCGGCTGCCGAAAACGAAGTTAAATTTCTGGATTCCAAAACTGACGGGAAATCGTCGACGTGATCTGCGAAACATCGCGCGATTGCGTAGAAATAATTGGAGAGTCAGCGTCGTGTGGGAATGCCAGCTGAAAAATACGGCCTCGCTTGAAAAGCGAATGAAGAGATTCTTGGAGCGATGCGATGCGAAGCGTTGAACTGTATACGGGAGCCGGTGGCCTCGCGCTCGGAATCAGTCGCGCAGGCTTCGACCATCTTGCGATGGTAGAGCTCGACAAAGACTCTTGCGAGACGATTAAAGAGAACAAGAGGCGACGTGTAGAGAAGATCCACCGTTGGCCCATTTTCAACTGCGATGTGCGCAACTTCGACTTTGGCTCGATTCCCGAGGGTATCGAACTCCTCGCTGCGGGTGTTCCGTGCCAGCCATTCTCGATTGGCGGGAAACACAAAGGTCACTCTGACGAACGGAATCTCTTTCCGCAGACAATCGACGTTATTCGCCGGATAAAGCCCCTGGCTGTGATCATCGAGAATGTTCGCGGACTGGCGCGGCCATCATTCTCAAAGTACTTCGGTTACATCGAGCTGATGCTGACGTACCCAGATATAAGCCGAAAGAGAGACGAGGAGTGGATTGAACATCTAGCGAGACTGGAGCGATATCACACGAAGGGAAAGCGAGACGGCCTGCACTATAGGATTGTCCACCGCGTCCTCAATGCAGCCGATTACGGTGTGCCGCAAAAACGAGAGCGACTGTTCATAGTTGCGATGCGGGCAGACTTAGGCGTCGAATGGTCGTTTCCTTCTCCTACTCACTCACCGGAGTCCCTACTCTGGGATCAGTACTGCTCGAAAGAATATTGGGATAGACACCGAGTTTCTCCCAGACGCCGACCTCAACCAGGCAAAGAGCTACGCGAGCGAATTCGGAGCCTTGAAAATCGCCTAATTCCTCCAACGTTAAAGGCGTGGAAGACTGTGCGGGACGCAATCGCCGACCTTCCAAAGCCTTTTGCGAAACGCTCCCACGATGAACCAGGACTAACGCATTTCGTAATCAGTGGGGCGAGGTCCTATGCCGGGCACACGGGAAGTCCTCTGGATGAAGCTGCCAAAACCATGAAAGCAGGAGTACACGGAGTTCCGGGCGGAGAAAACATGCTCGCGTTGCCAGATGGTTCCGTCCGATATTTCACGATTCGCGAGAGCGCCCGCTTACAGACGTTCCCCGACGCATTTGTGTTTCCGAACTCATGGACTGAAAGCATGCGACAAATCGGCAACGCAGTACCGGCGCTCCTGGCGGAAGTTGTAGGACGTTCCGTGGCCCTAACCCTTTCTGCCGCAAGCAGATTGAGTTAGAGATGGGGACGAAGCCTGAACAGTTGGAGCGATGGACGGCGCAGCTAAAAGAGCTAGTGGAGTCGCTCGCTAGTCAAGAATCGTCATCAGTCCCTGCGCCGCGAGCGAAACTTGTCCGTAAGACTATTCGGGAAGCTTACGACAAACTCCGCAAGGTGATGGAGGACCTTGATCCCGTTAAGCATCCGGGTTTCGTGTTCGATCCCTCAAATCCCAACGTCGCCGGTCGCATCATTGGCATCACCATGATTGCCCAAGCGCGAAAGCCTCTCGCCAGTCTAGAACGCTTTTATGGTTCAGGAGTTTACGCGGTCTATTACAACGGAAAGTTCCCGGCATACACCGGTATCTCGAAGCGAGAGCATCCGATCTATGTTGGGAAAGCCGACCCCGCAGATCCTGCGAGTAAAACGGCGATGGAGCAGGGCGACCGACTGTCCAATCGGTTGAACGAACATCGAAAAAACATCACAAAGGCCTCGGCGACCCTGCGTCTGGAGGATTTTGAATACCGCGCCCTCGTGGTGCAAACTGGATGGCAAACTACCGCCGAGGATTACCTTATTCAATTGTTCAAACCGATCTGGAACAACGAGGTGGGCATTTGCTACGGATTTGGCAAGCATGGAGATGATCCCGGCACTCGAGCCAATCTACGTTCGCCGTGGGATACCCTTCATCCTGGCCGAGATTGGGCACACCGCGACCCCAAGATGAAAGATGCTCGGCCAAAAGAGCGAATCGTCGAAGACATAAGCAAGCATCTAGCGGCACATCCTCCGTTGCGGTCAATTGATGAAATACTGCGACGCTTTCTGAAGGAGATGCAGGCTGTATCCTAGTCAACGGTGTTAATGGCTTACTATGCGTTACCAGGATCGCACAATTCGCTCCGTATCGGGGATGCTCAGCGCACTAAAGCAGCAGGCAAAACCTGGGCGAGTTATCTGGTTCCGCGGGCAGGCGCGGCAAGATTGGGAACTGGTTCCATCCCTGGCTCGCGAGGCGGCCCATCTCCTAGCCGAAAGTGCCCTAATCAAACGTTTCATGCAAAACGCGGCGCCGCATCTTGTCACACAACCACGAGAAGAATGGGAGTGGATTTTTCTAATGCAGCATCACAGGGCTTCAACTCGTCTTCTAGACTGGTCCGAAAGTCCGCTGGCAGCTCTGTATTTCGCCGTGCATGAGGAGAAGCACATGGGAGCCTCCGGTACCGTCTGGTGTCTCGACCCAGTGGCATTGAACAGGGAAGCAAACCTTAAGTTTGAATTCGATGCCGAAATCCCAGCGTTCGGGCGCGATAAGGTGCTTGAAAGCTATCTCCCAAGCCACGTGCGAGAAAATCCAGCCGAGTTGATCCCAGTGGCAATCGTCGGACCGCGAACGACCCCGCGTATGGCGGCGCAACTCGGAACGTTCACCATCAATCATCGTCTTCACACTCCGATAGAAGACATCGGCGCCTGCAAGCATGTCTGGCGATGGGTCATTCCAGCGGCCGTCAAAAGAAAGGTCTTGAAGGAGCTGTCTCTTCTCGGAATCTCGGCGCTGACTCTGTTCCCCGAACTCGACAGAGTTGCTGACTTGAGCAAGGAAATACTCCGATGAAATTCGAAATCACAGAACTGAGGAGCAGCACAGTTTGGAGCCTCTATCGAATGCGGGAGCGCATTCAGCTCGATCCCGAATATCAGCGGCTGAGTGATATTTGGACTCTGGACAAGCGCCAGCTCCTCATAGACACCATCCTGAATGACTTTGATATCCCGAAACTGTATTTTCACAAGTTCCATAGGCCTCTTCAAAAGGGAGGCAAAAGCTATGACTTCTCAATCATCGATGGCAAGCAAAGACTGGAGACGATGTGGTCTTTCATAGACGGAAAGATCGCTCTCGCGGACGACTTCAAGTACTTTAGGGATTCCTCAGTGAGCGCCGCGAACATGACGTACACGGAGCTAGGCAAGGCATATCCAGACCTTAAGGTTCAATTCGATAGCTTCCAGCTTACGGTCATTGCTGTCGAAACAGACGAACTAGAAATGATTGAGGAGATGTTTTCGCGACTGAACGAGGCCGCTCCGCTAACTGCTCCCGAGAAAAGAAATGCTTTTGGCGGGCCATTGCCGAAAGCCATTCGAAAGCTGGCTAGTGACACTTTGTTTACTGAATCAATCCCGTTTCCGAACAAGCGCTATCGGCATTTTGATCTAGCTACGAAGTTTCTCTTTGCGGAATATAAGGGCCATGTTGTCGACACTAAGAAAGCATACCTAGACGAATTCGTTGAAAGTTTCTCGCATCAACCTCGGACGAAAATGCCTAGGTTTCTCAAGAAGGCGCAAGATAACACGGCGCGGATGGCGAGTGTATTCACACATAAGGATCCTCTCCTTCGGCAGGTCGGCATCGTCACGCTTTACTACCATCTTTTTCGCATCGCGGCTAAGGAAGGATGGTTGCCGGAGATTACACGAAAGCGCCTCGCGGATTTTGAGAAGCTTCGGCAGGTCAATCACAACCTTGCTGAGCGAGACATTACGAGAGCTAATTACGATCTCATCGAATTCGACCGTTACGCACAGTCGCCAAATGACGCTACCGCAATTCGTTTTCGGCTCCGTATCCTTCTGCGAGAAGTGCTGAAAAAAGACGTCGCCACCGATGATCTCTGAGATGAGCCACGTTCTGCGCCTAAGCTAGCAAATCTCATCCACCTCAGCCTCAAGCGGATCGCAGCACATTTTCTCAGCCTGCTTTTTCAACTCGGCCAACTCTTCGGGCGTGTAGGAACAGCGGCGGTTCGCTACTTGGGTTTTTGCATCAGCCCACCTACAATTTCCCGGTTCGTAATTTCCCATCACGTTTTCGCGGTCGAGAGTCATGCCTTGCGGCCGCCGGCCCATGTCTTCGAAGAAATTAAAGAATCCCTTCCCGTTTGGCTCACGCCAGCGGTCACAGACCGTCGTTCCGTTCGCATGATATCTTTCGTAGGAGGTGTGTCCGGGACAGTAGCAGCGGCTAAGCATCGCTCTGTAAGACACGTATTCGCGAGCAAATTCGCCTTCGTACCCGCCGTGAATGTAAATCGGATTATCTTTGCCTTTTCGTCGATGAGTGCAGCCGCAGGATCGGGTTGCTGAACGGTTTGTCGGGGAGGTGTCCAACGCGCACTGATAAACAATGGATTTCCCTCCGCAGTCGCAGCGGCAGTACCACATTGCGTGTAGAGAATGGCGGCGCTTTCTGAATGGCGCTCGCTTCGTAACGACCAGCTTACCAAAGCGTCGGCCTAAGAGATTTTTGTGTTTGGTCGCCACATCTCCTCCGCGATTTGTGAGGCACAAAAAGAAAGGCCGCCGTTATGAGCGGCGGCCCTGGTTGTGTAAGAAGGAGTGAGCCTCGCCTCAAGAAAGGCTCTCTCCAGCTTACGAGTGCTGTGTCAGTGTGTTGATCGGGTGCGTGCCGGCGTCGAGCAAGTTGCTGTCAATGCGTGAGAACGCAAGGAACGCAACTTCGCCGTTTTCGGCGTACTTCTCGTCCAAACGAATCATCGTCATCGGCTTTACTTTCCGGACGATGAACTTCGTCAGATCGCCGAAGACCATCGTCACTGCTTCAGAGACGCTGCCGATTTGGGGCATGCTTTGATTGATGACGTATGGGTAGCCGTTGATCGTGTCGGGTTCGCCGACGCCGATGCCTGCAACCCACAGAGGTCGGCCGAACTTGTCCAGAACCTTTTTCAAGGCGGACAACGTTGTGTCGTGGAACATATACTTCGCGCCGCGCCTGTAGCTCGGGTCGACGGAGTGCTCGAGCGAAACGAGGTCAGCGTATCCGATGCTGTTCGCGCCGGTGTTCGATGAACCATCGTTTGCCGATGAACCAGTTGCAATGACCGACGTGGCTCCAGATGCCGCGATTGCGGTTAGCAATCCGGTCGGTTGGCTAGAACCAGTTCCGTTGGTCAGATAATTCTCGTACGCACGACCGAAGCGCTCGCCGAATTTCTTTGCGAACCACGGTTCGAGATCGAACGCGCTGTCCTGGATCAATTCCAACGAAGCGATGATTTCGCCGGAACAGAACTTGTAGGCCGAAAGAGGAATCTGGCTTGCCGTGGTGTCGACTTCAGACACCGAAGCAGCTTCACCAACAATCGTCGCAGCGTTTCCGGTGTCGTTGTTCGTGGGCATCGGAATTACGTTGCCAGTGTCGGTCGAAAGAATGGTGAACACGCCGTCTTCAGTTAACGGAGCGAACCACTTCGTTGCTTCCTCAATCTGGTTTCGGAAGCCGGTCGGAATGAAATAGCCCAAACCGGAATACGTGCCCAGGTGAAGCAACTGTGAACCTTCAGAAACCGCGCGCGTCTCACGCTGGAGCAGCATGCGATCCTGAGAACTCAACTCGGATTTGCCAACCTGCATGAAGCGACGGAAGCTGGCAGCTCGCATGTGTTGCTCGGGCGTGCTTGCTTCGGCGTTTTCACGCAGACGCGCGGCCGTGTAAGCCGGATTTTCGTTGCGTGCGATTCCTTCTGCTACGACGATCTGCGCTGTGAGCCTGTCCACTTCCGCCATGCTGCGCTCGAACACAATCTTGTCGTCTCCGCTGATTTCGCCTTGCTTTGAAAGAATCGTAATCGCTTTGGCATGTGAGGCCGAGCGAGATTCTCTTAATGCTTTTATTTCGTTGGTGTTCATAGGAATACCCAGGACGTGTCACCGCGTTGGTGTGCCACGTTTGTTGCTTTTACTTCTCACTGCGTTGGTTGACCCACAGCCACCATCTTGGCGCTTGAGGTCACAACCCAAACTTTTTAGGCTTCGACCACTTTGGCTAGCTCGCGCTCGGCGCGCGCGCGGAACTCAACGTCGCTCTCGCCCACTGTTGCTTCAAACGGTTTGATCTGTCTGCCGCGATTGTCAAAGCCTCCGTGGGCTTTGGTCTCAACTTCAATGCAGCGCTCCGCACGCCGTAGATCAGCGGTAAGCGTTGCCACGTCTTCCAGATTTGTCGCTTTCGCGATCTTTGTCCGCAGCTCTGCGCACCGATTTTCAAGTGTGAATTCCATTAGAGTCCCTCGGTCAGTCTGCGGATCGCAGCCGTTGTCCAAGAATCAGTCGGGCATGCTGGTACATATTCAGGCTCTTCCCGGCCGGCGAGGCGCGCAGCTCGGCATTCGGCAACGTATGCCTTAACGTGCGCTGGCGCGTCTCTCAGTGCCAGTTCTAGCGCACGACTTTCGCCGCCCGGTTGCCCGCCAAACACTTCTCTGAGTTCGTGATTAAACCTGTCAGTCATTTGCGTTCTCCTACGTGGATGCCGGCAGCTCGAAGCTTGTCGGCCAATGACACTCCAACTCTTACGTTCTCAACTTTTGCGAGTGCTTCCTCGTCAACGTCTACGTCAGGTGTTATGGCCTCCGCGTCGCCTTGCGGGCCGTGCTTCAGTTCCTTGTGGATTTTCCGCGTGTGCCTGGCCGCTTTACCCAAAGCTGCTTGAATCTGCTTTCCTTCGTTCGGTAGCACAGTCACGACAACGTTCAAATCGCTTGTGACGAGACAACGAATAGTTTCTTTCGCGCCGTCCTGAAAAGTAATTGGAACATCAAAGAGGCGTCGGCCCTGTTCAACAGCGGTGTGCCCCAAACGAGAGAATCGTTCTACCGCGTTGCCTGCCCTGATGATGTTCAAGAGCGTCTTCAGCGACACCTGAAAGCTTCGCCCGCTAACCGCTTCAGGGTATCTTCGTCGCAGTTGATCTTGAGCATGGGTCATCGCAGCACTCTATCGCTTGAAAGTTCCGACGCGATGAAGTTCCAAGGAAATTCCCTTGCGCAAGTACGACTCAACAGTTTCGGTCTTGCCGCAGTGCTTCAGCACGTCCGTATTTTCCAAGCCGCAGCGGATCAGGAAGTGACACTTGGCGCAGTAAAATCCGTAGCCAGCGGGCTTGCCGGACAGCGCTGACAGAGCATGAAAAATTCCGCTTGGGTAGGGCGATGGTTCTTGATCGCCAACCAGATCTGCTGTGGCGAGTTCGCGGTACGGATTCTGGAAGCCTTCGATTTGATTAAGCTTAAGCATTTGAGGCCTGCCTTCTTCGCGTCGCGTGCCCGCGCTTGGCTGCTAGCGAACGCTTCCTGGCTATTGCTTTGAGTGCCTTGCGATTTTTGCGACCCCAAAGTCGGTTGGCCACGAGTGTCAGCGCGTAGCCTTTCTTAGTTCCTAGCCACTTTGCTTTGCTTCGGCGCGAGCAGGGACGGCAGTAAGGATTTCCACTCGCCGGAGTGGTCTTCTTGGTTCCGCATGTACCGCAACGTTTTGCTTTCATAAATTCCTCTCAAAATGGTTAGGGCAGGCCCGTGCGCACGACGGAGGGATCGCGCGCACGAACCAGGTTCCGCAAAGCGGTTAGGCTAAGGGAAGATCGTTAAAATTGTTTGGTGATTGCTGCCGGATCGCGTCTTGCGAACCTTTGCCCGCCAACCGTGCTCGGTTAGCTGTTTCTTCGCTTACGTGTTACGAGTGTTTTATCTTCGGCCTGCACGCGCAGCATGGCAAGAGGGCAGCCATGACCTTCGCAAGGCCAGATCAACGAAGCTTGAAGTTCCATTTCCCGTTGGCCAATGCCACACCAAAACAAGGCGTTCATTTCCCGTGTGTGGACAAAAAACTTAGCGAACGGCTGTTGCCCTAGCGCCGAATCAAAATGAATAGCCCCATAGCATCTTCTTTATTGCCCGAGCTTTACATCAACCATTGTGATTAACGTACTTGGATCGCCCGATCATTTGCTCGTTCTGTCTGCACTGCGTCGCTGTACGCCCGCGGCTTATTGATTGTGTATGGTTCTAGCGAGGAACTACGCTGCTATTGCATGATCCAGAGTCACTTTCGAATGGCCTTGCATGGCTGGTCTGTGCATTGTATTAGAAGGAATCCACTTGATTTCATAACAATGTCGGCTGCCTCGACCCGAGTAGACTTTGGTTGCTTGACGACCAAGGTTCGGGAGGAAGGAGCCGAACATGTTGATTA
>Ga0302325_10032180_pt1 | contig 10776 bp, 9 predicted proteins | sample Palsa_T0_2_FD_201948 | JGI IMG/M metagenome (GOLD analysis project Ga0302325, IMG submission 201948) | Peat permafrost microbial communities from Stordalen Mire near Abisko, Sweden - Palsa_T0_2 | ecosystem: Environmental > Terrestrial > Soil > Palsa > Peat permafrost | place: Sweden: Abisko... | reverse complement strand
CGAAGAAGACCGGCAACAGCATCAGGTCCCAAAACAGCGCGAAGACGAGCAGGTCGCGCGCGAGGAACAGTCCCATCATCGTGCCTTGGAGCAGCAGCATCTGGCCGATGAATTGCCGCTGACGACTGGTGTTGCTGGCTAGAATCGCGCAGAAGGTGCAGAGCGCGAGTAGCAGCACGAGCCAGAATGAGATGCCCGAATCGCCAAAGTGGAACGACGATTCGAACGGCCGCGCGAGCCAGCGGAAGCTTTCCTCGCTGCCCTGCAGATCGATCGCGGCGATGAACGTCAGTGCCGCAACCGCCGCGCCGATGGCTTTGGTGACGTACGGATGCTCCGCGCGAACGATCAGCATCCCGAGGCCGACCGCGATCGGAAAAAGGATCAGCACACCGATCACTAGTGGATCCCTCCAGCGACAATCGCGTAGTATGCAACGAAGCACGCCGCACCGAATACCAGGATGAATGCGTACGCGCGCACGAGGCCGGTCTGGAACGAGCGCGTCAGCGTGCCTAGCCACTGCGCCGAAATCGCGGTCTCGCGCACGGCGCCGTCGAGCACGTGCGGATCGAGATACCGGCCGAAGAACCTTCCGAGCAGTTCCGACGAGCGAACGAAGAGCAGATCGAGCGCGGCATCGAAATAAAACGCATTGCTGAGGATGCCCGGCATGCGGATCGACTCGTTGCGCAACCGCGCCACGGCATTCGATTGGGCGCTCGCCGTTGCGTAACGCAGGTATGCGACACCGATACCGGCGAGGACGACCACAAACGTGATCAGTCCCGTCATCCCTTCGCTTATTGACGTGGCGAGAAGTGCCGGATGTGGAAATTGCTCGGCAAAGAATCGCGCCCAGGGCGAATTTTCTCCACCGAACATGATCCATCCAATCAATACCGTGAACGGAATCAAGATCGCCACCGGCACGATCATGAACCACTCGGCGTTCGCGTTGTGCTCTTCATCTAAGTGAGCTAAGTGAGCCTGTCCTGAGCTTGTCGAAGGATGGCCTCCGGCGCTCGCGGGATGCGGCGTGCCGGCGAATTCGGGGTGGCGAATACCGAGGTTCGAGGGATCGATCTGTCCGCGATACGAGCCCAAGAACGTGACGAAGAGCAACCGGCACATATAGTACGCGGTGATGCCGGCAGTTAGGATGCCGAGCGCGTAGAGCCACGGGTAACCGTGGGCGAGCGCGCCGTAGATCACTTGATCTTTGCTGAAGAAACCGCTGAACCCGGGGATACCGCTGATTGCAAGTACGCCGGTCGCGATTGCGACGAACGCGAACGGCAGTTTCTTGAGCAGGCCCCCCATCCTGCGCACGTCCTGCTCGTCGTGGAGCGCGTGAATGATGATACCCGAAGCCAGGAAGAGCTGCGCTTTAAAGAAGGCGTGCGTGAAGAAATGCGCCACGCCGCCTTCATAGGCGCCGACCCCGACGCCCATGATCATGTAGCCGATCTGCGACATCGTCGAATAGGCGAGAATGCGTTTGATATCCCATTGCGCGCAGCCCAGGATCGCGCCGAGCAACGCGGTGAGTCCGCCGATCGTCCCGACCAGCACCTGCGCATCTTGGTTCTGGCTCCACAACGGCGCACAGCGCGCGACAAGATAAACACCAGCCGTCACCATCGTCGCCGCGTGGATCAAAGCCGAAACCGGCGTTGGGCCTTCCATCGCGTCGGGAAGCCAAGTGTGTAGCGGAATCTGCGCCGACTTTGCGGCAGCTCCGATGAAGAGACACAGGCAAATAATGAACAGCCAGGTCGTGCTATATGAGCCTGCGTACGCAAACGCATCGGCGAACGAAAGCGAGTGGACCGACGCAAAGATCGCGAAGATCGCGAACATGATCCCAACGTCGCCGGCGACGTTGATCACGAAGGCTTTGCGCGCCGCCGCAACCGCCGACGGTTTGAAGAACCAAAAGCCGATGAGGAAATACGACGCGAGGCCCACGAGCCCCCAACCCACGAGTAGTCCCACGAAGTTGTCGGAGAGCACCAGCGTCAGCATCGCAAAGACGAAGAAATTCATGTAGGCAAAGAAACGCGCGAAAGCGTTGTCGCCATCCATGTAGCCGATCGAGTACACGTGGATCAACAAGCCGACCCCGGTGATGATCAGTGTCCACAGCAGCGCAAGCGGATCGAGCAGCAAACCGAAATCGAAGCCTGGGATCCAACTCATGAGCGTCTGATGCGCGCCGACCAAATCGACTCCGCCGCTCGATTGATGTTGTGTTGCCACGCCCCACAGCATGACCGTCCCGATGAAGGAGGCGAGCATCACCGCCGAGGCCAGCGGACCTGCCGTACGCCGCAGCTGTGGGCCAAACGTCCAATTGACGATCGCACCCGCGAGCGGCAAGAGCCAGAGCGCAATTAGGGTCGGATAATATCCTTCGACACCCATCACGTGGTGCACCATGCGCTGCGGTTACCCTTTCAGAAACGCGACGTCGTCGACGTCGACAGTCTTGGCAGTACGGAACACAGTCACTACGATCGCAAGGCCGATCGCGGCCTCGGCGGCGGCTACCGTGATCACGAGAAACACGAAAATATGCCCGGCGTTTTGCAGCCATGCTCGCGCAAACGCGGCAAAGAGCAGGTTCGCCGCATTGAACATCAGCTCGATCGACATCAGCATGATCAGCGGATTGCGCCGCACGATCACGCCGGCGACACCGATGAAAAAGATCACTGCCGAGAGCGCGATATAGTTTGCCAACGGCACGGTCATTGCATTCATTGATCGCCTCCGCGCAGGATCGCCTCGCGCATCTCACGCCGCACTTCTTCTGCTCGCTTTTTGCTCGCCTGGTAGGGGGTCTCATCACCCGCGAGCAGCACGACACCGATAACCGCGACCATCAGGATCAGCGCGGTGATTTCAAAGGGAAGCAAGTACGTGGTGAACAGTGCGGTGCCGAAATCGGCGACCGAACCGAAGACGCCGGCCGTACCCACGGGGCCCAGCGTCGACGTGGGCGACGTCGACGGCGTTGCGATCGTCGTTCGCGCAAGCGCCCAGGTCAAAAACCCAAGTGCGATGAGCACGAGTGGAATCGCCGGATAGGCAATCCTCGGCAAACGGTTCGGCCCGGTTGCAAACGGCGCCACGCCGCTCGAGAGCAGCGCGATGACGAACACGAACAAGATCAAAATCGCGCCCGAATACACGATGATTTGGATGACCGCCAAGAACTCTGCATTGAGTGTGAGATACGTGGCGGCCAGAGCAGCGAAATGCAGGAGCAGGGCCACGACGCTATAGACCGGGCGTTTGGCGGTGACGCACCAGATCGCCGAGGCGAGCAACACGACCGCTAAAACCCAAAAAGTTACCACTCCTTGTCACCCTGCTTGAGCTCGGTTAACCCCTTGCGCTGCGTTTTGAGAATGATCCCGCGATGTGTGGCTTCGTAGCCGGCGGTGATATCGACCGTCGATTTCACATCCGCGACGCGGCCGAGGTCGGCGGGAATCCCATTGGGGCGTTCGTCGGGCGCAACGCCGACGCCGGCGTCCGCGGGCACCAGCAAGCGGTCTTTACTGTAGATCAGTGCGCCGCGGCGATAGTCCGACATCTCAAAGCGTGGGGTAAGCACGATCGCGTCGGTCGGACACGCTTCCTCGCACATGCCGCAAAAGATGCAGCGCAATTCGTCGATCTCGTAGCGCGCGGCGTAGCGTTCGGCCGGGGAGGTCCGGTTCTCGGGCGAGTTTTCCGCACCGATCACCGTGATCGCGTTGGCCGGACACGCGCTTGAACACAGTTCGCAGCCGATGCAACGTTCTTTACCGTCCTCGTAGCGACGCAGTTCGTGCAAGCCATGAAAACGCGGCGCATGCTGCTTCTTCACCGTCGGGTATTCGATCGTCGGGCGTTTCGCGAACATGAACTTGAACGTAATGCCAAGGCCCCGCAGAATTGCCCCGACGTTGTAGAGTTGTTTGCGCATGATGGGTTAGCCCCTAAACGCGACGACGATCGCGGTGATGACGAGATTGAGCGTGGCAACCGGCAAGAGCACCTTCCATCCGAATGCCATCAGGCGATCGTAACGGAAGCGCGGCAACGTGGCGCGCAACCACATATAGAAGAACATGAAGGCCGCAACCTTGATGATAAACCAGACGATGCCCGGAATCGGCACGCCGGCAAGGCCGAACGGCGCATTCCAGCCGCCCAAGAAGAGCAGCGAGGCGATGCACGAGACCGTGAGCATGTTCACGTACTCGGCGATGAAAAACAGGCCAAAGCGTAGACCCGAGTACTCGGTATGAAATCCGGCTACCAGTTCCGTCTCGGCCTCGACCAAGTCGAAGGGAACACGATTGGTTTCGGCCACCGCGGTAATGACGTAGATGATGAAGCCGACGAATTGCGGACCGATGAACCACCAGGTCGCCTGGGCGTTGACGATACCGTCGAGCTGCGTCGTTCCCGCCAAGATCAGCACCCCGATCAACGAGAGCGACATCCCGAGCTCGTAACTGATCATTTGGGCCGTCGAGCGGACGCTGCCGAGCAACGGATACTTCGAACCCGAGGCCCAGCCGCCCAGCGAGATGCCATACACCCCCAGTGAGGTGATCGCGAGCAAAAACAGGATACCCGCGTTGACGTTGCCGATGGCCCACGTTCCCGCAGAACTTGCACCGAACGGAATGATCGCATAGACCGAAAACGCGGTGAGCAGCGAGATAAAGGGCGCGAGACGGTAGATCAGTGGGTCGGCCGTCTTGGGCGTGAGGTCTTCTTTTAAGATGAGTTTGGCTGCGTCAGCCGCCGGCTGCATCAATCCCCACGGCCCGACGCGGTTGGGACCAGGGCGAAGCTGCATCCAACCCAGGACTTTGCGCTCCGCCAGCATGGCGTAGGCGAACGTCGTAACGACGACCAGCAACAGAATCGCGGACTTGATCAGAATCACAACCCAATCGGGAATGCTGGCGATCGCGCTCACGCCTCCACCGTTTCCCGCAGCAGAGCGACTACGCGTTCATCGTGCGCGGCAGTTCCACCGCCGTCCCAGAGCGTGCGCGGCTCGAGCGAACGCCCGTCTTGCGCGTGGCGCGAGGCGCCGCTGTGGTACAGCGCGTCACCGAACGTGCCTGTGAACGCACTCTGTGAACGGGCAATCACCGCCGCGTCGAGCTCTTCGATCGTCGGCAGCGTCAGATCGAATTGCTGGGCTAGGCCGATGAGCATCTCGAGATCGGAGAGCGGCCCGGTCGGTGACTCGAGTGAGGCGTTAACCGCCAACAGATCGCCGGTGATGTTGACGGTCGTGCCGCTCTTTTCGAACGCGCCCTTCGCCGGCAGAACGAGCTGCGCGAGCTGCGCCGTCTCGGTCATGAAGAGTTCGCTCACCATCACGAAGTTCGTTGCGCTCAGCGCGGCGCGAACCGTGTCGGGATCGGCTGCGTTTCGCACCGGATTCACTCCGAAGAGCGAGAGCGCGGCAAGCTTTCCGCCGCGCGCAGCATCGAACATCATCGCCCCGTCCATGCCGCCGTCGATCGGCAGCATGCCCATTGCTTCGGCGCCGCGCGCGTTGGGCTGCTCGCTCGCGATATACGCGACGACGCTGCGGCCACTCGCTGCATCAGCGACGCTCTTACCCAACACGAGGTCGACGCCGTCCCACACGATCGCGATGCGCGCGTCCGGGGCAATGGAGGCGATGGTCTTCGCCGCGTCGTTCTCGGTTACGTGATAGATCTGCGCGCCGTTGCGCTTGGCCTTAATCGCGCGCAGCCACATGACCGGCGCAAGCTCCGCCGGTGACGAGCTGCCCGCGACCACGATCGCGTTTGCGCGCTCGAGCGAAGCGTAGTCGCCGCCGCTCTTCCCGGGCGAGGCTTGGCGCTGCCGTCCACCGCGCCAGTCCAGATTGCGCACGCCGATCGCGCGAAAGACGTGTTGCAGCAGATAGGCCTCTTCGTTCAACAGGCGGCCGCCGCCGATCGCGCCGGCGTTCGCTCCGGCTGCGCGCAGCTCGCGGGCCCAGATCAGGAACGCGTCGTCCCAACCGATCTGCACGAACGTGCCGCCCTTGCGGTAGAGCGGCTGCGTGATGCGCTCGGGCGACGTATAGAAGCCGATGTTGTAACGGCCGCGATCGCACAGCCAGCTGTCGGAATAGCGATCGTCGTGCTCGACCGACATGGTGCGCAGCACCGTGCCGAGCCGGACGTCCGAGAACTGCTGGCAGCCGACCGCGCACTGCGTGCAGGTCGTCTGCGTACGATTGAGGTCCCAGGGCCGCGATTTGAAGCGGTAGGTTTTGGAGGTAAGAGCGCCCACCGGACAGATCTCGGTAACGTTCCCGGTAAAGTGATGCCGGTAGGGCGCATCGGTCGCGGTCGCGATGATGTCGTGGTGGCCGCGATCTTTCACGATGAGCTGGCGTTCGTCGGCAATGATGTCGTCAAAGCGCACGCAGCGCTGACAGACGACGCAACGCTCTTCGTCAAGCACGATCGTCGGTCCGAGATCGACGCCCTTCGGTTTACTTTGCTTGGGATCGGCGACGTCGGAGCTGCCGCGCCCATACGCCATCGCATAGTCTTGCAGATCGCATTCGCCGCCCTTGTCGCAGATCGGACAATCGAGTGGGTGGTTCACGAGCAAGAGTTCGAGGATCATGCCACGACCCGCATCGACCTTCTCGTTGCGTGTGTTCACCACCATGCCTTCGGCAACCACGGTGTTGCACGCAATCTGCAGTTTGGGCTGGCCTACGATTTCGACCAAGCACACGCGGCACAGACCCGCCGGTCCGAGCTTGGTGTGATAGCAATAGACCGGAATCTCTTGTTTGACCGTCTTTGCAGCCTCAACCAGGAGCGTGCCCTTGGGCACCTCGACCGGCACGCCGTCAATGGTGAGTTTGACGAGTTGCTCGCCGGTGGTGCTCATGCTTGGACGGTTTCCTTTAAGAGACGAGCTTCGAATTGGTCGGGGAAGCGGTTGAAAACCGAAAGCAAAAACGGTTCGATCGAATCGCCGAGCGCGCACAGGTTCAAGCCCGTGATCGCGTGACCAACACGCCTGATCATCTCGAGATCGCTGCGCAAGCCACGTCCTTCGACGAAGCGGTGCAGCACGCGCTCGAGCCAACTCCCACCTTCACGGCACGGCGTGCACTGACCGCACGATTCGTGCGTGTAGAAGCGAATCAGATTGAAGGCCGCCTTGACGAAGTCGGTCGTGTCGTCGAAGACCGTGAACGCACCCGAACCCATCATCGAGCCGGCTTTGGCCATCGATTCGTAATCGTATGGATAGTCGAGATGCTCTTCGAAAATGCACGCCGATGAACCACCACCCGGTTGCACCGCCATGAATGTGCGTCCTGGCCGCAGGCCGCCCGCGATCTCGATGAGCTCACGAATCGTCGTACCTACCGGCACCTCGTAGTTCCCGGGCTTTTGCACGTGGCCCGATATCGAGACGATCTTGTAGCCCTTGCTACGCTCGGTGCCGGCCGCTGCAAACCAATCCGCGCCGCGCTCGAGAATCGGCACGAGATAGGCCAGCGTCTCGACGTTGTTCACCACGGTCGGCGCGCCGTACAAACCGGCGATCGCCGGGAACGGCGGCTTGAGCCGCGGCTCGCCACGTTTGCCCTCGAGCGAGTTGAGCAACCCTGTCTCCTCGCCACAGATGTACGCACCGGCTCCGCGATGGACGGTCACTTCCAGATCGTAGCCCTTGTCGAAGAGATTCTTGCCGACCAGGCCCGCAGCGCGCGCCTCATCCAGCGCTTTCATAAAGATCTCGTACCCGCGCTTGAACTCTCCTCGAATATAAATGAACGCGTGATGGCAGTTGATCCCATACGCGCCGAGGAGAATGCCCTCGAGCACCAAGTGCGGTGTCTCTTCGAGCAGCATATGATCTTTGAACGTGCCGGGCTCGGCTTCGTCGCAATTGCAGACGAGATAGCGCGGAAAGACGTCTTTGGGAAGGAAGCTCCACTTGCGCCCGGTTGGAAATCCGGCGCCCCCGCGTCCGCGCAAGCCCGACTTGTCGCACGCTTCAAACACGTCGTTCGGCGTCAGTTCGCGCACCGCACGCTCCCACTGCTTGTAGCCGCCGCGTTCGCGATAGACGTTGATGTCGCGCAGGTTGGCTTCGCCGATGCCGGCCGTCAGAATCTTAGTGACCGGCATGCGCACCGTTTCCTTGAGAGCCTTCTTCTTCGATGATTTCGGCGACGCCGCGCGCGTCGCGAACGAAGCGTTCGCGCGAACGGCCGGTAAAGGAGATATCTTTGGTCACAAAGCTGTCGAGCATGATGATGCCGCTCGAATCGCCCACGCCGCCCGCGTTATTGGGTTCGCTCGACGTACGCGTTCCCGGTGATTTTCCGCCGGTACCGACTTCACCGTCTTGCCTAACGCTCCAGGTGCGGCCCGGCTGCGCGCTCTGCATCAAGGGCTTAACCGGATAGCTGCCCGCACGCATCCCGGCGATCATGTCGTCGATCATCGTCGGGGTGAGATCGTAAACGAATTCCAAATTGACCTGCATGCACGTCGCGCGATCGCAGGCCGCCAAGCATTCGACTTCTTCATACGAGAACAAGCCGTCTCCGGTCGTCTGGAGGTGCCCGATGCCGAGCTTCTCGCGAAAATACGCCATAATTGCCTCGGCGCCGCGCAGCTCGCACATCAAGCCGCGACAGACCTGCAACATATACTTGCCGACCGGTTTGCGAAAGAACAGGCTGTAGAACGAGACCGTCGATTCTACCTCAGCCGGGGTGATGTCCAGAAGCCCGGCCGCAAACCGCATCGCGTCCTGCGAAACGTAGCCTTGCTCGTCTTGAAAAAGGTGCATCATCGGCAACAGCGCCGAACGCGGCCGTTCGTACTGCGCGATCAGCGCGTCGCACTTCGGCCCGAGCTTCGCCGCAAGCGCCGCAAAATCGAAGGTCGCCTCGATCATCGGTCGACCTCTCCAAACACGGGATCGAGCGAACCGATCATGACCACCAAATCGGCGATGAGATTGCCCGGCGCTATACCCTTGAGTGCTTGCAGATTGTAGAGACTCGCTGGGCGCGTCCGCACGCGATACGGGCGATTCTCACCGTTGCTCACCAAATAGTAACCCAGCTCGCCGCGCGGGCCCTCGACCGACTGATACACGTCGCCCGGCGGCACGCGAAAGCCTTCGCTGACGATCTTGAAGTGGTGGATCAGCGCTTCCATCGAGAGCGCGATCGTCTCTTTGGGCGGCGGGAAAATCTTGGGATCGTCGATCGCCCACGGCCCCGGCGTCCGCAATTTTTCGCGCGCTTGCGCGATGATCTTGATCGACTCTTCCATCTCGTCCAAGCGCACGAGGAAGCGCGCGTAGGCGTCGCCTTCCGTGCGCGTCGGCACGTTGAATTCGTACTGCTCGTAACCTGAATACGGGAATGCTTTGCGCACGTCATAGGCGACGCCGCTGCCGCGCAGCGCCGGGCCGGTAACGCTCCACGCCACGGCTTCTTCGGCGCTCAGAATCCCAACGTCGATCGTGCGATCTTGGAAGATCGGATTGGCCTGCAGCAGCCCGCGCAGCTCTTTTAGGCGCCCGGGGAACTTGGCGATTAGCGCATCGACGCGCTCGAGATAGCCCGCCGGCAAATCGCCGTTGACGCCGCCCACGCGCAGGTAATTCGGATGCATGCGCGCGCCGCCGGCGGCCTCTTGCAGATCCAAGATATTCTCGCGCAGATCGAAACAATAGAAAAACACCGAGATTGCGCCGAGATCGATTCCGTGCGTGCCGAGCCACACGCAGTGGGACGCGATGCGTGTCAACTCCGCGTTGAGCACGCGAATGTGCTTAGCGCGCTCGGGAATTTGGCCGGTGATTCCCAGGAGCTGTTCGACACCCAACACGTAGCACAGAGCATTCGAAGAGGGCGCGAGATAGTCCATGCGTTCGGCATTGGTCTGCCCGTGCGACCAGAACAGGTTCTCCATGTTCTTTTCGATGCCGGTGTGCAGATAGCCGATCTCGCACTCCGCTTTGATCACCGATTCGCCTTCGATCTCGAGCATGATCTGCAAGACGCCGTGCGTCGAAGGGTGTTGCGGACCCATCGAAAGCACCATCGCGTTGCCTTCTTGCGAAACGATCTCCGGCGTCAGCGGAGTAGTGCTCAAACTCATTGCTCGCGCGCCTTTTTCACTTGCTCTTGCAGGACTTCGAGGGTTCGGCCGGTCGGCGGAATGCCGGCCTGCACGTTGCTCTTGAGCCCGAAGGACGGACGCGGCGAACGCTCGCGCGCCGGACCGCGCAGGGGGTAGTCTTTGCGCAGCGGGTGGCCTTCCCAATCGTGCGGCATTTGGATGCGACGCAGATCCGGGTGACCATCGAAAACGATTCCGAAAAGGTCGAAGACCTCGCGCTCGGCCCAATCCGCCGATTTCCAAAGATCGCTGACCGTGGGAAGATGCTCGCCATCGCCTAGACCGCAGCGAACGCGCAGACGCGCCGGCGTCCCGACCGCGGCAACGCCGGCAGCAGCGACCGGCATCTTTAGAAGATGATAAACCACCTCGAAGCGCGGCGCGCGCTCGAGATAGTCGACGGCGCCGAGATCGAGCAGCATCGTGAAGCCCTCATTGCGCAGCGCTTCAAGGCGCGCGTGCAGGGCTTTCGGATCGACAACTTCGATCGAGGCATCGTCGATGGCCGGGCGCAAGCCCCGCGGGTCGATCGCGGGTCCCCCAAACCGCGGAGTTTGTG
>Ga0302325_10032177_pt1 | contig 10777 bp, 9 predicted proteins | sample Palsa_T0_2_FD_201948 | JGI IMG/M metagenome (GOLD analysis project Ga0302325, IMG submission 201948) | Peat permafrost microbial communities from Stordalen Mire near Abisko, Sweden - Palsa_T0_2 | ecosystem: Environmental > Terrestrial > Soil > Palsa > Peat permafrost | place: Sweden: Abisko... | reverse complement strand
CGCGCTGCCCTCGGCTTCGGCCCGGCCGTCCTCCCCGGTGATGGCCGGACCGAGCGGTTCCAGGGGAGCGTCGGTGCCGCCGGGGGTGGCGACGGCACCGACGCCGTCGGTGAGAACGAGCGTTGGCAGCATCGCCGACAGGCCCATCGCCTGCCAGCGCTCCGCCGCCACCGCCTGCGCTAGTCCGAGTGTGACGGATGTCAACGCCTTGAGCCAGTCCCCTGGGTCCTGCTCGGCCGCGCCCGGCTCCGGCCGGTGCGTCGGGTACCGGGCGGCGGCGCGGGCGACGACCCGGCCGTCGGCGGTGAGGAGCACGCCCTTGCAGCCCGCGGGGCCGAGATCGAGGCCGGCGTAGACGCGGCTGGCGAACGGCCGGGGGTTATCGGCCATGCGAGACCTCTTTCATCGGGGTCGTTGCGGGTTGTTTGGATAGCCGCCGCGCTGCGGTGGTGCCTGTTTAATTTTCTTCCGAACGGACCGGGGCGGCTGTGACGCCCCAGCCGTCCCATGAGGTGGTGCGGAACAGTTCGCGGGAGGTGCAGCCTGATATGTAGAAGCCGAACTCAAGGGCCGGGTAGACCCGGGTGAAACAGTCGAACGGCGTCCCGTGTTGGTCGGTGGACAGGCCCCGGAGCCGGACCACCTGTGATTTCGCGGGCAGCCGGAGCAGCCGCCGCTCGTCGTCGTCGGCGGCCGCGGCCTCCAGGTACTGCTCCTCGGCCTGGTCTTCGAGGCCGTAGCGCTCGGCCAGCAGTTCGTAGAGCGAGCCGTTCAGCTCGGCGCGGTAGCGGTCGAGGCCGGGGGCGAGCGTCACCGGGATGACCGTGGTCTCGTAGACCTTCGGCTCGCCGTTCACCATCCGCTGCCTGCGGATCTCCCAGACTGGGGCCCCGTCCGCCAGTTGCAGGGCGGCGCGAAGCGAGACCGAGGGCAGCCCTTGGCCGAGCGAGAGCAGGCGGTTACCGACCCTGGGTGAGACTTCTCCCTGCCCGTGCGCCCGGCGGAGCGTGTCGAGCAGCCCCCCGGAGCGACCGGGCTCGCTGATGATGCGCGGCCTGGCCAGGAAGGTGCCGACCCCCTGGTGACGACGGACCCGGCCCGCCCGCTCGAGCTCCTCGAGCGCGCGCCGCACCGTGATCAGGCTGACGCCCGCCGCCGCCGCCAGCTCGGCCTGCGTCGGCAGCATGTCGCCGGGCGCGAGGTTGCCCTCGGCGACCAGCCGCTCGACGAACTCGATCATCTCCTCGTAGCGCAGCCGCTTGCGCGCGGGGATTCCCGGTGCCTGGGCCGCCGGGTGCGTGGCCAGCGCCAGGCGCCGTCTCTCACGCGCGCTCGCCAGGTCGAACAGGGGCATGCTGTGTACCGCTTCCTTCGTCGCGGGCGGCCCTAGGAGGCCTCCGCCGCCAGCACCTTCAACGCATCCGCCGCCGCCGCCAGCGTCGCGTAACGCTGGTCAAAGTTCACAGATACTCCTATAGGCATACTTTGTATAATGTGTATGTTAAGCGGAGGATAAGCCCAGGTCACAGCAGCATCACTACCACACGGATCGAGCGCTGGATCCCTGTTACATACGGCTGACCTGGCGTAATCGGGGCCGTATCGTATAAGGGAGCGGTCTTGCGGGCACACCATGCTTGCGGGACCCCAACCCGAGTTCCCCCGAGGAGACGGATGCCTGAGCAGCCAGCGCCGCCGTGCGCGCGTGACGTCGAGGTCAGCCAGTGACGGAACTGGCGAGCACCATGACCCCGGGCGAGGTCGCGAGCCGAGCGGCGCATGCGATCGCGGTGCTTAACGAGCTCACGCACGGCGGAGGTGAGCTCAGCACCCCCGGCGATGTGCGCGACATCGTCGCCAGCCTCGAGCTCATCGGCTCCAGCCTGCCGCAGCTGTGCGAGCAGCTGGCGCGGTTCCTGGTCGTCCAGCACGAAGACGGGCAGCTCACTCCCGAGGCGGGCCTCGACGCGGACGACTGCGTGACCGAGGTGATCGAGGCGCTGGCCGCGGCCGGGCAGGCGGCGGACATGATGACGGCGGCGCTCACCGAGGCGCGCGCGGGCTCGCAGGTGCTCGCCCCCGCCCAGCGCCGTACCCGCTGACCGCGGCCGCTACAGCCGCGCGCGGAGCCAGTCGCACCAGGCGCCGACCCCCTCCCCGGTGCGGGCGCTGACGAACAAGACATCCGCCGCCGGGTTGACCTTGCGCAGGTTGCCGACGAAGGCGTCCAGGTCGAAGTCCAGATAAGGCAGCAGGTCCATCTTGTTGACGACGACCAGCTCGCAGGAGCGGAACATGACCGGGTACTTGAGCGGCTTCTCCTCGCCTTCTGTGATCGCGTAGACCATCGCCCTGGCATCCTGGCCGACGTCGAACTCGGCCGGGCAGACGAGGTTGCCCACGTTCTCGATCAGCACCAGGTCGAGCTGGCCGAGCGGGAGCCTGGGCAGCGCCGAGGCGACCATCGGGGCATCCAGATGGCACTCGCCGCCGAAACCGTTGCCGGTGTTGATCAGCGCGATCGCGGCGCCGAAGCCGGCCAGCCTGTCCGCGTCGAGGCTGGTCTCGATGTCACCCTCGATGATCCCGATCCGCACCAGGCCCGCCAGCCGGGACAGGGTCTCACGGAGCAGGGTCGTCTTGCCCGCGCCGGGCGAGGACATGAGGTTCACCGCGCGGACACCGCTGGCCGCGAACTCGGCCCGGTTGGCCGCCGCGGTCTTGTCGTTCTCGCCGAAGATCCGCTCGAGGATCTCCACCCGCTCCGCGCCGGTCTGGTACCCGGAGTGGTCCTCCCCGTGGGCGTGGCCGTCCTCACCGTCGTGCGCGTGCGCGGTCCCGTCCTCGTGCCGGTGAAACCGTCCCATCAGCCGCCCGCCCCCTCGTCCGCCAACTCGAGCGAGGTGATCAGGAACTCCTCGCCCGCCACGATCTCCACGTCGATCCCGCCGCAGGCGGCGCACGCGAACGACGGCAGGTCGCCGACGTCGGCGGTGCGCTCGCAGGACCGGCACCTGATCCGGGCCGGCACCGATTCCACCACGATCCGCGAGCCCGCCAGCGGCGTCTCCTCGCTGATCAGGCTCCAGCAGTAGACCAGCGTGTCCGGCACGATCTGGCGGAGCTGTCCCACCCGCACGTTGATCACGCTGATCGCGCGGCCGGCCGCGCGGCGGCGGGCGATGTCGGCGATCGAGGAACAGATTGACAGTTCGTGCACAGTTCCACACCTACCGCTGCGGGGGGTGTCTCTGCAAGTAGCCCGGTCGCGGCAGTCGCGACGTCGGCGGCTGTTCCCCGGCGCGTCGATAAGACTCCGATTACCGGCCATGCCACTTAACGGACATTCTCAGCGTACCCTGACAATTCTTCGCGCTATAGACAATATAAATGCGCAAATCTGATAGACACTTCGCCTCCGCGATAGACACCTAGTCTCCACGGCAATACGCTGCGCAAAGACATTGCAGCGGAAATCGCAGACCGCGCAAATGATCTACCGCGGCGCGAGCGGGTGGCCGGCCCATGCGCGCCGTTCCCTCAGGGTCGGCCCGGGAGTCATGGTGGCCTCTCTGTATCAGTCATGCCCGCAGCGCGGCAACCGGATCCCGCGCAGGCACTCGCCGAGTGACTCCAAGCGCCGCGAGCCGCCGCCTCCATGAACTCCATGCCCGGCCAGGCCGGCTGACCTCATCGCCGACCTCGGCCTCGACCTGCTCTGGCAATTGGTCCCTCGGCCTTTGAGCTCGGGAACAACGCCACCCGCTCAGCAGCAACCGTGACCATCATGATCCGGGGGGAACTCATGACCGCCGCGACAACGCCGCGCCCGCACACCAAGCCGCCGCTGACCGGGCGAGCGGTACGGACCAGAATCACCGTCACCGGGGTGGTGCAGGGGGTGGGGTTCCGGCCGTTCGTGCACCGCCTTGCCAGCGAACTCGGGGTAACCGGGTTCGTCGGCAACGACGCGGCGGCGGTGTTCATCGAGGCGCAGGGGTCGCCCCGCGCGGTCTCCGAGTTCACCCGGCGGCTGTCAGCAGAGCCTCCGCCCCTCGCCCTGATCAACGCGATCAGCGCGAACCCGTTGGCGCCGCGATCCGAGGACGGCTTCCTCATCGTCGCGTCCACCAACGCCGGCGGCCAGCGCACGCTCGTCCCGCCCGACGTCGCCACCTGCGACGCCTGCCTGCGGGAGCTGTTCGATCCGGCCAGCCGGCGCTACCGCCACCCGTTCATCACCTGTACCGACTGCGGTCCCCGGTTCACGATCATCAAGGATCTCCCCTATGACCGCCCGGCGACCGCGATGGCCGGCTTCCCGATGTGCGGACGGTGCGAGCGGGAGTACCACGATCCGGCCGACCGCCGGTTCCACGCCCAGCCGATCGCCTGTCACGACTGCGGCCCGACGCTCAGCTTCACCCGCGACGGCGTCACCACGACCGGGGCCGACGAGGCGATCGCAGCCGCCCAGCGGGTTCTCGCCGAGGGCGGGATCGTCGCGGTGAAGGGCATCGGCGGTTACCACCTGGCCTGCCGGGCCGACTGCGCGGAGACGGTCACCACGCTCAGACAGCGCAAGGCGCGGGGCGACAAGCCCTTCGCGGTGCTGACGAGGAATCTGTCCACGGCTCGGCTGCTGGCCGAGATCGACCCGGGCGAGCAGCGGTCGCTGACCGGGGCGCCGCGCCCGATCGTGCTGCTGCGCCGGCTGCCGGGCGCGCCGGTCGCGGACACGGTAGCGCCGGGCAGCCCGCTGCTTGGCGTGCTGCTGCCCTACGCGCCCATCCACCACCTGCTGCTCTCCCCGGTTCCCGGCAGCACCCAACCGGTACCGCACACGCTGGTTCTGACCAGCGCAAACATCAGTGACGAGCCGATCGTCTTCGACGACGGGGAGGCGGCCGACCAGTTGACCTTCCTCGCCGACGCGGTGCTCGCCCACGACCGCCCGATTCACGTGCCATGCGACGACTCCGTGGTCCGGGTGCTGCCCGACGGCGAGCTGCCGATCAGGCGCGCCCGGGGTTACGCCCCGCTCCCGGTGCCGTTCGGGCGGGCGCTGCCGACGGTGCTGGCGGTTGGCGGCGAAATGAAGAACTCCGCCTGCCTGACCGACGGCGACAGCGCCTTCTGCTCCGCTCACATCGGCGACATGGGCAACCTGGCGACGCTGCGCGCGTTCGACCGCGTGGTCACGCAGCTCACGACCGCGCACCGGGCCATCCCGGAGGTGATCGCGGCCGACCTGCACCCGGCCTACCGAACCGGCGACTGGGCGCAGCGACACGCAGGCGGATCGGGCGAGCCCGCCCTGCACCTCGTCCAGCATCACCACGCGCACGTTGCGTCGCTGCTGGCCGAGCACGGCCGCCTGGGGGATCAGATGATCGGCGTCGCCTTCGACGGCACCGGGTACGGCGCCGACGGGGCGATCTGGGGCGGCGAGATCCTTCTCGTCGGCGCCGATCCCACCCGCTTCGAGCGGGTCGGCCACCTGCTGCCGGTTCCGCTGGCCGGCGGCGACGCGGCCGTCAGGAACCCGTGCAGGACCGCGCTCGGCTACCTGGCGGTCGCGGGGGTCGGCTGGGATCCCGCCCTGCCGCCGGTGGCCGCCTGCACCGACGCGGAACGGGCGACGCTGGCGGCCGGGTACGCCGAGTACCTCGACCCGGACGGCCAGCCCGGCCCGGGCCAGCGGCGCCGCGAGGCGGGGCGCGGCGGCCCGCGCGCGATCCCGTGCAGCAGCATGGGCCGGCTCTTCGACGCGGTCTCCTCGCTGCTCGGGGTCAGGCACCGGATCAGCTACGAGGCGCAGGCGGCGATCGAGCTCGAGATCCTCGCGGAGGCGGCTGGATCGCAGTCGGCCGAGCTGACGCTGCCGGTCGGCGCGGATGGCGTCATCGACCACCGCCCGCTGATCCGCGCGCTCGCCGCCGAGGTAGCGGCCGGGATCCCGGCCGCCGTCCTCGCCCGCGCGTTTCACCTGGCGGTCGCGGAGGCGGTCGCCGACGCGGCCGACCTCATCGCCCGGACGACCGGCGTGCGGACCGTGGGGCTGACCGGCGGCGTGTTCCAGAATGTGCTGCTGTCCGGGCTCTGCCGAACCCGTCTGGAGGCACGGGGACTCGAGGTGCTGACCCACCACCTGGTCCCTCCGAACGACGGCGGGCTCGCCCTCGGCCAGGCCGCGATAGCGGCGCTAAGCGCCGCCGACCGCCGTCGGCCAGGTCCTCCGGCCCTGGGCGCCCCCGCCCCCCGGCCGTCCGCCGACCCGGCACCGGAGCAGCCATGACGACCGGGATCACGGCCGGGATGCTCGACGGTGGCCTGGCCGAGGACCTGGCCGCGGCCTCGCTGGCGATGGCCCGGCGTTTCGCCCGCGGCGCGACGCTCTGGTGCGTCGCGCCCGGATGGGAGCCGCACGCGCAGCACATGGCGGTGGAGTTCGTCCACCCGGTGATCGTCGGCAAGCGCGCGCTGCCGGCGTTCGCGCTGACCGGATCGGATCTGGTCGCGCGGGCCAGGGTCGCCGTGCGGCCGGGCGACATCCTCATCGCGGTCGCCGGGTCCGGCGACGAGGTCGTCGCCGACCTGATGCTGCGGGCGCCGGCCTGGGGCGCGGCCTCCGCGTGGATCGGCGCCGGGCCGAGGCCGGGTGCGGGAGCGGCCGACCATGTGCTGTGGATCGACGATCACGACCCGATGGCGCCGGCCACCGGTGCGTTCGTGCTCATCTACCACCTGCTGTGGGAGCTGACCCACGTCTGCTTCGAGCATCCGGGCCTGCTCAAGGCGGCGCCCGATACCGCCGCCGACGTGCGCGTCACCCACGCCGACGAGGCCGGGGGTGCCTGATGGAGGCGACAGAGAACACCGGCTTCCTGTACCCGTTCATCGCGGCGGAGGAGCGCGATGAACGGCCGCTGCTGGCGGCGCTGGCCGGGTCCGCGCGGGCGAAGGCGGCCGAGTCGGCCGCGCTCCAGCAGGCGACCCTGACGGCCGCCGCCGACCTGGTCGCGGCGTGCGGCGCGGCGATGGCGGAGCGGTTCGCGGCCGGCGGGCGACTGTACGCGTTCGGTAACGGGGGCAGCTCGACCGACTGCGCGACGTTCGCGGCGCTGTTCGCGAGCCCGCCCGACGGCCGGCCGCTGCCCGCGCTGAACCTGAGCGCCGACCAGGCCGTGGTCACCGCGCTCGGCAACGACGTCGGCTTCGACCTCATCTTCTCCCGGCAGATCATCGCCCACGGCGGGAGCCGGGACATCGCGGTGGCCTTCTCCACCAGCGGGAGCTCACGCGACCTGATGGCGGCGCTGCGCGAGGCCCGCGGCCGCGGTCTGCTGACGGTCGGATTCGCGGGCTACGACGGCGGCGAGATGGCGCACTCGGACGTGGTCGACCACTGCTTCGTGGTCCGCTCCCAGTCCGTTCACCGGATCCAGGAGAGCCAGGCGCTGCTCGGCTACCACCTCCGGGCGGCGACCGAGCAGGCAATGCACAAGACAGTGGACCGTTGTGTACATCCGGATGTACACAACGGTCCATCATCAGGGCCGAACCCCCACGGAGGCACCGAATGAGCCCGGCCGTTACGTCAGACGGGGCCCAGGCGTCACGCGAAGGCCACGCGTCACGTGAGGAGCAGGTCATCGACCGGATCACGGCCATCCGCAAACGCCGCCCGAGGCTGATCGACGAGGTGGTGACGCTCGCGCACGGCGCCGGCGGCAAGTCGTCGGCGGCGCTAGTCGACGCGGTGTTCATCGAGGCGTTCAGGAACCCGGAGCTTGAGCAGCTCGGCGACGGGGCGGTGCTCACGCTGCCGTCGGGCGAGCGGCTGGCGTTCAGCACCGACTCGTTCGTGGTCTCGCCGCTCCGCTTCCCGGGCGGGTCGATCGGCCACCTCGCCGTCCACGGAACGGTGAACGACCTGGCGGTCTCCGGCGCGGTGCCGCGCTGGCTCTCGGTCGCGTTCGTGATCGAGGAGGGCTTCGCGGTCGGCGACCTGCGCGAGATCGTGGCCGACATGGCCGCCGCGGCCGGCCAGGCCGGTGTCACCCTGGTCACCGGCGACACCAAGGTGGTGCCGAAGGGGGCGGCCGACGGCCTGTACATCACGACCGCCGGGGTCGGGATCATCCCGGCCGACCGGGAGCTGTCGATGGCCCGCGTCCGCCCGGGCGACAAGGTGCTGCTGTCGGGCACGCTGGCCGACCACGGCATGGCGGTGATGCTGGCCCGCGGCGACCTCGGCCTCGAGGCCGACATCCGCTCCGACACCGCCCCGGTCAGTGGCGCCGTCGAGGCGCTGCTGGCCGCCGCCCCCGGCACCCGGTGGATGCGCGACCCGACCCGGGGCGGGCTCGGCACCGTCTGCAACGAGCTGGCCGGGGCGGTCGGGGTCGCGGTCATCCTCGACGAAGAGGCGCTGCCGGTCACGCCGCTCGTCCAGGGCGCATGCGACCTGCTCGGCATCGACCCGGTCTACGTGGCCTGCGAGGGCAAGTTCGCCGCGGTGGTCCCGGCCGATGAGGCCGATGACGCGCTGGCCGCCCTCCGCGGGCATCCGCTCGGCCGCGACGCCTGCGTGATCGGCGAGATCCGGGCCGATCCGGAGGGCGTCGTGGCGCTCCGCAACGCCTTCGGCGGCACCCGGATCGTGGACATGCTCGTCGGCGACCCGCTGCCCCGGATCTGCTGAAAACGCCAAAGCCGCAGGACTAAGAAAGGAGGGCCTCATGTGCCTCGGAATCCCCGGACAGGTGGTCGAGATAACGGACCCCGACGCCTACCTGGCCAAGGTCGACGTCAATGGGATCAAGCGCTCGATCAGCGTCCGGCTGCTGGCTGACAGCGGCATCGACATCGGCGACTGGGTGCTCGTCCACGTCGGCTTCGCGATGGCGAAGATCGACGAGCGCGAGGCCACCGCGACCCTGGACGCCGTCAGGCGGATGGGTAAGGCGTACACCGACGAGCTGGACGCCTTCCGCTCCACCGCGGGCGGCTTAGCGAACCACGCGAAGGGCACGGTCCGTTCGGACAAATGGCCTTTGAATTCACAAAACCCACCGCTGAAGGGCGAAAAGATGAAGTTCGCGGACGAGTTCAGGGACCCGGCCGCCGCGCGTGCCCTGGTGAAATCGATCACCGAGCTGGCCGGCGACGGGGAGTACAAGTTCATGGAGGTGTGCGGCGGGCACACCCACACGATCTACCGGCACGGCCTCGAGCACCTGCTCCCGCCGTCCATCGAATTGGTGCACGGGCCGGGCTGCCCGGTCTGCGTGATCCCGATGGGCCGGGTCGACGACGCGATCTGGCTGGCGGGCAGGCCGGACGTCATCTTCACCACCTTCGGCGACATGATGCGGGTGCCCGGGAGCGACGGGTCGCTGCTCGAGGCGAGGGCGCGCGGCTGCGACGTCCGGTTCGTGTACTCGCCGCTGGACGCGCTGAGGATAGCGGTCGACAACCCGGCCAAGCAGATCGTCTACTTCGCGGTCGGGTTCGAGACCACCGCCCCGTCCACGGCGGTCACGCTCACGCGGGCCAGGCAGCTCGGCGTGTCGAACTTCAGCGTGTTCTGCAACCACGTCACGATCGTGCCGCCGATCAAGGCCATTCTCGACTCGCCCGACCTGCGGCTGTCCGGCTTCATCGGGCCTGGTCACGTGTCCACCGTGGTTGGCAACCGACCGTACCGGTTCGTGCCCGAGGTGTACGGCAAGCCGATCGTGGTCACCGGGTTCGAGCCGCTCGACATCCTGCAGTCGGTCTACATGCTGCTCGCGCAGCTGCGCGAGGGCCGCTGCGAGGTGGAGAACCAGTACTCCCGGGTGGTTCGCGACGAGGGCAACCCGGCCGCGCTGGCGCTGCTGGCCGAGGTCTTCGAGCTGCGAGCGCACTTCGAGTGGCGCGGTCTCGGGTTCATCAGCCAGAGCGCGCTCAAGCTCAGCGCCGCCTACGCGGAGTTCGACGCGGAGCTGCGGTACTCGATGCCGGGGCTGCGGGTGGCCGACCCGAAGGCCTGCCAGTGCGGCGAGGTGCTCAAGGGCGTGATCAAGCCGTGGGAGTGCAAGGTGTTCGGCACCGCGTGCACCCCGGAGACCCCGATCGGCACCTGCATGGTCTCGCCCGAGGGGGCCTGCGCGGCCTACTACAACTTTGGCCGCCTGCACCGGGAGACGGCGGCGCTGGTCGGGCAGCAGCGGGCGGCCGCCCATGGCTGACGAGCAGCCGGCCGGAAAGGCCGGGGAGAGGCTGTTCGCACGGTACGCGTACGCGCCCAACCACCTGGGCTACTGCGGGCCGGCCGATTCGGCCGCGCTGGCCGAGCTCGCGTCGACGGGACAGACCGGCGCGGACGTGCGGTCGATCGCCAGCCGGTTCTCCGGCGCCTGGCCCTATCTGTGCGTGCTGGCCGAGCTCGCGGGGATCGCCGACCCGCTGGACGAGCGGGTGGTGCGGGCTTACTGGACCGGGTCCTCGCTGCTCGACGAGGTGGACCGGCCGCGCTTCTGGCGGAATCTGCTCGACCGGATCGGCGCGGCGGGGGCCGGACGGTACTGGACGCACCTCAAGCCCGCGCTGATCTCGGAGGCGATGCCGACCCACGGGTTCCACGTGTTCGGCGTGTACCCGTGGACGCGGCTGCTGTCTTCAAGCAATCCCGGCCCGGCCCTGCACGTGCTCGACAGCTGCCGCATCAGGTGGGCGCGGGTCAGCTCGGTCGAGGACAACCACGCGACCGTCAGGGGCCGTCACCTGG
>Ga0302325_10032175_pt1 | contig 10777 bp, 9 predicted proteins | sample Palsa_T0_2_FD_201948 | JGI IMG/M metagenome (GOLD analysis project Ga0302325, IMG submission 201948) | Peat permafrost microbial communities from Stordalen Mire near Abisko, Sweden - Palsa_T0_2 | ecosystem: Environmental > Terrestrial > Soil > Palsa > Peat permafrost | place: Sweden: Abisko... | reverse complement strand
GACAGCCATTTCAGCCCCCAATTTGCAAATCTTACGAAGGACGGGCTTAGCTACGAACTCGGGGGCGGCGTCGACATTCCGTCCCACTGGCGGCGCTTCATGTACCGAGGCGAAGTAGACATGATCGGCAGCCGCTTATACAGCACCACGCAGTACAGTCCCAAGGTATCCGCCGGAATCGTGTTCGAATTTTAGAGGCATCGCTGCCGAAAGCAACCTGCATCGGCCTCAATTCATCTCCGTTATTCGATGGCCACGTGACCCGGGCGGCGACGCACGCGCTGCAGCGTGAAAGCAATCGGAATACAAGCAAAACACAAGAGCGCCAGGTAGCGGAAGTCGTCCACGTACGCCCACAGTTGCGCCTGTTGCGACATCGTCAGCTCGATCAGTTTGCGCGCGCGGTTCACGGCTGTGACCGGGTCGGCGTGCGCGTCCATCAGCCGCGTGGTGGATTGCAGCGCGCGTTGCAACGCGGGGGATCCGGCCGAAACCGAGTGAACGATTTCCGATTGGTGCACCTGCGCCCGGCGCACGAGCAGCGTGTTCACCACGGAGATTCCGATGCTGCCGCCGACATTGCGCAGCAGATTATAGAGGCCCGCCGCATTTCCCACCTGTTCTTTTTCGAGTTTTCCCATGGCCACGGTTACGAGCGGCACAAAGACGAACCCGATGAAGAACCCGCTCAGGATGATCGCCCAGAACATCGAAAACTCGCCTATCTGGGTATCCGCGTTCCCCAGCCAGAGGGTGCAGGCTCCGACACCGGCGAACCCCGTGGCGATCAGCCAGCGATTGTCGAGCCGCTCCGTTAAGAGGCCTACCAGAGGCATCGCGAAGATGGCCCCGATCCCGCGAGGGCTCACGGCCCAGCCGGCCGCGAGGGCGGTGTACCCGAGGAGCGTCTGAAAAAACAGCGGCAGGAGCGTGACGATTCCATAGATCACCACGCCGAACAGAGCAATCAACAGGCAGCCGACGGCAAAGTTGCGGTTTTTGAATATCTTCAGGTCGACCAGAGGCTTCTCGCGCGTCAGCTCCCACGCAATGAAGGCGATGAAGGCCGTGATCAGGATAACAACCGCCCATCGGATCCAGGTGGCGCCGAACCAATCGTCCTCCTGGCCCTTGTCGAGGATGATCTGCAGCGCACCCAGCCAGACGGTGAGCAATCCGAGCCCGATCGCGTCGAGGCGGCCTGGCTTCGCATTGCGAATGTAAGGGGGATCGTGGACGAAACGCGAAATGAGAATTACCGCAAGGATGCCGATGGGGACGTTGATATAGAAAGCCCAGCGCCACGTGTAGGTTTCGGTGATCCATCCGCCCAGGGTCGGTCCCAGCACGGGCGCTACCACAACACCCAGTCCGAACGCGGCCATGGCGATTCCGCGCTTCTCGGGCGGGAACGTCTCCAGGAGGATCGCCTGCGACATCGGTTGCAGTGCGCCACCGCCAGCTCCCTGAATGGCCCGCGCGATCAGGATCATAGCCAAGCTCGTGGCGGATCCGCACAGGAAGGATGAAATTGTGAAAATAATGATGCAGGTGATAAGAAAACGCTTGCGGCCGAACCGCAGTGAAAACCATCCGCTGGCGGGCAGCACCACAGCATTCGATACCAGGTAACTCGTAAGGACCCAGGTGGCTTCGTCATTGGTGGCGGAAAGGCTGCCGGCGATGTAGGGGAGGGATACCGCGGCGATGGAGGTATCCAGAACTTCCATGAAGGTCGCGAGCATTACCGCGATCGCGATCACCCAGATCATGGCGCCGGTCGGGGCTGCGTCGAAGGCTTCCGTTTGGCTCTGGTTTGTGAGAGTGCCAGCGGCGCTGCTCATCTATGGGACCTGCATAAAATTTCCAACGTCAAAAATTCCGCGACACGTGTAATACAGCCGTCCTGCTCCCTGAAAAGTAGATTCAGCATCCTACTTGATAGACTCACGTAATTTTAAGTGCTAGGGTGAATTTGGGAGCTGGCATCGCCCCACGCTGTTGCTTTCTGCGCAGAAGCAGGAGCCCATCGAATGGATAACACACCGCGGCCGAATCCAAAAAGCAAAAAGAAAAGCCGCACAGAGGACAACGATCCCCCAGAGAAGCTCGATATTGTCGAAGAGGCTTCCGAGGAGTCCTTTCCCGCGAGCGACGCTCCAGGCTGGACCTCCGGCCCCGAACCCGCGCAACCTCCGAAGTAGATTTGCCCGCAACTCTGGATTGTTCCACGACATCAAATGCCCGAAGGCAGGAGGAGTTCCAGGGAGCTTTCTCATGGACCTGTTCGACGAATTGAAGATTCGCGATGTGACCCTGCGGAATCGCATTGTGGTTTCTCCGATGTGCCAGTATTCGTCCCCCGATGGATTCGCCACCGATTGGCACCTGGTTCATTTGGGGAGCCGCGCGGTGGGCGGCGCCGGACTTGTGCTCACCGAGGCATCGGCAGTGACGCCGGAAGGCCGAATCAGCGCGTGTGATCTCGGCATCTGGAAGGACGAACACATTGACATGCTGGCGCGCATCGCGCGGTTCATTCGCGCGCAAGGCGCGGTTCCAGGCATGCAGCTAGCCCACGCGGGCCGTAAAGGGAGCACGCAGAGGCCTTGGGAGGGTTCCAGCGGAGTTGCGGAATCGGAAGGCGGATGGATCCCCGTGGCGCCTAGCGCTCTCCCTTACAATTCGAAATACCCGCAGCCGAAGGCCCTCGACGAAGCCGGTATCCGGAGAATCGTGGACGCGTTTGCCGAAGCGGCGCGCCGGGCCTTGCAGGCGGGGTTCGAGGTGATTGAACTGCACGCCGCGCACGGCTACCTGATCCACGAATTTCTTTCGCCGCTTTCCAACCAGCGCACGGACTCCTATGGAGGCTCGCTCGACAACCGGATTCGATTTCTGGCCGAGGCGGTTACGGCGGTGCGAAAGGTGTGGCCCGCAAGTCTGCCGCTGTTTGTTCGCATTTCGGCTACCGATTGGGTCGATGGAGGCTGGGACGTAGACCAGTCGATTTATGCAGCTAAGAGAATTGCGCCGCTCGGGGTGGATTTGATCGACTGTTCGTCAGGCGGCCTCGATCCGCGGCAGAAAATTCCGGTACAGGCTGGTTACCAGGTGCCCTTCGCACAGCAAATCCGCGACAGGGCCGGCATCCTCACCGGCGCGGTCGGCATGATTGAAGTGCCGGAAATGGCGAGCGAAATCCTGCGGACGGGAAAAGCCGACGTCGTGATTTTCGCGCGGGAATTTTTGCGCCGCCCGTACTGGCCGCTCGACGAGGCGCGCAACCTGGGAATCCCGGCATCCTGGCCGGTGCAATATCTGCGGGCGGCTCCCGATGGCAGCCACGCGCGTGAGGCATTGGAGCCGGTTGTATCGTCTCCGCAGAGTACGCGAGCGCAGAACGTCAAAGCGGAAGTTTCCTAAACTCTCACCGGCGCATGAGGCGTCCTAGCAATGCCTGGGCTTCTCCGACCTGAAGCAACAAGGCAGCCGCGAGATAAATCATTCCGTAGGGAATGAGAACGACAATTCCTACGAGAACCGGCGCGTGCGCGCGGAAAAAATGATGGATCAGCCAGCCGATCGCGGCGGCTGAGGCAGCCGCGAGCCAAAGCCTGGCTAGGTAAGCGGCCGGGATTCCCGTGCGCCCTATCCGGCGATTCAATGTGTGGCGCAGGAGCGTAAATTCCACCCACGACGCGATTCCCGCGGAGATGGTGAGTCCCACGACGCCCCAGCGCGCGTCAATTCCAAGCAGGCGCGGCAGCGGAATCGCGCCCAGATAGCCGAGAATGGTCGTCAGCACGACGCGAACGATGGCGAAGCGCAGCGGCGTCTTTGTATCGCGCAGGGCATAATACGCGGAAGAATAAAGGCGTCCGAGCGTCGAGGAAAGCAGCCCGACCGTTGCCCCGGCGAGAATTGCCCAGACGTAGAGGGCATCGCTGTGGGTGAAGCGCCCGGTCTGATAGATGGCCCCGACGATGACGTCACCCAGAACCAGAAAGGCTACCACCGAGGGCAGCACGAAAAATGCGATCTGGCGAAGGCCGGGGTCGAGGCGCGCGCGCAGGGCCTCCGCCACTTCCCGGTCATCGCCGATGGCGCCGGACATGTGAGGAAGCTCGGCGGCGGAAACCGACATGCCGAAGAGGCTCACAGGCAGAGTGAAAAGGATCTGGGCGTAAGAGAACGCAGACAGCGCGCCGGTGCCGAGCCAGCTTGCCAGCCACGCGTCCACGTATCCGCTGATCTGAACGACGCCGCGGCCCATGAAGACGGGACCGAAGTTGCGGACAACCGTTTTGACATTGCCCGTCTGATAGTTCAGGGAAAGTTTCAGGCCGCCTAGGAGCCGCAGTACGACAGGCAGCTGCACGGCTACCTGAAGGGCGCTGCCCACCACCGATCCCCAGGCCACGATGGCCGCGAGAGGGTATTGCGCGTAGCGCCCGCCGAAGCCCCAGAGGGTTGCGATCATCGCCGCGTTCCAGAGCACCGGGGCGGTGTAGGAGAGAAAAAAGCGCCGGTGGCTGTTGAGGATTCCTAGGCACCAGGCGGAAAAGACCAGCAGCCCCGCGCCGGGGAAGAGAATTCGCACCAGCCGAATCGTCAATTCGCGCTTCTCGCCGTGGAATCCCGGGGCGATCGCGTCGATCAGATAGGGAGTCGCCACGAGGCCGATCAGCACGAGAATCGAGGTCGTCAGCGCCAGCAGAGCCGCGACAGCGCCGGCGGTTCGCCGGGCCTCTTCGTCGTCTTCGCGAGCGAGCAGGCCGGCGTAGACGGGAATGAACGAAGCCGAAAGCACTCCCTCGCCAAACATATTCTGGAGGAAATTGGGGATGCGGAAGGCGGCGTTGAAGGCGTCGGCCGCGTCGGAATTGCCGAAGTAGTGCGCGAAAATCCGCTGCCGGACCAGCCCGGCGATACGGCTCAGGAATATTCCCGAGGCTACGAGAAATGCGTGGCGCTTGGACGCGCCGTGTTGCGCTTTTCTCTTCCCGGAACTTTCCTCGAGCACAGTGGCGCTTTCATTCCGCATAGGCAGGGAATCAATTCATTACAAGAGTTACTCGCGGGGATGTCAACCGGGATTCTGGCGGCTGTGCGTTGGTGAACAGCGGAAGTGGGGAGTGCGTGCCCCGGAGCCGGTATGCGGATGCTTGGGCGTCTTGCGGAGGCTATTCGCGAAGAGTTGCGTGCAGGCTCAGCTGGCTGTCCTTCAGGACTTCCAAATCACGCTCCCAGGTTTGCCTGCTTTGGACGCGCACTTCCACATGATGCGAACCCGCCGTGAGCCGGATGGTCGAGGGAGTCTGGCCCACGAATTTGCCGTCGATGTAAATATCGGCGTCCGGCGGTTCAGAAGTAATCGCCACGCTCCCGCCCTCGGAGCTGTTCTTTTGCTCGCCGGGGCGAAGCGCTTCCGCGGTGACGGTAGGCGGACGCATCGGTCCAACGTTTCCGTATGTTTCGCTGGACGCGCCATTGCCGGAGGAAATTGCCTCGAGCTTGATTTCAAAGTGATCGGCCTTCAGCAGGAAGTAGTTGCCGCGGTGGCGGCCCGTCACAGCGACCCATTCGAAGGGGCCATTGGTCAAAGTGACCTGCTGCGCCAGATATCCCTCCTTGGAGATGCGTACGGTGAAGGCGTGTTCGAGTCGGGCGCTGAAAGCCGTGTGGGGCTTGTGAAAATAGCTGCTGGGATAATCAATGTGGTACGGCGTTGTGCCGGCGACGGCTCCATTGATTTCAACCGTTGCGCCCGGCGGAGACGTCGTGATGGTAAGCGATTCGGCGCGCGTCGCCGCGGCCAGCAGGGAAGACGCCAGCAGGAGAAATGCCAATAAACAGGGTTGCCTCGACGGCCGCATCGGAGCCCTCCGAGGAATTAGACGGGAACAATGGCACCGGCTGCCGGAAATGTCAATTGCGGGATTCGGGCTTTCTGGCCGGAAAAGGGCCACGGGAAACGGGCGATACAGGCTATTTGATTATTGATGCGCGCCGGCTTCGTTGACGCGCCTGAGGGCGGCAGATATAGTGGGCAAGTAAAGCGCAACAACCTCAACAACCGCGTCCAATGGACTCGCGACTCCTGCATGAACTGAAGAAACTGCTCGGCTCTGAAGGCGTTCTCCACGAGCCTGAAGACCTGCTCTTGTACGAATACGACGGTTCGGTGGAAGTGGCGAAGCCGGCCTGCGTCGTATTTCCGCGCAATACCGAAGACGTGGTTGAGATTGTGAAGCTGGCGAATCGCTACGAGACTCCTCTTGTCGGGCGCGGCGCCGGGACCGGACTTTCCGGAGGGGCTCTCGCGCGACAGGGCGGGATCGTGGTGGTGTTTTCGCGCATGAACCGCGTGCTCGAAGTGGACGTGGAGAACCAGCGGGCGACGGTTCAACCGGGCGTCGTGAATCTGGATTTGAGCATCGCCGTGGCACACACAGGACTTCATTTCGCGCCCGATCCATCCAGCCAGAAGGCTTGCACCATCGGCGGGAACGTATCCGAGAATTCGGGCGGTCCGCACACGCTGGCGTACGGCGTGACGACGAACCATGTGCTGGGCATGACGGTCGTGCTGCCAACGGGCGAACTCGTACGGCTGGGCAGCGCGGCGGTCGATTCGCCGGGGTATGACTTGACCGGCCTTTTCGTCGGTTCCGAGGGAACGCTTGCGCTCGTGACCGAGATTACGGTGAAGCTCACGCGCCTGCCGGAAGCGGTGAAGACGCTGCTGGCGGTTTTTGACACCGTGGACGACGCCACGGAAACGGTGGCTGAAATTACGCGGCGGGGAATCACTCCCGCGGCGTGTGAGATGTTCGATAGTTGGACGATTCGTGCTGTCGAGGACTACGTGCATGCGGGCTACCCCGTGGGCGCCGCGGCCGTGGTACTGATTGACGTGGATGGACTGCGCGAAGCGGTGGAATCCGAGGCGGAGGAGGTGGCGGACATTTGCCGCCTGCATCATGCGCCCGAGGTGCGGGTCGCTCGCGACGCGGCCGAGCGTGACCTTCTGTGGAAAGGGCGCAAGAACGCGTTCGGAGCGGTAGGCCGGATTTCGCCGACGTACTACGCCATGGATGGCGTGATCCCTCGCACGAAACTCGCCGTTACACTGCGGCGGCTGGCCGAGATCGGGGCGAAGTACGGCTTCGAGATCGGCAACATTTTTCATGCGGGCGATGGCAATCTGCACCCGCTGATTCCTTTCAATGGCCGCGATCGAGATGAATTCCGCCGCGCGATTGCGGCGGGCACCGAAATTATTCGCTGCTGCATCGAAATGGGCGGGGCAATTACCGGCGAGCATGGCGTCGGGATGGAAAAGGATCATCTGATGCCCTATCTCTTTAGCGCGTCCGATCTTGAGCTGATGCGTGGCGTCCGGGATGCGTTCAATCCATCCGGCTTGCTCAATCCAGGGAAAATCTTCCCGACCGCCAAGGCTTGCGGCGAGATCTATGCGCGTCCCGCGGCTGAAATGAGCGCCCCTCCCGCATGAGCATCGCCAGCATGACCGCGCCCTCGCGCCTGGCGAGCATTAGCGGACCCTCTCACGTCGTTAGCGAGTCGCCCGAACTCGGGGCGTATGAAATATGCGGAAAAAGGCCGGCTGCGGTGGTGCGTCCCGGATCGAGCGAGGAAGTTGCCGAGATCGTGAAATTTGCCGCCACGGAAAAGCTGGCGGTCGTGCCAAGTGGCGCGCGAACGAAGCTCTCGATGGGCCTGGCTCCACGCCAGTATGACGTCGCCCTGGACATGACGCGGCTGGACCGCGTGGTCGCGTACGATCCGGCCGACCTGACGCTGGGCGTTGAGCCCGGCATCCCTTTGCAGAGGCTCGCGGCGGTGCTGGCTGAGCACAAGCAATGGCTCCCGCTCGCGGTCCCGTATATGGAACGCACTACTGTTGGCGGCACGATCGCGTCCGGTGTGGATACTCCGTTGCGGCGGATGTATGGGACAGCGCGCGATTACGTCCTCGGAATGGAATTCGTGACCGGCCAGGGCGTCACAGCGAAAAGCGGCGGCCGCGTGGTGAAGAACGTGACCGGCTACGACATGCACAAATTGATGATCGGCGCGCTGGGAACGCTGGGCGTGATGACCAAGATCAACTTCCGTACGTTCCCGCTGCCTGTTGACACGCGCGGATTCGTGGCCAGCTTTGCGAGCGCCGAGCGGGCGCTCGAACTCAGGCATGTGATTGCGCATTCGCCGCTCCGGCCGCAGGCGGTTGAAATTCTCAGTTCCGGCGCTGCCAGAATTCTTCGCGGGGATGTGGCGGCGAGGATTGCTCCAGGTCCATCTGCCAGCGAGGTATTTTCCAAGGTGCACTGGACCTTGGCTGCCGACTTTTCGGGCAATGAAAAGGTTCTGGATCGTTGCGAGCGCGATTTGCGCCAGATGGGCGAAAAATGCGGCGGCGAGAGCTTCGTCGTGCTGTCGCCGGATCAGATGCTTCCCGCAGCCTCGCGCAAACGCGAATTTATACCGATTGCGCTGGCATCTTCGCCGGCAGCAACGATTGTGAAAATGGGCGTGCTGCCCACGCGCATGAACGAAGTGCTGGCGAGCGCCGCGAGAGCCGCCGAAACCAATTCTCTGCCGTGGGCCGCCATCGCGCGAGGGGTGGGCGTCATTTACTTCACGCTCCTTCCGAAGGACCGGAGTGACGAAACGCGCCTTCGAGTGATCCAGGCTACCGATCAGATTCTTTTCGAATGCGCGGGGCTCGGAGGCAATGCAACGATTCCGTGGAGTCCGGCGGAATGGAAAAGCTCACTGAAGGTGTGGGGTCTCGAACGAGGCGACCTCGATCTGATGCGCAAATTGAAAACGCTCTTCGATCCTTCTGGAACCGTCAGCCCGGGCCGCTTTGTGGGAGGCTTGTAGGCGATGGGTCCGCCTCCGATGGCGCCTGCGTCGCACGAAGACGCGCCTGTCGATGTCGCGGCGGGCCCGAGCGGGTTTTCAGGCCCCGACAAGCCCGAATACTCCGTCTATTCGCACTGCGTCCATTGCGGGCTTTGTCTCAATCATTGTCCTACCTACCGCCTGTGGGGGCAGGAAGCCGATTCGCCGCGCGGGCGTATCCGGCAGATCGAGTTGGTGGACCAGGGGAAGCTGGAGCTGGGCGATTCGTTCGTCGAGCACATCGACCGCTGCCTGGATTGCCGCGCGTGCGAAACGGCGTGCCCGTCGGGCGTTGAATATGGGCGCCTGATCGAAACGGCGCGCTCGCAAATCGAGCAGCACTACAAGCGCCCGTTGGCTTCGCGGCTGGCGCGCGATTTTGTTTACCGGCGGCTCCTGCCATATCCCTCGCGGATCGCGACAGCGGCGCGATTCCTGAAATTCTATCAGCGCTCGGGACTGGCGGCGCTGGCTCGCGCGACGGGCATCCTGCGCTTGCTGGGACTACAGGATCGCGAACGGCTGCTGCCGCGCATCGATTCGGAGTTTTTCTTCACGGAACTGGGCAAGACGTTTCCTGCTCACGGTGCGCGGCGCGCGCGCGTTGCACTGTTTGCCGGGTGCGTCGCGCAGGTGACGTTCAGCGAGCTCAATCGCGCCACGATCCGCGTCTTGCAGGCGAATGGCTGCGAAGTCGTGGTGCCGGAGGGGCAGGTCTGCTGCGGAGCGCTGCCCAATCATGCCGGAGTTCGCGATGTGGCGCGGGACCTCGCGCGCAAAAACTTCGGCGCATTTCCGGTGGACGAGTTCGACGCGATCGTCACGAACGCCGCCGGGTGCGGCTCAACGCTCAAGGAATTCACGCATCTTTTTACGCCGGAAGATCCCGCGTACGCGCAAGCCGCGAAGTTCACAAAAAAGATGCGCGACGTTACCGAGTTTCTCGCGGAACTCGGGCTCACTGCGCCGCTGCGGCCCGTGCCGCTGCGGGTCACCTATCAGGATTCGTGTCATCTGACCCACGGGCAGAAAATCCGCGAAGCCCCGCGTAAGCTGATTCGCGCCGTTCCCGGGGTGGAATTAGTGGAAATGCCGCTGGCCGATCAATGCTGCGGTTCGGCAGGCGTTTACAACGTGACGGAGACCGAGGCGTCCCTCGAATTGCTCTCCAGGAAGATGGACTGCGTTAAGCAGACCCAGTCGCGGGCCATCGTCACCGCGAATCCCGGCTGCATCCTGCAACTCCGCGCCGGCGTCAGCATCCATGCAACGGATCAGGAAGTTCTCCACGTCGTTGAGCTTCTCGACCGCTCAATCTCTGCAGCTTAGCTCTATTTCTCACCGACTAGGTAGCGGCAGCCGGTCGCGCCCATCCGTGCGGAATGGACGGCGCCCGCGGGAACATCGCAGCGCTCGCCTATGCGGTACGTCTGCGACTGGCCATTCATCGTGAGCGCCATCTCGCCATCCAGAATGATGTGCGCGGTCAGCCCTGCGTGCGTGTGGTCGGCATAAAGCGCGTTCGGGCCATCCTGCCAGACGAACGTGTGGGAGAAACCCTCGGCTTCGAGTTGCTTGCGATAATCCTTCTCGCCGAACTTTGTGTTCATACCAGCGCTCATAACAGGCCGAATTATAGCAGCGGAACATCTGAACGGGATTTTCTGCTGAGAGAAAAGGGGGGCTCGCGGGCGGAGCGTGGTGGGGGTGTCCGCCCGCGAGTACTGCGTACTACGGGATCAATCTCAATTTTGCGGCGGCGGAGGAGGAGGGCCCTGACCCTTGCCGCGGAATCCCATTTTCCCGCCCGCTTTCAACGTGTAGTCCGATGGAACCTGGA
>Ga0302325_10032174_pt1 | contig 10777 bp, 10 predicted proteins | sample Palsa_T0_2_FD_201948 | JGI IMG/M metagenome (GOLD analysis project Ga0302325, IMG submission 201948) | Peat permafrost microbial communities from Stordalen Mire near Abisko, Sweden - Palsa_T0_2 | ecosystem: Environmental > Terrestrial > Soil > Palsa > Peat permafrost | place: Sweden: Abisko... | reverse complement strand
GCGGACCGCCGGACACTCGTGAGATCGACGGCCTGACGGTGACCAAGATAGCCGTGGGTCCCATGGACAACAACGCTTACCTGCTCCGCGACGCCAGCACCGGCCAGGCCATCTTGATCGACGCGGCGAACGAGGCGGGCCGGCTGATCGAGCTGATCGGCGACACGCCGATCGGCACGATCGTCACCACCCATCGGCACGCCGACCACTGGCAAGCCCTCGCCGACGTGCAGAAACACACCGGCGCGGAGGTGGTCGCGCATCCGGCCGACGCGGACGGGCTGCCCGTCCCGGTTAGCCGGGCCGTGGAGCACGGCGAGGTGCTGGCCTTCGGGGACGCCGCGGTGTCCTTCATCCACCTGCGCGGGCACACGCCGGGCAGCATCGCCGTGGTCTACGACGCGGACGGCCGGCTCTCCGGTACGCCGCACGTGTTCACGGGCGACTCGCTTTTCCCTGGCGGCGTGGGAAAGACGAACTCGCCCGAGGACTTCGACTCCCTGCTCACCGACGTGACCGAGCGGCTGTTCGGCCCGCTCCCGGACGCGACCTGGGTCTACCCGGGACACGGCAAGGACACGACGCTGGGAACCGAGCGTCCTCACCTCGGCGAGTGGCGCGAACGCGGCTGGTGACCTCCGGGTAAGGCCGGCTCCCTATCCTTCGCTTGCCCACCCTAAGTTACGCAAAGTTACATCTGCGTCGCTTACGGTGTATGGTTTTGCGTATCGCTGGTGCATCTTGCTAACAGCTGCATCAGTTGTTGCCGGGGTGGGGGATCTCCCTGGCCAGCCAAGGGGGAGAACGTGCGAAAATACGCCATCACGCTAGGGATAGCCGGGCTCCTGGCGTTGTCGGCCACCGCCGCGCAGGCGGCGTCGACCCAGGCAGCCCATGGAGTGGGCGGAGTAGCGCCGCCCTCGGGGGCGGTATCGTATGCGCCGGCCGCCGACACGCCGCACCTGAAGGCCACGGCCGACAATCCGACGCAGCAGATCCGCCAGATCGTAAAGTGCGGCAACACGATGTACGCGGTGGGCTCCTTCACCACGATCGTGCGGCAAAGCAGCACGTACACCCGCTCCGACATCGTCAGTTTCAGCGCCACCGCCCCGTACACGGTGACCTCGTTGGCCCCGCACGTCGTGGGCAGCGACATCAACTCGATCGCCTTCAACGGCACCAACTGCGCGGACGCCTATATCGGCGGCGTCTTCACCTCGGTCGGCGGCACCAGCGTGAAGAACATCGCCAAGATCAGCACGACCACGGGCAAGGTCGTCAGCGCGTTCGGGCACAACGCCGGCGGCTCGGTCCAGACGCTGCTCGGCGCCGGCGGCCACATCCTGGCCGGCGGTTACTTCACCTCCGTCAATGACAGCAGCGCCGACCCCTACTTCACCAGCCTGAACCCGACCACGGGCAAGGACGACGGGTTCCTGAAGCTGAAGATCTCAGGGAACTACAACTTCTCCGGCGTGGCTGACAACCCGACCAGGGTGTTCAACCAGTCGCTGTCCCACAACGGCAAGCTCGACTTGGTCATGGGGGACTTCACCTCGGCGGGCGGGCGACCGCGGCAGCAGATCTTCATGCTGAACCTGGCGACGAGCCCGGCCACCGTGACGGCCTGGAGCTCACCGCAGTGGGACGGCAGCGCCGGGGAGGCCACTCCGTCCGATCCCACCCACGGGTACCCCTACGAATGCGCGAGCATCGAGCCGTTCTACATCCAGGCCGCGGCCTGGTCCCCAAATGACTCCGAGATCTACATCGGCACCACGGGCTACCACCCGAACGGCTGGCCGACCGGGGCGACACCGCGGAACGGGCTGTGCGATGTGGCCGCGGCGTTCCCGGCCACTCAGGCCGAGGTGCGGGACACCTGGATCAACTACACCGGCTGCGACTCGCTGTACGCGGCCGCCGCGGACGCCCACGCTGCGTACTTCGCCGGGCACGAGCGGTACTCGATGAACCCCAAGGACTGCGACGCACTTGGTCCGGACGGGTACAAGGCACCGGGCCTGGAGGGCCTGCAGCCGAGCACCGGGCACCTGTACGTTAACTCGGCCGGCTCAGCCGGCTATTACGCCCGGGCTCGCGGGCTCGGCGCGGACGACATGCTATTGACGAGCGCGGGCCTGTGGATCGCCAGCGACAACTTCGACGGCAGCCAGTGGTGCGGCGACGTCGAGAATCTCTCGGGTATCTGCTTCCTGCCTTACAAGTAGGGATCACCCGGTCGCTCGCTCGAAGTTACGCAAAATAACCCTGATGTCACGTACGGTGTAAACTATGCGTGTCACTGATGCACTCATTTAACGGCTGCATCAGTTGTTGCCGGGGTGGGGGTTCTCCCTGGCCAGCTAAGGGGGAGAACGTGCGAAAATACGTCATCACGCTGGGGGCCGCGGCCGGCCTCCTGGCGTTGTCCGCCACCGGCGCGCACGCGGCGTCGACCCAGGCAGCCCAGGGAGTGGGCGGCGTAGCGCCGCCGACTTCGGGGATCGTATCGACCACGGCGGTCGCCGGCACGCCGCACCTGAAGACGGCGGACGACAACCCGACGCAGCAGATCCGGCAGATCGTGCAGTGCGGCAGCACGATGTACGCGGTCGGCTCCTTCACCACGATCATCCGGCAGAGCAGCACGTACACGCGTTCCGACATCGTCAGTTTCAGCGCCACCGCCCCCTACACGGTGACGTCACTGGCCCCGGCGGTGGTGGGCAGCGACATCAACTCGATCGCCTTCAACGGCAGCAACTGCGCGGACGCCTACATCGGCGGCGTCTTCACCTCGGTCGGCGGCACCAGCGTCAAGAACATCGCCGAGATCAGCACGACCACGGGCAGTGTCGTCACTGCCTTCGCGCATAGCGCCGCCGGCTCGGTCCAGACGCTGCTCGGCGCCGGCGGGCACATCCTGGCCGGCGGTTACTACACCTCCATTAACGGCAGCAGCGCCGACCCCTACTTCACCAGCCTGAACCCGACCACGGGCAAGGACGACGGGTTCCTGAAGCTGAACATCTCAGGGAATTACAACTTCTCCGGCGTGTCCAGCAACGCGACTAGGGTGTTTAACCAGTCGCTGTCCCACAGCGGCCAGCTCGACCTGGTCATGGGTGACTTCACCTCGGTGGGCGGCCTGCCGCGGCAGCAGATCTTCATGCTGAACCTGGCCACGAGCCCGGCCACCGTGACGGCCTGGAGCTCGCCGCAGTGGGACGGCAGCGGAGGCGAGGCCACTCCGTCCGATCCCAACGACGGCTACCCCTACGAATGCGCGACCGTCGAGCCGTACTACATCCAGGCCGCGGCGTGGTCTCCGGATGACTCGGAAATCTACATCGGCACGACGGGCTACCACCCGAACGGCTGGCCGACCGGGGCGACACCGCGGAACGGGCTGTGCGACGTGGCCGCGGCGTTCCCGGCCACCCAGGCCGAGGTGCTGGACACCTGGATCAACTACACCGGCTGCGACTCGCTGTACGCGGCCGCCGCGGACGCCGACGCCGCGTACTTCGCCGGGCACGAGCGGTTCTCGATGAACCCCGACGACTGCGACGCGCTGGGCCCGAACGCCTACAACGCACCGGGCATAGAGGGCCTGCAGCCGAGCACCGGGGACCTGTACCTGAACTCGGCCGGCTCGGCCGGTTATTACAGCCGGGATCGCGGGCTCGGCGCGGACGACATGCTGGCGACGAGCGCGGGCCTGTGGATCGCCAGCGACAACTTCGACGGCAGCCAGATGTGCGGCGGCGTCCAGAATCTCGCGGGTCTCTGCTTGCTGCCTTACACCGAGTAGGGCTCGCCTGGCCGGTGCCTCGCCTATTCCAGGGTGAGGCACCGCGCTAGCGAGTCCGCAGGGCCAGGAAGAAATCCACCTGGTCATCAAGCGCGGACAGATCACGCCCGGTAAGCTCCTCGATCCGGCGGATCCGGTAACGCACGGTATTGACATGCACGTACATGCGCGTCGCGCAGGCGTTCCACGAACCTGAGCAAGCCAGGAACTCCCGCAACGTCGGCACCAGTTCGGCCTTGTGCCGCTGGTCATAGGCCAGCAGCGGACCGAGCATGCGCTCGCGGAACGATCGCAGCACGCTGCGCGGGACGGTAGCGAGCAAGAGCTCGTGCGAGGCCACCTCGTCACTGGTCACGACGGAGACGGGCGTCTGGCCGCGCAGTACGGCGAGCCGCCGCGCGCTGATCGCCTCGTGCAGCGCGCCAGATAGCGCGACCACCCCGGCGGCAGGCGCGCTGATGCCCACGGTGAGCCTGATCCGGGAGCGATCGGACTCCACGACCGGCTGCGCGTCAAGCAGCCGGGCCGCGAACACGTGGCCGGCCGGAACGCCATCGGCCGGGACGCCACCGGAATCTGGCTCGCCGCCGCCGCCGTCGGACGGCAGCGGGACGAGCAGGATGATCTCGTCGCCGAGCGGACCGGCCAGCGTTGCGTCCGAGAGCGGCATGGCCAGTTCCTCGGCCAGTTCGAAGCGCCAGCGATCACCGCTCGGCCCGGCGACCCGGCCCGCCTCCGCGCACATCGCGGCGACGAGGTAACGGCCGTCCGGCGACATCCCGATCGCCCGCATCAGGGAGGCGATCTCGACCGGGGCGGTGCCTTCGCCTCCCCCGGACGCGAGCATGGTGATGATCGCCTCGGCCAGTTTACGGTCCCCGGTCCGGCTGGCATCGAGCCTGGCCCGTTCGAGCGCGACGTCCGCGGCGAGTTCGGCGATGGATTCACGCAGTTCGTGCGGCCAGTCCTGCTCCCGCCCCCCGCAGGCCAGGAACCAGCCGGTGATCCGCGGCTCGCCGCCCACGCCGAACAGCGAGTAATCCCTGGGACCGGTGAGCCGCGCGTCCGCCTCGGTCACCGTCGGCAGCCGTTCGGCCTTCAGGTACGCGCAGGCCAGCTGGAGCGCCAGCGGCCGGGGCAAAGACGCTCCGGTGCCGCCCACGACCCGCCCCGTTCCGGTCAGCAGCCAGCACTCCGCTCCGATCTCGCGGCCCATCAGGCCGAACATCGCGTCCAGCCCGGCGCCTTCGGCCACCGCCGACAGCAGCCGCCGGCGCCGTCCGAGCACCCGGCTCATGGCGGTCGCCCGGTCCCCGTTCAGCCGGCGCCCCACCTCCTCGGTGACGACGGCGAACGAGGTTTCCGGCGGCACCGCAAGCAGGGTGACGCCGTGCCGTCCGCACGCCTGGATCACCTCGGGCGGCACCTGGCCCAGCGCTTCTCCGGCCCCCAGGACGGCGATTCCCGCCTTGGCCAGCACGGTCACGAACCGCTCGGCATCGCCGGGCTCGCGGCACCACATCATGCCGGTCAGCACCAGGTCTCCCCTGGTCAGGTAACGGGCCGGGTCGGGCAGGTCGGTGGTGTACACGTGCTTGATCGCGCGGTCCAGTCCCGTGACGTCCGTCAGCAGCCGCAGACCCAGACCAGGCACGCTGAGTAGTTCCCGTACGCGCAAGGAATCACCTCCTGGCGATGGAGCGTTCCCGCGCACGATAACTTGCCATTGTTTAGTGAAAGCTACAAAACGAGTCGCGTCAGGTTACCGGTGATTCATTTGTTACGGAGGTACCGCACGGCCGGCTCCCCCTGATTGGATGTTTCGCATGGCGAACGTCAGTCCACCGGCGTCCACGCTGGCCGCCTTCAACGCGGCCCCGCTCGAGGCCGCCGAGCGGGACCTCCTCGCCTGCTGCGCCTCGGCGAGGTTCGCGAAGGCCATCGCCGACGGCCGGCCCTACGCCGAACCGGACGCGCTCAGCGACGCGGTTGACACCGCGTTCGCCGCCTTGAGCTGGGACGATATCGTCGAGAGCATGAACGCGCATCCGCGCATCGGCGACCGGCCGGCCAGCGCAGGCTGGTCGGCGGCCGAGCAGTCAGGCGCCGCCGCGGCCGGCGACCAGGTCCGGCAGGGGCTGGCCGAGGGGAACTTGGCTTACGAGAAGCACTTCGGCCACGTTTTCCTCATCTGCGCCAGCGGCCTTTCCGGGCAGGAGATGCTGGACCAGCTCCGGGCGAGACTGAAAAACGATCTCCAGACAGAACGGACCGTGGTGCGTCAGGAACTGCTGAAGATCACCCAGCTACGGCTGGCCAAGCTGCTGAGCCGATGACGCTGTCCACGCATGTTCTCGACGCGACCACTGGGCGTCCCGCGGCGGGTGTCCGGGTGCGGCTCGAACGCGCCGGCGATACCGGGTGGGCGCCGGCGGGCGAGGGGACGACCGGCCCCGACGGGCGGCTGCGGCTGTCCGGCGATCCGGGCGATCCGGGCGACCCGGGCGACCCGGGCGACCCGGGCGATCCGGGCGACCCCGGCGATCCGGCGGCGGACGGCGGCGAACCCGGCGTCTACCGGATGACGTTCGGCAGCGGGGCGTATTTCAAGGCGCGCGGATCAGCCACGTTCTACCCGGAGGTCTCGATCACCTTCGAGATGACCGAGCGGGCCGAGCACTATCACGTACCGCTGCTGCTCAGCCCGTTTGCCTATTCCACCTACCGAGGCAGCTGACCTGTGGCCAAACGAGGACGCCAGACATGCCGCACATGTTCTTGAACGGCGGCGGGATGCGCGGCGGATCACTGCATTACCTGCTGGCCGGCGCCCCCCTGGTCGCCGAGACCCGGACCGCGCCGCGCTACCTGCTCTACTCGGTCGGCGACCGGTATCCGGCCTTGCAACCGTGCCCGCGGGACGCCCGCCTCGGCGCCGCCATCGTTGGCGAGGTATACGACCTGTCCCTTGACCTGCTCCGCGACGAACTTCTCCCGGTCGAGCCGCCCGAACTCGAACTCGGCGTGATCGAACTGGCCGACGGCAGCTCCGCCCTGGGCATGCTGCTGCGCCGACCGCGCCCCGCCCTGGACGACCTCACCGACATCACCGCTTTCGGCGGCTGGCGCGCCTACCTAAGCCGCCCCAGGAGCTGCGGCAGGCGCGCCCGCCGGGCAGATCACCGTGTCGTCCAGGGCCGGAGCTTGTCGGGGTTGCGGATGGCCCAGATGTGCTTGATCCGGTCGCGTGTGATGTCGAACGCGAACACGGTCACGGTCATGCCGTCCTGCTGGGCCACCAGGCCGGGCTGGCCGTTGACCGTGCGCTCCAGGATCGTCATGTTGCCGGGTGCGCGGCCGGCGATATCGGCGATATAGCGCGCGACCTGCTCGCCGCCTTCGATCGGGTGCAGCGCTGCCCTGGCGAGGCCGCCGCCGTCGGCGATCATCGTGACGCCAGGGTCCAGCAGGGTGATGAGGGCGCTGATGTCCTTGGCTTCCCACGCCTGCTTGAAGTCCCTGACGAGGCCGGCCTGCCGGGCCGTGGGGGTCGCAGGAGGCTCCGAGGCGCGGATACGGCGGCGGGCTGAAGAAGCCAGCTGGCGGCATGCCGCGGGGGTGCGGCCGGTGATCTGGGCTACTTCGGCGAAGGGGTAGCCGAAGACGTCGTGCAGGATGAGCGCGACGCGCTCGGCCGGGGTCATCGATTCGAGCACGACCAGGAACGCCATGCTAACCGACTCATCCAGGGTGACCCGGTCGGCCGGGTCGGCAGTGCCGCCGCCCGGCTGCACGCTGGTCCACTCTGAAGGGTCGGGCAGCGGCTCGGGGATCCATTCGCCCACGTAGCGCTCCCGCCGGGCCCGGGCCGAGCCGAGCAGGTCCAGGCAGATGCGGCTGGCGACGGTCGTCAGCCAGGCGCCTGGGGACTCGATGGCTTCCTGCTGCTGTCGTGACATGGCGTACCAGCGGGCGTAGGTCTCCTGCACGGCGTCCTCGGCGTCGGCCAGGGAGCCAAGCAGCCGGTAGGCCAGATTGATCAGCTGACGCCGCTCGCTCATGATCGCGGTCAGGCCCGGGTCGATCCGGGCCCACCCCGAATCGGCAGGGTCTGGCCCGGATCCGGTGGTCATGGTGCCGCCCCTTCGCCGGTCGGAATCTGCCCTCACCGGTTCGACGAGACAGCGCTCCGGAAGGTGAGCCTGGCGCGTCGCGTCACATTCTGGTGGGTTGCGTCGTCGTACTGCTGACAAGAGCACATCATCCAGCGGAACCGCCAGCTCAAGATGTGACCCGCAAGAATGGCAAGGAGATGACGATGGACGCCCGTTTGGATTACTTCGACAGCCCCCTGGCGCTGAAGCTCGTAAAGCACATCAACTCGGCGGGGGCCGTTCTGCATGATTCGGCCCTGCCCACCGCGACACAGGAGCTGGTAAAGCTCAGGGCCAGCCAGATCAACGGCTGCGGCTTCTGCACCGACATGCACCTCAAGGACGCCCTGCACGCGGGGGAAAGCCAGCAGCGGCTGAACCTGGTCGCGGTGTGGCGGGAGGCAAAGGTCTTCACCGAGGCCGAGCGGGCCGCGCTGGAACTCGCCGAACAGGGCACCCGCATCGCCGACGCCGCCGGCGGCGTCACCGATGAGGCCTGGGCGAACGCGGCCAAGCACTACGACGATGACCAGCTCGTCGCGCTGGTGGCGGTCATCGCCCTCATCAACGCCTACAACCGCATGAACGTCATCATCCGGCAGCCCGCCGGCGACTACCAGCCCGGCCAGTTCGGATAACCGCCTGCCCATGCCCCTGATGTCACTAGCTGCCGGGCGGTTCGCTCGGTGTGCCGCAAAGCCCGGCGGCCAGCCGTGGTGAGAGACTGGCGGCTGTGCGCACTTACGGCCTGCGATTCGAAGTCAACTGCTCGATCCTGTTCACCGAGCTGCCGCTGCTGAAGCGGCCCGCGGCGGCGCGAGCCGCCGGGTTCGACGCGGTGGAATTCTGGTGGCCGTTCGCCGATCCGGTGCCCGGGGACCACGAGGTGGACGCGTTCATCCGGGCCCTTGACGACGCCGGCGTGCATCTCGCCGCCCTGAACTTCGCAGGCGGCGACATGGCGGCAGGTGACCGGGGGCTGCTGTCCCTGCCGGACGGCGCCCCGGCGTTCCGAGACAACATCGACGTCTGCGTCGGCATCGCCGGCCGGACCGGCTGCACCGTGCTCAACGCGCTGTACGGGAACCGGGTGGACGACACGCCAGAAGCGCTGCAGCATGAGCTGGCGCTGGAGAATCTCGCACTGGCCGCCCGGGCCGCCGCGCCCGGCGGGGCGGCCGTGGTCGTGGAGGCGCTGAACTCCTACGACAACCCGCGCGCTCAACTGGTCTCCAGCCAGAGCGCGCTCGCGGTGATCAACCAGGTGCGAGCCCGGGACGGCGTCTCCAACATCGCGTTCCTCGCCGACCTTTATCACCTCGGCAAGATGGGCGAGGACCTGCCGGCGATGCTGGCCCGCGACGCCGCCGACATCGCGCACATCCAGGTCGCCGACGTGCCTGACCGCGGCGCTCCGGGCACGGGCGAGCTGGACTTCCAGGCCCTGTTCGGGCAGATCGCGGAGCAGGGATACGCCGGCTGGATCGGCTGCGAGTACAAGCCATCGGATCCGGCGGACAGCTCGACGAGCTTTGGCTGGAGGTAACCGCATGTCCCGCATCGGATTCATCGGCCTGGGCATCATGGGCAGCCCGATGGCCGCGAACCTGGTCAAGGCCGGGCACCAGGTCACCGGGCATGACCACAAGCAGTCGTCGATGGAGCGGCTGGCCGCGCTGGGCGGCCGGGCCGCGTCCACCGTCGCGGCGGCGGTCGAGGGCGCCGAGATCGTCATCACCATGCTGCCGGATTGGCCTCAGGTCGAGGAGGTTAGCCACGGCCCGTTTGGAATATTCCAGACGGTGAAGGCCGCAGGCACCCCCGGCGTGCTGTTCATCGACTTTTCCACGGTACGGCCGGAAACCTCGCGTGAGCTCGCCCGGGCCGGCGCGCAGGTCGGCATGCGCGTGCTCGACGCGCCAGTCAGCGGGGGCGAGGCCGGCGCGATCGAGGGCAGGCTATCGATCATGGTGGGCGGCGAGCCCGCCGACTTCGAGGCGGCCCGCGGCGTCTTCGAGGCCGTCGGCGCTACGTTCGCCCTGGTGGGGCCGCACGGCGCGGGACAGGTGGTGAAGGCCGCTAACCAGCTTGTGGTGGGCGGCACGTACGCGCTGGTGGCCGAGGCCATCGTGCTGATGGAGCGCTCGGGGGTGGACGCCCAGGCCGGGCTGGACATGCTGGCCGGCGGCCTGGCGGCCAGCCGCATCCTGGACACCAAGCGGGAATCCATGCTGGCACGGGAATTTAAGCCGGGCTTCAGGATCGACCTGCACCATAAGGACATGGGTATCGCGATCGCCGCCGCTCGCGACGCCGACGTGGCAGCGCCCATGACCGGCCTGGTCGCCCAGCTCGTCGCCGCGGCGCGCGCGCAGGGCTACGGCTCCCTCGACCACTCGGCGCTGCTGAAGGTCATCGAGAACCTGTCGGGGTCCGATGAGGTATGACCTGGTCGTCCGGTCCCGGCGGGCAGTGCTGCCGGACGGCACGCGGCCCGCGTCGGTCGCGGTCAGCGGGCCGGTCATCGCGGCCGTCGGCGATTACGACGCGCGCCATGACGCGGATCGCGACGTCGACCTCGGTGACCTCGCGCTGCTGCCCGGCCTGGTCGACACCCACGTGCACGTCAACGAGCCCGGCCGGACCGAGTGGGAGGGGTTCGCGACCGCCACCCGGGCCGCTGCGGCAGGCGGGGTCACCACGATCTGCGACATGCCGCTCAACTCGCTGCCGCCCACCACCTCGGTAGCGGCGCTGACGGAAAAGCGTGCGGCGGCGGCCGGGAAATGCTGGGTGGACGTGG
>Ga0302325_10032173_pt1 | contig 10777 bp, 8 predicted proteins | sample Palsa_T0_2_FD_201948 | JGI IMG/M metagenome (GOLD analysis project Ga0302325, IMG submission 201948) | Peat permafrost microbial communities from Stordalen Mire near Abisko, Sweden - Palsa_T0_2 | ecosystem: Environmental > Terrestrial > Soil > Palsa > Peat permafrost | place: Sweden: Abisko... | reverse complement strand
GGCGTTTTCGTCATGGGCGCGGTGGTGGTGGCGCTGGGCCTGGCGGAAACGCTCATTTACACCGCGGCCGGCCAGCTCGTCCCGGCCCTGCAGTCCTACTGGCTGGACATCCACGTCACCGCGATGACGCTGGCGACCGGCATCTTCTTCGTCGCCGCGGTGCTCGGAATCGTCTACCTGATCGTCGACAGGTACGCCAGGCGGGTGGCGGCCGGCCGGGCCGAACCGGGCAACGGGATCATCCGCAGGCTGCCCACCATCGAGCAGCTCGACCGGCTGACCTACCGGACCATCGTCTTCGGCTTCCCGGTCTGGACATTCGGCGTCATCGCGGGCGCGATCTGGGCCGACCAGGCCTGGGGGCGCTACTGGGGCTGGGACCCGGTGGAAACCTGGGCTTTCATCACCTGGGTGCTCTACGCCGCGTTCCTGCACGCGCGGGCCACCGCGGGCTGGCGCGGCCGCCGGGCGCACTACATTCAGCTGCTCGGCTTCACCAGCCTGATGTTCAACATCCTGGTGGTGCAAGTGTTCATCACCGGCCTGCACTCCTACGCCGGCGTGAGCTGACCCCTCCGGTAGACTCCACTTCCCGTGAAGGTTTCTGATGGAGTTCTGGTCACCGGCGGCGCCGGTTTCGTGGGGGCCACGCTGGTCCGCCGCCTGGTCGCCAGCGGCTACCGGGTCCGCGTGCTCGACAATCTCACCACGGGTGATGCCGCCCATCTGGCCGGCGTGGACGCCGAACTCGTCAAGGGGGACATCCGCGACCCTGCGGACCTTGACGCGGCGCTCGTCGGCCTGCGGTCGATCGTCCACCTCGCCGCCGCGGGCTCGGTGATCGGTTCGGTGGAAGATCCGGAGGGCAACTTCGACGTCAACGTGCTGGGCACGTTCCGCGTGCTCGACGCAGCGCGCCGGGCCGGGATTGAACGTGTCGTCCAGGCGTCCACCGGCGGAGCGCTGATCGGGGACGCCACGCCGCCGGTGGACGAGCGATCGCTGCCGAAGCCCATCTCCCCCTACGGGGCCAGCAAGCTCGCCGGGGAAGGATACGCGCACGCCTTCGCCGGGACCTACGGGATCCGTACGGTCGCGATCCGGTTCGGCAACGTGTACGGCCCCTGGAGCGCACGGAAGAACGGCGTGCTCAACGTCTTCTTCAAGTCAATCCACTCAGGCGTGCCGATGGTCATCTACGGCGACGGAACGGCGTCCCGTGACTATGTGCACGTGGATGACATAGCCGGTGCCCTGCAGCTGGCGCTGGAGAAGGACGTACCAGGCGGCACGGTCCTGCACGCCGCGTCGGGCGTCGAGACGACCGTCACGGAAATGGCGGACCTGTGCCGCCGAGCCGCGGGCAGGCCCGATCATTCCATCGAATACCGGCCCAAGCGCACTGGCGAGGTGGGCCGGAACTTCGCCTCTTTCGATCTGGCTAACAAGGTGCTTGGCTATTCCCCGACGGTCAGCCGTGAAGTCGGAGTGCCGCGAACCTGGAAATGGTTCCAGCAGGAAGTGTTCCGCGACTGAGCGTCAGACTTCTTCGCCGGCCTGGGAGTTGCCGCGGATGACGCGGTCCAGGGCCCGCAGGAAGTCGAGATCGTCGTCGGGGCCCTTGGGCGTCGCGAGGGCGTCGTCGGTCACCCGGGCCCGCCCGGCCGGATGGCGCGCTACGGCGTCGTCCGCATCGGTCCATCGGTCGATTCGAAAGGAGTTCTCGTCATCGGAACTCTCCGGGTTCCAGGGCGACGCCGGCGTGAGCGTAAGCGAGGATGAGCGGCGGGTCGGCTGCCGCACGATCAGCCAGGCGATGGCGCCGCCGATGAACGTCACGGTGATAATGACCACCCAGGCGGCCTTAGGTAGGCCCCGGCACTCCGCGGCGGGCGTCAGGATGGCGTCTGTCAGGCAGTAAAGCCAGAAGCCCGTCATGAACAGGGCAAATAGGGCACCAGACAGCAGCATGGCGGAAGCCTAACCTTAGCTATGTATGCCGCGTACCGGAATTGATCAAGTTTGTGCGCCTGCTGCCACCACCGGCCGTTATGTCCATCACGTGACGCCGTGGCCCATCTCGGCATACGCTGGCCGTGAAGGCGACAGAGCAGGAGACGGTACATGCGGCTAAGGCTGTTCGACCGCATCCGTAGGCTCACTCGCCGCCGCGCGTCGGCGAGGCTACCGGATTCCGATTTTCCTGGCGCCGCTCAGGGAAGACATCGCCGGGGTCGGCGCCCCGAGTCCCCCGATGCCCCGTCGCCCGCGGCCCGGTCGCGCGGGTCGGCCGCGCCCGGACAATGGTCCACGTCGTCCGCGCCTCCGGCGACGTTGGCGCCGCCGCCCCGGCCGGCACCCGGCGGCCCCGCTCTGACCGGACCAGACGGCTTTCCTCCGTCCGGAGCAGCCCTCGCACCTGGTCCTCCGGCGGCGCCTGGCCACTGGACGGGAACTGGGCCGGATGCCGGATCCGGCCGAGCCGGCCGGATTTCCGGTTCCCCGGCGGTGGGCGGGGGTGCGGCCAGGGCGCGGATCCGCGAGGCGCCTCAGGACGCGGCCCCGGTCGGCGTGGACGAGACGGCCAGGGCGGCCCCGGTTCGGCCCTACGCCCCCCGCCCGCATTGGTACGACGTGGCCCGGCCGGGTCACGCCGCCAGGGCCGGTCAGGCGGCCAGGGCTGGTCAGGCGGATACGCAGGCGGGCACGCGAGCGGATACGCGGGCGGCGGATGTCGCCCGCGTCGCCACCGGCGTTCCGCGCCAGCACGGCGGCGGCCGCTCCTTGCGGGCCGCTGGAGCCGCCCTGCGGACCAGGCTCCCCTTCGCCGCTCCGCATTCGCCGGAGCGGCCGCTTACCGCGGACGGCCGGAGGAACTGCGGTTCGATCGAGCAGATCCTGTGGCGCCAGTGGGACACGGCGGCAGCACCGCCCCCGGAGGTGATCGAGGCGGTTGACCGGCTGGCCGAACTTCCCGAGGCGATCAAGGAAAGGCTGGCGGACGGCCTCGACGCGATCTTTATCGGGCCGGGCGGGGTCCCGGAACTCGATGACATGACCGCGCTCCGGGGGGTCGCGCTCCCGGCCGGGCGGGCCACCTGGGATGCGTGCGCGGGCGCCTACGGCGAGCGGAAGATCGTGGTCGGCTCCCAGCCGTCCCCGACCCCCGACGTCATGTGCCACGAGGTCGGCCACGCGCTCGATGATCTCGACAGCCCGGCAGGTAAATGGCAATCTGACTCTGCGGAGTTTCGCATGCTTTACGATCAATGCCAGCTCCATCTCGCCAGCGATTTCCATTGCCAGCCCGGTGGCCTCGGACGCAAGGAGTTCTTCGCGGACGCATTTGCCGCGATTGCGTCCAGACAGCGGCCGGCGCTCGTGGACATGCTGAGCGGCGACACGCGCACTGCGCTCAGGGTCATGCTGTACTTCAACCGGCGCTATGGCATCTAGGGTGATTAACGATGTTTGTCATACGACTGCCGAACGGTAACCTCAGGGTCCCGCAGACCGCCATCGCTAACGATGGGCGCATTCTCGGCGACGCGTATGTGGAGATCGGGCCCCAGGACGCCGATTACTCCCGGCTGGCCGCCCAGGCGCTGACCCCGGAAGAGGTCCAGCAGCGGCGCGACCGGTGGCGGCAGGACGACGAGGCCCTGCGCCAGGAGTTTCTTGAGTTCGCGAGGCTGAACGGCGAATCGAGCTGGTCCGACAGCGCTGACGGCGAGGAGCCTTGACCGGAGGCGTGAACCCGGGCCGTTCCGGTTCCAGGGCAGTACCGGGGCGGACCCGCGCCCGTAAACATCGGTCCGAGCAGCCCCCGGACCCTGAGCGGATCCGCCCGGGGGCAGGCTCGTAGAGCCCGGGACCCGAAGGTGCCGGGCGGACATTCGCTGGAGCCCCCCATCTAACCTCGCAGAACCCGGATGACCCCAGAACCGGGTTCACCCCCCAAACCCGGAGAGACCGCAGGCGACCTCATCCGGTTGGGCGGCGGTAAGGCCGCCGGGTGGCCTTGCGGTGATGGTTCGCTGTCGCCGCGCAGCAAGGCGCGTACTTCAGACTCACGAAACCTGCGGTGTCCGCCGGGGGTGCGAATACTTGTGATGCGTCCGGAGGCCGCCCACCGGGTGACGGTCTTTGGATCCACCCGGAACAGTGCGGCCACCTCTCCCGGCGTGAGTAGGCGCTCGTTGTTGCCGTCCACTTCAGTCTCCTCCGACTGTCTCCCTTGGCGTCTGGTTCAGATATGCCTCTAGTTTGGCGCTGAACGAGTACTTTCTACCTAGATTTCTGGAAATTGACCTGGCGTTTCGCGGTTAATTGACCGACAAAAGGTATTCAGAAGGTAACTCTTGGTGATAATCGCACTAGTTTGCAGGTTTTTCGCTCGGCACTGGCGTCCCAGGGTGCGCCCGCCCGCCGTGAACCGGGTGAGAATATTAGTTTGGTGTGGCGCAAGTTACGCAGGAGGAACGGGTCCGAAGGCGGCGGAATGAACGACGGCGGCGTGCTGAACGACGATGAACCGGCACTGGTCAGCCTGGCTGAGATACGCGAGGCGGCCCGGCTGCTCGCGCCGGTGGCGGTCCGCACGCCGCTGATACCTGTGCCCGGAATGACGCCTCGCCTTATGGTCAAGCCCGAGTCGCTTCAGCCCACCGGATCGTTCAAGCTGCGGGGGGCCTACACCGCGATCAAGGCGAACGAACCCGCGGCCAGGCAGCACGGCGTCGTCGCACATTCCAGCGGTAACCATGGTCTCGCGGTGGCCTACGCCGCGGCCCTGCTCGGCGTGCACGCGGTCGTGGTGGTGCCAAGTACGGCGCCGCGGGTCAAGACCAGCGCGATCGAGTCCTACGGCGCAGAACTGGTGACGGTCGCCCCGACCCTATCGGCGCGGCTCGCGGCGGCCACCGAACTCGTGACCCGCCACCGGTACGTGCTGATCCCGCCGTTTGATGACCGGAAGGTCATCGCTGGGCAGGGCACCGTGGGCCTGGAGATCGCGGCCGACGGCCCGCAGACCGACCTGGTCATCGTGCCGGTCAGCGGAGGCGGGCTGATCTCGGGGATCGCGGCGGCGGTGCGGGCCTTGTGTCCCGGCGCGGCCGTGGTCGGCGTCGAGCCTGAACTCGCCGCGGACGCGCGGGACTCCTTTCACCGCGGCGAGCGGGTGGCGTGGCCTCCGGCCGATGTTCAGCGGACGATCGCGGACGCGCTGCGGGTGGAACTCCTCGGCGCGCTCCCGTTCGCGCACATCCGCGAGCTGGTGACCGACATCGTCACGGTGACCGAGGACGAGATGCGCGCCGCCGTCCGGCGGCTCGCGACCCAGGCCCGGCTGGTCGCCGAGCCCGGCGGAGCGGCGGCGGTGGCGGCGTGGCTGTTCCACTCCGCCGAGCTGCCCAGGGCCACGACGCCGGTGGCCGTCCTTTCCGGCGGGAACATCGACCCGAAGCTGCTGGCGGAGATCCTCGCCGCCGATTGACGGACCGGTCCGGTCCGGTCCGGTCCGCCCGGACGTCCGCCGGGCCGGCCCCCGGCGCGAGCGGGCGGGACAGCTTCTATGCTGGACTCGTTATGCGTGCCACACTCGCTTACACGACCGCGCGGATCCTGCTGTTCGTCGTCTCCGTGATCCTGCTCTACCTAGTTGGTGCGCGCAGCGTGCTGCTGCTCGCGGGCGCGCTCGTGGTGAGCGGGATCGCCAGCTACGTCCTGCTCTCCGGGCAGCGGGATCGCATGTCGGGAGCCCTAATCGGGCGGCTCAGGAGCGGGCGGCAGCGTGCGTCGGGGCTCCGCGCCAGGCTTGAGGAAGGCGCGCGCGCCGAAGACGAGGACTGAGCCACGAGGACTCGGCCGGCGAGGACTGGGGCCGGCCAGGTCTGAGCGACGAGGACTGGGCCCGCCAGGTTAGAGCCGCCTGACCGCGGGGCCGAGCCTGAGCATTGACCCGGATGTCCTCGCGGTTGCGTTGGGTTCCGCGGACTCGTCGGGCGCGGCGGCCAGCCACCCGCCGGTTATCAGCAGCTTCAGGACGGCGTCGACGGCCTGCTGGCGGGTCATCGTCGAGGTGTCGAGCACCAGGTCCGCGTCGCGTGGTTCCTCGTAGGGATCCGACACCCCGGTGAAGCCCTTGATCAGCCCGGCGCGCGCCTTGGCGTACAGGCCCTTGCGGTCGCGGGCCGCGCATACATCGACCGGGGTCGAGATGTAGATGAGCAGGAAGTCGCCGACCTCGGTGACCATCTCGCGAGCGGTCGCGCGGGCCTGCGCGTAGGGGGCGATCGGCGCGCAGATCGCGATGCCGCCGTGCCGCGCCACCTCGGCCGCGACAAAGCCGATGCGAGCGATGTTGAGGTCCCGGTCGGCGCGGGAGAAGGTCAGCCCGGCCGAGAGCAGGTGCCGGACCTGGTCGCCGTCGAGCAGCGAGACGGTCCTGTCCCCCCGTTCGATGAGCGCCTCCGCCAGCCCCCGGGCGACGGTGGACTTGCCCGAGCCGGAAAGGCCGGTGAAGAAGATGGCCAGACCGCGCTCGGCCCGGGGCGGCCGGGCCCGCCGCAGCTCGCGGGCCACGCTCGGCGGCGCGAGCCAGGCGGGAATCTCGGCGCCGGAATCAAGGAGCGCGCCCAGCTCGGAGTCGGTCAGCTCGCCCTGTTCGACGCCCGGCTCGATCAGGGCGAGCGGGCGCCACACCTCCGAACGCGGGTCGTAGGCCCACTCGCCGGCCCCGATGACGGGGATGGGCACTCCGGGCAGGTCTGCCGGGCCGGGTTTCGTCCCGCCCGGCGAACCCGCCACCCCGGGCGAATCCGCCAGCAGGTGGGTCGCGCCGTACGCCGCGGCCGCGATCGCGGCCGCCCGCAGGTCCGCGGTCTGCTGGTCCGGTTCCCCGGCCCGGGAGGCCAGCGGCACGGGGATGACGAGCGTGTCCGCGGGAAGGTGCTGCCTGGCCGCGAGAACCGCGCGGACCAGCGCTTCGGGACGGGTCACGACGTCGGCGGGCCCGGCGATCAGGGGCAGCACGAGCAGACGGGCGTTCAGCTGGCCGGCGAAGTGGCGGAGCTGGCCGATGTGGCGTTTGTTCAGCGGCCGCCTAGTGGCGTAGGCCAGCACGTTACCCCCGGTGGTACCAGGAGATCCGGCGGCCGCGGCCAGCTCGGCGCGTACCTCCGCGGGGCGCCGCCGCAGCTGCCGGAACGGCCCGTGCTCGGGCTCGCGCAGCGCCGTTACCGGGCCGGCCAGGCGCACCAGCTCAGGCCCATCCGCCGAAGACACAGCGGCCGAAGACACAGCGGCCGAAGACACAGGGGCCGAAGACACAGCCGCCGGATCGCCGGGTGCTGGCCGCGTGAGCCGTTCGGTGATCGCGAGCACGGCCAGCGGGGAGCCCTCCTGATCCTGCAGCACCAGGTGATCCGCGTCGGGCGGGATCACCTCGGCGGGCACGTCCAGGACCACCGGGACGGGCCAGGGGGTACCGTCGGCCAGCGTCCCGCGCACGTCGACCGTGGCCACATCGGCGGCGTCCATGAAGCCGCGCAGCGGTGCGAAGACCCCCGACGTGAGCAACTCGAGATCGCCCAGCTGGGCCTCGCCGAGCGTGTACACCGGCCAGGCCGATAGCTCCGCGGGCAGTCCAGGCGGTGATTGAGCAGTCAGCTGTTGCCTCCGAACATCGCTTCTGACACCGGTCGGCCGGCGCACCGTGAGGCGCACCGGAGCAGCGGCCTGTCCGTGCCGTATAACGCGTGCCGTATAACGATACGAAGCCGGTTAACGAAACGAAACTGCCGTTGTGTCCAGAGCGGGAAGGGGGACAAGCCCTGGGCCGGACGCTACACCACTCGCGCGAGCCGGTCCTCTGGCTTTCTTATCACGTAGAGCACCTCGTCGTACGCATCGGTCAGGCGGCCGCGTGTCAGCCGGGAAATAAAACCGCGCAGCGCGGAAACCGCCTGGCCGGCCCGTCCGGATCCGGCCGCGGATGTCCTGGCGGTCTCGCGGTGCACGATGACCAGCCCCCGCAGCTGGGTATAGGCCCGGATACCGCGATCGGACCCGGCCGGCTCGTAGACGGCACGGTACGGTCCTGGTTGCCCGGGGTTCAGCCTGGCCCAGAGCGCGCGCCTGACCCACAGCGGCGCGATCCGGTCGAGGAACCCCGCGGCGCAGTCCCGGTCCCTGATGTGCAGCAGCAGCACGCCACCGGGCCGCAGCGCCGCGGTGAAGCGGTCCAGGACCAGCTCGACGTGCGATATGCGGTCAAGCAGCAGCGCGCAGTGCACGATGTCGAACGAGCGCGGCCGGATCGGGACCGTGCGCAGGTCCCCGAGGATGGTCTTTTCTCCCGCCCCCCGGCTTTCGGCGGGAGTCCCCGCCGGGCGGTGTTCGTCGACCGTCAGCACCGTGACCTCAAAGCCGCTGGCGCGCAGCTGGTCAAGGCCCAGCTCGTCGGGCGAGGCCAGGTACCCGGCCCGCAGCAGGCTGACCGGACGGCCGATGCAGCGGTAGACCTGATCGCGGACGGGCTGCGCGAACATCTCCCGCACCAGCGCCTTGCGGTAGGCCTTGGTCGCCGCGGTCATCCGCGCCTGGCTGGCCGTCTGCCGCGCCCGCAGCACCGCACGCTGCGCCTCGTCGTGTTCGCGGGCCGGGTTCATAAATTCGCAGCGTAGTTGATTGACTACAGATTATCCCGGAGGCGCTCCCGCGTCCGGCCGGGACACGGGCCGCTGCGGGCGGGCCCCTACCGACCGGCCGCTACCGACGGGCCCCTGTCGAGGGCACTGTGCGCGGCCCCCGGGCAACGCGTAAACTTAGAGGGTTCGGTAAAGAGCCGGGTTGGCCAAAGCCCGGCGGATTCATGCTGCCCGGGACCAGGTCGGGACTTCGAAGGTGAGTCCCGCCGCGGGCGCGGGGCAGCCAGGACAAGGGACAAACAGCGATCACAGGGACACCATGAGCCTCGCAGGACTGCTCACCATTCTCGATGCCGACCCTCAGCTCCACGACGTCGTGGCCCGGGTCGATCACGACGCCATCCCGGCCGGGGAGGACCTGGTGGCGCCGCCGTCGCTGCGCCCGGTGCTGGCCGCGGCGCTGACCCGCCGGGCGCAGGGGTCTCGCGGGTTCGTGCTCGCGGTGACGGCCACGGCCCGCGAGGCGGACGACCTGGTCGCCGGGCTCGGCTCGTTCCTGGCGCCCGGCACCGTGGCGTGCTTTCCCGGCTGGGAGACGCTGCCGCACGAGCGGCTTTCACCGCGATCCGACACCGTCGGCCAGCGGATCGCCGTGCTGCGGCGGCTCGCTCATCCGGCTGATCCCGGTGAGCCGAACGGGCCGCTCACCGTGGTGGTGGCGCCGATCAGGAGCCTGCTGCAGCCGATCGTGGCGGGGCTCGGGGATCTCGAGCCGGTCAGCCTGCACATCGGCCAGGGGTGCGAACTGGACGACCTGCTCGCCCGGCTGGTCGAGATCGGCTACACGCGGACCGACCTGGTCACCACCCGGGGCGAGATCGCGGTCCGCGGCGGTATCGTCGACGTGTTCCCGCCCACCGAGGAACACCCGGTGCGGGTCGAGTTCTTCGGCGACACGGTGGAGGAGATCCGGTACTTCAAGGTCGCGGATCAGCGCAGCATCGGCGTGGCCGAAGACGGGCTCTGGGCCCCGCCGTGCCGCGAGCTGCTGCTCACCCCCGCGGTGCGGGACCGAGCCAAGGAGCTCGCCGACATCCACCCCGACCTGGCCGACATCCTCGGCAAGCTGGCCGAGGGAATCACCGTCGAGGGCATGGAGGCGTTCGCCCCCGTGCTCGCCCAGCGGATGGAACTGCTCCTGGACTACGTCCCGCCGGGCGGCATCGTGCTCGCCTGCGATCCCGAGCGGGTCCGCACCCGGGCCGAGGAACTGTTCCGGACCAGCCAGGAGTTCCTCGAGGCCTCGTGGTTCAGCGCGGCCGTCGGCGGGGAGGCGCCGATCGACCTCGGGGCCGCGGCCTTCCAGCCGATCGACCGGATCCGGACCGCGGCCGCGGCGCTTGGCCTGCCGTGGTGGACGATCGCGCCGTTCGGCGTGACCGACGCGGATGAGCCCGGCGGGGCCCCGGCCGGGAGCGGCACGAGGCTGGCCGGACCCGAGGAACGCGTGCCGTTCCGGATAAATGCATCGCTGGCCCCGGCCTACCGCGGCGAAACGGCCCGCATGATCACGGACGTGCGCGGCTGGCTGGCTGACGGCTGGCGGGTCGTGCTGGTGACCGAGGGTCACGGCCCGGCCCAGCGGCTGGGCGAGATGCTCCGCGGCGAGGGAATCGGCGCCCGCCTGGCGGATGTGGACGATCCGCCCGAGCCCGGCGTCCCGTACGTCACCACCGCGCGGATCGAGAACGGCTTTGTCTGGCCTGCGGCCAAGCTCGCGCTGCTCACCGAGAGCGACCTAGCCGGCCATCCGGCCGGGCTGCCGACCACGAGGGACATGCGGCGGATGCCGAGCCGGCGGCGCGGTGGCGTCGACCCGCTGCAGCTCAAGGCCGGCGATTACGTGGTGCACGAGCAGCACGGGGTCGGCCGGTACGTGGAGATGACGTCGCGGACCACGGCGGGCGCCACCAGGGAGTACCTGGTGATCGAGTACGCGCCGAACAAGCGGGGCCAGCCGGCCGACCGGCTGTACGTGCCGACCGACCAGCTGGACGAGGTGACCAGGTACTCCGGCGGCGAGGCGCCGACCCTGCACCGGCTCGGCGGCGGGGACTGGGCCAAGG
>Ga0302325_10032167_pt1 | contig 10780 bp, 5 predicted proteins | sample Palsa_T0_2_FD_201948 | JGI IMG/M metagenome (GOLD analysis project Ga0302325, IMG submission 201948) | Peat permafrost microbial communities from Stordalen Mire near Abisko, Sweden - Palsa_T0_2 | ecosystem: Environmental > Terrestrial > Soil > Palsa > Peat permafrost | place: Sweden: Abisko... | reverse complement strand
CTCTTTTATAAAGGGTTTTCCGTATTTTAAAATGTCTATAATAATAGTTGATTCCCCCTTAAAAATGCTTTTAATTGCAAGCTAATTTTTGATTGTTTTAGCCCCTTTTCTCTTCTAAAGCTTAGTCTAGTTATCTATAATAGAAATGTGAAGGATTAGCCTTTTAGAATGCGTTATTGTTTTAATAATAATATAAATCTAAAAAAGCGGTTAATATAAGGGGTGATGCATGTGACGTATGCATAGACTATCTCCCAAAAAATGTAAATTCTCAAGGCAAAAATGTCAAATTTTTTGGCAAATTTTTTAATTATTTTAAATATCAACAACCACTTATTATTTTTTAATTCTAAGAACACAAAGCATCTTCTTGCATTATTCTTGTAGTATTTAATTAATAGTTTTTGTTATATATAGTGTTGTGCAAAAACATTAAAATTTTAATGTTGCGTTTGGAGTGAACCGACTATATACAAAAGTCGACGAGACACTCGCTTGAACAAGACACTTGCTTTCTCCAATCACAAGCGAAGCGAAGTGGGAGGGGAGGGGGAACTATCTATTAATAATCGTGCACACCAAGGCGCATCAATTGGACCATCAGGCTCAGGCTCAGCTTGCCAGATGTTGGTGCGTCGTGTCTTGGCGCACATTATTGGGTGCCATGCTGGCAAGACGTGTTACACGAACAGTTATTGGGTGCAAGCCAAGGACGAAACAGGAACTTCATGCAGAAATAGAATAAGAGAGCTGGGGATCGCGACGGGCAATTGGTTGATTCCGATCAGAGGCGCTCATACCGCGTAGGAGCCATGAGCTGGTTAATCCCAGTTAGATGCACTCGTACCAGGCGTGATTTTCCGGTGACTTTGAAGTTCCACAAACAGCTGAGACGTTGCAGCAAGGCTGTGCCCGATTTCAAACAATTCTTTCCGCATCCGCATTCAAAGAACTGCTGCTATCATTCAAGAAGCGCCCAACTGCAACACGCAAGCACTGAAACATCATGGAAAGCGCATCGCAAACGGTGGTCGCTGAGGTCGTTATGACGCCGTCGTCGGAGCAATCACTAGTCGACGCAAAGGAGCTTCCCGAGAACGCGACTATGGCAACTGCGCCGGACAATAACCAGAATCCGCCAAAGATAGAAGTTACCGATGATACTTCCGTGGATCAATCAGTTCCTGGTGCTCGTGACAAGGATCGACCTGTCCCATCGGGAACGAACGTCTCAACGGACCGTGACTACACCGTTACAGTTGGCGTTCCGCCAGTATTGTACAAGCTCGAGTGGATGAACAGGAGGCACACGCCAAAGAAACCAGCCTTCTACTCAAGTACTCCATTCACGAACCTACGTATAGTCAAAGAAACCGTGGCACCGGAATATCGAGAGCCTGTTCAGATTGTTGAAAAGAAGTCAGAGACGGGGAAAAAGAAGAAGCATCAGCCGATCTTCGAAGTCATCACTGAGCTCATAGGAACTGCCGCACGCGACAAACCCAAACCGCCATCTGGGAAACCTGTGAATCCTGCTGCCGAACCTATTGTCGAAGATTTGAATGACGAGCCGAAGCTACCCCAAGTGCCAGTCCCATACCGTCTCGAAGAAATTGCAATACAAAGTATCGGTTCCACCCGAATCTACATACACTCCGAACTATTATTGAGGGCGTTGAAATCCATCATCACCTATTATCCAGAGGGTATGACAAGAGGTCGTATTGATAATGATATCTACGAGCCGTTTAAGATTCTGTTCCATTACAGAGATGAAATTAAAGCCTTTTCCACCGCCGGCAACACGACTTACAATCTGCCCAATGACAATGCAACACAAGACCAAACAGACGAAGTCCGTCAAATGATAGAGCACTCTAAAGTCCTGATGGATTTTGTTGAGCCTCGGTATCAAGAGTTTATGGATAATGCTGGAGATCGCCTATCCAATGAGATACCCCTTGTCCAGTTCGACGAACTTTGGTACCTGTTTCAGCCCGGAATAGATGTTTACTTTCAAAAGGACGATGGTAAGGTCACTGCAGGAGTGGTGATAAGCACCGACATCAGTTTTAGACATCTGAAAATCAAAGTTTGGTATTTGATGTTCGACGGCACAGTCCTAAAACGCAAAGCCTCGAGGGTCGACATCAACTATTACGTTGGAGAAGAAGAAATTACTACCCTTGATACTTATCCATGCAAGTATTGGGACCGCAAAGATGGAGGGAAGAGGCGAAAGGCATTCGAAAGTCGAGGGGAGACTATCTTCCGACTCTGTCAAAACAGGCACAAGCAGGTCTTTTACAGGGGAAAGTTGCCCGATGATGGTGACGAGTTGGTACGTACACCTTAGTACTGTCTTCTGCAGTGTGTGCTAAAAATTGTAGTTTAAGGGGCTTGTCATTATTGATAACGACCCGATCAAGAACCTCGAGGGTCAGGATGTAGAAGATGATAAGTCATCATCAGGGTCAGGATCAAGACCGACCCGAAGCCCTTCCCCCACTGTCCCAAATTGGGGCGGGCCAGGCCCTCCTCCCGCAAATTGGCCCGGAGGGCCGCCCCCGCACAGGGGAGGCCCCCCAGTAATAGTTAATCTTACCCGTCGTCGTCGTCGTTCTTTTAGCTCGGGTGTGAGCGACTCAGAGCCTGATGATGATGAATCTGTTAACTCAGGTTCTGAGTCGCGATCAGAGTCTGAATTTCAGGTAGGCGACGATGAAGGCTACAAACAGGCGAAGAAACAGAAATCAACATTCAAATGGGCCAATTACAAGAATCTCAATGTAGAGAGTCAGGGACTCACAAAACATCACTACTTTCTTTTTGACCCTTACATTACCGGCTTTGCCGTGCTTACAAAGAAATGGAGTACGTCCGATTTTGGCCCCGCTCACATGCTGCATGATAACCTCTAACCATGGAGCATAGAAAAATTCGACATCGACTTCGTTTCAGAGGTTCCGAAACGAGAGGATATGATTGACAGTGTGGTTATGGAAGCTACAAAACAAGAAATCATCAAAGCCATATCTCATCCACAAAATCGTGTATGGAAGCTAGATTTTATCCAGGGAAAAGGCGAAGGCCAAATCATCTTACTTCATGGTTTGTCTTCTTTATTTCCTCTCAGAAATTGAAAGTGAAATGTTGACACCGAGTTCTAGGACCTCCAGGCGTTGGGAAAACATATACCGTTGGTGAGTAGAATGAACTCGGAATGAAGATGAATTGATCATTTGCTTATTGCCTAATAGAATGCGCCGCAGAAGCCACAGGCAGGCCATTGATCCTTCTAACCATCGCAGATATTGGACTTGACGAGAAGAAGATTGAAGAGCAAATGACTAAGTGGTTTAACCTAGCAGAAAGATGGGAGGCAATCCTCTTGATCGATGAAGCTGATATTTTTCTTGAAAGGCGTCGAGGGGCAGATATTGCTCGAAACGGACTTGTTTCTGGTAAGAAAAATAACTTTCTGGCATATTTGGATGCTAAGGTGAAATGACCAGTATTCTTGCGGAAAATGGAATATTTTCAAGGTCTTCTATTTCTCACCACTAACCGCATTGGCCAAATCGACGACGCATTCCTATCTCGTGTCCACGTTGTGATCGGCTACACACCGCTCGATGAACCCAAGCGGAAACGGATCTGGAACGGATTTTTCAGGAATCTACAGCGGGACATGGCGGCACCTTCTAGGGATGGCCCGAAGATCGAGGTCAGCAAGTACGCTAAAGAATATGTTTTGAACGATGACGAGGTCAAGGCCTTGAAATGGAATGGACGGGAGATTAGAAATGCATTCCAGACTGCCATCTCCCTAGCGGGATATGAGGCCGCCAAAGACCCTGACTGGACCACGGAGAAGACAATCAATGTTCAGAAAGACCATTTCAGTTCAGTCGTGATGATGAGTCGGGAGTTCCATAGTTATATGGATAGTATTACCGAACAAGCGGAGTCTGAGAGAGCACGAGCACGCTTCGAGAGGAATGATGCACATATGCTTGGGTAACGCCAGCCTTCGTAGGAGCTCTTTCTCTTAGGGCTGAGAAAACTGAAGCTATTCTCTTTCAACCTAGCTAGATAGTTACAAACTCTAGACTGATCTCACCATGCCGCCTCAACCTACTCCTTCAATAGAAAATATTCTACAATTAGTTCATCTCCACCTTGTCCATTTAAGCCAGTTTGGGCGGGGGCGCATCGCAAGACAGGAAGCAACCCGTTGGGTTGTTCAGCAAATTAATATTATCATCCACTTGAAAGTGTAAGACAAACACATCTGTGCCTTGCCAACACCGATAATGTATTAGCTGAATATTTAAGCACCAGATGATTGCAAGGGATGACGTACGCATTGAGACGTGCTGCGGTATACCTAGCAACAGTTATCATCACGTGGCGCGAGAATGTAACTCTTGGGTTGGGTATCCCGCTTGGGTGGAGCCACATTGCAATAATAGAGACAGCGCCGAGCACGTGATACCGCGCTAGCCGGCCGAACGCCATAAATAGAGCCTCAAAAACCCTAAAACTTAGACATCTACAATACAATTGTCATATCTTACACATCTCCTAAACCTCTTGCTTTTTCTAGTGCCTATTCTCGGAAATTAAAGAGTGCTAGTAACAAAAAACTTTCGATTTATTGCATCCTAATTAGCAGTCCTTTTTAGTAGGCTATATTGCAATTTTATAGTTTATTTAACGCGTTTTTATAGTTATTACCTTTGTTTACTATTTACTACCTTTTAAGTCTAAAATACAAGTGTATATAACTCAAGATTGCGCCTTTTACTTTGTTAGTTTTAATTGCTATGTTAATCTTTATATAATTCGGATTTGGCTTTATTAAGTCACTTTTATTATATGTTTAGTATTTTGCATTGCATTTATCTTTTTTGAAGTCGCATATTACCAATATTAAGCTTTTTTTAATAGCTATTAATTGAATCCTTTTAAGCCTTCTTAGAATTACAATTATACTAAAAATCTTTTATATTCAATTGTATTTTTGCACAAAACTTTTAAAGTAATTATATTTACCCGATTTATCCCCAATTATAAATTTGCACTAAAATTTGCACAAAAATTAGTTATATTGATTATAATACCTATAACCTACCAAAATATGACTATTTAGCCCAAAATAAAGAGAAAATAAACCCCAAATTCCACACAACCTTATCTACTTGTATAATAGAAGCAGCGCAAGCTTATATCACTTAATTTTATTAAAATCGACTTAACAATAGAACAATTACAACTCTAATTGGCCTCTATTAACCTCTTCACAAGCACTTCCTTCTTAATTATATTACTTAAACCTTCTCTTATTATTAAATAACTTTTAACTACAGCTAATGTAGTGGGAAAAATTGCGCTGTGTTCGGAAAATGGGGTTTCCCCCTCCGAGCAGCCTTCTTTGTACTTAAGGCTTCTTTAAATTTCTTTATAGCATAGTTAGACAATTTAAGACGATTTTACACGCACATTTAAGCCCAACCACTACTTAGGGGAAGCGGTATCGTGGCGGGGTGAACCGCCAAAGGTTGATTTCTATGCATTTTGGAGGGTTTAGCCTAGCGTTGCACGTGACTGCAAAAGGGATATATATTCTAGGTTTTTGCACACATCACCATTATCATACATATACTTTTAATCGATCACTTCTACACTTAATAATTGTTTATTCGTGGCTTGTTTATACGTGCTGCTTTTGCTTTATAATTATACTTGGTTCTTGCATGCTTTAGTTCTCTTCTTTTGTTATTGCTTCATTTTTATATATGCGTTTGCGTGTTGCTTATTGCTTGGTTTCCTGGTGTCGTTCCTGTAGGGCCTTTTCTTCTAGCTGAGGTCCGCCCCCCTACAGTATACTCCTATTATTTTTCGGGTTGTTTTTCCCCTTTTCACTAATATATATAATATATTAATTGCATAAGGTAAGGTAGTAATTAATTGTATATAAAAATATAATAATACTTATAGAATTTCCTTATTTATTCGACAAATTAAGGTAGTATTTAAAAGTATTAGCATTAATTTATTATGTTTTGATTAATAGATTTTTGTTATTAAGCTGCAAATTGCATAAAATATTATTAATAATATTTAAAAAGGCTAATAAGGCTATGCAAAATGATATTAAATTAGTGATTGATTTCCTTGAAGAGCGATTTTTAGTTATTAGTTTTACAAATATAAAGGTATTAGCTAATATTCAATTATAAGAATTAGCTTAAAAGAAGGATAAGACTATTAAGGAATATTATTGTTAATTTTAGGGCTTTATATTAAAGCTTAGCACTATTAATCGCAAGAAGGATAGCTCTTTTATAAGAAAGGTAAAGGCTTATATATTAAAGGAATTAGTTAATTATTTTATTAGTGGCTTATATCATAATAAGCTATAATAGTCGATTTGCGATTTAGATAATTAATATAAATGTGATGCTATAGTCACCTCTAATTGATATTTAAGCGAGAACGCGTAAATACGCGTTTTTTTGCGTTCCCCCTCTATTAATCCTACTTAACTTTAACAAAATGCCACCTTCATGCACTCCTTTAAGCTCTATCTCTAGGAATCGACTTAAGGGGATTGAGATTAGTCTATATATATGTAGCAAGGTTGCAGGGCAAGCTTTTACTAGTTATTTTATAGCAAAATCGCAACTAGCTTAAAATTGGGTAAATTTATTATTATATACCCTTGCATAAAACAAATCACGCAATGACAGCGAATTTATACTACAAAAGCCCTAGTATAAAATATATAACAATTACAACAAACAAGTTCTTATCTGTCACATTTGCTTTAATCTAAAAGACACTTATACAAAGGTTATTTTAGCCTATAACCTCTGTTGCAAGTGCTTTATAGTTAAGAAGATTCTCAAGAGATATAGCATAGTCAATTAGAGAGCTAAAAAGCGTCTAGAGCTTATAAAAGCTTATGCTATTGCCCGACTAGCTTAGTGCCTCGCGAATAAAGGCTAGACAATTGAGGAGTGGAGATTAGTAGTATAGAGTGACAAGTGTTTTGTAAAGCGGGGGCAAGGTAAACAATCGGAATAAGTATTTTATATATTAGCACAAAAATGGGATCAGGAGATAGTTCAAACTTATAAGACAAATAAGAATATAAAAGTTATAGTCTAAGGAGCCTTTTAGGACTATAAGAGGTCCGGTTGCTATATTATAGACTATAATTTTGAGTTAGCAAAGCATAAGTACTTTGCTAGGTTTTACTTTAAGGTTTATAAGGCAGAAATAGCTCCTATTTTTAAGGAATTGGACAATAGGTACTTATTTATACAAGATAACGCTTCTATTTACTGGGCACACACAATTTAATCTTAGTTTGCCTTTTATAGGATTACACAAATTAGAAATTAGCCTGCTTACTCCCTTAACCTTAATCCGATCGAGCACATTTAGTAGCACTTGAAAGTAAAAGTCTATAAGATATTCCTTAAAGTAGCAAATGACAAGTCCGAATTAGAAGATGCAAGTCAAAGGCTAAAGTCTTATATTTAAGCTATGTAAGATACTTTAGATAAGTTGTTATTTGATAATTTGTATACTAGTATAGAGGATAAAATAGAGGCTTATATTGTGGCAAAGGGATAGCACACCAAATATTGAGATAATTAATAAAGAGAACTATATTAAATTAATGCATGTGAAAGAGCAAATTGCGATGATTCAAATAATATAATTTTCATATTAATTAGACTAGTAGTTATTAAGTTATTAGGTGAGTTGTGGGTGGGTGGAAATTTAAGGTTTGGTGGGGTGCGGGGTCGACCAAGTATAAGTTGACTAGTATTGTATATAGAAGCCTTATAATTTGGTTAATTAAAAGGCTATAATCTTTAAGCATAAAGAGGAGGATATAACAAAGAGCTTTTATAAGGCTAAAGCTAAGCTATTTAATAAGGTGCTTAAAGGTAAATTTAATAATCTTATAAAGCTATAATTGTTTATTGCACAAGCTAATGCTTTATTTAAAAGCTAAGCTATACCCTTTTAAGTTCCTTAATAGCAAAATTAATATTAAAATCCAAATTAAAATAATTATTAAAATTAAGCATTTACTTTAAATTTAATTTAATAATATTAACTTGCTGCTACCCCCTTTAATATAAGCAATAATTTATCAATTTCTCTTCAATTTAAGTCTTAAAACCCTTTTGTTAATAATATAAAGGTATAAAATAGCAAAAAACAAGGTATTTTATGCTATATTTGTGGTCAATTGGGCTATATTTATAGTTGGTATACAAATATAAGTTTATAAATTAAATGCAAGCTGTCACGAGCGCCAGATTCATAGCACAAAGTGCATGGGCTGAATGGTCTCAATTACGACTATTTAAAGCTAAGGAAAGAAGAGGTTATTTACAAAGGATCGGTTCTTACAAATACTCGGGTTTTGCCGCTCCACACCGCCTATGCTAGCCCGCGCTAGTGCACGTGACCACGTGACATAGAATGCCAGAACCGTAACATACGCGTGATGATAAAATTATGTGCAATAATGTTTTTACTTTTATTTAACAAAAATTCTAAATAGGAGTAAAATTTATAAGGAATAAGGATTTAAGGAATCTTATAAAAGCATCTTATAAGCAGGTTTGCTATCTGTGAATTATTACTAGCATCTGATGGGGTATCACCTGGAGGGGGGGGCTGATATATGGAAAGTGGGGTCCGATATAACCGAAGTCCCGCATCAAAACCCGCGTTCCCCACCAAAACTAGCGAGAACACCCACTTTTTAAAATTTAATAACTTAATAACCAATATAGCTATTAATATAAAATTTAAAAAAAATTACTTAAAAATCACTTTAATTTAATACTTTATAAATAAGAATTCAATAATATATATATTAAGCTTATTAATTCCTTAATTAAAAAGCAAAGATTTTAAAGAACTTTTCTTCAATAGCTATATAAATAATAAAGCTTATATAAAGAAATAAAAAGTAATTTCTAGTATTATATACTTAAAAGTGTTAATTTAAGCTTTACCTGTGAATTATAAATTATATTTATTAAACTTTTATTAATAAAGTATATTTTTATTAAAAGCTTACTTTAATTATATAATTGTATATATATATAATATAAGTTTATATAACTTGAATAAGTATTTTTTAGTCTATTAAGTATAATAGAGCTTTAAAATTCTTTAAAAATTGCTTTTATACTTTTAAAATAGGATTTGTTAAATAAAGTTATAAAAAACCTAAAAGAAAATATTTTTTAAAAATGAGAAGAAGTATTTTTTTACAAAATTTCCTTTAATATATAATATTTTGTATATATTTAAACTTATATAAAAGCATTTTCAACTTATATATATTGATTTAATATTTAATAGGCTTATTAAATATAACTTTACATTCTTTATACTTTATTATATAATATAATTATAAAAACCCTAAGATATTAAAGTATATAAGAGCTCTTATATGCTATTGATATAATATAACTTAAACTTTAAATTTCTATTAATATTTATTTAAATAGTTTAAGAAATAACATTTAAAAATCTTAAAAAAAATATTTAGTTTTAAAAAATATTTATACTACATAATATCAATTTTTATTCTATGTTTTAATACTTATGTAATATTTAAATAAATTCTAGTTATTATCAAAAGATCATTTATTAATTAAAGCATTGTGAGTTAAGATATTAATTATTGAAATCGAGGGGTTTAGACGGGTTTTGATGCGGGATCTCGGTTATTGGCTGCCCGCCACCAGCGCGTTAATATTATTGTAATTCAATCATACAGTAGCTGTGACCATAGCTATAACATTACTCGTATTGTAGAATATCGATCAACCAAGTTCTCGCCGGACATCGTGCCAGGGGCAGCAATAACAATGCCATGCGTTAAGTATTATTATTTTTGGAAATATCTGGTAGCCTCGTCGCAGAGTAAAAATGGAAGACCTCCGTGTTCTTAACAACACAACACTTTTTTTGCTATCATCCATTGTTATAGGCGTCAGCGTTGCTTTCTCTCCTCCTCCTTTAGTTCATGTCGTTTGCTATTAAAGATAATCTTCGTTGCGTCTTGTTCTTCGTCCTCATTCAGCTTCTCTCCACTGTCGTTTCGGTATCGGCTCAATCTGCCAACGAATCTCTATCTGATCTCTTCCCTCAATTGAAAGACCTCGAAAGGTTTCCAGCTCCAGCTACAGATTATAGCTCCCCCCAAAACCTCACCTACTGCTGTCTGCAGGCTGTCAATCATGCGCTGAAGCTTGACGATGGGACTTTGATGTACGCCAATCAATCTGACGTTACGATAACCGGCACTCCAGAAGAATTCAAGCTCTCTGCGGCCAACGGACAGTTTGCATGCACGGCTACGTATGTATCTGGAGAGTACCAAGGCGCCCCGGATGTGCTTGTTACCCACAGATACTGTGAAGATACCTGCGGGCGAGGCTGGCAGCGGAGTCCCTTGATCAGCTCAGTAGGCTGGCTCCAGGCCATCATCGGCTTCATTATCCCTACCATTGTATTTAGTGAGTCTCGTTCATAGCGAAGCTAAGCATCTGGAAGCTTTTGCTAATACTCGATCATCCAGCCCTGAGCATTCCCCGTCGTTGGAAGATTCGAATCCCGAGCTCGCTTTTTGGTCCAGATATCTCAAAACTTCCCTGGGGTCTTGCTGAAGGCCTCGGTGGCTTCCTCATTGCTGCATTTCTAGGTGCACTAGACGTTCTCGTCTGGCTGT
>Ga0302325_10032166_pt1 | contig 10780 bp, 13 predicted proteins | sample Palsa_T0_2_FD_201948 | JGI IMG/M metagenome (GOLD analysis project Ga0302325, IMG submission 201948) | Peat permafrost microbial communities from Stordalen Mire near Abisko, Sweden - Palsa_T0_2 | ecosystem: Environmental > Terrestrial > Soil > Palsa > Peat permafrost | place: Sweden: Abisko... | reverse complement strand
CTCTTCAGTCTATCCCCATCTTCAACGTCCCCAACAACTCGCGCACGCTGCCAATCTTCTCCCTCCTCAGAATCTCCCCCAGTTCCTTCGCGATCCGCACCGGCGATGCAGGGTCCCAAAAAGTCGCCGTTCCGACTTGCACGGCGCTCGCGCCTGCGATCACGAATTCGGCTGCATCCTCGCCGGACGCGATCCCGCCCAGCCCGATCACGGGAATCTTCACGGCGCGCGCCGCTTGCCAGACTAATCGCAGCGCGATCGGCTTGATCGCGGGACCGGACAATCCGCCCAAGCCGGCGCCGATCACCGGCCGGCGGGTGCGTGCGTCGATCCCGAGCGCGATGAATGTATTCACCAGCGAAATCGCATCGGCCCCGGCGGATTCGGCGGCGCACGCCAGCGGCTCAATGGCAGCGACATTGGGCGAAAGCTTGACCATCACCGGCCGCTGCGCCACGCGCTTCACCGCGGCCACCACTTCCGCCAGCAAGACCGGGTCGCTCGAAAAGTAGATGCCGCCGTGACTGGTGTTGGGACAGGAGACGTTGATCTCGTATGCGGCCAGACCTTCGTGATCGTCCAGCACCCGCGCCACCTCCACATAGTCTTCGGTTCGATAGCCAAAAACGTTGGCGAAGACGGCTGTCTTCAGCTTGGCCAAGCCCGGCAATTTCTCGCGGACGAATGCGCGCACGCCGATGTTCTGCAAACCGATGGAATTGATCATGCCACTGGCGGTCTCAAACAGGCGTGGCGCCGGGTTGCCCTCGATGGGCTCGCGCGACAGGCCCTTGACTACCAGGCCGCCGAGCGAATCGAGGTCCAGTAGTTTTTCGAATTCGATTCCGTAGGCGAACGTGCCGGATGCGGCAATGACGGGATTTCGCAACGCAATTCCACAGAACGAAGTGGTCAGCGCGGATTCCCCCGCGCTCATTCGAGAAGCCCTTCTCCCAAAACGCGCCCGGTGGACGACGATGGAGCGGCCACGCCCATCATCCGCGCCAGAGTGGGCGCGACGTCGATCGATTCCACCGGCGACTCATAGACGCCGGGGCGGAACTGCGGCCCGTAGAAACACAGCGGCACGTGCACATCGTAGTTATATAACGACCCATAAGAGACGCCGCGGTTTTGTCCGAAATCCTCGACGTATTCGGCGCGGTATGAGAGCATCACGTCGCCCGAGCGCTTGGCGTGGAAGCTGTTGCGAAAGCGCCGCCGCCATTCGTCCTGGGTGGAGCAAGCGCCACCGGCCGTGTAGTAGTTGGCCACCGCAGGGTGGTTGAGGGGATAGTCGAGCGCGGCGCGCGCCGCCGCCAAACGCACCGCTTCGGGATCGCGCGACCCGGACGTATCCAGATAAAGAAATGGATAGACGTATTTCCGCACGGCGCCGGAATTGTTCGCCGCAAGCGCGCTGGCGACGGATTGCGCAAGAGCTTCGCCATTCACGGCCATGCGGGCGCGGGACTCGGGCGCGGGCTGCGGCGGGGCGCCATGAGCGCCGGTGAGTGTGAGGCTGAATCCGTTCTCGCCGCCGGCTTTGGCAAGATCGGTCAAGAGCGCTTCCACGCGCCGGTCGAGCTGCAACACCATCTGTTGCATAAGCGGCGACTGGGCGCCGATCTCATTGCCCAGCAGCGCCGAGGCGCTCGAAAGGACGCACACGAAGTCGAATGTGCCCGTTTGTCCAAGGTGCTCGCGCTCCAGGCATTCGCGGAGCAGGTCGAATACGGCGGCTTGCGCGAAGGGTGAGGATTGATAAAGCGCGGTAAATCCGCCGGGATGGTTCTGATCGTAGGTGAGCACGCGTAGCGCGGGCGCGTCGGGTTTGGCGCCGGCCGCCAGCCACTTGGCGTTGTGCAAGGCTTCAGGTGAATTTCCGTTGTTATAAGCGGCCAGCCACTCCGGCGCCTCACCGCGAGTGGCGAATTCGCCGCCGGCGTCCATTGAGAACAGGCGGGCGTCCGGCGTGCCGGCGAATAAACCCGCGTGCGCCGCGGAATCGGAAATTACAAACACCCGGGTTCCAGCAGCCGTAAGTTGAGCCGCGAGCGTGGTTGCCAACAATGATTCCTCATTGGCCGGCGCCAGCTTCCTAATGCCTTCGTCGTACCAGGAATCCGCCACGATGCCGTGTTGACTGGGCCAGGCTCCGGTAGCGAGCGTGGCGATCGCCGTACTGGAAAACGTGCTAGCTGCGTGGCGGCAATCCGGGAAATACGCGCCCTTCTCTATGATTCGCCGAAGGCCGTTGGGACCTAACATGGACCACGTCGAATCCAGATAGTCGGGCCGAAATTGCTCTATCACTAGCAGGACTGATAGCTGGGGGCGAACCGGTAGCGCCATAGCCCGGCTGGCCAATCCGCCCAACAGGCACGCACCAAATGTTCGGCGGCAAATGTCCATAAAAAAAGAGTTTATCAGATACATAAGTCATGATATAGTCATTAACTTACGGACAGACTCCTTCTGGGGCCATCTCGGCTCGCTGGGAAAGATACACCGATGACAGAAGAACGAAGTGTTTTGGGGTTGCCTGCGATTCGCCGGAATCGGGGTATTACCCTAGAGCAGATCGCCGACGCCACGAAAATCAGCGTGCGGTTGCTGGCCGCAATCGAAGAAGGAGAATTCCGCAAGCTTCCGGGCGGAATCTACGATACCAGCTATATCCGCCAATACGCGCGCGCGATCGATTACGACGAATCCGCAATTTTAGCCCTTTACCAGCAGGAAAAGAGCATAGACGTTCCGGTGGCCAGGGCTTCCAGAGGACTTTTCAGCGCGTTTCGGTTGGCGTAGGGGCCGGGCAGGGCGTAGCTATACGGCCAGGCGCACGCCGGTCAACTGCAGATGCCTATCGGTGGACCAGCAGGCTCGATTCCGCCGGTCTTGCATAACCGACAATCCATGCGCGTCCGCCAGGGTCAGATTTTGACGGGAGAATTTCTTGATCAGCCGGGCGGCCTTCGCCAGTCAGAGCCATCGAATGGATATACCAAGATTGGCAGTTCTTCGATGAAGTTGAGGAACTGGACGGCGCGGATCAACGCAGAAGTATCGACGTAAACTTCAGCCGGGTTAGTCTCTCGCGCCATAGACTATGTCGTCGATGGTTTGGCTGGAATTCGGATCGAGGATTCCACGTCGCCGGCGTAGCGCGCCATCCGGACAAAGTGCGCGACCGATACGCCCTGGGCTTTGGCCTCTTTCCAAGCCTTCTCTACTTCACGAATCCGAGTTGCCTTAAAGTCGCCGCCGGCTCTCGATCTTCCTCGAACTGAGTCAACGGCGCCTTCTCGCGTCCATTTTCCAAAGCCACGCCGGCGGGCACAGCAGTATATGGAAAGACGGTCTTTAGCTTTTCGAGATCGTTCGAAACTACCGCCTTCAATCCACTCTCTTGGAGAAACGCAGAGGCATACTGGGGCGCGCTTACGGGAATCACCACCACCGAGGTGCTTCCCCAAGCGAGTTGCGACATTTTCTTGGCGGCATTGAAGCAGTGCATGCATTCAGGGTCGAAGAAGTACAGCAGTATCTTGCCGTGCTGCAGCGAATACGGCGCGCCATTCACCATCACCATTTCCGGCGCCTTGGTTCCAGTCTGGCGCACCGCGGCAACGCCGTAAGAAACCAGCGCGTACACCGCCACCGCTCCTAAGATCAGGACCGCGCTGCGCAGGCTCTGCGGCGGCCGCGACCACAGTCCGGCCACGCCCGCCAGCAACAACAGCGCTCCATCGCCGATGAAAAAACCGGGGCCTACCACACGCTTTACCCAGGGGAAGCAGGTGCATTCCGCGCCGCGCAAGGCGGCATAGTTCGCGGCAAAGTAGATCATAAACCCGATCAGCAACAGCGCGATCAACGCGGCGCCCCAGCGGCGGAAGCGCGGCACTAGGATCAGCGCCGCTCCCACGGTTTCTGCGATGCCGAACACCAGCGCGGCGGCCAGGCTGAACTGCTCGGGGAATTTCAGTTCACCGATGCGCACTGCCCAATCGAGCGGATAGGTGATTTTCCAAATGCCGGATACGGCGAACAGAGTGGCGAGCAGCGCCGCGGCGATCCAGCTGGCCGCTGATTTCCAGCCCGGCGCCTCGAGCGAAATAAGCTCCGCCCTGGGCCGGACCATACTATCTTCCATATGGCCCATTCTATCCCTTCGAGCAACCGCCAAGCTAAGGCATGCCCCGCCGTGCCATACTGGCCTTCAGTCCGACATGCCCCTCCTCGCTTGGATCCTAATGGTAGCCGCCTCTGCCGGCGTGGAGTTGGTGAACCAAACTTTCCTGATACCCGCCAACGACTGGAGATTTACCGATCTTGGAATCAGAGAGCGGCCGGTGCTGATTCGAGCTGAATTCGACGTGCAGGCCGGTCCGCCGGTGCAGTTAATTCTGATGGAGCGCCCGGACCTCGAGCGTCTAAACCGTGGCGAGACGTATGCCGTGGTTGCGGCCACGCGGATCGGACCGCAGGGCCTTCTGGAAGTACATACGGTCAGGCCGGGCGACTACGTAGTAGTGGTCTTGAATCATTCGACGGCGCCAGGGGCCGCGAATGTTCGCCTGCGGGTGTCTGTCGACTCGGTGGAATCCACCGAGCTGCCGCCGGAGCGGCAGCTTACCATCGTCGCCATCAGCTTCGCCGTTTTCTTTGGAATTGTGACGTACTCCGCACGCCGCCTTTGGCTGAGTGTCAGGCGTTGATTCAGCTCCGCAACGCCGCGTCAAAAGATTCGCCAGCCGCGGCGATAGTCCGCCGTATGTCGTCTTCGGTATGCGCCGCGGAAACAAACGCCGCTTCAAACTGCGACGGGGCCAGATATACACCGCGCGCCAGCATGGCGCGGAAGAAACGGCCGAAGCGCGCGGTATCGCTGCGTTTGGCCGATTCGTAGTCGGTCACCGGCTGGTCCGTGAAGAACATCGTGAACATCGAGCCTACCCGATTCACGGTGATGCCGGGCGGGGCTGCGGCGCATAATTCCGCGGCGCGCGACTCCAACTGATCGTATACCTCCGGTTGCGCCTTCAGATGCCGAAGCATCGCCAGCCCCGCGGCCACTGCCAACGGATTGCCGGAAAGCGTTCCCGCCTGATATACGGGACCAGAGGGCGCAATCAACCGCATGATGTCCTTGTGGCCGCCATAAGCGCCCACCGGCAATCCGCCGCCGATCACTTTGCCTAGCGTCGTGAGGTCGGGATAAATATCGTAGAGCCGCTGCGCTCCGCCGAAGGCCACGCGGAACCCGGTCATCACCTCGTCAAAGATCAGCAGCGCGCCTTCGCGCCGCGTGATCTCGCGCAGAACTTTCAGGAATCCCGGCGCGGGCGGCACGCAGCCCATGTTTCCGGCCACCGGCTCCACAATTACGGCGGCGATTTTCCCACGGTGCGCCGCAAAAGCCCGCTCTACAGCCTCGACCGAATTGTACGGCAAAGAGATGGTAGTGTCGCAAAACGCCTGCGGCACGCCGCGCGTATCCGCGATGCCGAGGGTCGCCATTCCCGACCCGGCCTGGACCAGCAACGAATCCACATGTCCGTGATAGCAGCCATCGAATTTGACGATGAGGTCGCGCCCCGTGAAGCCGCGCGCCAGACGAATCGCCGACATGGTGGCTTCCGTCCCCGAATTTACCAGGCGCACCATCTGGATGGAAGGAACGGCTTCGCAGATAGCGTCGGCCAGATCGATTTCCTGCGCGGTGGGCGCGCCAAAGCTGGTCCCGATCTCGAGTGCGCCTTCGAGCGCGGCTACAATCGCGGGATGCCGGTGCCCCAGCAGCAGCGGGCCCCACGATCCGACGTAGTCGATGTACTCGTTGCCGTCCACATCGAAGATGCGCGATGCTTGGCCCTGCGCGATAAACAGCGGATTGCCGCCGACGCTGCGGAAGGCGCGAACCGGCGAATTGACGCCGCCCGGAATCAGTTCCTGCGCGCGTTGAAAGAAAGCTTCGGATTTGGTGGTGGATTTCATATCGCCGCAGGTTAACAACCTACCCTACTATTCCATCAGCCGGCTCAATCCGAAATTCATGCCGAAGTCGAAGACACCCCCGTTCAAATCATGCAGTAGCCGGCGGGTCAGCCCTAGATAGGTCTGGTTTCCGGCAAACAGATCCTGCATCACCGCGGCAAAGCGCCGGCTGCGGCGCGTGAACTGCACCATGCGCGAGGGTACGGCGTCCAAGGGGAATCTCCCGTGAAACACTCGCTTAGCCAGGCGTGAGCCGAATTCCAGATCCGCGGTGAAATCCTTCCGCAGCCTGCGGCGGTATTGCGCCACCTTATCCGCCATCGCGCCGGCTTCGGAGAGTAGAGAACGGGCGGCCAGATCGGCCGAACGGATGGAATAATAGAGACCCTCGCCGGTAATCGGGTCCACCAATCCTGCGGCATCGCCCACGGCCATCCAGCCTTCGCCGGCCACGCGATTCTTACGCCAGGACGCGGTTTCGAGTGAGGGCAGAAGGTGACTGTAGAACGGCGATCCCTTCCATGCCAGTCCCCGTTCGGTCATGTAATTCTCCAGACGGAGGCGCAGCGAGCCGGCGGACTCGCGCTTGCCGCAGATCCCTACCGACAAGTGGCCGCAACGCGGAAATATCCAGATATACCCTTCGAGTTGCGGCAAAAACTGAATGTCGATCCGCGTCTGCTCGCCGGGCACATAATAGCCCATCGCCGACATGGCATCGGCCGGCATCAACTGGGTCCCCACCCCAGGCAAACGATTCCGTGCGCCCGTGGCGACGATGCAGAAATCGGCTTCCGCGATACCTGACTTGGTGCGCAGCAGCCAATGCGACCCGCTACGCTCGATCTCCAGGACGCGAATCTTCTCGAGTTGGGCGCCGGCTCGCTCGGCGCGATCGAGCAACAGGCGATTCAGCTCAATGCGCGAATAAATCAGCAGCGGATCTTTCAAATGCAAGCTGGCTTCGCCGGCGTTGGGGGCTGACAGCACGCTCTCGGTGACGAACCGTTTGGGCGTTGAGTTTTCAATCAGGAACGGATATTGGCTATAAGCCTTGTGAGTCAGACCGCCGCCGCAGGGTTTTTCCCAGGCTAGCTTCTCGTCGAAAAGCTGCACTTTAAGACCAGCGGCAGCCAACTGCTGCGCCGCAACAGCCCCCGCGGGACCGCCTCCCAGGATGGCCACACGTCTCATTTTTTTGTGCCGGCAGGGGGAAGGTCTTCCGGCGATGGCATCTTCTGCCCGGCGCCTGCGGGGGCCGCTCCGGACATAGCTCCTCCCAACATCGCTCCGCCGTGCGGATTCTGGCTTCCCGGCGCGATGGCGCCGCCGTGACCGGCGCCGGTATCCGAGCGGCCCACTACGGTCCAACGCCCGCCTTTGTTCTGCAAACTATAATGCATCTGCATGCCTTGGGAGGGGTTCGCCCCTTTGGGCGCAATCTGCACCATTGCCTCGGCCTTATCGCCATTAAACTGAATGGATGTCTCGTTGATATCCATGTTTTGGTTGCTGAATCCGGCTTCCGCCAAATGGTCGAGGATTCCTTGGTGTACCGCTTGCCGATCTTGATTTGCTCCGCCGCAACCGATCAGGGCAAGAGCCGCAGCTAATAGGAAGGCCATCCGCACCCCTCGATTATACCCGGATGCATGGTGTTACCATGCTTCTAACGGTGCAATGGTTAACTCCCCCCAACCTCCTGCTGAAGGGTTCTGCCCAAGGTGCAAAGTCGCAGTTACGAAGGACGTGCGGCGGTGCCCGGAGTGCGGGGAGCGCATCAGCCGGAACAGCAACGCACCGCTCTACATAGGCGTCGTCGGTTTATTGGCTTTGCTGTTTGCCGGCTTGCTCATGGTCAAGACCATCAAAGACTCCGATAGGGGTGCGGACGCCGGCAGTCAAACCGTAAGCCGACCTGCCGCGCATCCGGACAAAGTCCCGCCGCTGAACAGGTGACTGGAAGCCTAAAATTGGTCGTCCGGCGTGACGCTGCCGGCGCCGGCGCCGAGAACGCGCGGAGCGGGCTTGTCGCCGTTGGCGAAATCGCCGGTTTTTTCACCCTCGGACGCGATTTCCTGCCCGCCGGTTCGTTCGAGACTATCTTTGGCACGCTTGACCCAGTCGGAACTGTCGCAGTGCACGGAGAGCAAGACGCCTCCATTGCGAATACGCCCTTCATATCGCCTGGCTTCATATTCCGGAATACCCATGCCGGCCAGCGCTCCCACGACGCCGCCCACTGTTCCGACTGCGCCGGCGCCGGCCAGCGCGGCCACAATGGGACCTGCGGCTATGAACGGCCCCAGCCCGGGAATTGCCAGAGCTCCTATTCCTACCAACCATCCCAATACGCCACCGGCAATGCCGCCCGTAACCACGCCGGTTGTCACGCCCTCGGGGGCTTTTGTATTCTTTTCGTGGGCGAAATCCTTGGTGCCCTGGTTGTCTTGAAACAACACCGAAATATCCGTATTGCGGAAGCCGGCCGCGCGCAGATGTTCCACTGCCTCCTCGACGGCGAGCCGGTCGCGATAAATCCCGAAGACTGCTGTATTCTTGCCTGACATAGCTGGAGATCTCCTTAACGTCCTTTTATGCTGCACGAGGAGGGCCAGAGGGAGAATCGGTTGCCGCGAAAGGTGATAATTCAACCAGAACCGCCCCGCGACGAGGCCGCGGGTTTAGACTAACTGCAAGAGGGAAACCTGATGAGAACTACGCGACGAACGTTCTTGGGCGCTGCCGGCGTTGCCGGATTGAGCGCTGTTTACACCGAAACCGCTTGGGCGAAGATTGAGCCGGAGCCATGGGGAATTAAGCTAGGCATCGCCACCTACACGTACCGCAAGTTCGAGCGGGCCAAGGCCATCGAATTCATCCGGGCCGTCAAAACGCCCTGGATCAGCATTAAGGCCGACCAGCCGCCCACGGCCGGCGCCAACCAGCAGCTTCCGGGATTGCCCAAGCCGGGCCAGCCCTTCGCACCGGAAGCAGTTGCGCAGATCCGTGCGGCGCGCGCCGATTACGAGGCGGCCGGTCTGAAGATCATGAGTTCCGGGAACGTCGGTATGTCCGGCAAGTCTGTGGAAGAACTGAGGCCTACCTTCGAGTGGGCCAAGGCCGCCGGGCTTCCCATGATGGTGTGCGCGCCCACTCACGAAAACATGCCGTTCGTAGAGACTCTGGTAAAGGAATACGACATCCGCATCGCGATCCACAATCACGGGCCGGAAGACAAGAATTTTCCTACCCCGCAATCGGTACTCGACGTGGTGCGTAAACTTGACGCGCGTTGCGGCCTCTGTATGGATATCGGCCATTCTACACGCGCCGGCGCCGACGTGGTTAAGACGATAGCCGACGCGGGCCCGCGGCTCTTCGACATGCACGTAAAGGATCTCTCCGCATTCAACGAGGAGAGCTACAAGCTGCCTCAGCATGGCCAGTGCGACGTGGGCGATGGCGTGATGCCGTTTCCGCAGATCTTCAAGCAGCTGAAGAAAATGAATTACCAGGGCTGTGTGAATCTGGAATACGAAATCAATGAGAACGATCCGCAGCCTGGGGTGCAGCGGTCGTTCAGCTACATGCGGGGCGTGCTGGCGGCGCCAGGCCGCTGCGTATCAATGATCTTAGTAACCGCCTGTGCCAGTTCTGGTTTTTACATCCCTGGAACTGCCCGTCTCTGAGCTCACGCCTTTCTCGCCGCTGGAAGCGATATCCTGAGCGCCGGTTCCTTCCAACAGCTTCTTCGCCCGTTTGATTTCTTCGGATGTTTCGCAATGCACCGATAGAAGGACGCCGCCTTCCCGCAATCGTCCTTCGTAGCGCTTGGCTTCATATTCTGGGATGCCCATGCCAACCAGGGCGCCGATGAGGCCTCCAACCACCCCTCCCGCGCCCACACCCGCGAGCGCGGCCACAAGGGGACCGGCGGCGATGACGGGTCCAAGGCCGGGAATGGCTAATGCGCCGAGGCCAACCAAGAGGCCGAAGGTTCCGCCGAGCACTCCTCCGGTCGCGGCGCCGGTGGTTGTTCCTTCCGGGGCCTTGGTGTTTTTCTCGTGCGAGAATTGCTTGGTGCTCTCGTTGTCGGATAGAAGCACCGAGATATCGTTCTGGGAGAATCCCGCTGCCGAGATCGTGTCGACCGCGCGCTCCGCATGGGCGACGCTGCTGTAAATGCCGAATACCGCTGTATTCTTTTCTGCCATATTAGCTCCTAACAAACGTTGTCGTTCAATGAAATCGGTCTGTTTTGCCGGGCGCTGCCCGCTGACTTTCATCCTACGCGACAACGCCGCAAAGAGCTTTCCTGAAAGGTGATGTTAGCGACAGGGTATAACGGGAAAGCGGAAGTTAGATCACATCGGGGAATGACTTGCGCAGCTTATAGAACCAGGCGTGGCCCAACACGGCTACTACTGCGCCGAGCAGCCAGAGCTTCCATAAGGGACCGAACTGCGGGTGATTATTCTCCAGGAAAATGGCGCGGTAGCCGCGCACTAATACCGTGATCGGGTTCTTGGCTAATAGCGGCGCGTGAGCCCGTAACGGATCCTCGGAGTAACAGATGGGAGTGATGAAGAACCAGATCGTGATGAGGTAACTCATGATCTGACCTAAGTCGCGCACGAATACTCCGAGTCCGGCCAGAAACCAACATATCCCAACAGTAAAAAGGATCTGTGGAACAATCAGCGCGGGCCGCCAGACTATAGCGGCAGGGAAGCTATGGCGGATACTTACCAGGAAGATACACTAGAGAGCCACG
>Ga0302325_10032165_pt1 | contig 10780 bp, 8 predicted proteins | sample Palsa_T0_2_FD_201948 | JGI IMG/M metagenome (GOLD analysis project Ga0302325, IMG submission 201948) | Peat permafrost microbial communities from Stordalen Mire near Abisko, Sweden - Palsa_T0_2 | ecosystem: Environmental > Terrestrial > Soil > Palsa > Peat permafrost | place: Sweden: Abisko... | reverse complement strand
ACGCAGATAGGCCAGAACGCCGCGGGACTGGGCGCATTATCTCCCAGCGGCGTGTTCATACAGGGTCTCAGCATCGCTGGAGCGCTAATGGATGGCGCGAGCACATCCGCTTTCTTCACAAATCCCGGTACATCGTTAGCCCTGGCGTTTGCGGCTCTCTTGATCGTGATTTCATATACGCTGATCACGATCAATTTCATAGTTACATTCGTCGAGAGCTATCTGGTCGTGTCAGTCGGCTTCATCTTTCTCGGCTTTGGCGGCAGCCGATGGACGGCTCCTTACACGGAGCGCTACATAGGGCTCGCCGTTTCTATCGGAATCAAGGTGGTCCTGCTCTATTGCCTAATTTCCGCCGGTTTCGACCTGAGTCAAGCTTGGCTCGATGAGGCACAGGCAATTGCAGCGTCATCCCGCCCCGTGATGACCGCTTTCGATGTGATGGGCGGATCTCTCATCTTCATGATGTGCTGTTGGCAAATTCCGAAACTATTTGCGGCGGTGATCGGCGGATCTCCCGCATTGACCGGAGGCGATCTTGTCGCGACTGCAGCAGTAGTCGGCGGTGCAGCTCTTGCAGTGGGGGGTGCCGCAGTCGCCGGAGCGGGCGCTCTGATGGGCGGCGGCAGCGCGGCGGCGGGCACCGGATCTGCGGCGAGTGCCGGAGGGGCTAGCTCAAGCACTACGACCGCAGTCGCGAGCGTCGGATCGGTTGGACCAGGTTCATCCTCTGGTGGAGGCTCCGTATCGCCGCCCTCCCCAGCATCGCCCGGCTCAAACGCGAACGGCGGCGGTACGCGCAGGCAGCCCGAGCCGCCATCAAGTGGTCCAGGCGAGAGTGTTGCGGCCGATCCGCCACTCGCCCGATCGCAGCCGCGGGGCAATACATCTCGTAGAGAGAATGTGTCGAGCGGAAGCGCTGTGACGCCCGCGCCTCCATCTTTTTCGTCAGCTTTATCGTCGATTGGCGGGGAGCCACTGGCGGGTTCTGGATTCGAGATCCAACCGGTTCAGCGCGGCTTTGCGCAGGCTTCGTTCGGCACAGCCGAGGGAAGCCCGGCACCTGGAGGTGGCCCAGGATCGGGTTCGTCTTCTCCCTCTCCTTCAACCGTACCCGGCGGAGCGAGCAGTGGCGTCACCAGCGGTCCCGTGGAAGGAGCCGTTGCTCCGTCCAATTCGCCCAATCCAGGCGGCTCTGGGGTCGTGTCCGATGTTGCATCCGTGGGCAACGCCAGTCCTTCAAGTCCTCAACCGCCGACAACTGCGAAGGGCAGGAATGCGCTCACTCGCGCCGCTGATCAAGTAAGGAGTTTTCAACGTCGACTACCATCGGACGCCGCTCCCCATGCCACCCCGCCGCGAATTCCAATCGAACACGAAGAGTAACCGGAGGTCATCATGAATCTTCTCCGCAAACACGAAGCACCCACTCCCGAAGTCTCTGGTGGGCATAGCCCGTACTTGGCCGCGCGCCGCGAGTGGGATGAGCGTTATGGAGATCTCATCACGCGCGCCAAGAACTGGCGGACCATGGCCGCATTGTGCTCCCTTGTCGCGTTGGTAGCGACGGCTGGCATAGTGTGGTTGTCGGCGAGGTCGCACGTTGTTCCGTTCGTAGTTCTGGTGGATAACCTCGGTCGCCCCGTGGCCTCGGGCGTTGCCGATCAGACATCTCTGAACGATGACCGGCTCCAGCGCTCGAACATCTTCAACTGGGTAGAAAACCTGCGGACCGTCACGACGGACGGCGTTTCACAGCGAAAAGCGATTGATCGCGTGTATGCGCAAATCGCCAGCGGCAGCGCAGCTCAGACGTTCGTCAGCGAGTACTACCGAGGCGATCCGCCTTTCAAACGCGCGGAAACTGAGACGGTCTCCGTCGAAGTGAAATCAGTCCTTCCCACAAGCGAGCGCACCTATGAAGTTGAATGGGTGGAAACAACGCGTGATCTCTACGGAGCGATCAAAGCGACAGATCGCTGGAAAGCCTATCTGTCGATTGTGCTCAATCCGCCAACGGACGAACGCCAGGCGCGCATCAATCCGTTGGGCGTTTACGTCACCAATGCGAGTTGGGCGAAGGTTCTTTAGAGCAGGGTTCCGAAAGGAGGAATCAAATGTTGTCATTACGAATTGTCTTGATCGTCACTCTCCCTTCAGCGGGAATACTGTCTGCGCAATCTCAGACTCCAACGCCGCCGCCGGTAGGTGTCAAGCGTGTTCCACCCGCCGCTTTAGGGCAAACACCGCCAAAACACGTGCCGCCGCTCTTGCAGCAGTACGACTTCGGCGGTCAGTTGCGGGCCCTCGAAGGTTCGGGTCTGCCGTCGGATGTGAAGCCGGAGCTTCTCGTTCCTGGAGCTCCAAATGGAGGCGCCCCGAAGGACTTCCGCCCCAAATCGGACGTGCCGTTGACGCCCACGGCGCTCGAAGCCGTGCGCGTGAGCGAGCGCTGGCAAGGCGAGAAGAATGCACCTTTGCCGGGTCCCGACGGCCGCGTGATGTACTCCTTCGGAGCCGGACTCCCGACGGTCGTCTGCGCACCGCTACGCGTTTGCATGATCGAGATGCAAGCCGGCGAAAAGATCGTTGGCGAACCGCACATCGGCGACTCGGTCCGTTGGAACATCTCGCCGGCGATGTATGGCACCGGAGATCAGGCTACGTCGGTCATTATCCTCAAGCCGCAGACGCCCGGTCTCGACACGAACCTGCTCATCACCACCGATCGCCGCGCCTACTACCTCCGATTGATTTCCAAACCGGAAGACTATGTCGCGCGGGTTGCCTTTGCGTATCCCGAGGACGATACCCGCAAGTGGCAACAGCAGCTCGCGGCGGAGCAAGCCATGGCGAAAAAGGACAAACACGCCGCGGAAGTGCCACCCGCAATGATCACGGTCGAAAAAGTCAACTTCGATTACACGATCCGGGGCGGAGATGAACATCTAAGACCCCTGCGTGTGTTCGACGACGGCGCAAAGACCTACATTCAAATGCCGCCCGAACTTCAACACCGTGAAGCGCCCGCGCTGCTTGTCGTAGGCAAAGACGGCAAGGGTGAAATGACGAACTACCGCGTGAAAGATCAGACCTATATCGTGGACCGCATCTTCGATCGGGCCAACCTCGTGCTCGGTTCAGGGAAGAAGGCTCAGAAAGTGGAGATCAGCCGTGGACACAATCAATAGTTCCGATCATAAGCCGATCGAATCGCCAAGTGGGCTGGATCTTCATCCCCAGCCACAGAAAGCGGTGCGCATCAGCCGGCGAGCGAGCATGGCAATCATTTCTGTAATCGTCCTCCTCCTTCTGTCATTCGCGTACGGCGGATACCGCCGGACCCTCAGCAATCAGACTGCGGCGCGAGACGCCGGTCTGCCGCGAGGCGTCACTCCCGCCACCCAGGCGGGCTCCGAGTTCATGCAGGCAACACCGGCAGGAACTGTGCCGATGTCCCTTCGCCCTCCCGGTCAGGCATCTCCTCAGGTGATGGCGCCTTCGTGCGGCACCGATCCGAAGACGGGGCAGCTCTACAAGTTCAATCCACTAACCGGTCAGTCCTGTGACGGCCTTCCGCAGGAGCGAGTCGTCGTGCGGCAACCAAGCGCAACGCACAGTCAGACGGTTTCAGCAACGCCAGTCCGCGAAGAGACGCCCGAGGAACGCCGTGCCACCGCTGCGTACCAGCGCGAGCAGGAAGCAATCCAGGCGCCTACCAGCATCCGCAATTCCGGCGCGTCATCGCTCTCTACAATCGCGGGCCAGCCTGCGTCGAATGATCCTTCTCAGCTCGAAGCCCTGAGCCGTGCTCTGGGCGCACGGCAGGGCGGTGATTCCACCGCGTCGCCAAACGGACAAGGAGCCGAAAACGAATACGACAGCCAGAATATGCAGTCCCGAAAGGAAGCCTTTCTAGCCGCCGGTAAGAATCGCCAGGCGGACGACTACCTTCGCTCGACCCGTGAAGCGCCGCTGTCGCGCTACGAAATCAAGGCTGGCTGGGAGATCCCCGCAGTTCTCGAACAGTCCCTCAACTCGGACCTCCCAGGCGAATTGAAAGCTTTGGTAATGTCGAGCGTTTATGACACCGGCACGGGCCTGTATCTCCTCATTCCGCAGGGTTCCCGTTTGATCGGAAAGTATGACTCCCACGTTTCCTACGGCCAGGACGGCGTGCAAGTCGCGTGGAGCCGCATCATCTACCCGGACGCTTCCTCGATCGATCTCGACGGCATGATGGGCCTCGACTCCCATGGCAACTCCGGGCTGCGAGACAAGGTAGACCATCATTACGTCCGCATAATCGGCTTTGCTGTCCTGACCAGCATGTTCACCGCTGCGTTCGAAATCTCTCAGCGGACCAGCCAGAGTGCGCTCACGTACCCGACGCCCAGTCAAACCGCCGGGAGCGCGGTCGGTCAGGAACTCAGCCAGACCGGCGCTCAGATGACGCGCCGCAATCTGAACGTTCAGCCCACGATCAAAGTCCCGGCTGGCTACAAGTTCACCGTCCGTGTCAACCGCGACATCCTTTTCGAAGCACCCTACGAACCGATTTCAGCCGGTACGGCGCCGAAATCGAATACCAAGAGCACGGTTCTTCCCCATTGGGGAGTGCCTCAGTGACTTATGCAGCCGATTTTGGAAGTGCAACCACCGGATTCGCCCGATTGCTTTGAGCGTGTTCTGAACACTGAAGAAGCGGCGGCGCTCCTGCAAATCCACCCGAAGACGCTCCAGAGGATGGCTCGCCAAGGGTCCGTTCCAGCATTTCGTATCGGAGATCTCTGGCGGTTTCGAGCTTCGGCTCTGGACGAGTGGCTCCGTTCTGGCGTATGCTCAAAACGCCACTCGTGCCGTTGATACGAAAGGAAGGTTTTTCGTGTTTACGCGCACGCGATATCAGTATGGAAGTTTGGAAACCAAAGAACGGAAAAAAGGAAAGGAGGTTTGGGAGTTTCGATACTACGAACCTGATGCTCGGGGCAAGCGCCAGCGTCGGGCTGTCATGGTCGGGACACGTGAGGAGTATTCGACCGAATCCGCCGCAAGAAAGTCTCCTGTCGTGCAAGCGATTCTATTGCGGCTCAATGCAGAGCAACCAAGTGCGGTTGGCGCTGCCAATTTTGGAGCGGTGATCGCACGATACGAGCAGGAAGAAATGCCGGAACGGTATTCAACAAGCGCAGCATACCAGTCGTACATCAAGAACCAGATCAGGCCGCGCTGGGCTGATACGCCGATGAGTAGCGTCAAGCCGATGGCGGTGGAGGATTGGCTGAGGAACCTGACTCTGGCCCCGAAGACCAAGAGCCATGTCCGAAGCCTTATGCACACGATTTTTCAGTGTGCGGAGAGGTGGGAACTGATCGATAAAAACCCGATCAAGCTGGTTCGGGTAAAGGGTGGGACCAAGCGCCTCAAAACGCCTCGCGTCCTGGCTCCTGAGCAGTTCCATTCGTTGTTGCCGTTGATCCGGGAGCCGTACCGGACAATGGTGCTGATCGCGGGGTGTCTGGGCCTTCGGGTCAGCGAGATCGTTGGACTTCAGTGGGGAGATTTCGATTTCCCTGGATTTACGCTGCTGATCCAAAGGAGCGTGGTTCACGGAAGGGTAGGGGATGTAAAGACCGAGTACTCGCGGGATAGCGTTCCGCTCGACGCGGCGGTAGTCGAGGCCCTGATGTTGCACAAGGGACGGTCGTTCTCTACTCCGCCGGGATGGTTGTTCGCCAATCCGGTTACGGGGAGGCCATACCATCAGGAGGAGATTCAAAAGAAGCACATCCGTAAAGCTGGCGTCGCAACCGGAATCGGTGGCGATATCGGATGGCACACGTTCCGGCACAGCTATCGATCGTGGCTGGATGAAACCGGAGCCCCTCTCACCGTCCAAAAGGAGTTGATGCGTCACGCGAGCATCCAGACCACGATGAACATTTACGGGAAGGCCATGACGGATAGTAAGCGTCAGGCTCACAGCAAAGTTGTAGAGATGGTCTTGAACAGCAACAAATCCAGCGAAAAAGCGCTGGTTTCTGTTATTGGGAGTTAATGGGAGTTTTTTGGTGCGCTTCTAATCCGAGCAACCCTTTTGTTTTGTTGGTTGCGGGGGTAGGATTTGAACCTACGACCTTTGGGTTATGAGCCCAACGAGCTACCAGACTGCTCCACCCCGCACCACTATCGTAGCGTAGGCGTGCGGGTTGGTCAAATTCTGAGGCAAATGAACAACGTTGCGGCTCCAACTGCCGTCCAAAGCGCGAATACCGCAGTCACTCGCCATGCGAATTCCGGTGTTCCCGCCGATACCGCAACCAGTATTTTCTGCACCGCATTCGCCGCCAGCGCCAGAAGAACCGCGATTTCCGCGGTCATCAAGGGGATGCTCCGGTTCTTCAATAGCTCCGACGCCGGGGCGATTACGGTGGATACGTCTACCAATCCTCCCAGCAGGCTGGTCCAATAGAACGCGCCCGTGCCGAGCGTCGCAGCCGCCCATTTCGAGAGGAAAACCGCCCCCGCGAACATCGCGCCGAATCGCAGCGCCGGCAGGATGCGGAACGGATTCCCCGATTTCATGGGGATCGTTCCGATGTGCTTATGAGGCCAGCGGCGCAGGATTTCCGCCAGCAGAATGCCGCAGACGAACATTGCCGCCAAAGGCCACGCGATCACCCGCGTCAGATCGGGACTCACGGCCATCACGATGATCATGGTGCGTGGGAATTGCACGGTATTCGCGATGACGAAGGCGCGCCAAAGCCCGAAAGTGTCCTGCGGACGATCCTTACTCTCGCGCGCGAACAGCAGCGTCGCGGCCGTAGTGGAGGCCAGGCCGCCCAGCACGCTGGTATAGAAAAGACCTTGCTCCTCGCCCAGAAATTTTTCCAGAAAATAGCCGAGATAGGAGATCGACGAAATCAGGATCACGAATTTCCACACCTGGCGCGGCTCGAAAAAAGAGTAGGGGCCATACGCGTCCCCAGGGAGCAACGGGTAGATCACGACCACCACCCCGACGAACGCCAGCGTCGCGTTGAACTCCGTCACCGAAATCGTTTGCCGCAGCAGCTTCTCGATGGCTTGCTTGGTTTCGAGAAACACCACGATGATCAGCGTGACGCCGATCGCCACCGGCTCCGCGAAGGACGGCACCGGCGACGCCGATAGATAGGCCAGCGCGAAGGTTGCGACCGCAGCCAATTCAGTCGTGATCCCGTGCCGCAGCAGGCGTTCCTCATAATGAAGCACGGCAAACAGCGCGGTGATCGAGATCAGCACCGGCGCGGTGAGCCACGGTGCGCGGAGAATTCCGCAGACTCCTCCGGCCAGCGCGACCACCAGGAAATCGCGCAGGCCGGGCGCCGCCCAGACTCCTGTTTCCGTGGGCTCCGCCTCGCGATGCGCGGCCTCCCTTTGTCCGCCGATCAGCAACCCAACCAGCAAGGCTCCAGCGAGCGACTCCACCGCGGTCGAGAGTGAAATGCCCGCGTCCATTTAACGGACCGGAGAAAACGGCAGCGGCTGGAGCAGCGAGTTACTGATGTTGGAAACAATCTCCGCATCGGAGTTGCCAGGGGCCGAACGCAGCTTCTGCCATTCCGGATCCGCGCCGAACGCCTTCCACAGTTTTTCGCGCGACGCCAGATCGTCGTAGCTCAGCATGTACACCAGGTTCGGCATCTGCGCTCCGGCGATGGTTTCCGCGAAGAACACCGGCCGCATGCCCAGCCGCTGAAAAATGGCGGCCTCTCCAGACTCGAACATTTTGATCTTGCGGGCCAGTGTGGTCGCGTTATTCGATTCGTAGCGGCGCAGCTCGAAGACGCGCCCCGGGCGGCCCTGGGTATCGGTGGGCACAATCATTTCCGGAGTCGACGGAAATGCGCGCGCCAGAAAACTGTCGATGCGCTGATAATTCAAACCCGGCTGCGTGTTGTACGCTTCGAGAGCCTTCTTATATTCGGCGTCGGCCGATAATTTCGCGCGCTGCTGCTCCATCGCCGCCAGGGACGGATAGCTGGCAATGGTCGTCACGAACGGAGTCTCCTCCGCGATCATGCTCGCGAAGTAAGCGCAGGGCGCGATCCCGGCGCGGGCAAACGCGGGCACCGCGGCATGCTGCAAGAAATCCGTCAGCCGGGAGCGCTGATTTTCGGGAGTATTGCGCAGGCGAATCGTCCGGATCTCGTAAATCGAAGGCGGCTTGGTCTCTCCACCGGCACTCAGCGCTCCGGCGGCGCCGAGCGCGGGCACAAATTGACGACGGGTCATAGGCTATAGCTTAATGCGTTTCAGACCTCCTACACTAAAGGGCAGGTGCTTCACTCTCTTGTTCTGCTCCTGATCTTCGCGGCGTCCACAGCTCGCTCGGCCGGTCTGTCCGCCGCGGAACTGGCGCGCGCCATTCACGACGCCGCGCTCGATCCCGAGGAATGCTATCGCGTTCGCGACCTCAGTTTTCGTAAGGACGACATCCGCCTGTACTTCACCGAGGGCTATTTGATTTTCTCCAAGCCCGCCGCGGGCCAGCGGGTCTCCGCCGTCTTCACCACCGACCTCGAAGGAGGCGACGGCGAAGTGATCCTTCTTCCTCCCACTCGCGGCGAGCGCCAGTCCCTGGCGGCGTTCACCGAATCTCCGAATCTGGACGAGCATATCGCGGCGGCGATGATGATCTTTACCGACGGCACAGGCGCCCTGCTGCGCGACCGTATCGAAAAAGAGAGCCGGGGAAAAAAGACACCGGAAATGGGAGCCCTGATGGCGGAGAAGTGGTCGCCGGTGCTGGCCAATATCCGCGATGGCTTCGGGCTCCGGATGGTCGACGACCTGATGTCGCCGGACCCGGCCGCGAACGGATTCCTGTTTCTTGGCTTGGCCGGCCGCGAACGCGGAAATTTCGATTTGCTGTTCGATCCGCGCGCCCGGGAACAGATTATTGGCGGCCAGTTAAGCGATCGCGGCGGCCGTCCGCGATATAACATCTGGACCAGCTTCTTGTCCCGCGGCATCCGCACCGGCGCGGCCAAACGAATCGAACCGGGCTTCGCTCTGACCGGTTTCTCCATCGACGCGACGCTCGATTCCAGCCTCCATATGAAGGCGTCGACCAAGGTCCGGCTACGGGTGGGCCGCGCCGGGCTGCGGTCCTTTCCATTCGAAATATCCGGCGCCATGCACGTGACCTCCGCGCGCGTGGACGGCGCCGCCGCCGAAGTGTTCACCCGCGATTCGGAGCGGGCGCGCGCCCTGCGCGGCACCAACGACGACGCGGTGCTGGTGGTGACGCCCGAGGCGCTCCCGCCCGCGACCGAACATACCTTCGAGTTCCAGCACGAAGGCGACGTCATCACCGCGGCCGGCAACGGCGTGTTCTTCGTGGGCGCGCGGTCCACCTGGTATCCGCGCGGCGCGCCCGAGTTTTCAACCTACGATCTGACCTTCCACTACCCGAAAAAACTCACGCTGGTCACGCCCGGAGATCTGGTCGACGATCGCACCGAAGGCGAGACGCGCACGACTCGCCGCCGGACGAACGTGCCCATTCGTTTCGCGGGATTTAACTTGGGCGAATACGAGCGAGTCGTCGCCGCCGTTCCCGGCTTCAATGTCGAGGTTTACGGAAATCGGCGGTTGGAAGCCGCGTTGCAGCCCAAGCCGCAAATGCCGGACACGCCCACCCGCCCCATGACCGCCCAGCAGCGGCGGGACACCATGTCGATGCAGATTCCTCCTGCTCAACCCGATCCGCTCGCGCGCCTCCATGCGGTCGCAAAGGACGTTTCCTCGTCGCTCGAAACATACTCCAGTTTATTGGGTCCGCCCGCGCTGAAGACGCTCACCGTCGCACCGATTCCGGGAACCTTCGGACAGGGTTTTCCCGGCCTGGTGTATCTGTCCACACTCGCGTATCTTGATCCGTCGCAGCGCCCGGCCGCCATCCGCGGCGAAAATCAACAATTGTTTTTTTCCGATCTCATCGTTGCCCATGAAGTCGCTCACCAGTGGTGGGGCAACGTGGTGATTGTCTCCAGCTATCAGGATGAGTGGTTGATGGAGTCGCTCTCGAACTATCTGGCGTTTATGTGGCTGGAAAAAAAGAGCGGAACCAGGGCGGTGGACGCGGTGCTGGAAGATTATCGAACCAGGCTTCTCACCAGGGATTCGGACGGCCATACGCTTGAATCGGCCGGCCCGATCGTGTGGGGCGTGCGCCTGGATTCTTCGGGAATTCACGACGCATGGCGCTCCATCACCTATGAGAAGGGCGCCTGGATCATGCACATGCTGCGCCGGCGGCTGGGCGACGAACGATTCTCAAGAATGCTGGCCGAACTGCGCCGCCGCTACGAATTTCGCGCCATCACCAGCGAGGAGTTTCGAGCTCTGGCCGCCGAATTCATGCCTCCGCACTCGCCGTCCGACACGATGGATACGTTTTTCGATAACTGGGTCTATGCCACGGGCATTCCCGCGCTAAAGGTGCAGAGCAGCGTGAAAGGATTGAAAGTTAGCGGGACCGTCACCCAATCCGGCGTCGACAACGATTTTTCCGTGGACGCTCCCGTCGAAATTCAATTCGCCAAGGGGGCGCCGCAGATCGTGTGGGTGCGGACTTCGAACGAGCCGGCGCCTTTTTCCGTGACCGTGAAACAGCCGCCGGTGCGCGTAAGCCTCGGTACCTCCAGCGTGCTGTCGGCGAAGAAGTAATTGTCTTGTGGGGCCGGCTATCAGGCGGCTCTTGACCGTTCATCCCGAACTATTAAGGTTT
>Ga0302325_10032164_pt1 | contig 10780 bp, 8 predicted proteins | sample Palsa_T0_2_FD_201948 | JGI IMG/M metagenome (GOLD analysis project Ga0302325, IMG submission 201948) | Peat permafrost microbial communities from Stordalen Mire near Abisko, Sweden - Palsa_T0_2 | ecosystem: Environmental > Terrestrial > Soil > Palsa > Peat permafrost | place: Sweden: Abisko... | reverse complement strand
TTAAAGAAGGAGAATTACCGGCAGGCGCAGGCGTTCTTTGAGCAGGTGGTGCATATACCCAAGCTCAATTCTTCTCCGTTGGAGCAGGATGCGTATATGCGGGATGCGGACTGTTTTTATATGAACAGGGACTATAAGACGGCGCTGACCATGTATAATAAGGCGATCGATTTTAGCTGGCCCGCGAGCGACTATGCAACTTTTCAGAAGGCGATGATCGCGGGTGTGAGCAATGGCAAGCAGAAGATCGACTTGTTGAACTCGATCACACGCCGTTATCCTACTTCCGGTCTTTCGGCGGATGTGAATATGGAGGTGGCCGGCACGCTGTTGGCCGGTGAGCAATATCGCGAGGCACTGCCTTATCTGAAGAATGTGCTTCGTTCGCAGGGCGCGGACGCGTTAAAGCCCCGGGCCTATTTGCAATCCGGTATTGCGTGGTATAATCTCAACAACAATAAAGAGGCGCTCAATCAGTATGACTCGCTGCTGCGACAGTATCCCAATAGTCCCGAAGCACAGGATGCGCTGGACAATGCGAAGACGATTTATGTGGAAGAGGGAAGGAGCAGCGACTATGTAAACTTTGCCAAGGGAATGGGAGTGGAGGTAAGCGCCAGCCAGGAGGACCAGCTGGCCTATGAGGAGGCAGAGGTACAATTCAACAATGGCAATTTCCCGGGGGCAGTGCAGCGGTTCGAGGCTTATCTGGCCAAGTTCCCCGACGGGAAGTATTCATTGGAGGCCAATTACTATAAGAGTGAGATCTATTTTTCGCAGAAGGACTGGGCGAAGGCCGTCGTCGGGTATGCTGCGGTGTCGGACAGGGCGCCCAATAAATTCGGTGAGAAGTCGCTGTTGCAGGCGGCCAGGCTTTACTTTTTCAACCTGAAGGACTACAGCAATGCGGAGAAATACTTTGCCCGGTTGAAGGACTTTGCGAGTTCGGAGGAGAACAAGCTGGAGGCCATGCGGGGGCTGCTGCGCTGTCAGTATCAGTTGCAGCAGTGGCCTGATGCCGTCGGCAATGCCAAGGACATGCTGAATCAGAAGAGCGCGAGCACGGACGACAAGGTCCTGGCCAATATGGCTATCGCAAATTCCTTTAAGGCGGACAACAAGTGTGAATCGGCCCTGCAGTATTTTAGGATTGCGGCCGGTCTCACCAAGTCGGCCTATGGTGCGGAGGCGCGGTATCAGATCGCTGATTGCCTATTTCAGGCGGGGCAGCTGAAGGATGCGGAGAAGGCCGCCTTCGAAGTGATCAATAAATCGGGTTCGTATGAGGATTGGGTGACCAGATCGTATCTGTTGCTGGGGGATATTTATTTTTCGGAGAAGGATTATTTCAATGCAAAGGCCACTTATCAAAGTATCATCGAGAATGCCAAGATCGAGGACCTGCGGCTTCGGGCGCAGCAGAAGCTGGCGCAGGTGACGGAAGAGGAAAAAAAGGGCAGTAAGATAGATAGTAGCAATTAAATTATGGATAAAAAGTCAATCATCCTTGCGGCCTTGAGTCTGTGCTATGCCGGCGTGGAGTTGAAGGCGCAGGATACTACCAAACGCAAGACCATCGACATCACCTCATCTTTCAAACCAGTGTTGCGGGAGGCGGTGAAGATCAATTTCAATGCGGCGCCACCGGCCCTGGATACGTCCAGGCCGAGGCTGTCCTATACGATCCCAGCGCAGTATCTTTTCCTCAACTATCAGCCGGGGGAGATGAAGCCGGTGGCTCTCCAGCGGGATAGCATAGCGCCCTGGGAAAATTATAATTATATAAAGGTAGGGGTGGGCAATATCCATATTCCCTACATAAGGACGGGTTTTAGCTTTGGAGATGGGAAGACCTCTTTTATCAATCTTTACGCCAACGAGCTCCATTCGAATGGCAGTCTTCCCTATCAGCAGAACGGCATGACCGATGTCAAGTTGGTGGGGACTTTTAAGACGCCGAACAACCTGGAATGGAATGGCGGGGTGGGTTTTAAGAACGATGTCTATTATCTCTATGGATTTCAGCCGGACACTTTGAAATATACCAGCAGCCAGCTGAATCAGACCTTTCAGACCTTTGATGCTCATATAAGCCTTCGCAATACCGTACCGACGGAATTCGGTCTGCTTTATCATCCCAACTTCAAAGTGTCGTATTTTACTGATAACCACGATCCGCGGGGCTCGGAGGCGAATACTGTCCTGAACCTGCCGTTGGAAAAGCAAATCGGGAAGGAGTTTGCCTTTGATCTGGGTTTTACGGCCGATCTGACCCATTATAACCTGCCCGATGGCCCCAGCGGTGGGCAGAACAACAATATCTACACGGTGAATCCCGGGTTTTTGGTCAAGAACTCCAACCTGTTCCTGCAGGCCGCGGTGACGCCTTCCTGGGACAATAAGCAGTTTTGGCTTCTGCCTAATTTCCTGGCGGATATTAGCACCAACGACCAGCGGTTCACCATACAACTGGGATGGATCGGCTATTATGACAAGGGGTCCTATCAGCGGTTTGAGTCGATCAATCCCTGGTTGGCGCAGCCGGATTCGCTGCAAAACACGCGGATGCAGGAGCGATATGCCGGTATCAAGGGATCGATCAGCAATCATTTTTCCTATGCCGCCAAGGTCGGGTTCCTGGAATATAAGAATATGCCCTTGTTCGTGAATGACAGTATCAATGGGGGTAAGGATTTCGTGATCCGGTATGAATCCTCCATGGAAGCCTTGCAGTTTCATGGCGAGGTCACTTATTTACAGGGCGATGAGTTTGTGGTGACCGCGGGGATCAATGCCAACCAATATCACCATCAAACCACGCAGGCCAAGCCCTGGGGACTCTTGCCGGTGGAATTCAATTCGCATCTGAAGTGGCAGGCATTTAAGGATTTCTGGGCCAAGCTGGACCTGTATACCTTCCAGGGGGCGGAATACCTGGCCCAGGATGGGTCGGCGCATCGGGGAGACAGGGGGACCGATTTGAATGCGGGTGTCGAATTCCGGATCATGCGGCAGCTGAATCTATGGTTCCAGATGAACAATATCTTTAACGATAAATACCAGCGCTGGAATCAGTACCAGGTGTATGGATTCAACGTGTTAGGGGGGATAGTTTTCACTTTTGGGGGGAAATGATTAGATTCGCAGCCACGCAAAAGCAAGAGCCATGTTTCAGGTCTTGAACGCCTATTTGTTTCAACATAGAAGTATTAGTATCCCGGGTCTGGGAACGATATACCTGGAAACGCTTCCTGCCAGTGTAGATGTGGCCGAGCGTACGATGTTGCCGCCGGCTTTCCGGTTCCGGTTCGACAAATATTTTGATGCACCCGATGCTGCCTTTTTCGCATACCTGGCCACACAAAAAAATATCCTTGATTACGAGGCAATTAAATGGTATAATGAATTTTCATTTGAGTTACGTAACCGCATTCGGGCGGAGGATGCCGTGAGTTGGGATGGGGTGGGTATTTTAAGAAAGGACGGGTCGGGCAATGTTTTGTTCGAACCGGCCGCGTCGCCGGTGCTTTTTCTTCAACCTACGCCGGCCATGCGGGTAACCCGCCAGGATGCCCAGCACACGATGTTGGTTGGGGACCGGGAGCGTACCAGCGGGGAAATGAACGAATGGCTGCTGGACGATGCGGCGCGCCGGAAGCGGGTTTCCTGGTGGGTCATCGCGGCCGTTCTGGGCGGTGTCTGTCTCGCCATTCTTGGATGGTACTTTTATACGCATGGCTTCTCCACCGGCAATCAAACGAAATTCTGATCTCCTGCCTGCCGAAAAACGATCTGATCATTTATGCCCCTGACACATTATACTACCTGCCCTTCCTGCCATTCTGATCAACTCCAGCCGGTGCTTAGTGCCATAGATCAGACCGTGTCCCACGAGACTTTTTCGATCTGGCAGTGTGGGAATTGCAGGTTGCGTTTCACCCAGGATGTCCCGGATGCCGGTTCTATCGGCCCTTATTATCAGTCGGACAATTATATTTCGCATAGCAATACGAGCAAGGGGCTGGTCAACCGGCTTTATCACCTGGTGCGGAGGCAGACCCTTTCGGACAAGTACCGGCTTATCGCGTCGGCAACCAGGACCCGTCAGGGCAAATTGCTGGACATTGGCGCCGGGACCGGTGCTTTTGTGGGTTATATGCAGGGCCGGGGCTGGGAAGTGACGGGACTGGAGCCGGATGAGACGGCCCGCGGGGTTGCGCTCGCGGACCATCGGGTAGAACTGCTGCCAATGGATCGGTTGTTTGACCTACCCCCCGACAGTTTTGACGCCATCACCCTGTGGCATGTCCTGGAGCATGTGCATGATCTCCATCCTTATATAGAGCGGCTGAAGACGCTGGTGAGGCGGAGCGGCCGGATCTTTATCGCTGTACCCAATTATACCTGTTATGATGCAGAAGTTTACCAAGCATTCTGGGCGGCATATGATGTGCCCCGGCATTTGTATCATTTCTCGCCCGATGCGATGGAGACCTTGTTAAACCAGCATGGGCTGCAACTGCAATACAGCCAGCCGATGTGGTATGACAGCATTTATATTTCGATGCTGAGCGAGAAGTATCGCGGCGGCGGGCACGGGAATAATGTCAAGGCCCTGATGACGGGACTCGTCTCTAATGTGAAGGCTTTTATCGATAAGAGCCGGTGCAGCAGTCTTATCTATGTTATCTCCAAATAGTGGCTGGGATTAAAACGGGAATTTGATCTCGTAGATATTGGGCCACAATTTTCCCGTGATGTACACTTTTCCCGTCGTGGAATCGTAGGCGATCCCGTTCAATACATCCGCATCGGCATATTTGGTCCTTGCCTCGCTTACGAGGGAATCAAAATTCATTTGGCCGACGACCATTCCGCTGGACGGGTCGATCTTGAGAATAATGTTCCTCGTAAACAAATTGGCGTAGAGATAGCCTTTTATCAGTTCGAGCTCATTAATGAGGCCGACGTAGCCGTTGTTGTCCCTGACGCCGAGGATCCTGATCAGCTTGAAGGAAGGCAGTGTTTTGACGATCTTCGAACTGTCGTCGTAGACGATCTCGACCTGTTCCGGGTGGGTGCTATCGGGGTCGAGGTACCTGATATTGCTGGTCCCGTCGCTCATGATGATATATTTCCCATCGGTTGTCATGCCCCAGCCTTCCTTGCTGGGAAAGGTAAATTCTCCTAGTTTTTTGAAGGTTTTGGCGTCATAGATGAAGCCGATCTTCGTCTTCCAGGTCAGTTGGTAGACCTTGTCATGGAGGAAAACGATGCCCTCGCCGAAGTATTTTGTGCGGTCGAGTTCTGCTTTGGGGTCGATCTTACCTGTGGTGAGATCGACGCTGCCGAACAGGGACCGGCGGGTGTGGGGCATGGATGCGTATTCGGTTCCTGTGCTTTCGTAAAGTTGGCCGTCATGAAAGAGAAATCCTTCGGTATAGGCGCCGGTATCGTGTGGATAGGCTTTTATCACCGCAAAATTGATGGTGTCGGGGGCATTGTCGGTGGTTGTTGTAGCGGACGTTGTTCCGGCGTCTTTTCCGGAATTATTGCAGGCTGCCAGCAGGGTGGCCGCAAGGAGGAAGAGGACGAGTCTGTTCATAGGACGCAAAAATAAGGGCAAATAATGTTGCAAAAGCTTGCTTTTGTGGGAAAAAATGTATTGTTTTACAGTGGATTATTTGGTGAATATTGCCCGACTGCACCACTCCACACAATTCTTCATTCCGGGCAATATCCTATTTGAGCTTTTTTTGACGGTATATCCTTCCTGAAGACCAGTCCACTATTCTCCAGCCGGTCGATCTGACGCGGCGGTGCCTATTCTGTACAATATGTTTATGCTGTTTGGGAAAAACAGCCAATAGCCATTGTTCAATTCCTATGACGGGCCGACTCTGAAAAAGATCGTATGGCCAAGTATTTATTACCCCTAATCGGGAGTCTATTGATTGCAATGCCTGCCTGGACGCAAAACAAATGCGGTTCATTCGACTATCGTGTGGAACAACTTCGCCTTCACCCGGAATTGTCATCTGCCGTAGAAGGCATCGAGCGATTCACCAGGAAACAGCAACAGCCGCCTACCGTCGGCGTTGCCGGTGAAACGACACAATCCTCGACTTCTTCTGTTTGCCCCCCATTGATCACGGTCCCTGTTGTGGTGCATGTCCTTTACAATGCAGCCTCCCAGAATATCAGCGATGCCCAGATCGAGTCGCAGATCGCCGTGTTGAACAATGACTATCAGAAGTTGAATCCGGACACGGCCAGGATCCCCTCTTATTATAGTCCGCTGGCGGCCAACAGCGGTTACCGGTTCATTCTTGCGGGGATCGATCCTAACGGCAATACCACGACGGGGATCGTGCGTAAGCATACCGATGTAACGATCTTTAGTTTTAACGACGATATGAAATCCAGCGCCACTGGTGGGGATGATGCGTGGGATGCGGACCAATTCCTGAATATCTGGGTTTGCAATCTGCAAGGGGGGACGCTTGGCTATTCGAGTATAGTGGGTGGCGATAAGGCGGTGGATGGTGTTGCTGTTCTCTATACTGCGTTTGGGGTCGGCGGTACGGCGCAGGCGCCATTTAATCAAGGCCGGACCTGCACGCATGAGATCGGCCATTGGCTGAATTTGATCCATACCTGGGGCGATGCCTACTGCGGTGATGACCAGGTTGCCGATACGCCGCCGCAGCAGCAGGCAGATTTTGGTAATCCCAGTGGGATCATCATTACCTGCGGCAATACACCCTATGGGAACATGTATATGAATTATATGGATTTTACCGATGATATCGGGATGCATATGTTTACCTACGGGCAGCGGGACCGGATGCGTGCGCTTTTTGCGCCCGGCGGGTATCGTTATCCCCTGTTGACCAGTCCTGCCGCGACTGCTCCTGCGGGTGAGCCTGCTCTGGCTTTGTCGCGTAGCGGCAATTTCCCGGCGGCGGATATCTATCCTAATCCGGCTTCCAGTTACGTGTCCGTGAATCTGAAGGACCCCACGGAAGTCGGGAGTCTGCTGTCCGTTTATACGTCAACGGGACAGGTCGTTATGGCCCAACGGATCACCCAACAATCGTTTCAGTTAAATGTCTCCGGTCTGTCAGCGGGCCTCTATTTTATCCGTCTTGGGAATAGCGACGGTCAGGAAGCGCTGAAGTTCGTTAAACTGTAGCGCCATCGGTCATGAGGGCTGCTATCTTTTCACCCACCACGGGCGCCAGCGCGACGCCCATGCCGCTCATCCGGACGGCGCAGAATACATGATCATTTACGGCTTTGATAATGGGCATCTTCTCCTTACCCATCGCCATGATGCCGCTCCAGCGGTGTTCGATAGTAAAGTGACGGCCGGGCAGGATGGTTTCACGCAGAAAACGTTCGAGTTCTGTTTGGATCGGCTCGGAGATGTCCATTTGTTCGGTGGTCTCCTGGTCGATAGCCTTGTTGCGGGCGCCGCCCAGCAGCACACGGTCTCCCAGATTACGGAAGTAGTAGAATCCATCGTCATAGTGGAAGCTCCCGCGGAATGGGAGTCCTTCTATCGGGGCGGTGACGATGACCTGACCACGGGCGGGAATGATGTCCAGCTGTGGAAGCAATTGCCGGGCGAAGGCGTTGGTGGCTACCAGCAGCTGAGAAGACAGCAAAGGGAAGGCATGATTGGTATGCAGCATCAGTTGGCCATGCACTTTTTCATAGCCGGTTATTTCGGTATTGTTCAACACGGTAACGCCCATGGACTGGACCAGACGGAGAAGGGCCTGGGATAATTGGCCGGAGTGCAGCTGGCCTTCGTATTTATTGGCGATCAGGTGTTGGATGCCGGCAAATCCAAAGCGCGTGATCTTTTCGTTTTGGAGGGTAAAGATCTTTTGTTTGCCCGTTATTTTTTTCAGGAGGCGATTAAAGGCGTCGATCTGGGAGCGCAGCTCGTTGTCGCCGGCGTTTCCGATGAGTTCGTAGCCGCCTTCCCGCTGGAAGCCGATTTCTGCGTCTTTAAAGGTTTTGGAAATTTTTTTGAGACCCTTGTAACGCATTTCTGTCAATTCCAGGAATTGGTCCTCGCCCACTTCTTTGATTCCGGCCACCATTTCAGACAGGGTGCCGAAGCAGGCAAAGCCAGCATTTCGGGTGCTGGCCCCCGTTGGGATGAGCCCTCGTTCCACGACGGTGACGCTCAGGCTGGGCGCCTTTTTTTTCAGGTAATAGGCGCTCCATAGTCCGACGAGGCCGCTGCCGGCGATAACGATATCGGCGGGTGCAAAAAAACTCTCTTTTTCCCAGATTGACAGGGTCATAGTGCTATTTTCAGCTGTAATGTAATTAAAATTTTATTTTTGATCGATGGCGACTAAAGGGAACACGATACCGGTGCATCGTCTTGGGGAGCGTACCGACCAGGGTTATCAGTTGGATAGGATGCATGCCTTCAACAAGGAGGACAGTGATGCCATGGTGAAGGAGTTGCATCGGGATGATCACTATATTTTCGTGCTTTGCGAAACGGGAGGCGGCAAGATGGTGATCGAGTTCGAACATTTTTCGATCCCGCCAAATACGCTCGTCTGTGTGCTGCCGGGCCAGGTCCATTCTTATTATGATGTAGAAGAGGGTATTATGGGCTGGTTTGCGGCCATGGATCCGGGGACGATCCCCGACGCGTTCAGGACTGTGCTGGAGGACCCACTGCTAAGCACAAGACCGCTGCCTGTTTGCGTGGATGATATGGACAGGCTGACGAAGTGCTTGGAATTGGCCAATGACATGCAGGAGCGGCCGGTGTCGCAATATTCCAGGCAGGCGGTTTATTTTTTGTTGGATTCTTTTACGGCGATGGTGGCGGAGCTTTATGCGGCCAGGCAGGGTATAGCGGCGGGGAATGTTTCCCGGAGCCGGAGTATCAACCGGGAGTTTAGGGCTATGCTGGCGATGAAGTATAAGACGGTGAAGAGTGCGGGTGAATATGCCTCGGCGTTGCATCTTAGTCTTTCTTATCTGAATGAGGCGGTAAAGGAGGCTACGGGGTTTACCGTGAGTTACTGGATACAGCACGAGATCCTGCTGGAGGCCAAGCGGCTGCTGTATTACAGTGGGGGCAGCGTCAAGGAGATCGCGCATGAGCTGGGCTATGACGATCATGCTTATTTTTCGCGGCTATTTAAGCGCGCGGTCGGGAAGACACCTGGTGCTTTCCGAACGAACTTCCGACAGGAATACCACAGATAGTCCAATCTTTCCCGGCCTTTTGCTATTTTTTTTCAACGACTATTGCCGTTGTTTTGTAGCATGAACAAACTAACACAAAAAGCGATCGCCCTGGCCGAGACGCCCTTTTTGAAGAGGGGAGAGGTGTTGGCTGTGAGGGCTTGGGAGCCGGGGTCGATCCGTGAGATCGATCTGCATTTGCCTGATTGTGATATGAGCAAGTGGACCAGTGCGCAGCACATCAAATGTAAGGTAGGCGTTTTAGCCTATCGTGATTATACGCCATCGGGTTGGGATGCGGAGACGAATACTTGTACGCTCCTGATCCATGCGGCGCATTGCGGCGCCGGTTCGAGCTGGGCTTTGGGTTTGGGGTCGGGCGATACGATCTACTACCGGGGGCCGGGGTGGTCACATCAGCAGCCTGCGCCGGCCCGGCAGCTATGTTTTCTGGGCGACGAAACGTCTATCGGTCATTTCCTCGCATTGCAGCAATTGGCCAGACCCGGCGCCGCGATCAGCGGTGCGATCCTGCTTTCTGAAGCGCATCATCGCCAGGAGTTCCATGATTATTTTTCCGGCTGGTCGGTGGAGCCCTTGGAAAAGACCGGGGGTGGGGACTACGGGCAACTGGGCCAGTGGGTGGATGCGCTGGATCCCCGGGATCATCGGGAGACGATGTTTTATCTGGCGGGGTATGGTCCGGGTGTGGATGGGCTGCGGAAATTGTTGAGGCGGAAGGGGATTGCGGGAAGCCAGGTGCGGGCGCAGGGGTTTTGGGCCTGAGCTATTTGTATGCGGGATCCAGGCGGGGATCGGCCTGCGCTGTTTGACCGGGATTTACGCGTGGGATTGACCTTGGCTATTTGAGCGGGAGGATACGGATGATGGTGGCAATGATGTCGAGCGCCGGGCTATTCTTTTCTTGTGGGAAGACTTCGGTGGGGAGGCCCTGTCTTGCGATCCGGCCCTGATCCAGGGTGATAACGGAGTCGGCTAATCGAAAAATTTCGGGTAGATGATGGCTGACCAGGAGGATGGTCAGCTGGTAGCGTTGCCGGGCTTTCAGGATATAGTCCTGGAGCCTGAGGCGCATTTCGTCGTCCAGGGCGGACAGGGGTTCGTCGAGGAGCAGGAGTCGTGGTTTTCTGGCGATGGCGCGGGCGATGGCTACGCGCTGTTGTTGTCCGCCGGACAGCAGGGCCGGGTGTTGGTGTTGCAATGCTTCGAGGTCCATGAGTTCCAGCAGCTCGTTTATGATTTGCCTATCGGCGTTTTTGGGCAATGCGAATTCCAGCTGTTTGCGGACGGTCATATGGGGAAAGAGGGCGAAATCCTGGAAGACGAAGCCGATGGAACGGTGGCGGGTGGGAAGGTTGATCTGTTTGTTGCTGTCGAGCCAGGTTGCGTCGTCGATTTGGATATGGCCGCTGTCAGCTTCTGTCAGCCCGGCGAGGATACGCAGGAGAGTGGTCTTACCGGCCCCCGAGGGGCCGCATATGGCGAGTATTTCACCTTGTTTTGCTTCGAAGGCGGCGTCAAACCGTTGCGG
>Ga0302325_10032159_pt1 | contig 10781 bp, 8 predicted proteins | sample Palsa_T0_2_FD_201948 | JGI IMG/M metagenome (GOLD analysis project Ga0302325, IMG submission 201948) | Peat permafrost microbial communities from Stordalen Mire near Abisko, Sweden - Palsa_T0_2 | ecosystem: Environmental > Terrestrial > Soil > Palsa > Peat permafrost | place: Sweden: Abisko... | reverse complement strand
TCACCACGCAGTCGCGCTGCAGGGCCGCGTAGTCGCGCAGGCTGGGCGGAATGGTGATGCGCCCTTGCTTGTCGGGTACTTCATCGGAGGCACTGGCGAAGAACACCCGGCTGTAGTCCCGGACCGCTTTGGCCGTCACCGGAGCCGTGCGCAGCGCCTCGGTGATACGGCCGAACTCCGGCTCCGGGAAGACGTAGAGGCAGCGCTCCTGGCCCTTGGTGAGCACTAGCCCGGCGGCGAGCTCGTCCCGGTACTTGGCGGGCAGGAACAGCCGCCCCTTGTCGTCCAGGCGCGGCATGTGAGTGCCCAGGAACACCGGCGCCCACCTCCCCGCTCCCCCACCTCAGCGCGCTGTGCAGCGAGTTACGCTCCACGGTCCACCACTGTACTCCACAATCCCCCACGGTCAACGGGAAAGTACCCGCTGAGCGGGTCCTTCGCTCCCTGAGCACCAAGGTCAGGAGGGCGGAGCGAGGGTGGAGCGAAGTGGAACCGTGGCCGCATCGCGCGCAGGCGGTGTCACGACGTACTGTCTGAACGCATGGTCGCCGCGGCGCACGGGGCTGGCCGGCGTGGCGGACTCGGCCATCGCGGCGCGGGTGACGCGAGGAGGACATGTGGCACTGGATACGGGCCGGCCGGACCGGACGCTGGACGAACTGGTCGTCGTGGCCCGCCGGATCAGCGCGTCCGTCGAGACCGTGATCGAGGGCAAGCCGGAAGCGATCAGGCTCGCCCTGACGGTCCTGCTGGCCGAGGGGCACCTGCTGATCGAGGACGTTCCCGGCGTCGGGAAGACCCTGCTGGCCAAGGCGCTCGCGCGCTCGATCGACTGCTCCATCCGGCGCGTCCAGTTCACGCCGGATTTGCTGCCGAGTGACCTGACCGGCGTCAGTGCCTTCAATCAGGAGCTCAGGGAATTCGAGTTCAAGCCGGGCCCGGTCTTCGCCAACATCGTGATCGGCGACGAGATCAACCGCGCGTCACCGAAGACCCAGTCCGCGCTGCTGGAGTGCATGGAGGAGCGCCAGGTCACGGTGGACGGGGCCACCTATCCGCTGGAACTCCCGTTCATGGTGATCGCCACCCAGAATCCGGTGGAGATGGAGGGGACGTATCCGCTGCCGGAGGCGCAGCGGGACCGCTTCACCGCCCGTATCTCCATCGGCTATCCGGACAAGGATGCCGAGCTTGAGATGCTGGACACGCACGGATCGTCATCGCCGCTCGACGAGCTACGTCCGGCCGCGCACGCCAAGGACATCCGCGACCTGATCGCGGCCGTGCGCGCCGTGCACGTGGCAAAGCCGATCAGGCAGTACGTGGTCAGCCTGGTCAACGCCACCCGGGCATCCCCTGAGCTCAGGCTCGGCGCCTCTCCGCGCGCCACCTTGCACCTGCTGCGCGCCAGCCGGGCCTACGCCGCGCTGGACGGCAGGGATTTCGTCATACCGGACGACGTCCAGATGCTGGCCGGCCCGGTGCTCGCGCACCGGCTGCTGCCCACTCCTGAAGCCATGGTGGAACGCGAGCTTCCGGAGCGGGTCCTGGCGAGACTGGTCGAACGGATGCCGCTGCCGCTGCGATAGCCGCTGCCCGCTGGCCCCGGCAGCCGACGCCGGTCACTGGCAGTGGCCCCGCTCACGGCCTGGCCATAGATTGGACGCCAAGGCGGAAGGAAGGGCCGGACATGCGGTCACTGCTCGCGGCGTTCACCACGCGGGGCACCTCATTCCTCGCCGCCGGCCTGGCCGCCGTGATCGCCGGGCTGGCCCTCGGCGAGCGCGACCTGGTCAGCGTCGGGGCGCTGCTGTTCGTCCTGCCGCTGCTATCCGCGCTCGCGGCCGGACGGGCCAGGTACCGGCTCAGCTGCCTCCGCCAGGTGACCCCGGCCCGGGTGCCGGCGGGACATGCCGCGCAGGTGACCCTCCGGCTGGAGAATGTCTCACGGCTGCCCACCGGGCTACTGCTCGCCGAAGACGCGATACCTTACGCGCTCGGAACGCGCCCCCGGTACGTACTGGACGGGGTAGAGCGGGGCGGGGTTCGCGAACTCAGCTACCCGCTCCGCTCTGACCTGCGCGGGAAGTTCACCATCGGCCCGCTAGACGTGCGCATCGCGGACGCGTTCGGCCTGGTCGAGCTCGGCCGCTCGTTCGCCTCGACCACCACGCTCGTGGTCACCCCGAAGGTCGTGCCGCTGGCCAGGACTGCGATCGGCGCGAGCTGGGTGGGCGAGGGCGACGGCAGGACCCGGGCCGCGGCGGCGGCCGGCGAGGACGATGTGGTCCCGAGGGCCTACCGGGACGGGGACGAGCTGCGCCGGGTGCACTGGCGCTCCACGGCCAGGTACGGCCAGCTGATGGTCCGCCGTGAGGAGCAGCGCTGGCGGAACCGGGCGATGCTGCTGCTGGATACGCGGCGCAGCGCGCACGCGGGTAGCGGGATCAGCTCATCGTTCGAGTTCGCCGTCAGCGCGGCCGCGTCCATCGGCGTGCATCTCGCCAGGGGCGAGATCGACGGGCAGCTCATCACCGATGCCGGGCCGGTCGCCGCGGCGGGCATGTTCGAGGATGTTCTCCTTGACTCACTTGCCGTGGTCAGGCCATCGCGCGGCACGGAGCTGTCCGGCGGCCTCGCCGCGATCAGGGCGGCGGGAGGGGGGCTGCTCATCGTCATAGCCGGACGGCTCTCCGCCGCCACCGCACGCCAGCTTGCCGCCAGCCGCCGTGATGGCGGCCCGGCGATCGCCATGCTCCTGGCGGTCTCCACCTGGAACGCCCCGGCCGGCAAGGCGGACGGGGACGGGCAGCGGAACGAGGACGGGCAGCGGAACGGGGACGGGCAGCGGAACGGGGACGGGCAGCGGAACGGGGACGGGCAGCGGAATGTCCGCGGGGACAAGCACCCGAACAGCGGCGGGAATGGACACCCGGACAGCCACGGGGACACGCACCCGGGCAGCGGCGGGCAGCGGAACGGACTCGGGGGCGCGCTGGGCCGGCCGGCCGATGCCGCCAGCGCGCCCGGCAGCCGCGCGGGCACTCATGCCGAGACCAGCGCGGCCGCCGCCATCCTCAGCGGGGCGGGATGGCGCGTCGTCACCGTGGACGCCGGGATGCCGCTCGCGACCGCGTGGGCACGGCTGTCTGGCGCGGGCTTCGCGGCACCACCCGGGCCGGCCGGCAACTCGGCCGGGCCGGCCGCACGAGATCTGCCGGGGGCGGCGGTATGAACCACCGGATCACGATCACCGCCGCAGCGGCCGTCCTGCTGGCGTCCATCTCGCTGTACCCGCTGCTGGACGGCATCGCCTGGTTCTGGGCAGGCGCCGGGGCCATCGTCGTTGCCGCCGCCGCCGGCACTGCCACCCGGCTGCCGGCCAGGCAGGCCGCGGCGGTCGCCACGGTCCTTTCCCTCGGCGCGGCCGCGCCGCTGGTTCTCAGCGGGATCTGGTACCGGGACCTGCTCGGCGTGGCGATCGTCATCGCCGCCGCCGCCAGCGTGACGCGGCTGCGGGCGCTGCCCGCGGTGGCCAGCCTCATCACTTACTACTCTGCCCTGCTGATTTACCTCAACCTGGTGTTCGCCGGACCCGAGGCAGCCGGCTGGATCGTGCCGACGCCGAACTCGCTGCACCACCTGCGGATCCTGGCCGCGCAGGGAATCAGCGAGCGGATTTACGTGCCGCCGGTACCGGGAACGCATGGCACCGACCTGCTGGCTGCAGCCGGAATCGGGCTGATGGCCGTGGCGGCCGACCTGATCGCGGTACGGCTGCGGAGCCCGGCGATCGCCGGGCTGCCGCTACTGGCGCTGTTCAGCGTGCCGATCACGACAAGTGCCCGGGAGGGCGCAGTCGGCGCCACGCTGACGTTCTGCGTCGGCGTCATTGGCTACCTGGCCCTGCTGGCCGCCGACGGGCGGGAGCGGCTGCGCATCTGGGGCCGCCTTGTCACCCTCTGGCACAGCGGCAAGGACGGCGACGACGAACCGGTCAGGGGTCCTGACACCCGGGCGCTGGCGGCGTCCGGGCGGCGGATCGGGCTGGCAGCGGTCAGCCTGGCGATCTTCATCCCGCTGGTACTTCCCGGGCTCAGGGTGCACAAGCTCTTCAGCGGGCACGGCGGGGCCGGAGTCGGAGCCGGGGTCGGCGGGCACATCACGCTCACCGACCCGATCGACCAGATGCAGGGCATGCTGCTGCATGGCGGCAATGCCACCGTGCTCACCTATCGCTCCACCAGTCCCGCGCCGCAGTACCAGTATCTGCAGGTCCAGATACTCAACTACAACCCGCCCACGAGCACCTGGGTGCCGCAGCCGCCGACCGCGGGCAGCCCGCTGGGCCGCGGCGGGTCGCTCCCGGGCGTTCCCGGCCTCAACTCGGGCGTCCAGGCTCTCCCGTTCACCACCCGGGTCACCGTGAGCCCCGGGGTCACCGGCTACTCATCCCCGCTCACCTTCCTGCCGCTGCCGTACGCGCCACAGGACGTGCTCGTCGACGGCCACTGGCGGACCGATCTGTCGAACCTGATGGTCTTCTCGGCCCAGGCACGGCTGGCCGGGCTCAGTTATACGGCGACGAGCGACGACATCGAGCCATCCGCTCTGCAACTGAATACGGCAGGGGCCCCGCCGGCCAGCATCGACGCGCAGTACCTCTCCTTCCCCTCGCCGGACCGAAAGCTGCTGCTGAGCCTGGCGAGGATGATCACCCGGAACGCCAGGACTCCCTTCCAGAAGGCGCTCGCGCTGAAGAACTGGTTCCTGGCAGACGGGCGCTTCACTTACAGCCTGCGGGCGAGCGAGCCGGACTCCGCGGCGGGCCTGGTCGACTTCCTGACCAGGACCAGGACCGGCTACTGCCAGCAGTTCGCCTTCGCGATGGCCGCTCTTGCCCGGCTGGTCGGCATACCGTCCCGGATCGCCGTCGGCTACACCGCGGGCACGAAGCAGCCGAACGGCAGCTGGCAGGTCACCGAGGCCGACGCGCACGCATGGCCCGAGCTCTTCTTCCAGGGCGCCGGCTGGCTGCGCTTCGAGCCGACGCCGGGCGGGAGTGACGGGCAGGGCACGGCCACCCAGCCGGTCTATGCCAGCTCCGCGACGGCGGGCACCGGGGGGAAGGGCACGCAGCCGAATCCGGTCAGCACCGGCGGCTCGGCTCCCGGCGCCAAGGCCCCGTCCGGCGGGCTGTCAAAGGTGAACCATCTGAACGGGCTGGGCAGCGCGGCAACGGCCAGCCGGGGCGGCTCGGCCCCGGTCGTGCCGATCGTGCTTGCCATTCTGGTGCTGGCGTGCCTCGCGCCGGCGGCGATCAGGGCCGCGACCCGGCGGCGGCGCTGGCGCGCTGCCGCCGGCGACGCCGCGCTGGCTCACGTCGCGTGGCGGGAACTGCACGATGATCTGACCGACTATGGCGTCGGCTGGCGGGCCAGCGACTCGCCGCGCGCGGTGTCGCGCAGGCTCGCGAGCATGGTGCGGCTGGGCGAGCACGGCCAGCGCGCGCTCGGGCGCATCGCGGAGGCGGAGGAACGGGCACGCTATGCGAAGGTCGCCCGCGCGCCTGACACGCTTCGCGCAGACGTCGCCGTGGTTCGGCGGGCGGTCGCCGCTGAGGCGGCCCGCGCGGTGCGGTGGCGAGCCCGGCTGCTGCCGCCGTCGGCGCTGGCCCCGCTGCATACCGGGCTGCAGCACGCCCTTGACGTATTCGGCTGGCTCGACGCGGCCGGCCTCCGGATCCGCGGCCGGGCCCGCGAGCTGGGAAGAGAGAGCTAGCGCTCTAGCGGTCCCGCTCCTGGCGGCGGCGCCACCGTTCCTCGAGCCGCTCCATGAGCTTGGGGCTGCGCGGCCGGCTGCCACGGCGGCCCTTGGCGGTGCGACGGGCGCCCGCAGGGCCGCGATCCGGCCCGGAGGCCGCGACCGCTCCCTGGGCCGTGCCGGTCATGTGCCGCCAGCTCGTCAGCGCCCACATGGCGCAGGCGAGCATGACCACGAAGCCCGCGACGCCGATCCAGATGTTGGCGGCGACGCCGGCCAGCAGCAGGCCGATGCCGAGAACGAATCCGAAAGCGGCCTCGACCACCCTGCGCTTGTAGTGCACGCGCGGATCGCTCGCACGGACGGCGTTGGCGAAGCGCGGATACTCGGCATAAAGCGCTTGCTCGATCTGCTCGAGCTGACGCTGCTCGTGCTCAGAAAGCGGCACGTGGCCTCCCATAAGAACTCGCGCTCGGCGACCGGCTCGATGACCTTCACCTGACGGCCTGGCTTATCCCAGAATACGAGCGCGACCGCGTCTAGTGAAAGGGTACACGGGCACTGACGGGGAACCGTCCTGCGCATGGCATCCCGGGGCCGGCGGCCCCGCCCCGCCACCAGCCGCCGGACCGGCCGCCGGCAACCCGCCGGGCAGCCCGCGGCCGCCGGCCCGCTGCCAGCGTTCATGGCCGGCGGGAGGTCCCGTCGACGAGCGCGGCTGGCCGCACCGCGTCGATCCCGAACCGGCCGGCGATCCGGTCCACCGCCCGCTCGGCATCGCGCCAGGAGGACGGCCGGTCACCAAAGGCCAGCTGCGAGTCGGCGGCCGCCGCCGGGATGAGGCCGGTGGCACGGACGCCGACAAGGCGCAACCTGGCCTGGGCATCGAGCCCGGCGGCAGCGTACAGCGCGCAGGCGGTCGCGTAAATCTCCCGGGTCACGTCCGTCGGCGAGGGAAGCGTGCGGGAACGCGTGATCGTGGTGAAGTCAGCCAGCCGCAGTTTCACCACGACCGTCCTGGCCGAGCAGCCGGCCGTACGCAGCCCGCGCGCCGTCCGCCCGGACAGCCGAAGCAGCTCCCGGCGGATCAGCTCGGGGTCATCGACGTCGATGGCGAACGTCTCCTCGGCTCCGACGCTCTTTTCCACCGCGCCGGGCACCACCTTGCGGTCATCACGCCCCCAGGCGAGCGCCGCCAGGTGCGCGCCGGCCGACCGGCCGAGTGCCCGCTCCAGCGCAGCGGGGGGCGCGTGCGCGATGTCGGCCACGGTCCGCAGGCCGAGGCCGGCCAGCACGCGCCCGGTGCGCTCCCCGACGCCCCACAGCGCCGACACCGGCAGCGGGTGCAGGAAATCGAGCACCCGGTCAGCCGGGACGACGAGGAGCCCGTCGGGCTTGCACGCGGCCGAGGCGAGCTTGGCGACGAACTTGCAGCTCGCGACCCCCACCGAGCAGGTGATTCCCTGCTGGGCGCGGACCGCGGCGCGGATCATCTCCCCGATCCGCGCGGGCCGGCCCAGGCGGCGCAGCGCGCCGGAGACGTCAAGGAACGCCTCGTCGAGCGCGAGCGGCTCCACCTCGGGGGTGACCGACCTGAACACGGCCATGACCGACCTGGACACGGCGGCGTACTGGCCGCGGCCTGGCGGGATGATCACGGCCTGCGGGCAGAGCCGCCTGGCGCGCGCCATCGGCATGGCCGACCGCACCCCGAACGCCCGGGCCTCGTAGGTGGCCGACAGCACTACCCCGCGGCCGCCGTCCGCGCCCACGATGACCGGGGCGCCGGCCAGCTCGGGCCGGTCCCGCAGCTCCACGCTGGCGTAGAACGCGTCCATGTCGACGTGCAGGATGTGACAGCCCGTGTCGTCCCTGATCGCTGGCACCGGGTCGCCGGTCACTGGCGCCTCCTCCCGGCGTCGGCACGTCTCCGAATCTAGCCCGGAACTCCGACAGTCCGCCCGGCCAGCGGCCCGCCGTACCCGGCGAACGGTGACGACTTTCGTATTGTCTGGTCGTTAGTCGACACCCTCCGGCCCGCGCCTTGCGGCGCGGACCGGAGGGTGTCGGATGCGATGCTGTCGACGGCGTTGTTGTTATGCGGCCATGGCCGGGGCCTTCTCGGTGGCCGGGATAACCGTGGCCTGCGGCCGGGCCTGGCGTCCGAAGACGAACCCGGAGACCGAGCCAATCAGGGCCAGCCCGCCGAGGGCGAGGGCGGTGATCGCGAAAATGAACAGGAGCTGCGAGACCTTCCACCAGCCGTAAGCGTTCAGCAGCATGCTGCGCAGTGTCGTGCCCTTGAACACGGCCGCTACCTGGTTGGCCAGCGTGAGGTTCTTGGGCTGTGCGAGCGCTGCGGTCGACAGCTGAGAGTAGGTCTTACCGCCGCCGATCTCGGTGAGGTGGACGGCGATGAAGTGGTCGGCGTAAGCCTCGGCCTGCTGGCCGGTCAGCATCTGCTGCCCGGCGTACTGGGAAACCGACGGGATCATGCTGGGCGTGATCTCAGTGCCGGCCTTGGGGTGGGCGAACGCGGCCGCCGGCGGGAAGTAGATCTGCTGGGTGGAGAGCTGGCTTTGGACGGTGTTGTGCACGTAAGTCGAGCCCCACAGCAGCAGCCCCCCGGCCGCCACCAGGATCACTGCCAGCGCGAGGCCTACCCAGCGGAAAGCTGAAATGCGGCGCATCTGAATTCCTCCTTATCGATGCCGGCCCGGGGAAACCGTCCGGTTTTGTCCGATACTTGCCAGTTTCCGCCGGGACCGCTCCAGCCGTCATGGCCGGAAGTCCGCAGTCGGCCGGGGCTTTCGTCCTAAATGCCCGGGCCTTACGCCGGCTGACCCGCTGGCCGGGCGGTCAGCCGCTGCTCGATCTGAGGCAGAAAAGCGCAGACGCGCGCCCGCGCAGCTGTCGCCGGGTCTCGCTCGGTGAAGATTCTCTCTGGGTGCCCTAGGGCTCTCGCTGCAAGCTATCTGCTGGGAGAACTACATGCCACTGGCGCGGTTCCACATGTACGCCCAGGGCGTCGACCTGTGGGTAGCGCCCACCCTGGCACTGGGCGACGGGTGGATCGCCACCATGCGCCACATCGCCCGGGAGAACCGGATGTTCGTGATCGGCGTCAACCCCGTCCTTCACATTGACCACATCCCGGCCGGCTTCCCGCACCGGGACCGACTGGCCTTCAGGCCACTAGCGCTAGTGAGGCCGCCGGCCAGGAATAGCCTGCGGGCAGGCAACGTACCCATCCGGCCCGGCCGGGCATCTGGTGCCCTGCGACGCGGATGCGGAGGTTTGGCCACCGCAACACGATGTCAGCTTCAGCGATAAGTCCCGGCCATCCCGCCGGTCTATGTTGTGAACGCTTCATCCGATCGCAGAAGGAGTCGTTATGCCGCGCACCCGGGTCCACAACATGAACGTCTCCCTCGACGGCTACGCCGCCGGCGAGCATGTGACGCTGGACGCCCCGATCGGCGGCGCCGAGCGGCTGTTCGAGTTGTTCGACGGCCGGGTCATCCATGGCGTCGATAAGGCGGATGCCCCCATCACGCTGGACCGCGCCCTGACCAGCATGTGGAGCCAGGGCATCGGCGCCGAGATCATGGGGCGGCGCAAGTTCGGTCCCCAGGTTGGTGATTGGCCCGACGACGGGTGGCGGGGCTGGTGGGGCGACGAGCCGCCATTCCTGACACCGGTGTTCGTCATGAGCCACCACCCGCATCCCACGATTGACTTTCCTAACGGGACCAGCTTCCGGTTCGTGGACGGGCCGCCGGAGGAGGTGCTCCGCCAAGCCCAGCAGGCTGCTGGTGGTCGTGACGTCCGCATCGGGGGAGGACCCTCGACGGTGCGTCAGTTCCTCCAGGCCGACCTGGTCGACTTCATGCACCTGGTGATCGTGCCGATTACCCTCGGGCGCGGCGTATCCCTCTGGGAGGGATCAAGCGGCCTCGAAGACCGCTTCACCGTCGAGTCGGTCACCTCGCCTAGCGGCCTTACTCACCAGCTCTGGAACAAAAACGACCACGCCTGAACCCGGACCCCCAACCGGGGACTGCCTCCGCGCCATTACGCTGTCCGGCACCGGGCATCTCGGCCCCGGCGGCTAGCCGTCGGCTGCCGGCCTGAGCTCCAGCAGCCGCGCGAGCAGTCCGTTGACGAACGCCGACGAGGCGTCGGTCGACAGCTCGCCCGCGAGCAGCACGGCCTCACTGATCGCGACGCCGTCCGGCACGTCAGCGCCCCAGAAGAGCTCGTAGGCGCCGATCCGCAGGATGTTCCGGTCCACGGCGGGCATCCGCTCCAGCGTCCAGCCCCTGGCGTTGCCCGCCAGCAGCTCGTCGATCTGCTCCCGGTGCTCCTGCACGCCGCGGACGAGCTCGGCCGCGTACGCGGGCACCGGCGGGCTGGCGGACTCGGACCGCTCGGCCAGCAGGTCAAGGACGGGCTCGCCGCGGATCTCGGACTCGAACAAGATGTCAAGCGCCCGCTTGCGGGCCTTACCGCGGGCCGACATCACCGCGCTCCGTCTGCCGCTGCCCGGCTGAGCGGGGTCACGCCCGGCTGAGGTAGTCGCCGGTGCGGGTGTCCACCCGGATCTTCTCGCCGGTGGTGATGAACAGCGGTACCTGGACCTGCGCCCCGGTCTCCAGGGTGGCCGGCTTGGTGCCGCCCGTCGACCGGTCGCCCTGCACCCCCGGGTCGGTCTGGCTGATCGTCAGCTCCACCGACGCGGGCAGCTCGACGTACAGCGGCTCGCCCTCGTGGAACGCCACCACCACGTTCTGCTCCTCCAGCAGGTAGTCCGCGGCGTCGCCGACGGTGGCCGCCGGAACCCGCGGCTGGTCGTAGTCCTGGGTGTCCATGAACACGAACTCGTCGCCCTCGCGGTACAGGTACTGCATATCCCGCCGGTCCACGCTGGCGACCTCGACCTTGACCCCCGCGTTGAAGGTCCGGTCCACGACCTTGCCGGTCATGACGTTCTTGAGCTTCGTGCGCACGAAGGCGCC
>Ga0302325_10032158_pt1 | contig 10781 bp, 9 predicted proteins | sample Palsa_T0_2_FD_201948 | JGI IMG/M metagenome (GOLD analysis project Ga0302325, IMG submission 201948) | Peat permafrost microbial communities from Stordalen Mire near Abisko, Sweden - Palsa_T0_2 | ecosystem: Environmental > Terrestrial > Soil > Palsa > Peat permafrost | place: Sweden: Abisko... | reverse complement strand
CCACACGTACGCGACCTCCAGGCTGGGCACCAGTTGGAAGGCCTCTGACCAATCGGCGCGTGTGTCCCCGGAGATCGTCGTCTCCGTGTGGCCCTTGGTACGCTTCTTCAGGTAGCTCGGTTCGGCCCGCCCGCATCCATTCAGCCCGGCGCGATCACGCCACTCTGAATCCAATTCAATTCCGTAGGGCGGATCAGTGACCATCAGCCGCGGCTTGCGCTCGCCGAGCAGGCGACCGACAGCTTCCGGAGTGGTGGCGTCTCCGCAGAGCACGCGGTGCGGCCCGAGAAGCCAAAGTTCACCTGTGCGCGATACGGCTGAATCAGGCAGCGGCGGAGTGGCGTTGGCCTTCTCCTCGTCGTCAAGCGCGAGGAGCGCATCGATCTCGCCCGGATTGAATCCGGTGAGGCTGAGATCGAAGTCCGCTTCCTGGATCTCCTGGAGTTCGAGCGCCAACAGCTCCTCGTCCCATTCGGCCCACGTCACGGAGCGGTTCACCATTAGGCGGAACGCTTTGACTTGAGCGGGTGTCCACTCGTCGCACAGGATGACCGGAATCTCCGTGATCCCGAGCTTGCGCGCGGCCTTCAGCCGAAGATGTCCATCGACCACCTCGCCGTCGCTTCGAACCAGGCATGGGATCTTGAATCCGAACTCGCGGATCGAGCCACACATCCGATCGACCGCGGCGTCGTTCTTGCGCGGATTCCGCGCGTATTCTACAAGCCTCTTGATCGACCAGATCTCGATACTCTGGGTGGGCGCTTGGGAAGTCATATAATCATGAATCGCGGCTGGGCGCTTGGGAAGTCATATAATCATGAATCGCGGCTGCGCGTTTCAGGTTCGATTATACGGGTGAGTCGATTGTCTGTAAAGCGCTGTAAGAACAGATAGTTATCTGTTGCTAAAGACTAATCACTACCGCTAAGCAAGATGGGTTATGATGCCAGCTTGATGCGAAGCGGCCTCGAACCTTTAGCGGTGAAACCGACAAACTCGCGCAATGCATCACACTTGATTCAAGTCCAGGTCTTCCGCCGTGACCGTAGGCTTTGCCGCTGGTGCGGGTGCCCAGTCATATTTGCTCCGGTCATGAGATATCTAGCGGACTGGGTCAAACGAGAAGGCTGTGACACTGTGCTCCTGTATTACCACCGCAACTGGCGTCGAAGAGATGCCCCGCTTACTCGACCGCCTAGGAGCCGTCATTGACCACGTCGAAGCCCACAGCGGTGGGGGCGCATCAGTCATCTCGAATCTGGCTACCGCCTGCAATAAATGTAACGGACGAAAAAGCAACGCCCGCGCGGAAGACTTCAGCAAGCTACATCCGCTGATCCCTGTCAAAGTGAAATATGGCGACCCGCTAGAGTGGGATGGATTGTCGACTCTTTTTATGATCCTGATAGCGAAGCATCCCGAAGCGGGGAATCCCACCGAGCACGCATGGTTGCTTGCACTGAAAGCTAGGGAATTAGGGGCAAGACGATGAACCACTGTGCCGCGTTACGCTGCACTGTGAAAGAGCATCCCCACAAAACTCCCCACACTCCGGCAATGCGTGGCGCTTCCAGGGGAATTCTTAACCCGCAAGTGTTTGAAAACTTTGGCTCCTCAGGTAGGACTCGAACCTACAACCCTTCGGTTAACAGCCGAATGCTCTACCATTGAGCTACTGAGGATCAAGGCGGGCAGTTTACTTCCCATTCATTACAGCATCCCGCTTCTATGCTGTCAAATTTCGCCCGCTTGCTAAACTGGTAATCTCCCCATGGAATTGGAAAAGACCTACGAACCGCAGCGCTTCGAGCCCCATTGGGCCGAATGCTGGGTGGAGTCCGGCATCTTCCACGCCGATCCGCACGCGCCGGGCCCCCGATTTTCGCTCGCCGTTCCGCCGCCCAACGTCACCGGATCGCTGCACATCGGCCATATGCTCGACCACACGGTGATCGATACCGCCACGCGCTGGCATCGCATGCGCGGCGAAAACACGCTGTTCCTTCCGGGCACCGATCACGCCGGCATCGCCACGCAAATGCTGGTGGAGCGCAGCCTGGCCGCCGAAGGAATCACGAGACAGCAGATCGGCCGTGAGGAATTCGTCCGCCGCGTTTGGGAGTGGAAAGAAAAATATGGCAACCGCATCACGTCGCAGATGAAGCGCATCGGCGACAGTTGCGATTGGAGCCGCGAGCGGTTCACCCTCAATCCCGATCTTTCGCGCGCGGTGGTGGAAGCCTTCGTGCGCCTCTACGAACGCGGCCTTATCTATCGCGGCACCTACATGGTGAACTGGTGCCCGCGCTGCGCAACGGCGCTTTCGGACCTGGAAGTGAAGCACGACGACACGCAGGGAAGCCTGTGGCACATCCGCTACCCTGTGAACAACAGCTCGCGATATCTCATCGTGGCCACCACGCGCCCGGAGACCATGCTCGGCGATACCGCGGTGGCTGTGAATCCGAATGACGAGCGCTATCTGGACCTGGCCGGTCAAACCGTCACTCTGCCGTTGATGAATCGGCCGATCCCGATCATCTTCGATGAAATTGCCGACCCCGAGTTCGGCACCGGCGTGGTGAAGGTTACTCCCGCGCACGATCCCAACGATCTTGAGGCCGGCCAGCGTCACGATTTGCCGCAGATCAAAGTGATCGGCGAAGACGCGCGCATGACCGCCGAAGCCGGCCCTTACGCTGGCCTCGATCGCTTCGAAGCGCGCAAGCGCATCGTGGCCGATCTCGAAAAACTGGGCCTGCTCGAAAAAGCGGAGCCCTACGCGCTCGCGCTCAGCAAATGCGACCGCTGCGGCGCCATTGTGGAGCCGCTCATTTCCACACAGTGGTTTGTGAAAACCAAGCCGCTGGCCGAGAAGGCCATGGCCGCGGTGAACGAAGGACGCATCCAGTTCGTGCCTGAGAACTGGAACAAGACATTCTTCAATTGGATGGAGAACATCCGCGACTGGTGCATCTCGCGCCAGCTGTGGTGGGGCCATCGCATTCCGGCCTGGCATTGCGCGAACTGCAAAAAGATCACCGTGGCTCGTGAAGCGCCCGCGAGTTGTCCCAATTGTCTTTCCACTGAGCTGGCGCAAGATCCCGACGTGCTCGACACCTGGTTCAGTTCGAGTCTTTGGCCGTTCTCCACGCTCGGTTGGCCGGCGGACACCGAAGATCTGCGCGCTTATTATCCCACCAGCCTCATGATCACCGGCTTCGACATTCTGTTCTTTTGGGTGGCCCGGATGATGATGATGGGCATCGAGCTCACAGGTGACGTGCCATTTCGCCAGGTGCATATGCACGGCCTGGTGCGCGATCCAGAGCGTAAGAAGATGTCGAAGACCAAGGGCAATGTTGTGGACCCGCTCGACATCAACGACAAATACGGCACCGACGCCTGCCGTCTGTGGCTGCTCATGGCCGCTGCGCCGGGGACCGACATTACCTACAACGAAGACAAGCTCAATTCGGCTCGTCAGTTCTGCAACAAGCTGTGGAACGCGGCGCGGTTGTTGTTAATGAATATGGAGAGCGCAGGCATTGAGCCTTCACTTCCCGAACCCGGACAACTAGAAGCCCTAGAAGACCGGTGGATATTCAGCCGCCTTAGCCGCACCGCCGAATCGGTGAATCGCGCGCTGGAACAGCATCGTTATCACGAAGTGGCCGAGGAATTGTGGCAATTCTTCTGGCATGATTTTTGCGATTGGTATCTCGAGATTAAGAAGCTCCGCTTATCGCCGAACTCTGGATTAACGAACGACTGGCGAAATCTGCTAGCCGTCTTCAGCGCGTATCTCCGATTGCAGCATCCCATTCTGCCGTTCATTACCGAGGAATTGTGGCATCGCTTCGGACAGAACGCGTCGATTGCGCTGGCGCGATTTCCTCAAGCAGGTGTCATGGACGAAGCGGCCGAAAGCGAGATGGGCTTGCTGCAAGACATGGTCACCGCGGCGCGCAAGCTTAAGGCCGATAATGGCGTGGATGACAAACTGGAACTCGCGGGCGTGCTCTATTGCCGCAATGGAGCATCCGAGGTCGAACTGCCGGTGCTCGAACGGCTGGGACGGATAAAGTTGGATGTGCGCAGCGGCGCCGCGCCCGTTCTGACCGGCGCCGTTCGATCCACCGCACATTTCGATCTTTCGCTGCAACTTCCGGAGGTCGATCGCGGCGCTTTACGAGAGCGGCTGGCCAAAGAGAACGGGAAGCTCGAAAAACTGGTCGTAAATATCGATCGCCAGCTCGAAAACGAAAAGTTCCTGAGCAGCGCCCCGCCGCATATCGTGGAATCTCTACGAGAGAAGCGGGCGGAATATATCGCCACGATCCAGAAAAACAGCGCCACACTCGATGGGCTTTGATCTGGAGTCGCTGCGATCGCAACTCCCCGAGCGCCGTATCGAGTGGCGCGAGGTCATCGACTCCACAATGACCGAGGCCAGCAAATTGGCAGCGGCGGGGGCGCCATCGGGCACCGTGGTCGGCGCCGAAGAGCAGACCGCCGGACACGGCCGGCACGGACGAGCCTGGCATTCCGAACCTGGCTCCGGCCTGTACGTTTCCATCATTCTGCGGCATCAATTCGATCCAGCTACGTTGCCGGTGGTCACGCTCGCGCTCGGCCTGGCAGTGCAAGAAGCGATCCTCAAGGCCACCGGCCTGGCATGCGACCTGCGCTGGCCCAACGACGTGCTGATCCCGTCCGAGAAGTGCGGGGGCAAATGCGCCGGCATCCTGACCCAGCTCGAAAGCTCAGCTATCATTGCAGGCATCGGCATCAACGTGAATCATTCTTCGTTCCCGGTGGAACTCTCGGGCATTGCGACGTCTCTGCGCATCGCGGGCGACCGCGTTCAATCGCGCGAGCGGCTGCTGGTGGAATTGCTCGCGAGTATCGACGCGTATTGCGGCCTGCTCGAAACACAAGGCCGCGGACCGGTGATTGAAATGTTCTCGCGCGCGTCCAGCTTCGTCTCCGGGCGCCGCGTGTGCGTGGATCAAGATGGTTCCTTGCTGCGCGGCACCACCGCCGGTTTGAACGATGCCGGCTTCCTGATTCTCCGGAACGACGACGGCCACCATAGCCTGATCGTCGCGGGAGGAGTGCGCCCATGCTCTTAGCTCTGGACGCCGGCAACAGCAACATCACCATCGGCGCTTTTGAAGAGACCAGACTGATTGGCCGCTGGCGCCTCCGCACCATTCACGAACAGACCGCCGACGAATGGGGCGTCCTGATGCGCAACCTCTTCGCGCTGGCCGCGCTCGATCTGGAGCGCGTGGATGGCATCATCATCGCGAGCGTGGTGCCCACGCTGGACGCCCCGCTGCTCGCCATGGCCGAGCGCTATTTTCATACCACGCCGCTGTTCGTCGCGCCCGACATGGATATCGGCTTGAAAGTTCTGTACGACAACCCGCGTGAGGTGGGTGCGGATCGCGTGGTCAACGGCGTCGCCGCATTCCATCGCTACGGCGGTCCCTCGGTGGTAGTGGATCTCGGAACAACAATTAACTTCGATATTGTTTCCGCCAACGCCGAGTATCTGGGCGGCATGATCTGCCCCGGTATTGGCATGTCCATCACCGGCCTGTTCGCCAAGACCGCGCGCTTGCCCATGGTGGATCTGCGCGAGCCCGATCGTCTCATCGGCAAGAACACGGTGAACAGCATCCAATCCGGGCTGTACTATGGATTCGCCGGCCTGATCGATGGAATTGTCGGACGCCTGGTGGCCGAGCTGGGCAGCCAGACCAAGGTGATCGCCACCGGCGGCCAGGCGCAGTTGATGGCACGGGCGGCGCGCTCGGTGCAGCAGATCAATGAAGACTTGACGCTCGAAGGCTTGGAAATCATATGGCGCCGGAACCGGAGGTAGCCTGGCCGTCCAACTACTTCAACTATTTCACGGAAGTGGAAGAGCGTTTTCAAAAGGCGCGCGGCACCGGCCTGTTTCTCATGTCGCCGCTCGATTGGGCGCTGGTGGAAACCTGGAAAAATGCCGGCGTCCCACTCGAAGCGGCGCTGCGCGGCATCGACGCGGCGTTTGAGAAATGGCGCGCCAAGAAGAAGCGCGGCCAAAACGTGAACTCCGTGGCCTATTGCTCGCAGGCCGTTCTGGTTGAGGCCCAGGCCATGGCTGGAGTGGCCCCCGCGCGCGGTTCCAAAGAATCCGCCGCGCCGTTTGACGTCGAAGATCTCGAACAGTACCTGCGCGAAAACGCCGCGCAAATCCGCAAGCAACCAGGCTTCGACGATATCGCCGCCGCCGTGGATCGGCTGGCCTCTGAAACCGCGGCGCTCTACCGCGATCTGGAAGATTTGGAACAACGCCTCACCGTGCTCGAAGACAAAATGATTGCGCTGGCCCGCTCGCGCCAGACCGAAGAAGACTTACTTGGCGCCCGCCGCGAACTCGATCTCCAACTGCGCGCATATCGCGGAAAGATGACCGCGCCGCAGCTGGCCATGCTCGAAAAACAATATCTCGAGCGGCAATTGCTTGAATCGGCGGGCCTGCCTCGGCTCAGCCTGTTCTATCTGAGATAGGCGTCGCTTGTATCATGGTTCTTAGAACATGGCGCCCTCTCCGCCCCAATCGAAGCGCACGTCGCGCGTGCTCATGGTGGTCACCCTGGTGGTCTCTGTCGCGTGCCTCGCGTGGTGGGCGAACGGCATAGGTTGGACTGATCTGTGGGAGGATATCCGCGATCTCGATTGGCGCTGGATCGCCGTGGCTGCCGTCGCCGACCTCTTGATTTATGTCGTTCAAGGCTGGCGCTGGAGCCTGCTGCTCCTCCCGGTGGCCCCGGTATCCCAGTGGGCCGCGGTGGGCGCCATTTATGTCGGTCTGTTTGTCAATGAAGTGCTGCCGCTCCACGCCGGCGAACTGATTCGTTGCTTTCTGATGGCCCGCTGGAGCAAGATACCCAGTTCCGTTACGCTGGCTTCGGCGTTGATCGAACGCATCTTCGACGGGGCGCTGCTCATTGCCGGCCTGTTTTTCTCGCTCCGTTACGTCCGTCATTTCCCTTTGAGCCGCGGCCAGGCTCGCGCCATCGGCATCATCACCGACGGCAGTATCTTTCTTGCGGTCATCATTGTTCTCTGCGCGGTGCTGCTCGCGATTGCGATGTATTGGCGCGAGCAGACCCTCGATGCGCTCCTCGACGCGCGCTTGTTCTCCTGGGCCCACGTCTTCATCGAAGATCTGCATCGTATCGGCCACTCGCGCTTTTTGTATTTTTCCGCGGCAGTCAGTATTCCCTACCTCTTGATCCAGATCGTTCCCATCTACGCCATCATGCAGGCCTACGGGTTTGACGGCGTCACGTGGGCACAGGCGGGCGCGCTGATGGTGCTGCTGCGCCTGGGTGGAGTGCTTCCGCAGGCTCCGGGTAATGTAGGTCTGTTCCAGGTTGTATCCACTCTGGTTCTTACGCTTTTTGGCGCGCCGCCGGCCATGGCGCGGCGTTTCGCCGGCATTCTCTTTACCGTGGTTACAGTGCCGCTGCTCGTTGTGGGCTTTATCGCCCTGGTGGCATCCGGTGCGAAGATTGGAAACATCCAGCGGGAAGCCCAGGCCGAGATGCGCGCCCGGCAGGACGAACTGACTAGAAGCTAATGCCCCTGCCTACCGAGATGGAAGCCGCGACCGTCAGGGAGCCGGTAATCAGTGCGTCATAGCGTAGACCAGGTAATCCACTCCTACGCGAATCGCCAGTCCCGAGAACTTCTCCGGATACTGTGGATCGTCCGCAAATTCCCACGCGTCGCCGACGTCGGAATTGTAGGAGATCGCCACCATGATGCGGCCCTTGTCGTCGTAGATGCCTCGCCAGTGCGCGCCATGGCCGCCCTCGCCGCAGTTCTTGCAACCTTGATATAGATGCGCCGCGCCGGGAATCTGAAAACGATCGTTCAGATCGAAGACGGTGTGAAAGATGGCGTCGCTGTCCGGAATGTCCACGATGGGCCGGTCCGGAAACACAAAGCGAATCCGCTTCAAGAACATCTCCCACTCGTAGTCGCCGTGAAAATCGTCGGCCATGAAAAAGCCGCCGCGCAGCAGGTACTCGCGCATGACTTTGGCTTCCGCTTCGGTGAAGCCCCATTCGCCCACTTGCACTGCGTAGAGCCAGGGCCAGTTGAAGGCTTCGTCACCGTCTTCCAGCATCACGGACTGCTCGACGGAGCGCACCTGAATCCGCGTCAAGCGCCGCACGGCCTGCGAAAAATGGCGGTCGGCGCGGGGGTAATCCTGCGTCCAAAGCGACAAACCCTGGCGGAAGTCCCCATCGAAGCGGCCCGCATAGCCGTCGTTCTGCCCGGGCGGAAACATGAGCCGCGCGAACGCCCACTCACCGGGCACTTGCCAGTCCGGCGTTAGCTCAAAACTGAAATACTCGACACCCGGATATTGGCGGAACGGGCGTTGAAACGCGCACAGAGCGCCCAGGAAGACGAAGCCGCATCCCAGCAAACAAGCAGTTCTTCGCCCGCTCATCGGTGACTCCCATCCCGAGAATACCATTCACGCGGGTCGTCGATTGCTATACTGCGTCCGTGCGCACTTCTCGCCTTGGCAGGCTGGGCGGCGGCCGCCCGTGAGCCAATCGGCTTCTTCCGACCATCGCTCCGCTTTGACCGCCTCCTTTCTCGGCTGGACGCTGGACGCCTTCGATTTCTTTTTGGTCACGCTGTGCCTCACCGCCATCGGAAAGGAGTTTCACAAGTCGGATTTGGCTATCGCGCTTTCTATCACCGCGACGCTCGCGTTTCGCCCGATCGGCGCTTTCGTTTTCGGACTGCTCGCCGACCGCTACGGCCGCCGCCTTCCCCTGATGATCGACCTGGTGTTTTATTCGGCGTGCGAGGTGCTGACAGGCCTCGCTCCCAACTACGCCACCTTCATGGTGCTGCGCGCGCTGTTCGGCATCGGCATGGGCGGCGAGTGGGGCGTGGGCGCATCGCTGGCCATGGAGAAAGTGTCTCCCCGGCGGCGCGGCGTGTTCTCCGGACTGCTGCAACAAGGCTACGCCGCCGGCAATCTGCTGGCCGCTATCGCCTATTTCTTTCTGTTCCAGCGCTGGGGCTGGCGCCCGCTTTTCTTCCTCGGTGGATTGCCCGCGCTGCTCGCTTTGTTCGTGCGATTCCGGGTGAAAGAATCCGAGGTCTGGCAGAAAACGCGCGAAAAGACCTGGAGCGGGCTGGGGCGCGCGATCGTATCGCACTGGAAGCTGTTCCTCTACCTGACCGTGCTTATGACGATGATGAACTGCGTCTCGCACGGAACGCAGGACATGTATCCCACCTTTCTCGAACGCCAGTGGCACTTTGGGCCGTCCCAACGATCCGTGATCACGGGCATTTCCATGATCGGAGCCATTCTCGGCAGCCTGGTAATTGGTTTCCTGTCAGACCGCTATGGCCGCCGCCGCGCCATGATAGGCGCGCTGCTGGGCGGAATCCTCATGGTGCCACTGTGGGCCTACGCGCCTTCCACGGCACTATTGGTATTGGGTGCGTTTCTGGTTCAGTTCATGGTGCAGGGCTCGTGGGGCATCATCCCCGCGCATTTGTCGGAGCTTTCACCCGATTCGGTGCGTGGATTTCTGCCCGGCTTCGCCTATCAATGCGGCGTGCTGGTGGCCAGTTCGGTGGTGTACATCGAAGCAGTCTTCGCCAGAACCATGACTTACGCTACCGCCATGGCGCTCACCGCCGTGACTGTGTTCGCACTCGCCGCGATAGTGGCGGCGGCCGGCAAGGAGCGCAAGGGCCACGTGTTTGGGGCCGGCATATGAAGTGTCAGCGGGCTAGTACGCGCTCCGCTCCAGAATTGCGGCGGTAGGGCCCGCGCGCGCCGTTGGGCAGGATGGTTATGTCGTCGGTGCGGGCCTGGGTTAGCTGTTGCGAGGTCAACTCCCGCGCGCCACTGAGATCCGCGCCCCGCAGGTCCGCGGCAAAGAGCACCGCGCCCGCGAATCGGGCTCCGGCAAGATCGGCGTGGCACAGGATCACGCCACCCAGTTGCGCCTGGCGCAGGTCGGCCTCTCGCATTCGCGTCCGCTCGAATTGCGATCCGGTCAGGTCCGCCTTTTGGAATCGCGCGCGCGCCAGGTCGGCTCTTGTAAAATCGCAAGCCTTGACCCTGCAATTGCTGAAATTTGCATCGGACCCATTGGCGGCGCGAAAGTGGCTGCCCTCGATCTGCGCGCGTACGAATTGCGCCGCAGTGAAATCGCTTTCGGAAAAATCGCAAAGTTTGATGCGGGCGGAATTGAAGCACCCGGCGCTCAAAGTCGCCCCTGCGAACTTACAGCTCTCAAGCAGCGCTCCTTGGAATCGCGCGCCGCGCAGATTCGACTTGCGAAACTCAGTGTGGCGGAGTTCGGCGTCCGAGAATATCGCCTCAGCCAGCCAAGCAAACCTAAAATCGCTCTTGGAAATGCGCCCCTCGGTGAAATCCGATCCGCCGAGCAGGGCGCGCTGAAAGTCCGTGGTGTCGATGTTTGCTTTTGCTAGTCTGGCATCGGAAAGCTCGGCATCCAGCAGCGTCGTGCCTCTTATAATCGCGCTCTCCAGAACCGCGCTCGTCAGATTCGCCCCGTTCCAGGTCGCGCCGTCTAAAATGCAGCGGCCTTCCTCGCTTCCCCCTAGTGTAGTGTCCAACAAATAACTAGACAGAACGTGCCGTGACGCGTTATCCTGAGGCATGGGAACGTTGTGTCAGATTTCCGAGGTGGAGCAGCAGAAACTCC
>Ga0302325_10032156_pt1 | contig 10781 bp, 7 predicted proteins | sample Palsa_T0_2_FD_201948 | JGI IMG/M metagenome (GOLD analysis project Ga0302325, IMG submission 201948) | Peat permafrost microbial communities from Stordalen Mire near Abisko, Sweden - Palsa_T0_2 | ecosystem: Environmental > Terrestrial > Soil > Palsa > Peat permafrost | place: Sweden: Abisko... | reverse complement strand
CGGCGTGACCCTTGGAGAGCACGAAACGATCGTCATCGTTGGAGTTCGCGTTCTTGGGATCGAACTTCATGGCGTAGAAATAAATTCCGGCGACAAGCTCCGCGGCTGACATGCAGGAAGTGGGATGCCCCGAGCCGGCGGCGGTGGTGGACATCATCGAATAGATGGCCAGCAGCCGAGCATGTTCCGTGACGGCGGCGATGGTGGCGGCGGATGGTCCGGCAGAGGTAGTGGCGCTCATAGTCGCTCCTTTTCCTGTTCTTTGTGCAGCGGGATTTTACTCTGTTCGGGCGCGACCCGCGAGCAACATTCTTGTGGTTTGAGCCGCAGCGCGGCTGATCGGAAGCATGCGATTCTGGCCCCGGTTAGAAATTCGCCGGCGGTTTGTTTCGAGCGAGTTACGACGAATTCTGAATGTGAGGCTGTGCCGATTAGAAATGACGTTAGCCGGCGAAAATTCGTATCAGGAATGAGTGGAAAGGAGAGTCCTTCGCTCGTCCGAAATGAGCTCGCATTGACAATCTTCGTTGGATTCTCAACGGTCCAAAGTTCTCGATTAGAGACTGTCGCTTTCCTTTGTTTACAATGACTTACTCCTCGTTCTAATAAATCGAGTTCTCGATTAGAAAACAGCGTTCGTGACCTGGGGGCCGCGACCTGTGGACCGCGAAGCGGGATCGTGATTACGTCGCGAACTAACACCGCAGATGGAGCGGCCAAGTTGGGGCGGGAGAGCTTTTCGCCTATCTGCGATGGCACTCCTTCTCTCGTCCCTTCTTTCGTCAGGCCAAGCAGGGCCGGAGGGGTGATAACTCTCATCGGATTATCAGGACGGACGGGGACGGAGCCCTTTCGCTCCGACTGCCCATCGCCAAATTTGTCAAAAATAATCACGAATTTACGCTAGCACTTCGTTCGGTGAGTTTCAAGGGATTGAACGCTGTGGACATATTGATTCTAGGAGATCAGGAATCGCTCGAGTAGGGATTCGGTTCTGAGCCGTGAGCGAGTAGGACTTGCTTGGCTCGCACATTCAAGGTGGGCACGAGCCAGCGGAAGAGAATTGTGGCGGCGATGGCTCCCAGGAACTGGGCGACGATGAACCACGGAACATCGCTGGGGCGTATGCCGGCGAAGGTATCGCTTAGGCAGCGCGCGATTGTGACGGCGGGATTTGCAAACGAAGTGGATGCGGTGAACCAATATGCGGCGGTGATGTAGGCTCCGACCGCGAAGGCGACCATTTCGGAGCGCACGCGCGAACATCCCCAGATGACGGAGAGCAAGCCGAAGGTGGCGATAAACTCACTGAAAAGCTGAGCGGAACCGGCTCGCGCGTGATGCGAAACCGAAATAACGGGCAGTTGAAACATGACGTGGGCCGCGATTACACCAGCGATTCCGCCGAGACATTGCGCGGGGAGGTAACAAGCGGCATCCATCCAAGTCACTCCCTTCTCCATGGCATCGACGAAAGTTACAGCGGGATTGAAATGAGCGCCGGAGATGGGCCCAAACGTGAGGATCAAAGCAACAAGCGCGGCACCGGTAACAATCGTGTTCGCAAGAAGAGCGATCGCGACGTTTCCGGCGGCCAGCTTTTCGGCCATGATGCCGGAGCCGACGACGGCGGCCACGAGAAACCCGGTGCCAAGAAACTCGCAGACAGTCCGGCGCAGGAGTGTGGACGTCATTGGCGGCCGATGCGGTCAACTTCTTTTTTGATAGCGAGTGCATCGAGACTCGCCAGCGGCAGGCAGAGAAATAAACTAATTCTACGATCCAGGGTCATGAAAGCGTCGCGGAAGGCACGCTCGATCGCTTCGGGTGGTCCGTTTACGCCAGCGGGGTCTGCGACGCCCCAATGCGCGGTCATGGGTTGGCCCGGCCAGATGGGGCAAGCTTCCTTTGCGGCGTTGTCGCAGACGGTGAATACAAAGTCCATGCGCGGGGCATCCGGCTTCGCGAATTCTTCCCAACTTTTGCTGCGCGCGCCGTCGGTTGGCGTATGCGCGAGCTCCAATTGCTTCAGAGCTTCGGGACGCACCGCTCCGGACGGATAACTTCCGGCGCTGTAGGCGGTGAAGGCAGGCTTGCCTTTACGGTTGAGAATGGCTTCGGCCATGATGGACCTGGCGGAATTGCCAGTGCATAGAAACAGCACATTGTAGTGATTGGGCATAGCCGTCACCTGCATTTTCCCGGCTGACAGCAAGTCCGTGACGCTCGTTTGGCATCGGCAGCCAGTTCGGGCGCGTCGCGAAAACATTCCTTGAGGCACTTGATGAGACTTCGATGAAACGGCGAAGCTGCGGAAGTGAGCCGGTAGTAGGCCCACAGACCCTGCTTTCTTTTCACGATTAAACCGGCGCGAAGCAGGTAAGCCAAATGGCGGGAAGCTCTGGGTTGCGGCACGCGCGTGATGCTGACGATATCGCAGACGCACATTTCGCCTTTCAAAAGGATATGCAGAATGCGCAGCCTGGTGCGGTCAGAGAAAGCGCGGAACATGAGATTGACAGTTGGTTGGGGCATGGACTATATTCGGCTAAGCGAATATAGTATACTTCGCTCTTCAGTTCAAGGGGAAGAAGATGACCGAACCAAATAACATCACACAGGCAGTGAAGGAAAAATATGGCGAAGCTGCCAGCCGAGTTTCCTCCGGCGGCGCGGCATCGTGCGGGTGTTCGCCCTCGTCCGCGTGCTGCGGCGGGGATCCCATCACGTCAAATCTCTATCAATCCGAGCAGACTGCCGGCATTCCGGAGCAAGCGGTGTTGGCTTCGCTGGGATGCGGAAACCCGACGGCGCTTGCGCAGTTGAAGGCGGGTGAAATCGTTCTGGACCTGGGTTCCGGCGGGGGCATTGATGTGTTGCTGTCGGCGAAGCGGGTGAGTCCCGGCGGAAAAGCTTACGGGCTGGATATGACGGACGAGATGCTGGCTCTCGCGCGAGAGAATCAGAGAAAGGCAGGTGTGGACAATGTGGAGTTTTTGAAAGGCGAGATTGAGAATATTCCGTTGCCGGGAAATGCGGTGGACGTGGTGATTTCGAACTGCGTGATCAATCTATCGGCGGACAAGGACAGAGTGCTGGCCGAGGCGTTCCGGGTGCTGCGGCCAGGCGGCAGATTCGCGGTTTCTGATGTTGTGGTGCGCGGCGAAGTGCCCGCCGCGATCAGGAAGAACATGGAGCTATGGGTTGGTTGTGTGGCAGGCGCGCTAAAGGATTCGGAATACAAATCAAAACTGGCCGCGGCCGGCTTTAAACAAATAACAATCGAACCTACGCGCGTTTATAGAGTGGAAGATGCGCGGCAGTTTCTGAGCGCTCAGGGAATCGACGCGGATTCAATCGCCCCGCAGGTGGAAGGCAAGTTCATGAGTGCGTTTATCAGAGCAACGAAACCGGATGCGATTTAGGGCTCCGACTCGTCGCTGCGAATCGCAAAGCCCGGCCCCGCGGGCTGAACTATTTTGGCCTGTGACGCACCCCGCGTTCAGGCTGAACAGATTCTAGTGAATCTGAATGGCGCTGATCTTCGGCAGGTCGGCTGGTCCAGAAGTGAATTGGATAGTGACCTGATTATTAGTTACGGTGATGGGGAAAGTCTTGTCGATCGCCGTCAAGGGGGCGCCTGCTGCCGCGATGATGTCGAAATCCGTGAGCACGGGCGTGCCGTTGATGGAGACATTGAAAACACGTTGTCCGGCAGCGGTCCAATAGATTTCCGCAAACTTTAGGACCACGTTGTAGCTGCCATTTGCCACGGAAAACTGGTACGAGAAATCGCCGTAGCGCTCGGTGCGGTAGAGCGTGGGATCCGCGGTATTTGCAATAGCCTTCGCTGTGCTTGCGGTGAGCCCGCCAATGAAATTCTCGTCCGCACTCCAGATCTGACTGAGAGTATCGGTATAAGTCGGGCCGCCGGCATTAACGAGGATGGGACTGAACGGAGCAATCAAGGATACGGCGGCGGTGGAAAACTGAGTGGCATCTGCCACGCTCGTAGCTGTGACCAACACTTTCTGCGTCGAAGCGATGGAAGCCGGCGCAGTGTAGAGACCTGCCGTCGCTCCGGACGTAACAAGCGATCCAACTTGCGGGCTGTAGGTCCAGGTTACTCCCAGGTTCGTTGTTCCGGTGACCGTCGCGCCAAATTGTTGACTCTGGGCGGCAAGCAGCGATGCGCTGGTCGGGCTGATCTGAATGCCGACGCCCGAAGCCGCTTTGATCTCGATGGCGCTGATTTTTGGCAAATCGGCGGTGCCGGTAGTGAATTGAATCGTGATCGAACTTCCGGTGACGGTTACAGGGAAAGTTTCGTCGATCGCCGTGTAGGGAGCGCCTGCAGCCGCAACGATGTCAAAGTCAGTGAGCACAGCTGTGCCATTAATCGCCACATTGAAAATGCGTTGTCCCGGATTGCTCCAGTAGATTTCGGCGAACTTCAGAATGACGCTGTAAGTCCCATTGGGGACGGTGAACTGATAGCTGAAATTACCGTAGCGCTCCGTCTGGTAAAGAGTGGGATTGGGAGTGTTGGTGATGGTGTGTGTGGTGGAAGCGGACTGGCCGCCGGTAAAACTATTGTCGGCGGCCCAAGAGTTACCTAGCGTGTCGGTGTAGGCACCACCGCCCCCGTTGACTAGGATCGGAGCAAACGAGCCCGCGGGTGGTAATAGATTGACAGTTGCAACCGCCGATTGCGTGCTGGCGGCCTGGCTGGTCGCAGTCACGTGCACAGTCTGTGCCGTGGTGATGGACGCCGGGGCAGTATAAAGACCAGTAGCCGTTAGCGTGCCGACTTGAGGACTGAAGGTCCAGTTCACAGCAGTATTGGTACTTCCTGTAACGGTGGCGGTGAATTGCTGTGCCTGCGAGGCATATAAGCTCTTGGTGGTAGGGCTAATCTGGACAGACACCGCGGAAGACGGATTGATCTCGACCGCGCTGACCTTGGGAAAATTGGCCGCGCCAGTACTGAATTGAATCGTGATCGAACTCCCGGTTACGGTTACAGGGAAAGTTTCGTCGATCGCCGTGTATGGAGCGCCGGCAGCCGCAATGATGTCGAAGCCAGTCAGCACAGCTGTGCCATTGATCGCTACATTGAAAACGCGTTGTCCCGGGCTGCTCCAGTAGATTTCGGCGAACTTCAGTTTCACGTTGTAGGCGCCATTGGGGACCGTGAATTGATAGCTGAAATCACCGTAGCGCTCCGTCTGGTAAAGAGTGGGATCAGGAGTGTTAGCGATGGTTTGGGTGGTGGAGGACGTCTGGCCGCCAGTAAAGCTGTCGTCGGCGGCCCAAGAGTTACCCAGCGTGTCGGTATAGGCACCGCCACCAGAATTGACAAAGATGGGGGCAAACAAACCCACGGGTGGCAGTAGATTGACAGTTGCAACCGCCGATTGCGTGCTGGCGGCCTGGCTGGTCGCAATCACGTTGACAGTCTGCGGCGTGGTGATGGACGCCGGGGCAGTATAAAGACCACTAGCCGTTAGCGTGCCGACTGGAGGATTGAGAGTCCAGTTCACAGCAGTATTGGTACTTCCCGTAACGCTGGCGGTGAATTGTTGTGCCTGTGAGGCATATAAGTCTTCGGTAGTGGGGCTGATCTGAACAGACACGGTGGAAGTAGAACTGATCTCGACGGCGTTAATCTTGGGCAAATTAGCCAAGCCAGAACTGAACTGAATCGTGATCGAATTGCCCGTGACGATCACGGGGAATGATTCATCGATCGCGGTATTCGCAGCACCTGCAGCCGCCACGATGTCGAAGTTGGTCAGTACCGCTGTACCGTTGATCGCTACATTGAAGACGCGTTGTCCCGGAGAGGTGAAGTAAATCTCCGCGAACTTTAGAGTGACGCTGTAGGCGCCATTAGGGACTGTAAATTGATAGCTGAAATCACCATAGCGATCGGTCTGATAAAGAGTGGGATCGGGAGTGTTGGCGATGGCATGGGTAGTGGAAGACGTCTCACCGCCGTTAGAACCGTTGTCAGCGGCCCAAAAGTTATCCATTGAGTCTATATAGGCAGGACCACCCGAGTTGACAAGGATCGGTGCAGAGGCACCCGCCGGCGGCAATAAGGTGACCACGGAGGTGGCGAATCGCGTCGGGTCGGCGACACTGGTGGCCACGACATTGATTGTTTTTTGCGGGGCAGTGATAGATGCGGGCGCGGTATAGAGACCGGTACTCGATAGTGTTCCCAACTGTGGACTGAATGACCAGATGACTCCCGTCGTGGTGGTTCCAGTTACGAGCGGCGTAAATTGTTGTGTCTGGGAGGCTGACAAGCTTGCCGCGGGCGGGTTGAGTTGTACGGCAATACCGGAGGCGCTGGTGATTTGGATAGCAGAGATTTTGGGCAGATCCGCCGAGCCGGAGGTGAACTGGATGCTAATCGTTCCGCCGCTCGCCGTGGCATTGAATTCCTTGTCAATGGCGGTGAAAGGGGCTCCTGCGGCCGCAATGATGTCGAAATTCTGGAGAACCTGCGTACCATTGATAGCCACATTGAATACACGCTGGCCGGGTGAAGTCCAGTAGTTCTCCGAAAATTTCAGAGTGACGTTGTACGAGCCGTTCGGCACGGCGAACTGATAAGTAAAATCTCCATAACGCTCAGACTGGTACACAACCGGATCGATGGCGCCCGCAATAGCGTGCGTCACTGAATCGAACCTTCCCCCAACGAAGTCCTCGTCGGCGCTCCAGGCAATTCCCTGAGTGTCGGTGTACGCAGCGGTCGCACCGCCCCGCAGCAGAATGGGTGTAAAACCGTTAGGGTTGGAAATGATGGTGAATCCGTTAACCAGGGTTGAGCTTTGTCCGTCCGCATTGGTCACGTTCACGTTGCTGGGAGCGACGAAGGTGTTGATGGGGATCGTAATGTTCGCTGTCAGGAGCGTTGAGGAGCTGTAGACACAGGTGTTGACGATGATCCCTTCGCCGAAAGTGCAGGTCGGATTCGGGAGGAAGTTGCTGCCCGTAAGGCTAAAGCTCAGCTGGCTGGAGTTTTGCTCAGCGGAATTCGGACTAACACTAGTCAGAGTGGGAGGTGGGCCGGGGACTCCGGTGACGACGGTGAAGCCGTTCGGCAAGGTCCCAGAGCCTCCGTCCGGGTTGATGACGGTGATATTGTTCGGGCCGACCGGAGCGTTGTACTGAACCGAGATGATCGCGGTGACTTGGGTACCGGAATTAGCCGTGCAGGATGAGACGGTAACGCTGGCTCCGAAGCTGCAGGTTACTCCAGGTTGAAAATTGCTTCCGGTTACGGTGGCAGTGATGTTGCTCTGGCCCTGACTGCCAGAATTCGGGACGACGCTGGAAATAACAGGAGCTGGCTGCCTCACCTGGATGGTGCGAGTTGGGGGGCTGGGGTCCCAGTTTCCGGCCGAATCGACAACGGTGAGTGAAGCGGTATAAGTGCCGGGAGTAGAATACACGATCGACCCAGGACTCGCGGCGGAGTTCGAATTGGGAGTTCCCCCCCGAAGAGACCAAGAATAGGAAGCGATGGTTCCGCTTGAAGCAACACCGGAGCCGGCGAACACGACAGATTGACCTGGTTCGATGACAACGTTGCCGGCCGGGCTAGTGATCGTGCCTTTCGGCGGAGTGTCCGTTGGCGTTGCCGATACTTGAATAAATTGAGCAATCGAAGGCACACCGGAACTATTCAAGAGAAAGAGCATGTAATAGCCGGGAGGCGCGATATTGCCATTCGGCGGACCCGTCACTGTAAGCGCTCCCGAACCGACCGTGAAATTCAAGCCCACCAAGCGCTGGTCCATGTTGAAGGCATGGGTTGTAGATGACAGCTTCATCAGAACCACGGATGAGATGTTGGCGGCATTAGGAGTTTGGACCTGGAAGGAGCTGCCGTAGCCGACGATCCCCGGCGAAATGCTTGAAATAGTCGGACGCGTGGCGGCCGATCCATCTGCGTTGAACAGATAGGGCGGCGAATAGATCTCTACCTCGTTTACGTAGGTGCCCCGGACCGGATTGCCGCCTGCGACCCAGACCGTTCCGTCGGGAAGAAGAACCGAGACGGAATGATAAAGCCTGTCATAGGCTTCCGTTCCGGCAGGGCCAACAGTGATGGTCCCCGTGGTATTGAAGAGGTCCGCGGCTAAACTTGCGGTATTTCCGTCTTCATCGTTTAAAGAACCACCGAGCGTCACGATATTGCCGTTTGGCAGCATCGTGGCGTTCATCTCGATGCGGGGCTCCGACATCGAAGGCCCAGTCTCCCACGCAGGCGAAGGAACAGAGAGATCGATGATCTCGGTCGTGGCCGTGGCGGGATTACCCCCGCCGAAGATCATTACTTTGGGCGCGTAGCCGTTCGCCGGTGTCAAAGGGAGAAGTACAGATGAGCCGTAAGTCCGGTTTCCACCGTAATTCGTTGTAGCAATCGTTCCCGACCAAGTGTTGGAGGAGGTGAAGAAATACTGGGATTGCGTACTCCAGCCTGAATAAAAAACGTTACCGTTGGGAAGAAGATGCATTCGGGGATACAGGGGAGGAACCCAGGGGGCGGTGTAGGGAGTGCTCCAGCCCGAGGCAACCTTATATATCTCGACTTCCGGATTCGTATTTCCGTTTTCATCGAGGCCTGAAAAAACCAGGAGCCTTCCATCGCTCAGCTCGGTGGGAGTGGGATACCAGCGTCCATGGGCCATGTCCTGCATGTCCGAAAACTGGCCGGTGGCGGGATCATAGATGGAGGTACGCTGCCACCCATGGAACGGGTCATATTGCAGGGTTCCACCGAAAATCATCTCGCGACCGTCGGGCAGGGCAATCATGCCGCTGCAGAACATGTCCCAACCAATGGTCTGTGTGGTGACCGAATTGTTTGAGGGATTCCATATCGCTGCCTGGTAATTGGTGTCCGGAGGATAGTTCCCGGAGCCTGACACGACCAGTATTTGGCCATTGTGCATCAAGCTTACGTGAACAGGATTGATGGGCATGGTTGTCGACAGGGTTTGCCACTGCCCTTCGACATTCGCTTGGGCATAGACACTAGCCGCGCCTGGGAGCAGCAGAACCGCCAAAGCAATGATGGCGCAGATTGAGCGAGCAAGGTTTGATCCGCGAGAACAACATTTGCGGTTCGCAGAGTGATTGTCGCCTTGCCGGGTATTATCTCGTAAGCGAGCGGCTGGGCTTGAAACCAGCATATATAGAGCCTCCCACAGGCATGCTGCACAGGCTCCAATGGCTGGCCGGATGCAAAGTGCCATTCTTCCGGCGCGACCATTGCGGGCAAAACCCGCAGCTGTAGCACACATAGAGTTCACGTATGAGTACCTATCGCATTTTGATAGCCTTGCCAAGCACTTTGTTTACAGCAGGACGGCGCAAACTTCAGACAATTAGTTGACAAAAAGTGGAAGATTATCGCCACAAAGTTGAAATCGCGAGGGCGCCAGTGGTAGCCGAAGGATCCAGCTTCAAGCGAGCACGCGTCCGATAGTGCAGCGTGATTTGGACAATTCACATCGCCATGCGGTGTTCGCCGAAAAGGTCCCAAACCGCCCAAAATTCCCTCATCTCTTCGGGAGCGCCAAAGGATACCCGCACATAGTTCGGCATGCCAGGAATCTCGGGTCCGAGAAGGATACCATTTTTCTGGTAGTGCTCTATGACTTCTTTGGCAGGGCGCATGGCGTTCAAGCAGGCGAAATTAGTGTGCGAATCGAGGACCCGGAGCATCCTGGCATTGACTTGATTCACAAATTCTTGCCGATCGTTCTCGTTTCTCTGCACACAGCTTGCTGTGAATTCAGCATCCGACAAAGCAACGAGTCCCGCATCAAGGGCCAACGACCCAATTTCCGCTTCCGGCTTTTCCCTGGCTAGAGCTTTGAGGATTTTTGGCTGGGCCAGTGCGAAGCCGAGCCGCAAGCCCGCGAGTCCGTAGATTTTGGAAAAAGTGCGCGTGATGATTGCGCCGGGATGATGCGAGGGACGGTCAACGAATGAGACATACGCCCCAGAACCTCCCGCGTATTCGTGATAGGCCTCGTCGATAATGACGGGAACCCGTTCCGGGAGCTTCTCCAGAAACCGATCAATCTCTTGCCTGTCCGTGATAGTGCCGGTGGGATTATTGGGATTGCAGATATAAATGAGCCCGGTCTCGGAATTAACCGCAGCGAGCATGGCTTCCAGATTGTGTGCATGGTCACGACGCAGGGGCACGGCGCTGATTCGTGCGCTGTTGGCCACGGCGTAGCGATCGATCAATTCGAAAGTTGGAGTGGCAAGGACCAACTTGCGACCACCGCGGAGAAAAACATTCATGGCCGTCTTCATGATCGCGGTCGAACCCGCCCCAAGGAGGGTTTGTTCCGGCCTAATGCCGTGGACGCTGGCGAGAGAAGAGGCAAGTGCATCGCCGGAATCAGGGAAACGGTTGACGGAGTTTGCGTTTTTCAAAACCTCTGCGATGGCTTTGGGGGAGGGCCCGTAAGCGTTTTCGTTCCGGTCCAAACGAATCGGGTTCTTGGTACCAACCGCAACCTGCTGCGCGAGCTTCAGTTCCTTGTCCGAAGCGAAAGCCGGCGAGGACGCATAACCGGCCGTCACCCCGCCAACAGCCAGCTTTAGAAGGCCTCGCCGACTTATGGACATGTTCTGAACTCCACTTTCAAGAGATGGCTGGACAAAGAGGTATCATTCGGGTCGAGTAAACCGACCTTGCTCAATCGGCAAGGCATAGGCGCGGCAGTAGGCTTCGGTTA
>Ga0302325_10032155_pt1 | contig 10782 bp, 11 predicted proteins | sample Palsa_T0_2_FD_201948 | JGI IMG/M metagenome (GOLD analysis project Ga0302325, IMG submission 201948) | Peat permafrost microbial communities from Stordalen Mire near Abisko, Sweden - Palsa_T0_2 | ecosystem: Environmental > Terrestrial > Soil > Palsa > Peat permafrost | place: Sweden: Abisko... | reverse complement strand
GGTTTAGAAACGAGACAGACGAGACGGGTCTACCCATCACGGCGCTTCGCATCCCAGCCCTGCGAGACCACTGGTCCAAGGAACAACACTGCAATTCCACCAAGGATTCCAGCGGCGTTTTTCAAACCTCGCGGCTATCCCAAACATACAGTACTTGAGAGGCCCAGGGTTTATTTTTTCTCGGGTCCATCTGAAGTCTTCTAGTGACCGCCTTCCTCGACCCAAGTCTCGGCTAGCTGCGAGAACATGCAGCCCTCCGATACAAGACCATAACACTGCCCTCGAAATAAATAGAAAAAGACATTAGGACGTCATCGACTTGACTTTCATTCATTCATTCTTTACAACACAATACTATTCTCGGGCTGGTCCTGAATTCTTAATACGACATAATGGATACAACTTTGATAACCTTCATGGTGTACGTCAATATCTCTTTTCCCCTTGTTGTCGAATTTGATATCGTGTTTGCATCCCACCCCTTGTGCAGGATTCGAATTTATGGGGACTCAACCCTATCATCGAAGATTTGAAGAAAGAAAGAAAGTCGAGAAGAGGTAGCACGAAAAAAATCCGGGCAGGGACATACTTGGAGACAAGTCAGGTCTTCACAAATTTACCATTGAAGTTGAGGAAACGAACAAACACGGCTTTATAAGTCTCTGGCATTTTTGCCGTTGGACGAAAAGCGAATCGTGCATACGGATATGCTGTAATCGCCGTTGGACCACCATCAGAGGATTGGCATGCTTTTGTGGCTGTGTAACCGTCGATCAAAGCATTGATATTGCGGGGCGCGTCTACTTGAGACGCCTGACCTTTACTCGAACACGGAAGTCGAAGTCGACATCGTCTTGCTTTGAGCAATTGCCGTCGCAGGATGTTTTCAGACGTATTGCTCACCTCTAACGTACTGCGGGCGAAATATTCCACATATCAAGCTGTATTATTATCACATAGATGGAACTTCCGTCCGTCGGATGTTTATCAGGATCCCGGAAGAACAGATTTTATCTTTATCTGCCGCTCCTACGTCTCATCTGAGGCCACATTTCTCGAGAGATATGCGCCTTCATTCATTAAGCGTCCGTGTTTCATTGTTTCATTAATACTAACAGCGCTATAGGCAGACCGCCCCTTCCACCAATTCGGTTCATCTCATCGGATCATGGGACAACTTCTCGAAACATTACCCCATGGAACGAGATGTTCGACGCGCCCGGGGTCAATGGCGTGGGTGCTATACATTCGAGGACATTATTTGCGATGGGGATGGTGGAAGCAGTCCCAAACGAACGGGTGGTCTGAAGATGGGCTCCACATATTATTACTACGTATGCTACCGGTTTATTCGAAACTGTCACGGAATGAAACTAACGTTTATATATAGTACGAGCTGGATGATGGAACGGAACACTACGATGCGTCGATTCCCTTTACTACAACTTGTCCATATCTCCCAGGTCAACCGGTCAATCTTCTCTGGGTACCAGTTGAAGTCCAACCCTTACGCTTTCGAAGCGCTTCAATGAGCTCAATGACGAACGGAGACATCAAGACCATGAACCCTGCCGACAAGTTCATGACACCACGTGCACCACCGCCAACCCCCAAGTTACCGCGTCTAAATACCTCGACTTCGGTCCTCGCAAAGCAGCGAACAGCACGATCACTTTCACCAACAACGTCCGAGAAAGCCCAATGGTCACCGCGGATGTTCTTTGGCTTGCGATCATCGAACGCACATTTGCAAGATGAGAAACGTGGTCGGTCGTCTTCATTGAGCAAGGTGTCGGCACCTGCAAGTGGCAGCACTCCTTCTCTGGCCCTTCGATCGGATGAAATGAGGAAGATCAGGTCGGTACCTCATACACGTGATGTATCTCCTCAATCCTTTAGAAAGCTACCACCTCGGGATCCGTCGCCCCTTCGCCAAGTGTTATCTCAAGAGAGCAGCATATACAATTCCAGCTCGTTTGTGATTCCAGACGAGATTACAGAGGAGGCTGAGGACGATGACAACTTCGCCACCAATCTCACCCGAATGTCTGTCAATGAAAAGGGGGGGATCTTCACGCCTCTTTCTCCACCACCAAGTTCTCGCACTCCGCCTCCAGCTGTCAGAGCTAAGACTGCCACCAATACCTCCAAACCACTACCACAACTGCCTGAAGACCTCCCTCTCATGCCTCCACCTCTTCGTCTCCGTTCCGCTGTTTCCGCCGCCGAGCTTCCTGGGTCACACTTCTCCACCTCAACCATCTCGACAACAATATCGTCACCAACAGACAGCAGCTTCACCTTCAGTGAAGAAGAACCGAATGAAGATGAGGATCTTACCGCTGATGTGGGAAGTGGAGACGAGTTCACCTATAGCCCCATCCTCGCCGAGTCTCCTGCCAAAGGATTCAGTCCCTACAGCTTGCCGGAAGACACATATACCTCCGAACAAACAATCCAGAAAAACTCCTCGGCCTCGCTACTGACGCAGACAGGGAGTCGGGCAACCTTCGGAGCTGCACCCCCATTCCTCCCTAACCCCGTGCCAGACGCGGAGAGCATGAGCACGCTCGAGCAACTCCTGCACGACATGGGATACCTGAGCGAGGTGATTGTCGGAAAATAACTCACATTACCACTACCCTCTTCAAAGAGAACTAAAGAACTGTACATTCTGTATTAATGCCCCGAACATTCGGCTGGAGAAGCTCGCCATGTTGAGCATTTTGGACCCATGTTTTCTTTTGTAGTCATTACGATTGTGTTCTGAGTTGAATTGCTTGTTTTTTGGTCTGGATTTAGCGGGAGTTTAGGGAAATGCAAAAAAAGAGGCCATCTTTTGGGATGGGTGGCTGGACACATGGATTCGATGGACGGATCGATGGATGGTTGCTTGGCTGGCTTGGTTGCGTGATACCCTTGAGCTGGATTTTGCTCTGCTTATGAATATGAGGGGATGAGGCGTGGGAGAGTTGTAGATATTGAGTATGGTACTTGTGAGAATAAGATGAGAGAAGAGAGAGAAATTGTAGATAGAAGAATGAATGAATGGCTGTTGTGCTATATTCTAGTTTTGTTACTTGAATCGTTAATATGTGAATGCTCTGTTGTTTGTACATACCTCCTGGAAATCAATCCTAGAGAAACATTCAAGGCTCAAGCATTTCTTATTTTAAGAGTAAAGTTATGGTTTGCTTGCAAGTCATTAATAAGTAATCTTTATGTCAAGGCTAGACTTTTAACTTTAATCTTGGATACCAGTTCGCTATTACGTCTCGAGGGTTGTTCCACTTCCTGCCAGTTGATAGTGCTGTGGGCGGGACCAAGTACAGCATAAGCCACTGGATCTATTATTACCATGTTATCTTGTTAAGAGCTGGAGCGACTGCAAAGTAAGCTCCACATTACATTCCATCGTCCAACTATAAAAATTGGTACTTTGATCCACAAGTGCTCTACCAACCACCACGTATATATTGCTCGATCCAGGTTTCAAGCGAACAACGGCAGCTATATTGCAATCTTTGAAAAAACATAAATAATCGTCAGGGTTGGGAATTTGCGAGAGTAGAGCTGATCCTCCTTCAGTAAGTTCACTACTGAAGTACTTGTGTATGCGGAATCGCTGGAGGAAGACGGAATTGTTCGCTTCCTTGTCAAAAGCAGTGATCTGCTGGAATGTTCTGCCTCCTTTAAACCCCTTCTTATCTAGCATCATTTCGAGCTCTGATTTCTCCCCTGACATTTTGTTGAGAGCCTTTCTCAGGGAAGCCATGTGGCTCTCTGATTCCCATTCGATACGTTTACCAAGAATAGCCCTCACATGTAGAGCTTGATTTGTTCCATGCTTGATCGACAAGCCGTGCCCGATATGAAAGAATGACTCCTTATCATTGTTCCAAAAAGGATCACCCAGAGCTCGCTGCAACAATTCGCTGAAATGCACTAGATAATGGTCGGTATAGTTCGAGCTCCATATAGATGCCTTCAGAACATCTATATATAGCTCAGCAGCAGTCTTGGTATAATCGGCTATAACGCCTTTTGCGGGCGCAGCAATTCCCAAGAAGCCATATATTTGATCCTTTGGATCGGTAGTCATAGAGCCGTGAAAAGAAGTGACTAGAGACCTCAAAGAGCAACGCCCCGTCTCGCCAGCGAAATCGATATTCTTCAACCCTTGAAAGAACTTTATCTAAAACATTTCCGCGTTAGCAATAATCTGTCACTACCGGAGAAGTAAACTCTAAGAGAATATGTGACAGTGGAAATTACACACGGCTGGTGATTGCATGAGTCTATCATGAATTTCCCTGGAGAGTTTCCACACGGACATTGATGCCATTCCCTTGTTCATGACCATGGTTTGGAGAACGTGCTCAAAATATTCCCATGGCAAAATATCATTCCCATATAAGACGAGACGTCTTTGAGATAGGACTACTTCTTGTATCACCCAAAGTCTTTCCCAAAACGATCGATAGCAAATTTTCAAAATGGCATCCCAATCGACCTTGTTCAACCTCTCCAGTTTTGCCTCCTCTGACAGTTGTTTCAAGTCCTCAATATTGATTTCGTAGTTTTCTCCATATGTTGTAAGATCTGTAGACAAACCAGTAACGTATTCGCCTGACGCTTTAGGAGAGGGAGTTCGGGCTTGTTTGGCTAATTCGTTGAGCTCTCTGAAATATTTCAATGCAGCTCTGTCATTGCTGGGATCTTCTCCGAGCCATATCAAGACGCATTTGGCTTTTTCGTAAACCGTGCCCATCATTTGCACTTGGACATTCCTCTCGAGGATGTCGTCCTGATTAATGCATATTGCATCAATCCATACTATACGACCTGAGCTAGATTTTGACTTGTCTTCCAAGCGTTGTTGCCCAACGGATATTCTACCCATATCTGATTCAAGGGAAGACATTTCCTCCGAACGTTCACTTGACCATCCTAACTTCGCCTTGCCCCTTGAAACTGCGGATTTGAACTTGGCCTTAGTATTGGTCACTTGGGCCAGGAGATCGTTTTCCGGAGATATGGCTGAAGGAATTGCTTCGTCCTCTCGAAGGGTCCTAGTTTTCGTTCCACGATTACCTCTCAGGTAATACATAGCAAACCACAAATTCCTCCGAACAAGAAAGGGCCTTCCATTTAATATGATTGATGCGTAGAGCTGGTCAGGTCCCCAGACGTACGAAAGTGTTTCATATTCCGGATTATCATCCCATGATAAATTCTCAAGAGTGCAGCGGATGAGGTCTGAATCCGGCCCGGGCAAGATTTTGATGAGGCGGATCTCGAGTGGCCCCAGAGGTGAGTACGTAAATTCGTCAAGAGAGGCCATTTCTCTGTGTTATCAATCTTACAGACTTGATAGATGTCACCTCGACTTTTGTAGTATCGTAGTCCAGTTGCAAATTGCAGAGCACGAACTGAGTGGAGCACTGGAGCTGCTGGAAATGTAACTTTAGAGTTTGAACAAGGCTGCAGGAATTATTCCACCTCAGGGGAAGAAAATTTGGAATATGTGTAGGCAATTAACAGCCTTATATGTATTGGGCTCTAGGATGCCGCTTTGTAAGCCAATGGTGGTTTCGACAACCGGAAATATCCAATCAATTTGAATATTTTGAGTCGGTGTTGTCACAAGCGCAGGCATCCTTCAGCTGGGCGTTTGCTAGCGCTTAGAAGATCTCGGCATGCCTCACGTGCGAGTCTTGTATAGCACCAATCAATTACGCTCAGCTGGATTGAGTCCACGTCTACCAATCCAGCCACTCCTCAATCTTATCTTATCATACAATTATACAATAACGTTCGGACTCCGTGACTCTAGCGTGAAACCCAGGAAGAGGTCGAAGCAGTTTGCGAATGGTTTAGAGGATTTGGACAAGGACATCAAGGACAGACACGACAAGAGTCTGAAGGCCAAGAATAACCGTAGGCTTAAGGCTAGTGTTGACGAGTCGGAGGATGAATCCAATTAGAGCGGGGGCTTCGTGTCTTCGTTTTCATCTTCGTCTCAATCGCTAGTAATCGAGTTGACTATCCAAGCCCCCTTTTCAAGATCGACTTAAAGCTTCCAAATTTTTGAGAGCTTTGCTTAAATAGTCAAATAGCCGAGATTAAGATATAGGCCTCCGTCATGCAAGATGCTTCAGGTTCAAATTGTAGTGGTGAGTTCGTTTGTTAAGTGTTTTCGTCAAGTGGGTCGGCAAAGCGATGAGCTAAAGCTCTTCGCGCTTCGCTCTACAATCCTCTTCGCCCACCGTTTCAATTCGCGGAAGCAGTGGCAGTGGATACGATGTGCAACAAAATAGGAGAAAATACGTCATATTTTAAAGAGATGTGAGTCATCCTGTTGCGGAGTGATTCTAGGTCATTGATGTGAGGTTAGGGGGTGAAAATGTTACATATTTTGCTAGGTATCTTCATTTCCATCTGGTTAAGGAGGATATGTCTGTGTCAAGAGAAGTCTCAAATTGTTGGAAGAGAAGTTTTATGTGAGTTATGATATTAGCGCTCCATAGGTATACAAGCCATGATACGGTTCCGGAGACAATGCAGCAACTCGGCTAGCTCCCTTCTTGCGGGAGATCAGGATCTCCTCAACACTTCTGCTTGTCCTTATCCATGCATCTAGTACACCAAACATGGAGATCTTCTACCCGGATTCGCTTCGATACTCAGTGAGGTGTGTACAAAGGATGTATAATCAGGAAAATGGATGTTTCGTGGTTCAAGGGCAGCGTCTCCCCGATGTAGTTTCTTAGTATCGATTAGTAACTTCGAGAAGAAATAGAAATCTGTAAACAGTTTATCTAAAATCCCCAATAATAATAAAATGATAGAAAGCTCATGCTGATTTAAATGAAGGCCGAGAGATGCTGTTTCTCCTTTCTCAGCTCGGTTTATTCTCCGAATTCTGAGCAACAACTTAAGTGAAGGTTGGCTGGGGCTGGGGGCTGTATCAAAGTTGATGCTTGCTGAATAATGTTGTTGAGTTGAGCTTGAATATCTTTGAGTAGCTGGTCTCCGTCGTTATTAGTGTTTAGGTCGAATGAAGTCTGATGGGGATGCTCTTATGATATATTATATTCATTGTTTTGAAAGAAGTCGTTAAAATCATTCCCAAGATCATAGCTCGTTGTATCTTCTGGTTGCTGGATTGTCTTGGATTGCTGGATTGATGTGGATAGGGTTTCTTGTTGAGACACTCGTGTGTTAGGATCAAGCTCAGTGAGTGCTCTATAAGTCATGTTAGCTATTCATTTCGCACTCGATGTCCAACGTACTTTCGTACAATGGAGTTCCCCGTTGTCGGACCCAGAGTAAATATTACCGAAGCTTTGTTGCAAATCGCCTCAATGTACGAAGTCAGTTTGGTACATTGAAGCTTGCCGAGCAAATAGATGTCCTGTTCCAATCGCGCAGTGGCAGTGGCCAAGTGTGACAATTGCCTCGGTGACCAATTGGATTCATACCAAGCAGTGCCTGCTCCCAGTTCAGCATCGCCATCATCAATACATCTTCGTATCCCAGTCATCCCCATCACGCCAACTCAGTCAGAGCCAGAATTCTATGCCGCAATCGCCAGTATCCTGCTCCGTACATATCGGTGTACCACCTGTTATCTGACCGGTCATGACACTGACCACTAGCATAGTGGTCCAGGATACTCGTCTACAGTCGTTCTCGGGCACGCAAAGTCCTTCAGGTTCTACATGCTAAGCATTCCAGTAGCTCCAGTTTATATAGTCTTTACCTAATGTTCCTTTGGAGATCTGTTGCAAGTTTATAAGCTATGGACCTCATTTCTTCAAGTACGCTATCGCAATTTGTTGTCTCCAGGCATTTCGGCATTGCCGCCAGAAACTTCTGGACCTTGGCGCGCCGGACGACTCCTCTGAGCCCAACTTCGCTCGGTGGCTTTACTCAATGTACGGAGTAAGTCTGGTACAATGAAGTTGCTCATGTCAAAATAGAGGTTCTGCCCAAGGTAAATGCCTTCACTTTCACCGGCCTTTCATTTGCTTTCTTAATATGCCTGTGGTCGAAGGGTGCCGAAAGTGCATTGAGTGTACTGTACTAATTGAACAAGGTGCCATGCTGCTTTATACTTACATTTTGCAGGTCTGTACGAAAGTAGTCCCCACCCGGCTTGTCGTCGAGTTCTGTGATCCGGCCAGTCTGGCTTCGTCGCCAACATTGGCTCCCAAGATCTACGATCTTCCACGAGTCGAAATGGACGATGCCTTGATCGGCCGTGAACGGGTATTGAGCTAGAGACTTCTGTTGCAAATCGCTTTCAATGCGAAGATATTTTAAAGGTGAGACGCAGACGTCCTCCCCTCGTATTATTTCTAGTTAATCTCATATATCGGAGCGATGTGCAACAAAACTTCGTCTTCTCATATTCACTCTCGAAAATATTTCAAAGGTGAGACGCAGACGTTCTCCCCTATTATTTCTAGTTAATGTCATATATCGGAGCGATGTGCAACAAAAGTTCGTCGTTTAATATTCACTCTCAAAGATATTTCAAAGGTGAGGCAACCTGGGCATCCTTATGGAAGACTTGCTCGTACATTGAAACACTTCAACACTCAGGAGTGAGTCCAATCTCGACCTCATGCTTCTGGTAGCATATGTATTCAAACTTTCCAGCTCAGAAGATACGTACAGCGATCTCGACCACAAATATCCGTCGGATACCGCTCCTCCATCCAACATTCCAGATCACCTTGGGGATTAGAGAGGGTTTTGTCTCACTTGTTAGAACAGTTCTCGAGCCTGGAAACCTCGTTCGGCCTCCACATGCACTTCTGAACTCCCGAAACAACATTAATGTCCAATTTAACCCTCAGCTGACTTAATGATCCAAGGATGAGCTAAGAGCCAAGAAAGGTGACATTCCACAGAATCATTTTGTTGCATATCGTCTCGGGACCGCGAGAATATCACGAGCGTGGTTCGGGACCGCAGAGCTTTAGTAGTGACGGCTAGACGCACCTTCGGGACCGCAAACCAAGTGGGCGCAACATTTGTTGAACATGCCACTTCAAATGCTAAAAGCTGGAAATCTGATTGGGAAAAAGAATGCGAATAGAGGAAAGACTGGGCTGCAGTTCCTACCCAGCCCGTAAACGCTGATGAGAGGGATGATTGCCAGATCGGCGATGAACGAACCCCACCATTTCGTCCGAACTCTCGGCTCCTCCCTTTCAGGTCCCAAAAGAATTCAAGCAGTTCCGTAGGAGACGGACCGGACCCACTTGCTGAGGAAAGACATCATTATTACTATTAAGGTATCCTGCACCTCCTCTCCTCCAGCTCCCGAAACCGCTCGATATCTCCATAATATACAAGACCAAAGTGCAACATTTACACCGCCACCATTAAACGCCAATGCCAAAAAACTGCCCTCCTGTGAATCCAAAAACCGCCCCTTCCGAACACCAAAAATGCGTAGAGTGCAATAAAAGAAGTTCAGTCCTCATCGTTTGGAATCAATCCCATCCTCATATGATACAAACCCCCTGCCATTAACGTTCGTCACAGTTGAACCTTCTCCGCATCCAGCTTGAACTGCGCTGATTTCTTCGATCGCTCATACTTTGCTGTCGTGTCTCCGCTCCATATTGTGCCTAATATCCGATCCCAGAATGTGAAGAAGGGTTGCGAGAAGTTGGTCTTGATGCCCCAGCTCTGGTGATGGATATCATGGTATCCGGCATTGTTGCCTGTGAGGTGCTGCAATGGATCCCAGGGTAGTGCGTATCCGCAGTGGTCGTCCACGGTTTTGCATGTTGATCCAACGAAGAAGCACATTCCTTGCCTGACTGACATGCCTGCTACCTTATATGCAATTCCTGCTCCGAGTGTATCAAGAAGAAAACCTTCGAATGGGTGGTTGTAGAGCGCTCCGTAAGCGTAAGGAACGTAGAGGCGGTGGTGTCGAGAATGGAAGGTTGCTGACTATGTTAGACCGGATGCACAGGGAAAAGCCAAGGCTTGACTTACTGTAAAGCCACTTATTCATGTGCATGGCACGATGCAGAAAGTATTGCCATGTATCCACAAATATAACGGCAACCGCGAATTGAATAAATGGCACGATGTACCAGTAGATAGCTGATGCGGCAAACATCTCCCATGCTGCAAAAGCTGGAACCGGAGACCCGCTGACAACATCCAATCCTACGGTCAAAGAAGGATATCTTCCACCCGCCAAAGCTCCGGCTAACATCGGATGTGCCGCTGACAGATTCTTGGAGATTGCTGCCGCATTGAGTCCGACGAGGCCCAAGAGCTGCGGCAGAGCCCTCTGTGCAATCCTCAACCTCGTAGCCCAGACCGCAATGTCATAGTTCTCTTTTCCAACCATATCCGGTGGTTCTGTAAGTCCAAGTCCCACCCCAACCACCGTTTGGATAACCTGCTGTATGATGACATCTCGCGCAACTTCGTACCTCGAGACGTGATTCCGGCTTGTGATCTCAGCGGGAGTGTGCAATCGATATTGTGGGAATATATCGTAGACGTCTATGAAGTGGAAAAACATAGAAACAGCCCAGTACGCGACGAATGTAAGGATCAAGGAAAGCCAGACATCCGGGATAAAAGGCACGAGGGACTTTAATGGGGTGAGGGTGTAGGACGGCAATGGTGGTAGATCTGACATCGCGGAAGCATTTGAAAGGATGGTCATATTGGACATGGTGCGTTTGTATGGCAGTTATCGTGTTGCGCACGAAGGAGTGTAAGAGGTTTGAATGGGAG
>Ga0302325_10032154_pt1 | contig 10782 bp, 16 predicted proteins | sample Palsa_T0_2_FD_201948 | JGI IMG/M metagenome (GOLD analysis project Ga0302325, IMG submission 201948) | Peat permafrost microbial communities from Stordalen Mire near Abisko, Sweden - Palsa_T0_2 | ecosystem: Environmental > Terrestrial > Soil > Palsa > Peat permafrost | place: Sweden: Abisko... | reverse complement strand
AGCCAAGTCAATAACTTCACTTCGCGATAGTTAATTACTTATAAAGCGCATTATCTTAAAACTCGAGCGCATTATATAAAAGAAGTAATATTTAGTTTTAAGAACCTTAATAAAGTTTTTGTCATATAAGTAAAAATTATTGAAATTCTCTTCAGGGCTGTTTAGTTAGCGAAATGCACTAAAAACACAGACTTACGCCAGAGGGCTCGTAACGAGTAAACATGACGAGCCCCTTGCTTCGATAGCGACAAACCTCCCTGAAATGATGGGGAGCTCTCACGCCACAACTTCAAAAAAGTAAGTCCACACTGAACTGGCAAAAAAGTATCCAGTAACTCAATTTATAGAAGAACAAACCAAAATGCGCGAAGGACGTGGTCGTAAGACTGGATAATACAGCGCCTCAAGCCCTATAATGCCCCGCAAAACTTCTCACGCCTACCAAAATCCCTGTAAGTATAGGGCTGTAGTCTATAAGCTCCCTGGAAGCAGCCCTATTTTTCTTGGACCACGCCACAGCGTAATACTCGCTAAGCTGGCCTGTAGAACGCTCTGTTACGGGGCACTATCCCTGTAACTCACTTGACTATAGCGCTTTATAGGCTGTTTTAGCGCGAGTGTTTATGCTATGGCGGGAGACTCCTCCTACCTTATAGGCTGCAACCCTGTAATTACAGGGACTTTTAGTGGACCTGAGAAGTTTTACAGGGCATTATAGCGCTTGAGGCGCTGTATTATCCAGACTTTTGACCGCGTGCTTTGTAGTGAGGTATGAAGTAATCGAAAACAAGTCGTCAGCAGCAACGGCAATGGCAACGAAAACGATTAAATTTGGTTCTCCTCGAGTCCTCCAAGAAGGGTGTCTGTCCAAAAGGAAAAATCTTTCTCTGCCACAGCAAAGAAAGAAGACAATCAGAACTCAGAACCATCAAGCCACCCCGCCATCTTTTCCATAAATAACCTCTTCCTTACATAGACAATCATACAACTCGGAATCGTCCAGGTTCCAAAATGGCCAATGCCCGCCTTCCTGCCGATCTGAATCCCCGTGATACCTAGACATCATTAGCCAAATTTTCGTTAAAAAAAACTCTTTTTTCCGTCACTAAGAACATAACTTACGATGCGTGATCAATCTGTAAGGAAGTGGCTGCTTGTTATTCAGGAGGAGAAGAATGTTTTTCGCAACATGAGCACTCTGCTTATTAGCCGGTATGAGCTGACTCCACTCACATGCCGACACATCACCAATAGCCCACACATCTTTCGCACCAAGGACCTTGAGGTAGGAGTCAACGACTACATAACCTTTGGCATCGAGGAACTCAGTGGGGAGGTAAGAGGAATTGGGGATGAGGCCGAAAGTTGGGATGTATAAATCTGTGACTAGTTTCTCGCCAGTGGAGAGCAGGAGTTCGGTTTGACCGCTGGGCAACAAGGTAGAGTTTTGGACTTTCGTATTGAGCTTAAGATTGACTTTTAGCTTTCGAAGCTCCTTTTGCACGTAGAAGGACATAGTGGTTGGCGTGCCTGAAAGAAGCGTTGGGCCACTTGCGATCTGATAGGGTCAGCTATTTTCTTCCGTCCAGGTAGAAGAACTTGATGGTAGTATTGATCGCGGGGGAAGTAGCTCAGGGGGTTGGAAAAGACCTACGAATATAATCTCCTTCTGCTGTCCGTATTCGTAAGCCAGCTCACCAGCAGTTTCGCACCCAGTAACTCCACCACCAGCTACAACGATTGTCTTGGCTTTCATCACTCGGGTCTGAATGTCATGTAGAGCCGCTTTTGTATCTTCCGTGGATCCCAGACTCTTGTATGGTGCATCGCCTTTAGCGTGACAGCCAGTGGCAACGATGAGGAAGTCATAGTCAAGTAATCCAGACCCAGTTGCACTAGAAATGCCGACTTTCTTGGCGTCAACGTCGACACTTCTGGCGGAGGCAAGAATGAATTCGAATTGAGAAGTCTAGATCACAACGAGATCAGCTCGGCAGAGGAGGATAATGGAAGCTAAAGTACATACTGGATACTGTTTAAAGCCGTCGGCAATCGGTCGAAAAAGCTGCTCATCAGAAAGCTGTCCCGGCACCAGTCCCCGAGCCGATGCCAGACTCCAATACAAATGGGTATTCGGAGTCACCATAATAACTTTACAGTTACCCGTCTTCCCAGCCTGCCTGAGGAGTCGATGAGCGGTGCTGATCCCCGCATAGGAACCGCCGAGAATAACAATCTTCTTCATTGTTCGAGAGTCAAGACTTGGACTGGCTGTCTGTTGAAAATAGTTTGCAGTAAGGAAATGGAAGACTGTACTGAGGGTTTGCTGAAGGAGATGGAGCATTGTTTCAATTGGGATAGAGTTTGATATGAAGGAGGGCTGGGAAGCTATAAGGAGTGCAGTGATGCTTATAAAGTTCGGGACTTAGGAACCGGAAACGGGAACAGGCTAGGAACACAGACGATGTAGAGCAATCTGCCATGTCTCAACCCTCGCTGGCCTGTGAGTACGCTCCACATTTGAATCTTTGCTGCGCGCTTCCAGTTTTGATTCGTTCAATAAACCAATCTGCTGCTAAGTAATCAGCCGGTCCACTTTCCGGTCTTCATTCTAGGACGTTGAACTTCTTATCAACACTTTGGTGGTGGGGAAGGCGCAAGCAGCCTCAATGGAAATTGACCAGGATCTTCGTATCAAGGATGAATTTGATTGGCAGTTCACTCCTGACTTCAGGAGAAGGGTTTTGCACAGCCTTGCAAGAATCTTAGACGCCTGGTGGAATGGAGCAGCTTTGATGCCTCTGGCCAATGCCGGAGCTCGATACCGCATTTTCCCAAGTCCATGATGTGCCTCTCACAAGATGGGAGTTAGCCGCAGCTCTGGCCAATAGGAGGGTGAAGCGCAGACGGTGCGGAGCCGGCCAAACCACCAACCACAAGTCAAAGCGCAGTGCTTAGAAATGAGAAAATGATTGTTTTCCGTGGCTCTGTATGGGCATCCAGTGCGCTAAAATGGATTTATCCTGTCTCTTGGCCGACTCCGTTCAAAGGACAGTCAAGAACAGCCGGTGTATGCCCTGGCAGGATAGATTGTGCGGAAAGCAGCTTGTCCACAATCATGGAGAGAGAAGTATTATAAAGAGAAGAATAAATCAAAGCACTTACTGCTCCATTGGAGCTAGAAATTCAAGAGATGATGACGGATGGCTTTTGTATGCTGCCAAAGATCTCACATTGGGATCATTCACCAAACCCTCAAATTAACAAGAGAGCTTTTGTGAGAGCAACGCAATCTTCCCATCCGAAACCGAGAACGGTACCTCTTCTGCTCCAAACATCCTCCAGGACTGGCAAGATTCTTCCACGATGGTTGAGTAATGGATCCAACAATGGCAGCGTAGAGAAGACATGGCGGAAGAATTTCTTGTCCTCTTCCCTTGCAACGCACCCAATTAAAAACAACGGGCATACCAAAGCGGGTAGCAGATGTGTTGGAGTTCGGATTTGAAGCATTTTTATGGCATCAGAAATGGTTGTGTCTAGCAGCGTCAAGTTCTGAAAGCCTTGGACAATCAAGTGGAGGTAAACTGTCGCCATCTGAAGGAACAAATGGGTGACGAGCTTCGACGAATCCGGTATCGTATGAAATGCTGTAGCAGAAGCATCTCCAGAGATATTGAAGTCTTCTAGAGCGCCTTGGGCAAGGCCACATTGGATCTCCCGACTGATATCATCCACCACCTGCTCAAGTTGAGAGCAATCAAAGTCTCCGTGCCGTAAAGCTTCGCTTTTCTGTCCATAAATTGCAGCAAGGCGGCCAAGCTGAAACATAGCGTTGTTGTTACAGCCCATGATATTCGCGAGATTGATTTGAGAATCTGGGTCGATGGAAACGGAATGATAGGACAGTAGTTGCGGAGTTGTCCCCGCCGTGATGGAAGAAAAAATGTCAAGCCATATCAATGTTCCAAATACGAATCGAAAGTTCACAGTTTCTTCTGTAACCTCAGCTTCATAATTCGCGATAGTTTGGTTGCCAAATACATTATTTCTGGGTTTTTCGGCCAGACCAATGCCCGAAAGGTTTCCTTCATGGCAACGTTCACATATGCCCATTGCCGCACGAATATGAGGCTGCCAAGTGTCACCCGGGCCCGTAAATAGCTGTATAATAGTTGTCAGTAGACACTTGTAGATCGTACACAAGCAAAAATACCTCGTAGAAAATCAACTGAACCACAGTAGTCCAGATTCCAAGTTTCATATATGGACACGAACCCTGTCCAAACTGGTTGAGGGACTTTATACAAATTTCATAAAACTTTCCCTGCTCGACCAGGGCAGCGACTCGGGTTGATGGGCTGGCCCGTGAGAGCGTGATCGTCCTGTAGTAAGCACCAAATGCTAGAGCTGCATGGTAGAGAGGTTTTGTTCGAAGTGTGGTAGCCAGTAACCAACCACGTCCCCCTGACAAGATGCTTGGCTTGTACAGAGGATACATTAATGGGAACATGTTGTCTAGGAAATGCATCAGGAGGGTAGCTTCTTTCACTGGTATAGAAAACACTCCTGGAACCTCAGTGACTATGGTATTCTACTTGAAATTAGTATCTAAGATTTTCGAATAGGATCATGGGGCTAACACTTGCCGGGTCTTGCCCCAGTTGAACTCCGTCGTCTTGTGATGAGCCATGGTCTGATGAAGGGGGAGTATCATTATGACGATTTGATACAGAACCAGAAGAACTTTCCAAAGAAGCACTCGAATTGGGTGCTATTCTGATGGGCTGGTCCCGCTGCCTTGAAGGTTGGGTCGTAGACTTGCGTCTTGAGGTATGCTTCACGATCTCCTTCATGTCATTCATAACTGCTCTCTCCCTCTCGCCGCCGTCCATCCAGTCCGGTCTCGGGCCATAGCCATAGCAAGTGATCGATAGAGATGTACATATAGAGCACAAAGGGCGGCCCTCATTACATTTCTTCTTGCGCAGGCGGCACGTCCAACAGCCCTGCTTACTTCGAAGTGGGCCGCTCATGGAGACATATTAATGAGTTTGAGTTTGGGTCGTAGTAGGTCGGCAAAATATTGCGATAATAACATATGTAAGTCTTTACGATGTAATCTGTGGTTGTGAGGTTCTGTATAGGAACAGGAGGTCTTGTATTGCGGACGTGCTGGTGGTGGGGGTGTGTGTGCTGACCTCGCATTGCCGAGTTGACCGCGACACGGGAGCGAGGTCCGACGCGAACTTCATGAAGATCTAAACGAACCCTTCCCCCCATATCATAAACACCATGACGGATGCTGACGTGATTTGGGAGCCTGCCATTAGCCACATCTCAATCGATTACCATGATGGGAAAGGTACATACAGCGACTATTGCTTATACATCAACGACCACCTCTTCGGCGCGAACATCGAGCCCTACCTCCCACGCGAACCTGCAGTCACGAAGAAAGGGCAAATCGCAAAGAACCGGCCTCCGAAACCCCAGAAGCAGTCGCACACATGGTGGAAGGCATAGCGCATATTCCGTGGGCTCAGTCCAAAAGCACAATCACACAACTACAAAATCGTCCAAAGGGCCACGAGAGAGACCCTATCGCGAAGGTGATGTCGGAGCTCGAGGAAAAGGCAAAGGACTACAAGGTCAAGAACATCGCGGCAGTCGAAGATAGATGGCTCCATAGGATGTCTGGAGGGGAGAAGGCGGCGACAGATCCACGGAGGTCCCTACAGGAAGTGTTCCCAGCTGGCGAGAAGTGCCCAGGCGTCGTTGTGATGAAGAAAATGTAACCTCGGCTGGATGCTGGCTTTGGCAAGGGAGCTCGGTCTTGAAGCTGAACGAGTGGAACCTCCCAGGAGAAAGGAAGCTGGATCGTGTCTGGTCATGATCATCGGGTAGTGGTTGGACAACAGAAATTGGCAGCTGCGGGGAAACTACGATCAATATAAACGGAAACATAACGAGTCCAAGATGAAGCACAACGAAATAAGACGCAACAAAGAGAGCAAAAGAAGCCCTGACAAGGCAGAAACAGTATGACTTGGAGAAAGCCTCGCCAAATGCGAAAATTAGGATGTGGCCGGCACTCACAATATCAGCTGTCGTTTTACGAGAGAATCCTTTAGGTATGTGCCCCTCAATTGTGGTGCCAAAGTTAAAACTATCAAATGTCCTTTAACACAGCGCCTCATCTTTCAACATCTGCATCTCCATCCGGTATCCACAAGCACCCAACAACATATTATACCCTCCCTCGCGATCGCAACTCCCGCCCTCTTCACATCTGCGGTACTTCTGCCAGCCACTTTCGGGATTGAATTGTAAACCCTCGCTCAAATCTGCGACCAACCGCTCGAACTGCGGACGAGAACTGGACCTTGACTAAGTACTCAAATGCTTCTTGAAAGTCTTCTTACCTGATATCAACCCTGAATCTCGACCAGAGCCCCTAACAACTACGATTCCGTACCTGAATAGCTTCGGACGTACGAATGGGCACACATATGTGAAGGATGAATCTATTTCGAGGGACGATATACAAATAGCTGGATCGAACCCCTGAAAAGGAATCGACAAGATCAGGCCATCTGCAGGACAATTGTTGGCTCCCGGGACACATGTCAAGAGCCTGCTGGGTATAGCACCTTGACTTTGCAAACGATTCTGATATAATTGTTTGGTCCAGCGGTCCTCGAATGATATAAGAGTCCTCGACATCCAACAGCACCTCGTCTTGCGACAATGGTACATCACCAAATGGAATATTCTTGGCATGGTTCGTACTGATGCAACGAGTGTCGAGATTATGGTAAGATCAAATACAAGTGTATCGTTTTCGTGTAGGGAAAAGTGAGCTGTAAAGGCTTCTTTTGGAAGACATTCGGGTCCGGACGCTGGAGCTCTGTTGATGATGCATCTAGACCAAAGTGGTCCCGGACCACGCTCATGAAGTCACCAAGATTTTTTGTGTGATCGGTTCGCTCTGCGAATGCCCCTCACAAAACTGCGTTTTGGAAAGATTTTACCAGCTTATGCATTCTCGGAGGCTTTTCCTTAACTGTCCCTAAGGAAGCTCTCCTCTCCTTGATATATCGTCCAGTTCGATTCGGGGGCCATTCGGCCCTGAATAAGCCTCCACCCGATTTGCTATCCACGGAGGCTCATTGCTCGTGATAGTGGTGGACGAATGACCTTGTGCTCCAGGTTTGATCCAAGGAGTTTCATCGCTCGTCAGCAACTCCTGTTGTTGGTTTTCTGTCCTCCTTGCCCGCCTTTCTCTCATATACAAGAGCAACAGGCTGACAGTTGCTACCAACGCGGGAATCCCAACGCCAAGACCCACAGCAACATCATGCGATTTCTCACAGTCATCAGCGCAGACTTCATTCCCATCTCCAACTGTGCTATTGTCGAGGACCGTCCCAGCCTGAACATTGATATCGAAGCCTTGTGCACAACTTCCATTTGCTAGTGGAAGATCACAACACCACCTCATGGTTTCCACCACTCCTACAGTCACCCAAGAATGGGGTGCTATTGCACAGCCAGAATTCGGATTCCCTATCAGATGTCAGCAAGCCTGGTTTGGAAGTGATGTATGGACAGCAAACGTACAGTCAAGGCAGTATTGGGCGCAGGCGGGATCTTTCCATGTGGGATCTGTACACGACCCTCTTGAAATGAGACCTCTGGTGAAACATAATCCGGAAGACATGCAAAGATGACCGGAGGCACAGCATGAGCTGTACCCTGTGGTGGTGCTGTTGCATGGCACGCTGCCAGAGACCTTCCCATTGGGATAGTAGCAAGTTGCCGTAGATGTCGCAAGTGTAGCAAAGCCCAGCAGTATTGGAAATAACATTTTCGTCTGGTTATCCGTCCAGCTCGAAGAGAAGAGGAAGCTGTCGGAGTCCCGAATCAATGAAGACTTGGCAAATAAGACGGTAGGGGGATATGAAAGGACCTTCCCTCTTAGGGTAGTCAACAGCCATAAAAGCCCTCTTGGTCCTGATATGCAGGTGAATCTTGCATCTTCGAAATTCTAGCGAATCAGCTGCAGAGCTCGTTTCCCTGCAAGCCTGTCATCCACAGATGGACGCCCGGATCTCAGCCGTTGCTGGCATCTAACCTAGCGAGTCAAGCTGAAAAGGGGTCAAGCGAATTCTATTGGTACGATGGATGAGCCACGCTTCCTCTACAGCTGAAAGGGGCTGGGCCGTTTCTAAGCTCTTATCTACTATCCTTTCACTATCGCATGTGATTGCTGGCAAGTTGGTTTCAGAATGCGAAGCAAATGTGTAGAACTGAGGCTCCCTCACTTGGTTGATTAGGACGGTCATTACTTCGCAAGGAATCTAAGTATTTGAACGTATCATATTCGGGTTATCTGGAAATATCAATGGTCTTGGTTAAGCGGTCTTCAATCGCCTTAATACGTAGTGCTTATGGCTTGAAAAAATGAAAACCAATGAAACTGCGGATAGGTGTAAGCCGCCACCACCGGGAACCCGAGTCAAGAAGCAGAATACAAAAAAATTACAGAGGCTGAAGAAATCATCGCAACTTGCTCATTTCTTCATCAAATATTCCGACTTGGCCAACCTTCGCAATGGACTACAGACCCATGATTTCTTCAGCCATGGCAGAGGAAAGCTTGAACGCGGTAGCTACAACTACGATCATGACCGCATTATGATCAAAGCTTTTGAGGAACCCCTGGAACCATTTTATATTGCAATTATATTGTAGAGTCTCCAGATTTCTTCCTATAGGCTCTGATTGATGTTTACTTGTCTTCACTCTTCACTTTATTTTCAGAACGACGATTACTAAGCTCATGCCTTTCCGCCGAGCTGCGGCCAGGGACGCCGTGGTCCCTGCACCGGCTGCTTTAAGGACCATTCCCTGAAGTTTAGTGATCTGCTCCCTGAACTTTAGCGACATGGTCGCTAAATTATAGTGAGCTCCAGTGGCAAATTTTTGGTGTTGCTTGCTTAGTAAGCTCGCAAGAGATCGCAGGGCCGCAGCTACCTAGGAGCTTCCCTTTCACTTCTCCCAAGCGCCCAAATCAATGCAATCTTCCTCCACCATACTGATCCCTACTTCCAGACCTGAGATATATCTTGATTTCAATGGACAGATTGAGAGCAAGCTGCTACACCCTTCCACTCGATTTTTGAACGATCAGTGTTATGTGTTATCAATGACTGGTGTTGAGCAGACACCATCAGGCAGCAACGGCGCAGCAAAAGCCAGCTTTCAAACAACTCTGACATATCCATATAAACATTTGCTTTTCTGATTCCCTTCAACCTCCTCATCATCATTCTATTCAGCAATGAAGCTTGGCGCTTTTCTCTTACTGATCCCTACCACGATGGCCTTTCCCGGCCTCTCCTCTGCTCAGATCTGGCTAGCCAGCTTCCAGCAACCCTTGTTGAACTTCATGGCTAATCCAATTCGACGATCCGATGTACCTCAATTTATTCTTGATGCAAGACATCCATGGATTCTCGCCAATCAGCGCAAGCTCGAGAGGCTTCCAAATGCAGAAGCCTTCTTGTGCCTTGGTCCTGACTCGGAAGCAAACGCAGAAACCAAAACATGGGAAGAAGAGCTCCAAATACCAATTGATCTTTTTGACAAACTTGAAATCAACAACATCCGGGTAGGAATCTCGCGTCCCGGCTGGCCGAATGCTCTTCAGAGACTTGGCGAGCTGAAAAGGTGCCAGCGAGCACTCAACCAGGTCAAGTCGCTGGAAGTCGACATTTATGTGCATCAAGGGGACTATGAAGGTCTCGTTTTGAAACTTCTCGATCCGTTTCAACCACCAGAACAGCTCTTGACTTTATTTGGGGACGTCCTGGAGTCCATGACGAACCTCGAAACACTTAAATGGGGGATCCCTAAGGAAGACACTCACTTCTTCGAGGAAGCACTTAGGTCGCGAAACTTGACTCTGCCATCCATTAAGAACCTCGAGCCCGGACCTTCTAGCCATTATATGGTGGGTTTGTGTCCAAATCTCGAGAGGCTCCAGAATGGTGGCGGTTTCATGTGGTATCATGGATATATGCCTGATGGCCGCGATTGGGGTTTGATGCTTATTCAAGCTGCGTTATCGACGCCTAAACTGAAAAGATTTGCCATGGTTGGCGGACACAATGGGTGGACTCCATTTCTAGTCTCCGGTACGTATTTCTCTCCCGATCCAAGGAGATCACGCCGAAACTGACATGTCGTTATCATATTGTAGAAGTCGTCAAATCCATGCCCCAGATAAAAAGCCTCGGATTGCTTGGTTCTCTGGGAGAAAGAGAGTACGGGGGGCTGAATACTGGGGACAGCGGAAAACTAAAAGTAAGTTTATACGCTCTCGACGTGACCAGATTACGTTACGGCCAGGTGCTAATAAAATCGGCTTAGGCAGTCATGGATGTGCTGACTGGCCTGGAAAATCTGACCCATCTCGACCTTCCAGAATCTTCGTCATTAGGTCTTGGTTTCGATGGTGGTCCCGGGTGTGGAAATGTCTATTTCGGCAGGCAAGGTCGGATATACCAACGAGAGGTCACCAAGGAAGGAGCCGAAGCAACTGAGAAGGGTGGCGACATCGTGGTGGCGAATCTGCCACATTTGACTAGTTTTACAATAGGAGGCACGTGTGCGAATATCACACGTAATGAGGAGGGGATGATTAATGCGACCTGGCCTTGGACAGGGAGAATGGATGAGTGGTTGATGGAGGCGGTGCCTGAAAATCCTGATTTT
>Ga0302325_10032152_pt1 | contig 10782 bp, 6 predicted proteins | sample Palsa_T0_2_FD_201948 | JGI IMG/M metagenome (GOLD analysis project Ga0302325, IMG submission 201948) | Peat permafrost microbial communities from Stordalen Mire near Abisko, Sweden - Palsa_T0_2 | ecosystem: Environmental > Terrestrial > Soil > Palsa > Peat permafrost | place: Sweden: Abisko... | reverse complement strand
TCTTGCTCGCTCCTTGGCAGGCGTGGACTTGCCGGGCGGCGTTCCCAATTCCCTCTCGAAGTAACTTGCCTCATCTTCGGGGATGCAGTAATCCTCCTGGATTTCCCAGTTCTTCAAATCGAAGTCGATTTGCCATCCCCAGGGGGCGGTGTAAATCTTCGGGTCGTCGATGGTGAAAGAAACCTTCATATGATCGTGGTCCGCGCGGTGGAAACGCTCGGTCAACTTAAAGGCGTCGCTATGCGGATGCCCGGCGGCATCGATCCAGGTCTTGTCGTTAAAGTTCGCGGTCTCAACTACGAGATCGTCACCGTCCCAGTGCCCGATTGAATAGCCCATCCACAGAGAATCGGAATCCTTGGGCATCTCCCGGCCGTCCATCCAGACCGTGCGCCACACATGATAGCCTTCGTGGAAAATAAAAATTCTCCGGGGCGTCTGCAAAATCTCGAACGGATGACTGCTGTTGAAATAAGCATGTGGCAGCCCGGGAGGATGGCAGGTATAGGTGGGATCGATCGTGATGGGGCGGCCTTCCTTCGTTTCATCCGTGTTGAAATCGAATTGAGCCTGCCCGGCCGGCGTGAATGGGGCGGTTTGCTTGGGAGGCGCGATGTTTCGGGGATTCCAGACACCCGACATGTCATGAGCCATGCCAACTCCCGATTTGTCCGGAGCCGGCGCTTGCGCCAGTAAGCACGGAACAAACGCAAGCATCGCCATCAACAAACTTCCATGTACTTTCGCCTGACGAATCCTCATCTTTTGACCTGACATTTATTCAAATATTACTTTGAAGCGAGCTGCCTGGAACCCGCCCCGGTATCGAGGTAGCCAATCCGGCCCACCCAATATTCCGTAAACCAAATCTTGCCGTCGGCATCGACATCGATAAACCGCGGCGTGGAAGGGCGCGTCGGCAGTGGATATTCGATGAATTTTTCTGTCCTTGGATCGAATTGGGTGATGTTGTCGCCGCTCTGGTCCGCGTACCAGATAAGGCCGGTTTTCTTATCCTCGATGATCCCATAGGGAGTCGCGCCAGAGGTCGGCGGTTGATACAGACGGAATGTTCCGGTCTTCGCGTCGAGCTTTCCGATCTTGTGATCGTAGTAGGCGCTGAACCACACGTTATCGTGCTGGTCCACCGCGATTCCGCGGGACATGTGAATCGGCGGGAAAAACTCCTTCACTTCGCCCGTGGCCGGATCCAGCCGCACGAGCATGCCCAGGTCGGAAATGCTGGCCCAGATCGCGCCCTTCGAGTCCTGCGCCAGATGATAAACGGTCCCGGCCGGCGCGGAAGCGGGATCCGCGGGGACATCCTTCCAGGGCCCCAGCGCATTTTCCGGAAATTTCGCCGGGACAGGGAATTTGTAGGACTTGAATTTCGATGTCTCGACGTCAAAGTTCAAAATCTCGCCGGCGCCGCCGGAGAGCCAAACGTTTCCCGCGCGATCGATCATCGGAGTGTGCAGGCGCTCGCCATCCGGATCCTTGAAGTAATTGATCTGATTCGTGGCGGGATCGATCACCGCAAGATTGGGCGACGTTTTGTTGCGCATTCCCTCGGCATACCAGACGCGGCCATCCTTGCCGACGGCTCCGGTGTGCGGATGCGGAGCGGGAAATTCGAGGAACGTCTCGGTCTTGATGTCAAAACGGCCGATGTGATTGTGGCCGCAATTCGCATCCGGGGGATTGGGCGTGCTGGGCGTGAAGCGGCCGCACACGACAGGATCGAGGCCGCGATTCCCTACCTCGCTGAACCAGGCGATGCCGCGCTGCGAATCCACCGCGATGCTGTGGGGAAAGCCGTCGCCGCCGGACGGGGCGGTCCACTCGACCACGGTTGCCTTCAAAACCGCGTCCGAAAGCTCGGCATGGTGAACGTCGGATTGCGCCGGAGGCGGGGCATCCGGCCCAAAGAAGCGGGAATCGGGGCCAAAATATTTCCCCAGGGCCATGCTGAGGGCGTCGAGCTTCGCCGGCGTGAATACCGGCTGGTCGCGCCGGCCGTTGGTCATCGTGGGAAGAAAGCTCTTCCACTCATCGACGCTCTGGCCTGAACGGTGAAGAACAACGGCAAAATCGTGGCACTCCACGCAGGTGGATCTCAGGAGCCTTCCGTCGGCGTCATCGGGGATGAAGCGGTCGATTTCCGCGCCCGAGAGGCGGGTGGCATCCCACTTGGGCGTGAGGGTGAAATTCGTGTCCCCGGGCTGTGCGGTGTCTTTGGTTCGCCGCTTCACCACAAACCCGAAAGCGGCGGCCGAAACCTCGTACGTGCCGGGAGCGACAGCGATTTCATAGCGGCCGTCCGCCTGCGTAAACCGGGAGATCGCCTTGATGCCCGATCGCGCCCTGATCACGGCTCCGCGAACGGGCTTGCCGCCGGCATCGGTCACAACTCCCTGGAGGGAAGCGCCCGGCGCGCCGAATGAAACCGTCGCGCAGGCCGCGGCGACGAAGAACAACAGCATTCTGGCAGCTCGCATAGTAGTCCTCCTTGAGGAAGGCTTTCGCTGCGCAAGGGGCTGAAAAGAACTCTGTGGAGTTGGATTGGAAGCACCCATCGCAAACTGCCGCTAACCTAGAATACGCACAAATGCATGTCAAGGTCTTTTACTTCCCGCGCGCGGTCTTCTAGAATTTCGCTGGCGACTTTCGCCTCGTAGCACATTGAGATTCGGATCGGGCTCAAACACCGCGCGCGGGGTGTCTCGCGTCTCGGGCCGGCATTCAGGAGCGTGGAGAGTTGGAAATCGGGGCCGTGGAGAAATCCTGGAAAAATTATGTGGCCTGGGTGCTTTTGGCGGCTGCGGCTATTTATCTGACCAGCATAATTTCGCCTCCGTCTCTGATGGACGACGTGGATGCGGTGCAGGCGCAGATCGCCCGCAACATGCTCACCTCCGGGGACTGGGTTACGGCGCGTCTCGATGGCGTGGTCTATTTCGAAAAATCTCCGCTGATCTACTGGCTGATCGCCATCACTTACAAGCTCTTCGGCGTGCACGACTGGGCGGCGCGCATCCCCATCGCACTCTCCGCGATGGGGCTGGCGTGGCTGACGGCGAGCTTTGGGAACTGGGCCTTCGGCAGAAAAGCTGGCTTCTACGCCGGACTGGTGATGTCTACCTGCGTGGGACTCTGGCTATTCACGCGCATTTTGATACCCGATGTGATGCTCACTTTCACGATTGCGCTCGCCATGTGGGCATTCCTGCGCGTGTTTGATGACGAGGAAAAGCACCCGCGGGCGTGGGCCTGCGTGCTAGCCGCGAGCCTGGGGATCGGCTTGCTGCTGAAGAGCCTGGTCGCTCTCGTGTTTCCGGTTGCGGCTGGGCTGCTGTTCTTGTTTTTTACGGGACGGCTGTCTTCATGGAAGGAATGGAAGCGGCTGCATCCCGTGGCCGGAGTTTTTATCATCCTGGCGATCACTGCGCCCTGGCACATTCTGGCCGCGATCCGCAATCCGCCCTACTTCGCATGGACGCTCAAGAGCCTGCCCGGGCACTATCACGGATTTCTCTGGTTCTATTTCATTAACGAGCAACTGCTGCGCTTCCTCAATTTGCGTTATCCGCGTGATTACAACACGGTGCCGCGCGCCTGGTTCTGGCTGTTTCATCTGATATGGCTGTTTCCGTGGAGCGTGTATCTTCCCGCCGTCGCCAGGCTTTCGTTCAAGCCAATTGATCGGGCAGGTCGCACACGCCTGTTGGCGCTCTGCTGGACCGGCTTTATCCTGATCTTCTTCACTTTTTCTACAACGCAGGAGTATTACTCGATGCCCTGCTACCCGGCGCTCGCGCTGCTGCTCGGTTCCGCAATGGCGGAGGGCGGCGCATGGATTCGCCGCGGGACGCGCGCACTCAGCGTGATCTCAGGAATGGCGTTCCTGGCTGCGGTCGCAATTCTGATTGCGGTGCGGCACGTGCCGCGTCCCGGCGATATATCGGCGGCGCTGAGCAGCCATCCGCAGGTCTATTCCCTCTCGATGGGACACATGGAAGACCTGACGCTGAACTCGTTCGCATACTTGCGCGCACCCCTCGCAATTGCGGCGTGTGCGTCTCTGGTGGGGGCGCTGGGAACGATGAGAGCGAAAGCAGCCAGCGGATTCCTGGCCGCCGCGCTCATGATGATCGTCTTCTTTCAAGGGGCGCGGCGCGCACTGATCAGGTTCGATCCGCTGCTGTCTTCGCGTGACATGGCAGCGCTCATCGCGCGCAGCGGTCCCGGCCGGATCATCGTGGATCACCACTACTACACGTTTTCTTCCATCGCCTTCTACACGGGGCAGCCCGAGCTGCTGCTGAACGGCCGCTGGAACAATTTCGAATATGGCTCGAACGCACCGGGCGTGCCGGACGTTTTTATCGACGACAGCAAGTTGCGCGCGCTGTGGCCGGGGCCGGAACGCTTTTACCTCGTCGCGAAAGCGGATCAGCTGCCGCGATTTGAAAAACTGCTTGGAAGCGGGCACTTTCAGATCATGAACACGAGCGGCGGGAAAATCCTGCTGGCGAACAGTTCTTCGCCGCAGCCCTGAAGGACATATTATTTGCGGCCTTCGCGCCTCTGGGCGATCACGACTCCGCGCGGCGTCGAGAGCAGTACAGCGGAAATCAGACCTTCTGCTTCGAGCCGGAGAGCCGCGTCGCGCACGATCTTGAAGTGCGAACTCGCATCGTGAATTACGAGCAATCCACGCGGATCGAGGCTGGGCAGCAAGCGGCGAATTTCTGCTTCGCGATTGGCCAGGTGGCTATCGCTATAGAGAAGGTCGATCGTGCCTTCGATGTTGGTTTCCAGGCTCGACTCCAGGCGCGATTCGATCCACGGAGCTAATCCGGAAGCCTTGAAACGTTCCTCGGCCCTCGCGCGAATGGCCGGATCGAACTCGATTGTGATCACCTTGCCGAATCCATTTTCTTTCACGCCTTCCGCGAGCTTTACCGTGCCATGGCCAAGAAACGTCCCGGTCTCGACAATCAGCCTGGGCTTCAGGGTGGTCACGAGCGTCTTGAGGAAATCGAGCACCTCCACTTCGGTTGTTTGCGAATCGAGCATGTTCCAAAGCTGCGGCTGCGGGCATTCGGGAGTCGGCGGCGTGTACTCGGGCTGGGCGAACTGTTCGTCTCCTGCCACGCGCTCCAGAATTCGCAATCCTTCGTACTTTTTCATAAACGGAGGAACGACCACCGCAATCAGCACGCCTCCAGCGATCAACAGGAGTAGCGCCAAGAGGTCCGCGTGGCCCATCACAGATTGATTTGCATGAAGAAAGACCGTGGCGTCCAAGGCGATTGCCAAACCCGCAAAAATGAGTCCTTCGGCAAACAGCAATCCCGCCGGACGCTGGAATTGAATCTGCTTCCCTCCTTCGATCCAGATCACCGGGAAGAAAACGACGCAGAGAAACAGGCCAAGCACGTTCGGCGAGCGTAGCGGAAGCACGCCTTCCGACACCGCTTGCGGGAATAGGCCGGCGGCCAGTGCCATCGCGAATGCAGCCGTCAAGGCTGGAGCCAGAAGATCGAGCATCGATAGCGCGGGCTGCCGGGCCACATCGCCTGGGCCTATACGCCGGCGTCGAAGATCGATGAAAAACATGGCAAAGAAGGCAGCGCCGCCCAGAACAGTAGCGGCAGCGGAGTGTGAAAGGCCCATGGGCGCGCAGTATATCTTCAACGCGGACAGGCTCACAAGACGAAGGCGGCAAATGGCAAAAAGCCGGCCCGGAAGTTTGCCCATTCGTAGAGAGGCAAAAACGTGACTTGCCGTTGACACAGTTGCGCGGGAAAGCTAGGCTCTCGGGCGGCTAGCAGACCGAGAAGCCGGTGACATAAGGCCGGCGTCGTTCACGTCTTTCATATAGGAGACACCAAAATGGGCCAGGATATTTCACGCCGCGAAATGATGGGGACCGTTGCAGGAGCAGGGTTGGCAGCCGCCGGGATGACGTCCGCCGCTTCCCTGCCCCAGACCTCCGCCACGCACGCGGCATCCGACCGGGTTTTCGACATTCATGCGCATTTCGATCCGCCCTCGGAAAACTTTGCCGACTTCGGCTCGCCCGACGAAGTAATCGCCAAAGACTACGCCCGGCGCGTCAAGTATCTGGACCGCAATGGCATCGAGCAGTCCGTCCTGACCACGGGATTCACCTACAGGAGAACCGAGGGCATCGCCAGCACCAGGAAGATGAACGATCTGGTCGCGAGTTACATAGCGAAGCACTCCGACCGCTTCCCGGTGGGATTCGGAACCGTGCAATTGTCGGATGGCGAGGCCTCCCTGGTGGAACTGGAACGCATGGCCAAGGACCTGAAGTTTCGAGCCGTGATCTGGCACCACGGGTACACCGGCTTCAACATCGATCACCCCTTCATGCGTCCCCTTTTGCGGCAGGCACGCGACCTGAAGCTGATTCCATTTATCCATTGCCGCCAGCCGGAACACGAAGCGCTCTGGAGGCTGGAGATCCTGGCGGAGGAGTTTCCGGACATGACGTTCGTGGCCCTGGACACGTTCACCACCGGGGACGACCGCGAGCACGCCGCCCAGATATTGCAGCGCCGAAAAAACATCCTCTGCGACACCGGAGCGTGCGTCTATAACGGCGAGCGAACCATTGAAACCTTTGTGAAGCGGTTCGGAGCGGAGCGGTTGCTGGTGGGATCGGACGGAAATCCCAGTCTGAACCTGCAAATCGTGCGGAACGCGCAGCTCTCGCCGCAGGAGAAGCAGATGGTGCTTTCCGGAAACGCGAGGAAGCTCCTGAATCTGTAGGCATTCGCGCCACATCGCAGCGATTCAAAGGGAGAACAGATATGAAAGTTCCGAAGAAAATGGGGGTCGCGCTTCTCGCAAGCGCCGCGGCGACGCTGTTGGTTGGAACGATCCACGGCAAGAATCCGGCGCGAAGCGCGGACCCGACTGCTGACACTCTCCCCAAGGACGTTTATCCCGATTCCAGAAATCGCCTGCCGCTGCCGAAACGCGAAGATATGTCTCTCGAAGATCAGAAGATTTTCGATGAGCTCACCCGCAAATCCGAGCTGCCTGTGGGGATCGAGCAACCAGGCGTCCGTCTGTGGGACCCAAAACTCGCGAAGGACACCAACGACGTCGGTCATTATCTCAAGTACGAAACCGGTTTGCCGGACCCGCTTCTGGAGGTCGCCGTACTCGTCGCCGCGCGCGAGCTCGATTGCCAGTATGAATGGACGCAGTGGGAAACTCATGGCCGCGATCCAAAGGATCCCCGCCATATCGACCCCGCCATCATCGATATCATCAAGTACGAAAGGCCCGTGACCGGCCTCGGCGAGAAGGAAGCCGCCATCATCACCTTCGGCCGCGAGACCTTCGGCGCCAGAATGGTCTCTTCCGAAACCTTTGCCAATGTAATGCGCCTGTTCGGCCGCAAGGGCACTATCGACCTGCTCTGGCTGATGGGCAATTATTCCGCAGCCGCCGCCGAGCTCACCGCTTTCGACAATCATCTGCGAGCCGACCAGAAACCGCTGCTCCCTCCCATCGCCCATCCGCGGAATCCGGCCCGCTTCGCCGCGGCAGCCGCCAATCCTCTGCCGCCCGACATTTATCCCGACTCCCGCAACCGCCTGCCCTTGCCAAATCGTGAGCAAATGGACGCGGAAGGCCAGAAAATTTTCGACGAGCTCAATCGGAAATCGGAGCTGCCCGTCGGAATCGAGCAGCCCGAGGTGCGCGTTTGGGATCCGAAACTCGCGAAGCCTCTGGCCGCAACCAGCCACTATCTCAAGTACGAAACCGGGCTGCCGAACCGGCTGCTTGAAATCGCCGTACTGGTAACAGCGCGCGAGCTCGATTGCCAGTACGAATGGACGCAATGGGAAACGCACGGCCGTGATCCCAAGGACCCTCGCCACATCGAACCGGAGTTGATCGACATCATCAAGTACGGAAAGCCCGCCGTGGGCCTGGGCGAGAAAGAAACCGCCATCATCAAATTCGGTCGCGAAACTTTTGGTCAGAGGAAAGTTTCTTCCGAGACTTTCGCGCAAGTCCTCAGCCTGTTCGGCCGCAAGGGCACGGTCGATTTGCGCTGGGTGATGGCCAATTACTCGGCAGCCGCGGCGGAACTCATCGCTTTCGACAACCAGCTGAGAGCCGACCAGAAGCCGCTGCTTCCCGCTCGATAGACTTTCGGGCGATAGCCGGTTCTACTGGGCCGGAAGTCCCTGGATCCAGTTCACCATCACCGTGATGGGCGACAGGTAGGTGCTCTGGTCTTCCACATTGATCAGGAATCTTTGCCCATCGGGACTGACAACGTAGTGATTGCGGGTGCTCGAGGTATTGACGGGCGCTCGAAACAGCGGCGTAGGCTGTCCGATGCGCGGTGGTTCGCTTGGCTCGAACGGTACGGAGACAATCGAATAATCGGGCGAAAGATAGAATAGCTCCTTCCCGTCCCTTCTCCACATCGGTTCGACACCGCCTCCAATCGAGACAATGCGCTTATCTCCGAGCGACGGGAACCGCTGCACGTACACTTCCTGTGTTCCGGATTCGTCTGAAACGTAGGCGATCCACCCGCCGTTCGGCGAAATTCGCCCTTCCGATTCATTAAACTGCGTGTGCAGAAGCGGAATGGGTTTCCTGTCGCCCGACATCGGCAGAGCGACCAAATCGAGCTTGGTGTTGGCGTTCAGCGTCGCATAGACCAGATAATCGCCCGCCGGCGACCAATCGCTCAAGATCTTCCGCTCGTTGTCATTCACGAGAACCTGATCCGCCACGGCGCTGCCGATGTTGCGCAGGTACACGGTGAGGCTGTTGTAAGACTCAAAGGCAATGCGGCTGCCATCGGGCGACCACAACGGATACATCCCCTGCCCTAAGCGAGTGCCAGCGTTGCGCTCGAGATCCACCATCCACAATCCCGGGCCCAGATCCATGGCGACCAACTGTTTCTGGTCTCCGGAGATCATTGGACTGCGAAGCGCCTTGCCTCCCGGAATGGAACTCCCGCGGCGGCCGCCTCGGTCAAACCATGCAAGTTCCTGAGTCTTCGCTCCGAAGCGGTAGGTGAGCAGGCTTGCCGATGCCGAGATCATCTCCCCATCCGCGTCATTGGGCGCGGACACATTCCGGGCCACCTCTACGGGCTTGCCGGTGACCTGAAGGCGTGACGCGTCAAATCGCTGGGCCATGAGGATCTGATTCTGCACATACAGAAGGTAACCGGGAGCCGCGTACGTAGCCGCCGCATTGGATTGCGGCAACACGCGCACTCGCTCGGCGGAATCGAGGGAACCTACGTAACTCCCGGTCTGATCCGGGTTCGAACTGAGAAGGTAGAAAAGGAAGTGCCGCCCATCGGGCAGGAATTGCGGCAGATTCTGCACAATCTCACCGGCCGATCGCGCGACTGTCGAGACTCTCGCCACGCGGCCAACTGCGGGGTCCACTCGATACAGACCGGTTTGCCAGTCTGAGAAAAGAATCGTTCCGCTGGCACTCCACGATCCCCCACCAGCACTCACCGGAACGGCAGCAATTGCTTTCGGAAGATCTCCTTGAAGATTCATCACTTTGAGTTGGCCGTCAGCGAAAAAGCCGATCATCTCGCTCGTAGGCGACCAGAATGGATGTGAGGCGCCCTCGGTCCCTGCGAGGGACTGAAGGTCGGGCGAATCCATCTGTTTCAAATACAAACGCGCCTGGGCAGATTTGGGATCGTGCGCCACGAACACCATGTAACGGCTGTCGGGCGAGAGAATCCCGCCGGATGCGAGAATTGCGCCTTCCGGAGCCGGTTGAGTCAGAAGGATCGCCGCACCGGCAGGGCGGTTGGGAGGAGCTAGAAAGGGCCACGCAATCACGCCAACGGCAACTGCAACCGCTACCGCGATCGCCGCCAGTATCCAGGGATTCCTCCACTGCCACTGCACTCGCGGCGCCGGCGCCGGCGGAAGAATCAGCACCGAATCCGCTTCCACAGTCGCGGGCGACGCAGACGCAACAGCGGCAGCTGCGATAGGATCGTCGAACGGCTCAAGAATGGTCCTCACCGGCCCGTTTAATCGATAGCCCCTGCGGGGGACGGTGATGATCAGTCGCGGGTTTGTAGAATCGTCGCCAAGCGCACGCCTCAGTGCGGACATGCTGTGGACAAGGCTATCCTCGGAAACGGAAACATCTTTCCACACGGCGGTGATCAAATCGTCTTTTGTGACAGTGCGGTCAGGGCGCGCAGCCAGGTAAACCAGGGCATCGAATGCCTTCGAGGGAACAACGACAGCGTCACCGTCCCGCCAGATTTGGCGAGACGCTACCTCGACAACAATTGGCCCAAAAGCGTAGCCCGCTACAGCAGCGTCTTGAGTAACAGACGCGTCAGCTTTCATCACAACTTCCCCAGATTCGGCAACTTTTAGCCGTTTTCCTCAGGACTTTCCTCAAAACATACCCTATCTTTTGCCGCACTGGCAAGGCTGAGTTCCATGCCTTGGGGGGACTGGGTTTCACGCCGGGGGGCGCGCGGCAATCGCGTGTAAGATGCTGCGGAGGTTTGGGTCGGCTGTTTCCGCCTCTTCCAGATTAAATTAAAACGACGCGGGGAGCCATTCAATGAATCGCCGGGGCCTGGTATCCATTCAATTTCTTGTTTTGGGTTCTGTTTTGGCGGGAGTTACGGCAGCAGTGACGGGGGGCCTCCAAGCGCGTTCCGCGGAGGCTCAAGCCGAGGCCAGCCAGGTGCAGGTGGACTCCGACGATATC
>Ga0302325_10032149_pt1 | contig 10782 bp, 13 predicted proteins | sample Palsa_T0_2_FD_201948 | JGI IMG/M metagenome (GOLD analysis project Ga0302325, IMG submission 201948) | Peat permafrost microbial communities from Stordalen Mire near Abisko, Sweden - Palsa_T0_2 | ecosystem: Environmental > Terrestrial > Soil > Palsa > Peat permafrost | place: Sweden: Abisko... | reverse complement strand
AGAAATCTTGAAACAAGCAGGCGATTCGCAAACTCTCTCCAAGAGATATCTGGACAAAAACACCATTTTGAGCGCGTGTGTCCACACCGATCTCCCGTCCTGGGCCCCATGCTGGATCTGCGATTCTGGTGTCTCCTGGGAGACCAAGGGATACCACGCTGGAACATTCCTCCCCTTTACTCCGACGTTCGAGACAAAAGTAACAAGTTCTGGGAAGGAAAGACAAATTTTATGCCTGTCGGGAGTAGTTTTTGACCATATCGAGAACCTGAGTGCATTCCATGCCGGCGAAGTCGACAAGACGTTTCCCTACAATAGCTCTTCCACATCTGTGGCATCCAAGCCATCAGCGAGATCATCAAGCACCACAGTGATGGAAAGTCCGTATCCCTCAATTTCAGAAGCTCTCTGGCGTACACTTATTGGCAACCGCTCCTCATCAGGGTGTACTCCTGCACCAGACACATACTCCTGCATACTCTCTATTCGGGCGGCCGAAGCATGGCAGGACGAGTTCTTATCCTCAGATGTAGCGTACTGGCTTGGGAAAACTTTGACACAATTCCGTTCAAGGAACAAGGAGCTGGACATATTTGGTACTAAGCTAGGTGATTTATTGAGGTCTCCAAGTCTTATATCGAACATCAGGAATGATGCAAAGGAATGGGCAGATGCTGCCTCATGTGCGAGGAAAACCTTGGAGTATAGAAGGCTTGCTACAACAAGGAAAGGCTACCTGGGTGTTGTACCTGCAGGAGCAAGAAGTGGAGATGTTGTCACGGTTTTAGGGGGCTCGGAGATGGTGGTTATTCTACGACCAGCAGATGAGGACTTGCAGAGTAGACTGTATAGAGTTGTCGGATTGGCTTATATACATGGATTGATGGATGGTGAAATAATGGGTTTGGTTAAAGTGGGAAAGGTCAAGGTGCATGATATCAAGTTGTGTTGAGCTATCTCATAGGATATCCCCTCTTACTTCAGTCGGTTCTGGTCCGAGATTTGTGCGGCTATCAAGTAAAGAAGCAAGCATAAAAGTTTCCTTCGCCCTTGCTACGACTAGTAGATGAGGGGGATGAGAGGCATCTCAGGGGAAATACGATGATTCGGGGTAAGGGAGGTATTATGTTTTCCGAATGAGCGCTCAGCCGGCCAGTGAACCATTTTGTAAAATTACAATGTGCAGGGCATGTTTATAAATACATTTTTCACAATCAGTTGCCAAGTATGGGTATGCTAGTACCTTGGTGTGGCAAAAAAAGGGACATCGACCTCCAAGGTCACGTGATTGCATAATGTTTCTAATGAACATATGTCCTTTGAAGACATAAAATTATAGCAAAAACAAAATCAATTGTGATTCTCGGTTTGATAGCCTAGCAATCGGTGAATAGGTTGGACTTCATCACATGGCACCTAAAACATGTGACACCAGCAGTCCCCCCCCTTTTCCTGTTGATTTGGGAAAGTATGTGAACAAAAAATAGCTTTAACGATAAGAGCAGCAATACTAACCTTGAACACCCCAAAGGAACACAAAGTGACTGACTACTTGCGTTCACACCATCAGCAGGCCCCGCTTGCCTCATCTGGCGATATTTAACGACTATGCCGAAGGGTGGCATGTGCAATCGGCCCCCACGTTGTGAACTAAAAGGCTACAGTCATGTGATCCTATTTCCTTGACTTTCATTGGATCAGTAACGACAATCTCTCAGTTGGAGGGCAGGAATTTTCTGCACCGCTTTTTCAAATTTGCGCTACTCCCAATTAGGTGCTTTTGTCTTCCAATGATCGTGATTGGAATGGATCCACTTCGCCGGCTACTCGGTGTCCCCATCTATCAGGAATCCGGAAACTCTGTATTAAAAATCTACCTATGAAGCTAGTGCATAGTGCGCTAGGGTGTCGTCATAGCGTCTTGGTGTATCCGTAGTATAAAACCCATGATCGGGTGAAAAGTTAATTGCAAGGAGTTTACGGCAACGAGGAAATGCAACACTCCTGGCCAGCTCACGTGATCTCCATCACATGCTCTTTAGCGTTACACCTGAAATATGGTATTTGTGGACTAGGACTTGAATGTACAGTAAATTATTGAAGACGAATATCCAATATATTGAGGATAAGCAAAGAGATCAAAGAAGCCAATCGATAGAAATAAGGTGGATATAGTCACGTGATAAGCCCACTCCCCCTCCAGTCCCACAACTTTATAAAGCTAGCTCGTAGATCTAAGACGAGTTAGACTGCGAGAATTTTCAAATCACGAAATACATCTAGTTCGGTCAATTAGACTACAATTACTATCTTGAAAACGCTTCCTTCAATCTTTCTGGGCAGCTAATATTTCAACCTCTCTTTCTTGAACCTCCACATCAGACGCCACGAATTTCTCCTGTGATTTCTGCTGTGAATTCTCTCCAACTTCAGAATTCTGGCCCGGATGCCGTTTTACCACGTGTCTCTCCCTATCATGTCGTCGTACGAAAGCCTTCCCGCAGACTTTGCAATCATACGGTCTAGAATTGTCATGCGTTCTTTTGTGGGCTTTGAGATTGTGAGCTCTCGTGAACTCCTTCGAGCAGATCTCACACACATGCTTGGCTGGAGGCTTTTTTATCTTAGGAAACAGAGCTGAAGGATCAGGGTGAGTGACACTGATGTGCTTTTTGAGCTCCCTCTCTGTGGAAAAGCCGTAATGGCTTCGTGAGCAACTGTTTTCGGTGCAGAAGAAAGGCTTTTCGTGTCGACTGACGTGATTGTCTCGACGGTTGCCATCAAGAAAGCCATCGTGGAAGTAAGAGCAAGCATGACGAGGGCATTTGTGCCAAAGAGTGCCGTAATACTGCTCTAGCTTTTGTTTCGTGGTAAGATCGAGATCTCCTGATGCCCGCAAACCTTCCAAAATACCTCTATGTTCGGTGATGGCCTGTCCCAGTTCTCCGAGGGCCTCAATTTTCTCTTGCTTTGCTCTAGACTTTCTCGTATAACTCAAGAGGAGCAGCAGATTTTCGTAGAAATCAGCGTCCATGATGTGCTTACATTTCTCTTTCAACTCCTGCGGAATATCGTCTAGGCTAGCATCGGTGGCCCCATACGCAGCTTGGAAGTCATTGATAACCGATCCAATTTCATTTCTTTCATCGAAAGATTCTGAAAGCAAGTACGGAATCGAAGCTTCAAGATGATCTACCCAATGTAGAATTGCGTAGTCCTCAAACGCGTAGTAGCCATTCATTGTAAAATCCCTGATGACCTCTACAGAAAGAGTAGGGTCGAAGCAGTCGAAGAGGAGATACCTGGGAGGTTTGAGGTCAGCTAATTTGTAGAATGAAGTAGTGCCACAAATTGCTGGATATTTGGAAAAGCGAAGTACATTCTAAATAAACTAGGCATATTCCGAACCACAACGGACTGAAATGGACAACAGTTTGTAGGATACTTGGCTTTCTTCAGGACAGAAACGGCTCCCTAATTATACAACCCCTGGCAGGACACTCAGGGTACTGAGAAATGGGGTTTTACAAGCCACTCGAGACATCTTAGGTTGAAAGGAGAACGTAGTAAAGTGAGGTACACATACTGCAAGCATAAGACGGCAAGTTTGTGTTCTTCGTTGTGAATATTGACGTAATCGTTGTGTGTCAAGTATCTGTTGACGTCTACTCAGCAAATGAAACGGAAACTGACTAAGAACAAGAGAATACTGACGCTTTAGCAGTCCCGTGGACAAGCTGAACTCGGTCGCCGGGAAGAACATCGATCAAAGATCCGCAAATATCCCTTACATGAGTACCTAGCCAATATCGAGTCAGTAGCGCTGGTTAAAGAGATTTGAGTGCATCACGCTCGACAAAAGAACAGAAACGAAGAGACATGGGTGGTCAAGATCTCGTGAGACCTTCAAGTGCGGAAGGAAAGCTCTAAAATATGCATACATAGTCGTCGGTTCTCAAAGTCTACGGTTTGGTCTTCTGTATTCATGGAGACGGCTCCTTGGATTTCGTGCCATTTCAGAGGTCTTTTGGAGCAAGAAATCCAACCGAGTAGCCTCTGAGCAGTACTACGTTCTGCTAAATTTGGATTTTGATAGACTCTGGCTACGATTCTTGCATAACTTTGGCACGTTTCAGCTTTGGAAAATTCAAGGAAGTATGGTAACCCACGCTTGTTCAAAGCCTTTGGGGAAAGTACCTGGCCGAAGCTCCTTGTACAACTGCTCTGGGGTGGTTTGGGCAAGCAAGTTCGTCAAGACAAGCTTTGCAAACAGGAACATCCCTTGAAAGTATTAGTAGGCAGAACTGACTTTCTGGGTAATGCAGCATACCATCAGAGCCATCAGAAACGGCGGATGTGATGTACTTCGTCGTCTCATCTGGTAGTCTGAACTTTTCCTGTATTTTTGAAGACCATTGAGTCGCATAACTCTCGATATCGGACTTATTGTGCGAATCCGTCAGACGTAAGACAGATGCTGCTCTGAGTAACTTGCGGATATCATTCTCATCTTGACTGACAAACAGTGCTCGTAGCTTGCCTGGCAGGTCGTCTCTTTCGATGAGAGACGTGAAAAAAGACAGAATGGACTTACGCTCGGAGGTATCACACTCGTCAATCCCATCCACAATAATATAGGCTTTGGATATCGTCTTCAGACATGTCTCGAGAATTTCCGCGCACAATTGTGTGGAAACCAACGAAACTTGACCACTACCCACGCAGTTTTCGTAGAGATATGAGAGGAGCGTTGGCTCGTGTTTCAGCAATTGAGCAAGCATTGATCTAGCCAACGTCAAAAAGCTTTTTCTTTGGGCGTCTTGATAACTGCAGTAAAAATAGATGACCGTGATCGAGTCTATCTTCATGGATTCTTCAATAATGAGTGAAGCAAGAATAGTCTTTCCTGGGCAAAATCAAAACATGATACTCCACGATATATTGTCTGATTGCTCACCCGCTCCGGGAATGCCATTCATCCACATGATCGGGACCATTGAATTGTTTGGATCCATCCAACTCCTAATCTTTATATCCTGAAGGATCCACTTGCCCGTGGATGGATATTCGTTTCGGACAGCTGCCGAGGCTTCCTGATCCAGGACTGAGTTTACTGCAGCGAGCCAGTTGATGACATCGAGGCGTCGTTTCTTCTGCGCGTTCTCTTCAATAATGGTAAATTGGTTGCGCACATGCGCTCGTTCAGTGCGAGCTTCCTCAAATTGTATAATACTGGCCTGTCTTTCGATCAGAGCTTGGTGGGTCCCCTGCCAGCCTCATAGTCAGTCTTGCAGTAGACAAAGACAATCATATTGCTCCACAGCTTGTGGGGGATGAGTGGGAAATGGTTCTAGATGTTCCGAAACTCGGGAGGTATCTTGAAAAAAGTGTTCCAGCCCATTCCTAAACAGTGTCGTTCGTATATAGGCTGGAACAGAAGACCTAAAATAGGCTTACAAGGTCATTCAAGATGTGCTGAAACCGAGTCTTGAAATCTTTCCATGCAGATCTAAATAATTGCTTCCATGCTAAAACCAGTGTTAGATTTGGAAGTAAACGAGGGCAAAGGAAGGGTCTTACTTGGCCGCTTGAAAACTCTCAAAGCGGTTTGATGGAATTCCAAGATATCTTCATATATAATTGCCAGAACGCTGGCCATCCGAGGATTAGTCTGGAACAAGGAATGGTACTGTTCGAGAAGAGGAATATTCTCGGCAAGCTGTTGATATGCGTCCAAAAGTATATCGAACGCATCGGCCCAAGAACTCGCAACCTTCTCGACATGTCAGCATCACCTACGCATTGTTCAAGAGATCAGTACTTGGAGGCAGAACTTCATAGGTCCCCAAACAAAGCATAAAGTCGAAGAAGCGTTGAGAAAGACTTCAATGACCTTTCCATATTGGTCCATAGCTTCAAGGAACCTTTGTATTCGCGTCAGATTCATAAGTTCTTTTCGGCGACCTTGTTCAGCCTTGTTGGAAGAAGATTTAGCAAAAAGACAGTGTCCCAGGAGAATGGGAAGGATCGACAATCTACCTGTATTGTTTCGACGGCTGCTAAGACATCGCTGAGCGAGGAGAACTTAAAGTCCTCCAATTCCTGCTTCGTTAGCCGTTTGGAAAAACTGGCTATGACCTGTTGAAAGCTGCTATCGATTGATGGCATGGTGGTGTCTCCCGGGCGGATGAGAAGTAAGCTACATGGTTTTAGGTCACGAACAAAGTCTCAAACTCTATGATTGAAGTGTCTTTCCATTCGAAGTGAGCAAGGCTTTTTTTTACAGGGAGGGAGATGTTTTTCGATATGTGAGAGTGCCTAGGAGAGAAGATGTCAGACGTAGGTAGGCAGCAGGGTGCGATGGGTTGTACAGTACTCGTACCCGGCGAGCCAGGGTCAATTTCTAGCGCCATTGGTGCCCCCCAAATCTGCCCTGGCTGCGGGCACCCTCCTCCTGCAGCTTGCATTTGATCTAAGCCTCTTTGTTAATCCGCGGCACGCGGCCAACAATTGCTCTGCTTTGCCAGCCTCGTTGCCATTGCGATCTTTCAACATGAGCCATCTATTGATGGTATCGTTGTCTATGTGTCATTCGTACCGATGACCTCCGTCAAGAGGGTGAGTGACCTAGAGGCATCAACGGAGAGTCCCCTGAAGAAGCCTAGAGACTCTCTCGATACGGTTGAGCCAAGTGTAGATTTGGAAGGCCCGTAAGTACGGAATGTTGGAGATGGAATCTATATTTGACTATTCAAACAGAGATGACTTTGAAAAAGTCTTCAAAAGATGGCGGCACCCCGGCAGGTCTCCAAACAGTCCCAGCCGCAGTGTCCAAGACGATGATTCTACCACACAAGACCTGTCAAATCGGTTGGCGCCGCTTTCCCTGCCAACCACTGCTGGTTTATCTATTTGCTTTGGAATGGTGACTATTCCCAGAGCCGGGATGCTTAATATACGCGTCCAATCTACTCCCCAGATCATAGGCTAAGGCTCGCACCAGATCCACAATGCCAATACGAAGTTCATCGAGATTGACGACTCGTCAATTGAAGATTCCGCTGACGTTCCCTCCATTTCAATGCTTGCTCAGCTGAACATGTCGTTTAAAGATCAAGCAGTCTTCGTGGGATTCTCTACTGAACGGAATATTGCCGTTTTGAATGAAGAAACCGCGAAAGTGCTCAGGGATCTCTCGAGCTTTCCCTCCTGCCGAACGCAAGTGTTCGTAGAAGAGGGTTCTCGCCTTTTAACTCAAGGAAATCGAAAGGATACAGGTAAAGACAGGTTTATGCCTGTAGATATTGTCATATATGGGTCGCCAGAGATTCGCAAAGGTGTTGGCCGTTTGCTCTCCGCAGCGCGAATTTACTTACAACACCCGTGTCATCAAGATCCAAATACCGAGTATGACAATCCTCATTTCTTGAACTTGACCGACTTATCTACCATGTCTACTCTTCCTCATTCAACGTCTGGAAGTCAAACTCCTCTGGATACCTCTGAGACTGCATCTACCTTGTTTGGCGAGTCCAGTGAAGACAGGACAATAGAGGAAACTCTTCAGAGCAAACTCTCCAAAGTCTTCAATTCGTTGACGAGATACAAGACATTGAAGCGATTAGAGGCTGACATCAAGATAACCACCCCATTGCTGCCGTAAGTCTTATAACTTCCGATGCCATCGGCCATTTCTAATAAATGAAGGCACCAAGAACAAGCTCTGGATTTCATGGCTCAGCGAGAGATGGGCCCAATTCCGACAGAATTCTCTCTCTGGTCAGAGCACGAAAATGGAAATGGTAATTGGTAAGTTACGATTTCACCTCTTTTCTTTGCTCTAGGTATATGCTGATCGGATATTTCAGCTTCGAGCATGATATAACTGGGACCAGAACCGCAGATGTTCCACTTGAGACATTGGGCGGAATACTCGCAGATGATATGGGACTTGGAAAAACACTGACGGTCCTCTCCACAATCCTTCGAACTGCTAAGATGAGCAAATATTATGCCGAAGAAAACAATGAAAGCATAGCGGTGTCAAAAGGCAATGAAACTGGCAATGATCAGGTTTTCTCGAGAGCGACGCTTGTCATTGTTCCTTCGTCACGTAAGTGTATTTATTCATGTCATGTCATTCATTGAGAGACACAACTGACATAAACAGTGCTGATTAATGGATGGTTGGAAGAGATCAAAGCGTAGGACTACTTTCCTTCAGCTAGATACATAACTAATCAGCAACTGACAGTCACTGCAATGGTTCGTTAAACATTCACGTATATCATGGTCGAAGTCGGGAGATCGAACCTAAATCCCTTGCCGACTGGGATCTGGTTCTAACCACATATCATACTGTTGCCGCTGAAGCACTCCAGTTGCTGCCACCACTGTATCAGATAACGTGGTTTCGAATCGTCCTCGACGAAGGTAGGGTTGAGCCCGCAGATCGCTATGCAATTAGCCCTTCCAGGTACTAACGGTAGCAGCGCACATCATCCGCCGTATGACTACTAAGTTATTTCAAGCAGTATCCAGATTATCCTCCAAGTATCGCTGGTGCCTGACCGGGACTCCTATTCAAAATAGCCTCGAAGATTTGGCCTCGCTTGTTGCATTTATTCGGATTTCGCCTCTCCATACACTTACTGAGTTCAGGAAGCACATAATCACGCCTTTGCTGAAAGGTAAGGATCAAGGCTCAAATAGTCTTCGAATTCTTCTAGACTCAATCTGTTTACGAAGAACAAAAAAGCTATTGAACCTGCCCGACAGCTTTGGCGAAGATCGGCACATAGACTTCAGTTCACTAGAAAAGAAATTTTACAAAGAGACTCAGGCTGAATTGATCGCAACAGTCAAGCAGCATGAGAGTCAAGCCAGAAACAAAAAGGACTTTTTCGGAATGTTCCAGCTCCAACTGCAACTACGCCGGCTTTGCAACCACGGTACATTTCAAAAAACCCAATCCAAGGCTCTTGCAGAAGACATCCAGTTTGAGCCTGAGCAAGCATTTGAACTTCTTCATGAGAAGAAAATGGCAAAATGCACTTACTGCAGCGTTGCAGTCAAGGGCATTAAAGGTATCGAAGATGAACGGAGCGGCAGCTTCAGCGTATGTGGACATTTGTTCTGCTCAGAATGTGTACCTAAATATGAAGCTGCACTTCGTAGCGCGCCCGGTGCCGACCATCAATGTCCAATTTGTTTGCGAACAGTGTCCGAGAATTGTATTGTAGATTGTGGAGTTCATACGGAAAGGCCTCGAACTGTTCTACCTCCAACGTTGTTCTCCTTTGATGACAAGAGTATATCTTCCAAAGTCATGGCACTCATCAATGATCTCAAGGCCAATAATGACGAAGGCAAGAGGTTAGTATTGTGCTCACTTTAAAAAAGTAAATACTTACTATCACTAAGCATCGTCTTTTCCTGTTGGACCCGATCTTTGGACCTCGTTGCACAACATCTAGCGCAACAGCAAATAATGTATGCTCGGATTGATGGCACATATTCGCTCTCTCAAAGACAAAAGATTCTCAATGATTATCACACCGACACTGCCACACGTATACTACTTATGACTACTGGAACTGGAGCTGTCGGGTACGAAGTCCCCCGTTGAGTTATCCTTGATGGAACTGACCCCGCTCGATAGACTCAATCTCACAATAGCTAATTGTGTGTACATCTTGGAGCCACAGTGGAACCCTATGGTTGAGAATCAGGCAATTGGTCGGGTCTTGAGACTTGGCCAGAAAAGAAACGTCAAGGTCGTTCGGTATATAATAATTGGAACTGTAGAAGAGGTAACAAGCACTTTCTGTTCATGGCGGCAATATATGCTAATGCGGATATCTTAGGGAATGCGTTCTCAGCAAGCGAGAAAGATAGGCTTCGCAAAACTTGGATGGAGGACAAGCGAATGAACAATTTTATGTCCGTCTCGGCTTGGTTGGATTCACGGTGCCTACCTGTAGGCACATAGGAGCAATTTCCCACGTGACCGCTTTCGAGTAATTGCCCTGAGCATGGTGGTCACAACACTTTTTCGTTCCAGTATCCATCTGAAAGTTTACCATCGACGTTAGAAATTAGTTGCAGGAGACCTAGGTTTATTACCCAGCTTACGCGGTTCTTAGATATCTTTTCTGCAGGTGGATTGTGATTAAGTCACGTGCATCTTTTGTGCCTGAACCTGAGTGGAGAACCAGGATTCCATTGCTAGCGCCTGGCAATGTCTCGGAGGAAGGCGAAGGGTGTAATCGGTGAACGAATTGAGCGCGCGTCTCTGTGTTCAAGACAGACAATTGGCCCTCGAAAGCCACATCACGCCTGCACTATGACCATGTGGGAGTACCGCGATCTCTGCGAAAGCGGTGCTGAAAAAAGCTGCTCTGGAATTGAGGAGTTGTCCAACCGCCATATTGGCAAAAAGTGGCTGCGTAGCAAGAGCACCAGCAGCCATCTGTCTGCCTGTGCTTGTAATCTCATTTCCGGTGCTGATATTCACAGTTGGGCCATATACAACAAAATATTATATTACCAAGAAATAACTTATGAGAATGCCATACTGGCTATGATGAGGTCACGTGGAATTAAGCACGTGATATATCCAATAACATAACTCTTTTCAATTTCTACCTCAACGGGCACAGGGTTGTAAGAGCCTCTTTTCAGATGCTTTCCAATAACAGAGAGTATCATCCACTGTGATATATCTTCAACTGGCTCTGATGTTATTCAACAACGCCTTTCAGTGTTACTGGGAAGTGACCG
>Ga0302325_10032147_pt1 | contig 10783 bp, 6 predicted proteins | sample Palsa_T0_2_FD_201948 | JGI IMG/M metagenome (GOLD analysis project Ga0302325, IMG submission 201948) | Peat permafrost microbial communities from Stordalen Mire near Abisko, Sweden - Palsa_T0_2 | ecosystem: Environmental > Terrestrial > Soil > Palsa > Peat permafrost | place: Sweden: Abisko... | reverse complement strand
CCCCTCTTCCTCTATCTAGTGCCAACCTCCCCCTTGCCGCCGTAGCCCTCGTATCCCTAATTATAGGTTTACCTAGTGCACTTAAAGTACTAGAACTTGAAGCTATCGCAGTCCCCGACGTCACATCACTTGATCTACCCCTAGCGGCCATCTCATCTGCCCTCCTCTTCTTCGCACGCTTTACGTTCTTGCTTGCCTTTTAAACTGCCGATATAGTGCCTCTATTATTCATTTGTTAAACAGCTTTATTTAACGTAATGCACTAGGAAGGCCTCTTAGCTCCCGTAATAGGAAGATCCTTAAATAGGTCTTGTGACTTGACTTTATTTAAGGACCTTCCTTTATAGAGGCGTGTTAGCTGACCAAACTCGCATACTAAAGTGTACCCCTATATTAAATTAAAGTTAATTCAATTTAAAAGATATGGGGTATTTATACTTGAGGCAACTTCTCGAGTACTCGTACTAGTATCCTTCTAACCTCTGCTAAGAATCGAAGCTTTACTAGTATTAAAAGCGTCGCCGTCTCTTGCAAAGCATATTTAACTGCAAAAGCGCCCTTCTTCTTCACTATTCGCTCGTTTACAAGCTTCGTATACTTAAAGATCCGCGTACTTAGCTTAAATAATACAAATGCCTCTCTAGCCTCTTTTAATTTAGCTCCCTCATTAGCAAAAGTTGCTTTAATATCTTCTCCATCTTTACCCCCCTCTTCTTCATTTGATCTATTAATAGAGGCATAACTTCTAAATAGAGGCCTCTCTTAGCGGTCACAGGACTCGTCGAATGCTAGCTAGGTTAAAGGCTCCCGGCCGAATTATACTTTAAATGGCGTCACACTACAAGGGAGTGTTTTTAGCCGAGTTATATTAATAATTTAGGCTATAATTAGCAAGAGCTAAACTTATCCTTTAATGCCGGTATCCTTTTGTGTAGCTTATAGTCGAGCTTTAAATATCTTATTAGCTACCTTAATAGACCTCTAAGATTGCGGATAATACGCTCTTCCGTTAACTATTCGAGTGCCTCTTACGTCACAAAGTAGCTTTACTACACCTTTGAATTTAGTACTATTATCGTAAGCTAAAAGTCGAAGAAAGCCGTTTTTATTTATCCAAGTTATAAGTAATATAGCTGCCTCCTTAAAGCCTTTTGCTTTTATCCCTTTAATTTATATAAACTTGGAAAAGTGGCACTTTAACTGCTAAATCCAAATATATTCGCCGTTAGGGTAAGTTTAATTAATTATTAGCTAAGAACGTACTTAAGGTTACTAAAAAGTGGTTAAAAGTGCATAAAAAAAGTGAATATTAGCATAAAACTTAAGAGCTCTTAAATCGACGAAATACGCGCTTCGATTTATATACTAAAAGTGCATATAATTGGTTAGTTGAAACACGTAATACTTACTTTAAAGTTTATAAGGTCCAAAACTATACATTCCTTAAGGCAATAAGAGATAATCGGAGTGACTCTTGTAGTATTTTGTTGAGCCTTAGTTTAAGTATAATGCTTGCATCTCTCTATAATCTATTTCACGTTTGCATGTGATATGCTAAAGTAGTAACCGAGAAGTGTTTAATAGGTTTTATCGATGCTTAAAAGCGTATAAATTAGCTATAGTTACTATTAATAAAGCTCTTATTAAAATAATAATAACTAGAAAGGGAAGGGGACTATAATAAAGTATAAGAAGACTAACTAAAGTATATAAGTGATTTATGCGTAATAGTGATATTCGCAAAAATATTAGAGTATATAATAGTATATCGAGTAAGAAACGATTAGCCGGTTTCCTTATCAATTATAGCTTTGCGGTAAGCTTGATTATCTTGAAGCTTATAGTTGCACTTCGCTTTATACTTTATATTAAAATTAGAAGCTTTTTTAGCGGGAGTCGCACCCTTAAGGGCTATAGTAGGGTTTTGCAAGTGCTATATAATATTAGACCTCTTTCTAGTAGTAAGTATTTGCTTAAAAGCCCCGCCGCTAGCAATTCGTTTGTCGAATTTAGCTTTAATCTTAGCAAACTAGTTCTCAATTCGAGGTTCTCTTGTAAGGGTTAGTGAAGATGCAAGGAACCTTGTTTTAAAGGTCCTTGCATTTGCAGCATAGATATTAATATACTACTTAAGATAGCCAAAAACACGATCGCGGGGGGTATAGATAATATTAAGAGTAAATAAAGACATAATAATAATTTCAAAGTGATATTATTAATGCGCTAAGCAAAAAATAATAAGTAATATGTGTGTTAGTTAAAGTTGAAATAAGTGAAGTTTAAGAGTGATATGCAAAACACTAAGAACTTTTAAGGAGTATATTTGCTTATATCCCTTAATATTTACTCGAATCTTTGCAATTAGAAAACTAGTTTTATCGCTATTTGGTGTAAAACTAGCGTGTAAGAGATAATAATCATTTGCACCTAGAAATGCGCACCGGAAGGTCGATTAGCCGGAAAACCCTATAACTTTTTTTGTACTTTTACTTTATATTTTCTATTTTTAGATGTTTTATAAGCCTAATACGAAGGCATTTAAATCACAAGCAAGAGATTTGTATAAAGATTAAAGGATAGTCGGAGGGCCGAGTAACCGGAGGCATATTAATGAAATATACCCCTTAACCTCTTATACGCCAATATCATTGGCCAATGGGGCCTCCCGTAGGCCAATGGACCCTCCATTGACCAATGGCGCGATTATTGGTTAATGGGAGGCTCCCATTGATCAATGGGAGATATTGGCGTATAGGAGGGACCAGAACCGTAACAGAGTTCGGCTAAGCTTTCTAAAATTATCTAAAGTTTAAAAGCACCTAATTCGAGCTATATCCACCGTTTAAGCATTTAATAAATAAAGTATTTAAACAAGCCATGTATATTATCGATTATAAAGCACGGTCTATAGTTTATTAAGCTAGATTATTACCGGAATTCTAGTGTTTTGCTATTAAACATTTAAGATATATCAAAAATCGGATTCCTACTACCGCCTTACCATATAGCAAAGGAATTGTAAAGGATGCTATAACACTAATAAAAGTATACTTGGATAAGCTCCCTAATTTTAAGAAAATGATCGTTTTCGGATATTTAATATAGCTAATTTTATCTAAGGACAAATTCCTTAAGAAGGATGTTTTAAGGATTAAGACTAATTTATACGTCTTTATCGGAATAAAAGGCAATTCTATTTACAAATTATATAACATGCTATTATGCTAAGAAGAGACTTATATAAACATTAGCTATAATAAGTACTTGTATCCTTAGAAGAAATACTAGCAAGATATGCAAAATGCACTAGAATAGCTACTGCCACTAGCCTATTAACCCATGCAAAATAGACTGGTTTAGACTAGCAATCGCACTAAAATAGGTGCCGATTTAATAAGCAATTATACTAAAATAGGTATAAATGCTACAAATCGTATAAGACTTACTAAAATAAGTGTAATTCCTAATCGCACTAAAATAGGTGCAAATCTTATATTAAAATACACTAAAATAAGTGTAATTCTTATACTACAACTTACTAAAATAAGTGCAGTTCTCGATTGCACTAAAATAAGTGCAAATTCTATTTATAGCAATAACATTACTTGTATACCTTATACTAGGGCAAATCGTACAAGCCGCGTTCTAATTAGAAGAGTCTTTAATAATAAAGTTATATAACTAGCAATTGCAATAAAAGCTATACAAATTAAACCTGATTAGTTAACTTTTCTAAGAGCACCGACCGCGCCATTTAAAGCAATTAATTTAAATTAGGCCCTTACGCAAGACGCTACAAATTGGGTACTTAGCATTTTAGATAAACTAAAGTCTTTAAAGAAGATGAATACCTTTAAAATTATTAAGGGGCGCATTCTTGCAAATAACTCCTCGATAACTACACGCTAGGTTTTACGGCAGAAATTTAAAGCTAATAGTCTTCTAAGAAGAAGAAAAGCAAGGCTTATTGCTAAAGGATATAAACAACAAGCTAGAATTGATTATTTTAAGACATTTGCATTAGTCGTACGATATATAACCTTACAAATTCTACTAGCAAAAGCTATAAAAGAAGACTTGGAAATCGATTATATTAATATTAATACTACATTCCTTAATTTATTACTTAAGGAAACCATCTACTTATAACTCCTAAAATTGCGCAAGCTATTCAAGCAAGTGTTTTTAGAACTTATAAGCATAAAGGAAGCTTATTTACTGCTTAACAAAGCACTATATAAATTAAAGCAAGCACTAAAGGAGTAATTCTTTATAGTTAAGCAATTCTTTAATAAATTAGGCCTTAAACCGAGCAATAGCGACCCTAACCTCTTTATAAAGGAGGGAGTATTAATCCTTCTATTTGTAAATAATATACTAATTGTAGGCGCACGTAAACAAGTTAATATTATCAAGTTTAAGATCTTAAAGCAATAAGATAGCAAGGACTTAAGCTTAGCTAAAGTCTTTGTAAGATTCTAAATCGAACGCGATTATATAAATTAAACCCTTAAGATATATTAAGAATTATATACTACAAAGCTATTAAAACGACTAAAAATAGATTAATCGAACCCTTTAAAACTGCTAATCCTAGCATCTACTATCCTTAAACCTCGAGCCGATAACGACATTATATTAAAAGACGAAGTTATAGTATATAAGCAAATTGTTAGTTATACGATTTACCTTGCAAATAACACTCGACCCGATATTAGCTATAATGTTAAACAATTAGCTCGATTTATAGCAAATCCGGGAGCTATACACCTTACATTTGCTAAACAACTTTTATAATATCTTAATAAAACTCGTATAATTAAAATCGTATATTTAAGACCGATTTAAGATCGGCAATATAGCATATACTTGGATTTTATATAAGGAATAAAGGACGATAGGGTGTCATTTTATAGCTATACAATTGTATAATATAAGGGCGTGGTATCATAGATGTCTTAACGCTAAAAGTCGACTACGCAAAGCTCGATAGAAGTTGAAATAATAGCTGCAAATAAAGGAGCTAAAGAGGCAGCTTAGCTAGAGAAAATAACCCTCGATTTGCACAAAACTCCTCAAATGCTAATCCTATAATGCGATAACCTCGGCGGAATCGATTTAATAAAGGATACGAAGCATTACAATAAAGCAAAACACATTAAGATTAGATATTTATATATACGGAACGATATAATGCAAAGGAATAGGTTACAAATCGAATATATCCCTAATATAAAGCAACTAGCCGACATCCTTACTAAGCAACTGCCAATCGACGGGTACTATAAGCATTGCATATTAATAGGACTAGATATATAAGCTTAGATATTAGTTTAGCCTTATAGGCTAGAAATTGGTACTCTTATACTGCAATTCAAGTGCTAAAAATGCCTTAAAGAGGTGCTAAACTCCCACAAGGAGAGTAAGCATTTAAAGCTGGCCTAGAATAGTGGCTTTTGTAGGAGTTAATAAGGCCAATGGGAATAGCTTTATTATTTCCTAGTTTGATATAGTAAATGGTGCTTTTAGCTAAAGGATGTACTTAGCATGGGGGCGTGTTAAGTTTTAGGGTGTTTTAGTGGTGCTAAGTCATCTAGGAACCCTATATTTACCCTTTAGCGTACTAGGTGCACCATCCATCTTATGCACTTTAGCCTGGATATAACATTATCAATTGCTTCACTGCTACTCGCATTTCCATCATTATTTACTATTCTGTCCTTCCGCAAAGCTCGTAATCTTAACAAGGTGGGGTTGATTTCCGCGGGGAAGCGGATCGCCAAACTTCCCGAGCTTTAACCTTACCCCAAAGGCCAGGGTCCATAGGCTGCCTGTCAGTTGGTTGACGAAGACTCGATTGCAGAGCTATGAAGGTAGCTACGGAGAGTATATATAGGGTGGTATCCCCTGCAAGGGGCTAGTCCTATTAAGAGGTAAAATACACGTGATTTCCAACTGACACTGACCCGCTGATCTTCCAATGCTTCATTTCATCCTCGATTCTTGGCTACAGTGTGTATGCGCACATATAAGTTGACATTATGTGCCATGAAATGGAGGTGAAAAGCCTGCTGGGGTCATCATGTTGTGCTCTCTGTTACTCGTTATCCCCTGTCGTGTTTCTGGTCTTAGTCGCCGCAGAGAACGGCCTGAATGGCTGGTTGCGATATGGTCCGTTGCCAAATCCCAATAGCATCACTTGGCGCTTGCTTCTAATATCATTTCTTTCAATGCTTCTAAGACTAGTCCTGTGTATACGACTAGCTTGGAGTTGCACAGGGGCATTCAAAGTATCTTCAGCCAGGCAGTCAAGATCAATGGCAACAACTTCAAAACTTCTTTGTCTCCGATTTTTAGGCTGTCGGTACCTACTCGGAGGTCTACGGGGGCGACGATGAGGTTCCTGACTTGAATGGGGATGGTTTCTGGCTTAAGAGCCAGGGCGATATCGTCAAGATCCTAGGCCAAAATGAGAGAGGGGCACTGTGTGGGGCGTTCCGAGTACCTTTTCATGCTCGCTCAAGGAGATTTCTCTCGCGTTTCATACGTCAATAATCCAAATCAACCAATTTGATGGGTCAATAAGTAGGACAACATGGATGGGAGCATTGAGCGTGGCTATGGTGGGCCCCCCATCTTCTTTAAGAATGGCGTTGTCGTCGATGATTTACTCGGGTCTCTGAATACCTCCTGGCTTCGATCCGAGTCAATGGTATCATTGCCAACAGTCAACGCCAACAACACTCTCCTCAGCCTCAAAATATGCAAGGAATGGGGAGAATTGCAAATGTTCTCCGGCCCTATGGCATTCAACTAGGAATCTCGCTCAACTTTGCGTCTCCTACGACCGTTGGGGGTCTCATAACCTTTGATCCTCTCGATCTTTATGTGATTGCTTTCTGGATCAATATAACGGAACAAACCTACCGGCGTGTTCCAGGCTTTGTAGGATACCTTGTCAAAGCCAACTCTGAGGGGCAGCTGGGCCCACTGACGTACAACCGGACCCTTGCTGAAGGTGCGAATCTCTTTGCCAAAGCTCTTAATCCCCATGGCGGAGTTGTAATGTTTCGAGCATTTTGTCTACAACCGGCTCAACGAGTCGGACTGAAAGGCAGATCGTGCCAATGCTGCTACCCAATTTTTCAAAAGAGTTGGATGTAAAGTTCGGTGACAATGTTGTGGTCCAAATCAAATACGGTCCTATCGATTTCCAAGTCCGAGAGCCTGCCTCACCTCTATTAGCTAATTTGTACAACACCAGCACCGCGTTTGAGCTTCAGGTGACTTAAGAATGCCTTTGACAGCAATGTCATCTTGTTTCCCTCGCACCGCTTTGGAAGACGATTCTCGATTTTGACATCCACGTCGACAGAAAGGCCTTAAAAGTCGCTAATATTATCTTCGGCGAGCGCTTTAACTGACCCTTTGGAGGACCAGCTGCTGTTGTTAATGTTGGTATAAACACAACATGACTAAGAAGCCACATGGCGACGTTGAATCTGTACGCCTACGGACGATTAGCTTGAGATCTTTCAGGTGATGCCGAAAGCATTCTGCAAGACTGGATTTGACTCACCTTTGGGCTTCAAGATCTTATGAAAACGATTACCAAATATCCATGCAATCATGGCCCACCTATCAGCAATACAGCGGCAACCTCGGGATCCAAACCCTGACCGATATCACAGGAAATCATTTCGGACCCAGTCCTGCATCTCAAGACTACAATGGTTGGGGCCAATGGACTCGAGCTGGCCACAAGTCGATTGGGATGGAACGTACAGCGGCGAACTGAACCAGCTTATCAGGCACATATCCACCCGAAATTATCGCAATGTACGAAAACATTGACACCACTCCCAATAACTTCTTCTTGTGGTTCCACCACGTCAATTACACGCACGCCTTCCATTCCGGGGAAGAAATCATCCAATAATTCTACGATGCACATTTATAACGGCGCAGTGGCCACTCAAACGTTCCTCACGATGTGGGAATCGCGGAAGGGCAAGATCGACGACGAGTGCTATAACCACATTCACTACCGCCAAATGTTCCAAGCAGGCCATTTCATCGTCTGGAGAGACGTCATCAATGACTTTTACTGGAATGTATCAGAAATCCCCGATGAAGCGAAGCGCGTTGGAAATCATTCGTGGCGAGTGGAGGCTGAGAGCATGGACTTGACCGGGTATAAAATCGTTCCCGTCAACCCGTTCGAAACGGCGTCGAACTATACAACGATTATCACAAGCTCAAATGCCGCGGCGGGTACAGCTACAACAAAGCTCGACTTCCCTTCTGGGACATATAATCTGGCTGTCAATTGTTTCAATCTCATTGGAGGAAGGGTGCATTGGGAGGTGTTTCTTAACGATCATGCGTTGGGAGCTTGGACTGGGAATCATTAGGATATGCTTGGTAATGCGGTATCCGCCAATATTGACGGGCATACTGCTAGTTGAGTTACTTTCAAGGGAGCAAAGATTGGGAAGGGTGATACATTGAAGATTATGGGGACTCCCCATGGGACCGAGCAGGCTCCACTGGCTCTCCTTCCACCTGGGGTTGTCGATTAGGGATACCACCACTGGTTCTGAGATGAAGCAAATTCGAATCCAGAAGCCACAAGGCTAAAAGTATTTCATGCATATAGTTCATAAATTTGGAAAAATAGATGTGGCAATGAATTTAGTGGCGCATCTGTGGCGCGTGGCTTCACTTGGTCACGAAAAATAACAGGAAATTGGCAGAAACAATTTTGTGATAAATCTGTACTATTTATGATTTAAAAAACTCCTAACAATATCATTTCAATTTGTTCAGTAGCAATCTTTCCATTTCACTGCATTGTTTGCTTTTATGCAGTGGCCCCAGCTGGAGGCAGCGCCAAGACCCTGCTCCTCGCTTAAAAAGGGGCTGCTTCAACGACCACCGCAAGACTGAACTTGTCCTCACAGCAGGATCTAAGTCATTTATAGAATTTTAAGGACAAAAAAGCTATTCTGACCAGCTTTGTACATTAGAAGGAACGATTCTATGTGTATGGAACTTTGCTTTATAAGGAAATTTTAGCGTTCTCAAATTCCGCGCAAAGACAGTGCTGAATGAGTTGCCCATAAAGTAGCGCAGCAGTGCTAATTTGAACGTATTTTCTCAGAGACTTAAAGAATAGATATTTTTTACATTTTACACCACTTAGTACATCTCTAAGTATCCTCACTACCAATAATAATATGGTGAGTCCATTCCAGATCTTACCTGCTGGCAGCAAAGTACTAAAACGAGTTTTGAAACACATCTCGACCTACTTCTGCTTCCTCTTTATACCCACTCCTCTAATACTTTAAAAACAGGCCCAAAAGTCCTCCTTAGCTTTAGAATCCCGCCCCTCTCGTGTTCATCACTTAAGTCCCTTGGGTCATTTCCAACCCCACCCATTCCCAAAGCCGCACCCAGTCCCCAAGCCGCATCCATTCTCCAAGCCGCACCCCCATTCCCAGAACCGCACACAGTATCCAAATCGCCCCCCGTCCAGCCCAACCCAAACGGGAAAGGTTGCTGAGTCGCAAAAATCACATGTCCCACCACCACATCTTGTAAATATTTGCAAGATCTTTCTTTCCTTTCTCCTTTCCTCCTCACGACACCACAATCATGGCTGTGAGTATACCACCACAACACCTGTTCTGCACTTGCACAATCATCCCTCTGCATTCTTTTCATTGTTTTCTTTCTGTTTCGATGATACACAGATTGTTGGGGAGATGGAGTGGTGTTCCCACCTTGTGGTGGTGTTGACACGCTCTAATCTCAGCTCCAGGAGAGGCACCACTTCGCGCTTCCACACAGCACCATTCCAACATATTTACTATCTTCCTGGCACTGGAATCTTATTCTTAAGCTCTTCGTTGCCATAGGAGACAGATCCTCATATCACTGCAGAATCGTTCTTTCGTGGACGCGTTCTGTGGTGCAATTGAAGACGATGTCATCGCCAACCTGGCAACAGATCTGTCTGCAGCTACACACTTGCGCACCGTACCCATATATTTTCAGGTCTTTTATCATGTCTTTGAAGCTGCTGTCATCTCCAGAGCTGCTTCATTGCGCAGATGCAAACAATCTATCGTCTGAAGAATTTCTCTTCAGCTCTGGATCAGAGCCAAGAACTATCTTCTCTTTCGTCTTGCATGGCAGTGAAGACACTTGTCATCGTCTGAAAGCATCTCAGATACGCTCAGAGTAAAGCATTTAAATGTTTACCTGCTGCCCCTTTTCTCCTCTTGTCTCCCTCCTCCCCTCCCCTATCCACCACATCCGCCATCTATTAAAACCAAAACACTTGCTAACAATAGTATAGGAGAATCAGAAACAAGAGGAACTTTTCGCGGAGCTCTTCGGCGAGGGGGAGGGCCCTCCAAATCCCTCTTCCTCGTCGGAGGCTTCGACGATTGTCGAAGAATGTTTGCCCGCGCGTAAGTCCCCCTTCCTCTTTCCACCTGTCCTTCACGCAATTCGTCTGAAGCTTCACCTCCTGCTGTCAATCACTTCGCGAATCGGAGGCACAATATTCCGTGGTCACGAGAGTTGGTGCCTTCGACTAAATCCTGCGCTTCGTTTCGTTAGCTTGTTTTTTTGGTTTGGACCCACGCTAATATACTTTTTTTTTCCGCAACAGCTCTCAACCTCCAAGCCGCACCACCAGAACTGGTTCGTGGTACGTATGCCGTCCTTTGCTGTCTGCACATTCCCAATGGGGAACTGGAGAAGACTGTTT
>Ga0302325_10032146_pt1 | contig 10783 bp, 11 predicted proteins | sample Palsa_T0_2_FD_201948 | JGI IMG/M metagenome (GOLD analysis project Ga0302325, IMG submission 201948) | Peat permafrost microbial communities from Stordalen Mire near Abisko, Sweden - Palsa_T0_2 | ecosystem: Environmental > Terrestrial > Soil > Palsa > Peat permafrost | place: Sweden: Abisko... | reverse complement strand
CCCATCTCCATCCACGGTCACCTGCATCCACATCGCCGCCAGCACCTACACACAACTCCCTACCCTTAAATTAATTGAGATAAGCAACCATGTCGACAAGAAAGAGAAAGAATGACGAGGAGCTCGTTGCTCTCCCAAGCGATGAGAGCGAGGAGGAAGAGGAGTATGTTTAGACCCCCTTTCATCGACCCATCATCGCAGCGCATCGATATGGCCCCAATTACCATGTCTACAGCTTCATCGGGTGCTGCATAGCTTCAATGCGCATCGTTGTTGATGATAAGGCTGCGTTTGCGCCTACGAATGCTGCCTATCAGCTGAAGTGGCAATGAGGCTATTCAGTCACCACAAAGAGAAGACTGTCAAAGCTAACCATCATGTTCGCACGACAGGTACGAGGATTCTGATGTAGAAGACGTCGTCGATGAGGAAGACGATAGCGAGGAAGAGGACGACGAGGATCTTGAGGAGGATGTTGAAGGTATGCGGGATTTATTTTACACCCTTGCAAACTCCTGTCCGAGTTCGATACTTCGTATCTGCTCACGAGTTGGAGCATCGACTGATAGTACGTAGAAGCACCGCCAGCTAAGAAGAAGCGCAAGACCGAACCCGCTTCCGATGAAAAGGCTCCTGCTCCTGCGAAGGTCGCCGCAAAGCCCGCCGCAAAGCCCGCATCTAACGGCCAAAATACCAAGGCCGCTCCCGCTGAGGTGGACGATGTAGAGGAAGAAGAGGACTACGATGAGGAGGAGGAGGAGGAGGAAGACGAAGAAGAACCCCTTCCTACAACGAAGGCCAAGATTGTCAAGGGCCATCAGGAAGAGGAAGACGAGTTCGAGGAAGTCGATGAAGTCGGAGCTGAGGATGATGATGAGGACTGATCACATTCTCAGCGACATAATGCGCGACTTTGCGACCATGAACACAGGAATATGGATGGCTGGATAAGGAGGAGCACGGAAGGATATCACTGGGATTATTTGGCTGGGAGGACGGAAATGGAGGCTCATTGTAGACGCGGGAAGCGGTTATCTGCCTGTAGATCTCCTATGCACGTCAATAAAAGTTCTTTCTCATCCGAACCCGAACCTGCGCGCATCGCAAATGAAGCTCATCGCATCTCAAACCAGCCTCAGTGCACGAAGGGGGAGGAAGGGCATCCGTGCATTTGCGGCTGAAGGTGAGTGGCCGAGTGGCCGAGTTTCCCGTGTATCCCGTGTATCCCGTGTGTCCGTGAGTCCGTGTGTTCGTGTTCTCGAACGGCGATAGCGCGAGGCTGATGTTTGGAAACGGTGTCTCAGATCTCCATCCTGAGACGTGCCTTTCGTGCAGTGCCTTGACAGGGTTCCCAAACAAAAATATCAATGCAGGTCATATCACATATCACCTCGCCTCCTCCTCCCTTCTTCTTCCTCTCATTTCCCCTCTCAATTGTCCTGATCTTCTAACGATTTTCCGTTGTTGGTTCACAAGTTTCTCGCAGGCGAGCTGGATCGTGAATCACCGTTGCTGTTCAAAAAATCTCCCTGCGACGATCTCGACGATCCTCACTCACCTCTTCTCTCGCCCTCCTCTCCTCGACCATGGATTTCTTCTCCCTCTCCACCTTCTCGATGCCTTCTGGGAAAGCCACGACAGAGGAAATAGATAAGCAGTTCTCGCAGCTTGTCATCCTGCCTCCGCAGCCCTCTCACTCAGTTTCGGCCGCACCCGATACAACTCCAAATCCCAAGCCCGAAAAATCCACGAAAAGAATATCGCAGAAGCAGAATCTCAAGCACTTCTTCCGCCGTCTCTTGCCAAGTAATACGAGTGATTTGAAAGCGAATTCAATCCTCCTCCCACCAAGCTCAGAAGAACTCAGCCAACGCTGCTGGGCAGACCCGATATCTGCATCCACTACCACCCCCAGCCTAGCTACGCCTCCTCGGCCCATAAAAGTCAAACCTCACTCCTCCTCCCGCTCTATCTCCAGCATCCAAACAACTCCATCGACAAGATCAAAGAGCATCATACTCCGCAAACGAAAACCACAAACCACTGTCGTTGTCCACCCTCCAAACCCACCCTACCCATCCTTCAAACGTGACTCAATTTTCAATGGCAAGTCAGGAAATGGTGGGAAGAATGGGACAAACACATCAAACAACCGCCCTGATTCGAAATTCGGCTCCATCTCCTCGCTGCCCTCGCTGCAATCTCTTGCTCTCCCTGCCCACAATACCTCCACCACCAATGTCACCACCTCCCCTGCCTCGACACTCACAATCCCCCTTTCTGTTCTACGCCAGCTTCAATCGAGTCTGAGAAGGATCCAACGCGGCCTAAAACAACAGGAATACCTGACCAGTCATTTGTCAAATAATCTCGTCTTCCTGTTTGGCAGGAAAGAAAAGCAGATAGGGATGCTGAGGAGGCTGCGTCTCGACGAGAAGCAAATCTTGGTCAACGCTGTATTTCGCGTCAAGGAGAATGCTGGCCGTGCGTTCCTGCGCAAAGCTGTCTTCTTGCAACGGAGTGCGGAACTTTGCTTCAAGGTTCGGGAGATTCTGGATTGTGTGAAGGAGAATGGGGAGGGAGGGGAGATTGAGGTCGAAGATGGGATCCTCGATTTACTAGGCCTGCTAGGAGAGGATTTGCGGACACAGCGGGAGTTAGATCGCGGCTTGAAGGTGGCGGTGCTCGGCGCGTGTGGCGAGAAGAGGTGGGGCGGGAGTGAGAATGAGCGGATTATGGTTGGGCGGTTCACCCAATTCATCGAAGGACGCCTTGGGGTTTTGGAGGGTTGCTATGGGAGGGTGGAGAAGGTTGTCGAGCGCATGAACGATATCATACGTGCTTGAGACTTCGACCTCGGTGAAATGAGAGGACGCAGGTAGGGGAGAAGGGTGTTGGGTAATTATGGGAATGGAAGGCGTTTTCTGGGGGGATTTGATACGATTCTAGAGCGTGATGATGATCTTTGATGTATGGTGTTGGGGAGTCTTGAATCCTGTTTGAATAAAGATACACATATTTTGTACGAGATAGGTAAAATCAGCGATGAGTATGATTGGAAGGCTGTCCCTTTGCTGGCACGCGACATGTTGCGTTTTACCATTGGCTACCCTTTTTATCGCCAACGATCAATCATCACAGAAAATGAGTAAAAATGGTGCACGGGCTAGGCAGCCACAGCTCCCCATGACCACATGGTTTGAAGAGAACGTTGAAAAGAGGAGGCAGCAGTTTAGCCACGTGACCTATACTATCAGGTGTTAATAGGTAGGTAGGTAGCTGCCTATCAGCCCCTGTTTATTTTTTTGATCTAATTTTGGACGTTTCGCGACTTCATAATCCACACACTTTCTCCACATCCAAGGAATTTGAAGAAATTGTTGTATTTCCCTCACAGTGCTACCACTTTCGAATGTGGGAGCGGTTTTTCTTATGTGAACATCTTTCAAACCCTGACAATCAGCCAGCGTTGACCCCAATCAAGCAACAACTAGGCCACCACAACGTTCCAAATCCTACCATACCTTGACACGTCCTCACTTTCAGCTAAAGCGCCCCCTGCGAATTCTCAAGTATGGCAAAACTCATCGATCTCCCGTTGGAGGTGTTGGCGGAGGTCCTTCTCTACGTCTTCCTTGGACCTAAACAAGAAGAGCCTCCGGATCCAGAAACACTCGATGACGAGGAATTGACGAAATTGGGCGACTTCAATCAGCTTCTTAAAAATTACTCGAATTCGAAAGTCCTCACAATCTCGTTCACAACCGACATAGACATCCTCCATAGTTGTCAAGGCGTTGACATTGTTAATACTTATTGGACTTTCTGTGGCCATCGAAGTGCTCTGCTCGCCTTCTCACTCACGTGCAAGCGGTTCCATGAAATTGCTGAGCCGTTCATATGGGGCTTGGTAGAGATAGACCAAGAAAGCAAAGGAACTTTTGGGGACCTTTTGAGGGTGCTTGAAATGCTGATGAAGAGACCAGACTTAGCCCGTCACGTGAAAGCATTATCATTTCGAGATTTCTACGCAGGATTTACTCCGCCTTTCAGCGAATTCGAGCAACAAGAAATGTCTAATATTTTGGATTGGGACGAAACACATCAAGTGGCTGACCTTCTCGATCGCCTGCCTCAGCTCCAGTCGCTGAAGCTCGCCGTTGAGTATGTTCCAGACTTCTTCGATGTCTTCAAGCCCTCTTCCATCTACCCTTCAGGCTTTCCACTCAGTCTCCAGAATCTCACGGAATTATCGTTCTATTGGGAAGATCCCGACACTCCTTTCTCCGCATATATATTGCTTCCATTTTTCCTCCTCCCAAACCTCAAGACACTGTACCTCGGACATCCGATAGCTGAAGCAGATGAAGAACCTCTCGACTTCGCAAGATACATCAGGACTTCAAAGATCACCAGTCTCATAATCGGCATTGGTCTTGTCGAGTCGACAGCTCTCAACGTATTCTTGAAACTACCAGCAGCGCTTGAAAGCTTCACATATACGTACGGCGGCGGTTCAAAACATTGCGCGAGCGCCAAGATCCACGAATGCTATCGCGCATTACTACCACAGCGCGCATCCCTCAAAAAGCTCAAAATCAGAGGGTGTCGAGACATGCAAGTCAGCGAAGACGAACTTGCACCGGACCCTAACCTCCTCAAAAGCTTCCCCGTGCTCCAAGAATTCTCTTGTCCAATTCGACTCCTCTTCCGGGAGCCAGGTAGCGTACCCCTTGACTACAAGCCCGAGTCCATACTTCTACCAAGCATTGAGAAGTTAACTCTGTATGTATACGACGATTGGATGTTCCATAAGCTGGACCAGGAAATCAAGAATTTCTTTTCGAGTGGGGAGAGGCTTTATCCGGGGTTGAAGAAGCTGAGAGTAGAGTGTTGGTTGAAGTAGGAGGATTACGTTTTGCATGGCGATAAGAAGGGGAGTAAGGAGGATGCGATGGGAGTTATTCAATGGAGAATTAAGACGTTGAAGTTGAGAGGGAAAGACAGGCGGGTTGAGCTTGAGTCTAAGCTTGATACGACCTCGAGGACAGTGATTTGGTGAGCTGATTCCCGAGGGTCGAGGCCCTCAACTAGGATGAGACTCGACATCCATGTCGTCCTATATCTCGAACATTCCTCACCGGCCTCCACTTCACGATCGAAAGGTCTTCGGTTCCCTCAATGTGCGAACTCACAACAATTTTCAGGGATGGGTTGCATGCAGTCGATTGCTCGTCAGACTAAGCCATCCATGTCCGTCGAGGATGAAGGACCTCCGAAATTTTTCGACTCCAGATCACTATCATGTAGATCGCTGTCCCCGCCTACATCATAAATCGAAGGCAAATCCCCATTAATCACAATTGTGCCACCTTCACCCTTACTTTCAGCACCCTTGCTTCCAAAGCAGAAGGTGCACTTCATCGACGACAAGAAATCCACACTTGACCTCCCCATCAAAGAAATCAGCAAACAAATCAGCATACTGATCAACGCAATCTACGACTATGACTCCCTCATCTCCGAATCTCGACACCGAACACTCTCGGATCTGGATGCCATCTTGAGCTTGGTGTCAGAAGCAACACTCGTGCACACCAAGCTCGAGATTCTAGCTTCTCAGATCAATACTCTGTATCGAGAACAACACTCGCCCACGCAACACCTTCAGCTTGTATGTGATGATCTACCCATCACATGGACTGCGTTCTTGGGACTTGATGGGGAGGAGAAGCGACGCGTAGCACGAACGCAGGGGCGGGACTCTTCGCTCATGCGGATTTTCGGGATGTTGGGGGAGGTGAGGAAAGGTTGCTTGGTGCAGGAAACGTTTGATGTGGTGGTGGAGAAGAAGGCTGCGGTTCTGTTCGAGGAGATATTGGGGGAGTTGAAGAGGGTTGGGCCGGAGGAGGCGGCTATGAAGTGGAGGGTGCTAGGGATTGTGATGGGGAAGAGGAAAGCGTTGCTTGCGGGGAGTGTGGAGGAGATCGTAGGGGCCAGGTTGAGAGTTTCGGGGACATTGGTTGGTTTTGTGGAGGTGTTGAGGGAGGTGGGTGAGGTGGATGAGGAGCAGGGTGGGCTTTAATAATAAGATTCGACACTCAATCAATAAGGTTAAAGGATCGCGCTAATTAGTCGATAATCGATCATTATCGATATAATACCCTTACTCGTCGGCTTTTTCTCACCATGTTTGGGCCTCCTCGCTAAGATCGATCGGAATTAAATATTAATTAATATCACCACACCAAGCAGCTTAATTATTAAACAATATATGGCGCGATTATTCTTCTAAATCAGAGCTTTGATTTTATAGAAGAGAATATCTTAATCGGATGCGTGGTTGGATCTTTAATTAATTAAATAAGCAAGCCTAAAAATCTATGTCGAGGTTGCTCGAATGTCAGAGTTGGTGCTCCCAGCGAGCTTAGGAGCCGAGCCACCTATCATTTATGCCATCCTCCAGAACCATCGTATCAATGCAAGTGGTAGGCTATTTGTATGATGAAGCTATTGTATTGCGGGTACAGCACGCCTAACTAGCTCTCATCGGGGGGGGCCATTTAGGGCTAAGGTCTGCTCGAGTAGCCAATTAGAGCCTTGAATGTCCTCCTCTAAGGGCTAAGGAAGCCTGCTGTCGCTCCAATTGAATAGGCTCTATTTAATGGGCCCTATATATATATCTGTAAGGACGGTGGGATAGTTGATTGACAATGAATCCGATATAGCCGTCGATGGTTTTAGTAAGGAAGGATGTAAGAGCTATGGGCCAAAATAATCGTATTTAGGCTGCTCGGGCCCCTATCGCTTATATAAAACTATCCTATTTATGCCATCCTCTAAAACCATCGTATCAATGCAAGTAGTAAGCTATTTGTATAATAAAGCTATTATATTGCGGGTATAGCATGCTTAACTAGCTCTTATCGGGGGGGGCTATTTAAGGCTAAGGTCTGCTCGAGTAGCCAATTAAAGCCTTAAATGTCCTCCTTTAAGGGCTAAGGAAGCTTGCCAAACGAAGTGCTATCCTAATAGTGTGTGATATAAAGCATTATAGGGAAGTTATATATAATCGGTTCGGATTTATAAGAGGAGGATTCGAGTGTATAAGGAGGTTCGATAAATCAGGGTTTAAAGATCGGAGGAAGTAAAGCTTAAGAGGGGCTTATTCCTTGTTAAAACCGTCTTAGGAAAGAATATAAGTGATTATAACATAGTTAAGGCTATTCGGGGTGATTTTCTAGTAAAGAATCGCATACTTAATGCAAACTTTTGCAACCTTTGCGTGCTAAAGTATAGCTAGAAAGCTTGTAATATTTACTTGCCTAGTTTTTGTATATCTAATTCTAATATGCCGTTATTCGACGCTATTTGCGCTGCCCCCCGGCGGAAGCTATAGCTTATATAAGTATAGGGTTAAGGGATGCTATATGCTTGTAGCCTTTGCTAGATTATCGGTATAACGTTAATATAGCTAAATGGCCTATCTTAAAGGCAAAATAGAGGCTTAGTTCGAGGTTAGGGGTCCTATTCGAATAGTATATAAAGTGCTTTTATAAGGCATGTCGATGAATTTGTTGCTACAATTATAATTTCAACTCCTTCGTGCTTTACGTCGGTCTTGCTTCTTTTAAGGGTAATAATAGCGTGTTTATCGCTATCCCCGAATATAATATCGCCGCGTGTAAGCTTTATATTTTAGAAGGTTTATTTGTTTAGCTTGTCTTTTATATCTTATATAAACTCCCCGGATTTAAGGAATGCCGCATATGCTACTTTTAATGCTATAATAATATTAAGGTCGTTAATGCTTAAGCTTTGCAAGGCTTTATTTAATAGTAAAGCTACTAATCTTTCAAGTATATCGATTGTGATCGGGGCCGCTTAGTGTTTCTTGTAATATAGTTAATAGCGCTATATTCTATTAATAATTCGGTTTAGCTATTCGCTATCGAATATAGCTATAAAGAGCCTCTAGTCGACGTGCACTAATCAAAGCGCCGAGAGGTACGATTTGATTATTTTTAGGAGGAGTCGTCCTTACATATCTTATATAAACCCTTTACCTTTGCTAGCTACCCATTTGCCTAGTATATAAAGTGTTGCAAGCTAAGGGGCCACGTTTGAGGCTATATAAAAGTACTTGTAGGATTTTCTTGCAAATAAGTATGCAAATCGTGTTTCGGGCGTAAGTTTATGCTATAAGAAGTTTTTTAGCTTATCAGTACAAGTTCCAACTTTTACTTTCTATATAAGGGGAGGTAATTCGTATAAAAAGAGGGGTTCTACTAATTAGGACACAAGTTAGCAATTGCATTTTCGTTAAAACGTAAGAGCGCATTTGCTAGGCCATTTAAGGTTCTTAGGACGTGTTTAGCCTCGATTAAGATGTCGAATTAGGATGCTAATAGCATAATTTTATACAAGGGGGAGTTTGCTAAGCTTTTAATTGTTATCCTTTATAAGCTTAGCTATGCTATTAAACTATCAATATATATAATCACTTGGCATTAATACCAATTTTGTGCTTATTGTGCAAATGCTAGCTTTATAGCCTCGACTTTGTAAATATTAATATCAAATAAAGCCGTTTTTGATAAGAGCTTAACCTTTTGCTAAAAACTGTTGCTTTATATGAGGTTATCTTGCTCGTTTTATAGCCTATTTAACGGGTCCTAATAAAAGAAGCCACTTATGCCCTTCTTATAGGCGTTTATATATAAATAGACTAGGGGTCGAGTATAGTCGTTAAAGAAGAGGATTCTATTAAATTAAGGTAAGAGTTCGGCTTACTATTACAAGTCTGCTTTAGCCTTTGCTAGGATATGTCGTTTTAGGAACTTATTAGTTCTAGTCGGGAAAGAGGCTTTATACGCCTAGAAGTTGTATAAGAAGACTCGGCTTAGTCTTACTACCTTTGCGTAATAAGAAAGGTAGCTTATAAGGCTTGCTAGCTTAGCGTGTGTTATCGAATTCGATTGCTAGAAGAGGGTAATAATCCTAATTGCTCGTTTTAGCTTATTATTTAGGAGCTTAGTAAGGAGAAGGTTCGTGTCGATTTCGATCCTTAATATTATAACTTATATGCTTGTATTATCCTTTTTATTATTTTGTAGGATACTTAAGATGTCTATAATAAGGATATACTATTCGGCCGCTATAGCTGTATTTTGTTCTAAGTCCTAAGATGCTTGTATAATTAGGATAAAGTCGTCTAAGTAGTAAGCTAAGAGGTCTTAGCTTAAGTAGGACTATAAGATCTAATAGAGCCCCTCTACAAAGAGGTTAAATATCGCCGGGGCCGTTTATAGCTTAAAGGGGAGGCAGCATTCCTTATAAAATTAGTCGTTCTATTTGAAGCCTAATAGCTATTATATTAACAAAGCTACTAGGATATTGCAGAAGGCCGCTTTTAAGTCCCTTTTTATAATTATAGAATAAGCACTTGCTAATACTACTAGCTAAAAGACCTTATCGAGGGTCGTATATTTGAGAAATGCCGCCTCTTTGTCGATTCCTCTATTTATAAACTCATTTGCGCTAAAGGAAAGGTAATATATCCGGCAAAGTGTTTTATCTGCTTTTGCAATAAAACTTAAGGGGAAATAGATAAAAGGGAAGGTTAGTGTCGTGCTTGCTACCTTACTTAGCAAAAGGTCCTTTTATAAGCTTTTAATTATAGCTTTTTCGTCTATAAATGCAAATAAGAGGTTTCTAAAAAGGGTTAAAGATTCTTGGCTTATTTAGCCGATTTTATATTTATACTTAAGGATTGCCGTCAAAATCGAGGGGAGTGTTCTTAAGTAAGGGGCTAGTAGGGCCTCTTAAGCTAGGGCTATAAAGGGGGAAGGGGATAAGGTTAATGCTAGGCCATATATATTAGCCACCTCGAATAGGGGCTCGCAATTGGGCCTATAAGCTGCCGGGTAGCACTTGAATTTTGACAAGAACTCGAAGAATAATAATAGTATATTATTAAGTACAATAACCCTTCTTACTACGCCTCTTTATTCGTGCATAGTTGCCGGGTAATCCTTTTCGCACTTAAGCTTACTATAGACATGTTTCCTTATACAAAACGGGTATAAGCAACCTTTAAAGTTAAAATTCTCGCACACTTTACCCGATTTGTCCTTTTTAGAGGATTTAGACTTAAAGCTAAATCCGATTAGTCGTTTAAAGTAATGTGTAAGGCCCTTATTACTAACCTTAGTCCTTTTATAGCAATACTTGTCGATGTCGGCGGACTCGATTTGCTATTTATTTATATTTGTAATTCTTGTGCTATACCTCTTAATATGCAAGTATATTGCTAAAAGGAGCATTACGTCTTACTAATTGTATATGTCGGCCAAGTTTATAATCTCCTTTTAAAAAGTGGCTAAGGCGCGGTGTAAGTCGGGGTATGCTTTGCCAAAGAAGGTAATTATAATTGTAAAATAAATTGCAAATGCCGAGGACTAAATCTTATATATGTATTTATAGTTTTTCTCTTTCCTTATTGCCTTCTTTACTATTAGGCCGCTTGCTAGGCTCTCTACAATTAAGGATGCTATATCGTCGTCGTCGGAGCGAAGTTCGGAGTTAAGCCTAAAGAGGTTCTAAGGGTTAAATTCGTTTTTATATATCAAGTAGATTTGTAATCGAGGGAACTAGGAAAAGAAGGAGGCTATTTCTAGTATAACTTAAGGGTACTCACCAGGTGTACTTGTGCTATCGGTCGGGGGCCTTAAGCCCCCCCTTATCCCTCCCCCGGCGGTTAGTGCTATAATTCGGGCTTGAT
>Ga0302325_10032145_pt1 | contig 10783 bp, 4 predicted proteins | sample Palsa_T0_2_FD_201948 | JGI IMG/M metagenome (GOLD analysis project Ga0302325, IMG submission 201948) | Peat permafrost microbial communities from Stordalen Mire near Abisko, Sweden - Palsa_T0_2 | ecosystem: Environmental > Terrestrial > Soil > Palsa > Peat permafrost | place: Sweden: Abisko... | reverse complement strand
GACGCCCATTTTCAGGCGCTGCATGAGCCATCGGCGATCGGCGCGGTCGGCCATCTGGCCGAGGGAGTTCCAGCCGCCGCCGGTGATGACCGTGTCGCCATCTTCGAATTGCATGGACCATTTGGATTTGGAGATTCGCAGGGTCAATCGGCCACTGGTGAAGGTGAGTTCATCGGGGAGGTCTTCGATTTTCACGTGCGGGGCGGAGAGGGAATAATCGAGATCCGGCTTGACGTTTCGCCAGGGGTTGACTTCGTGGTGGACGATGCGGACGCGCAGGCAATCGGGCATGGGGGAGGTGACATGGAGCTGGAGGACGAGGCCTTCGAATCGGTTGGAGGGATCGGGCCCATTGTCGCGATGGGCGGCGGCGACCCAGAGGGAATCGCGCTCGATCTTATATTCGGTGACCCTGCGGACACAGAGGGGTGTGATTCCTTCAGCCCACTTCCATACACCATGACTGAATTTCATTGGTTACTCGAATTCCGGGCCGACACGGCCTGGCTCTTCTAGCTCTCTCGGTCTTTGAAAGAACGCGGGCGAGTCTTTCCTCGACTCGCCCGCTGATCATCAATTGGATAAACAAACTCGAACTTAAGCCTCCCATATCAAGCCTGACGACGCCGGCGGAGCATGAGCATGGTTAAACCTGTGCCCAGAACACCTAACGTGGCGGGTTCGGGAACCGGCGCTGCGACGGGGAAAGTCGTCGAGATATCGTCAATATAGATCGGCGAGGTGGCCACGTTGCTCACACCCGATACACCCGTTCCATACACTCCGGCATTCATGACGATGTTGATTCCGAATCCACCACCGCCACCGGCCAACACCGAATAGGGGATCGTGGCTATGGTCGTTGCCTGACCATCAATGGTTCCGCCGGAAACGGTCGTTGAAGGGAAATAATAAGTTCCGTAATAACCACTCCCGGGATAGTTGAATTGAAGGCCGAGCTGAAAATATACGTCGGGGCCTGCCCAGGTTGGCGTCGTATAAACCATGTACATGTTTCCACTGTACGCGACGGTGCTGCCCGCGGTTGCACCGGGATCCCAGGCGTTGAGAAAGCCCTGTACATATAAATCGTTGAACGGCTCTCCGTAAACCAGATTTCCATAACCGAGAGCGTTGCTGCCGGTATTCACCTGCAAGGAGCCTGCGGTATCCGGCGCGCCGGCGCTGTAATTGGCGAGGCCATCGGTGGATTGTCCGTCAAAATCATAAGTTGAAGATGAAACTGGACCGACGGAATTGGAAACCCCGGAAACGGGTGTCCAGCCCGTCGCGGTGAAATCAGATTCGGTAGTGAAGAGGGCCTGGGCGTGGGCATGGGTCGAGGCGCCTAACAAAGTACAAAGTGCAGCCCCGATGAAATATTTTGCAAGCGCACCGGGTTTCCGGGGCGCTAAAGAGGTCATTTCACGTAGTATTTCGAACATTTCCAGCCTCCTCCGTATTTGCCTGGCGGCAGGGTACGGAACCCTTAGATTTGGCTCGTTTCGCGAGTGCAACAACCGCTTGCTGCACGACGCAAATTTATCCTGATTTGTCGGAATGTCAAACAAAAAAAGACGTTCGGCAATCGTTTTCTCGTCGCATGGAAAGGGGTTTCGTGGCTAAATGGTTTTGGGGTATGATTTTATGGGGGGATGGGGGGAATCGCGGTGCTGCGCACCGCCGCCAAATGTTTAGGTGAGTTCGAGGATCGCGCTTGCAAGAGAAAGTCTTCAGAAAACGCTTTATGCACTGAAAATCGCTGGTATAATCCGGGTGCGGCAGGCTGGCGGGTCGCCGTCGTTTTTGCGATTCTAATATACATTATGAATCGTGTGCAACCGGTTTGCGGAGGCTTATATGAGTTCAAGGCCGAGGAACCGTTTGCGAGGGTGCCCGGGGAGATCAAATCAGCGCGTTCGAAAAGTAAGTTCGGTCCGCAGGGCGTCGTTCGTCGAAGCACTGGAAAATCGGCTTTATCTCACCGCGGCTGCCTACACCTGGCAGAACGTCAACATTGGGGCGGGCGGATTCGTGGACGGCATTTTCTACGATCCCAACAACGCCAATGTCATTTACGCCCGCACGGATATCGGCGGGCTCTACAAATCCGTTAACGATGGAACGAACTGGACCCAGTTGCTCGATTTCGTCAGCAACGGCAGCTCGGCCAATAACTACAATGGGTTTAGCACGGTTTACCAGGATATCGGCGTACTTAGCTTTGCAATCGATCCGGAGAATTCAAACTATCTCTACGCCGATGTGGGGATGTATTCCGGCACGAATGGGATGATCCTGTATTCCCGCAACGGGGGGCAGACCTGGTCGAATTACCAACTACCTTTTTACGTCGGCGGCAACTCCAACGGGCGCGGCGACGGCGAGCAGATTCAGGTCGATCCCAACGACAGCAACGTAGTTTTTCTGGGTACAAACAATGATGGGTTGTGGTACAGCACTAACGCAACCAGCGCTAATCCCACCTTCACCCAGGTTAACGACACTTCAAGCTTCACTTCCTCCAGCACAACGTTTGTTTTGTTTGATCCGGCCGGGACGAAGGGTAGCCCAAGTCAGACCATTTTCGTCGGCGTCGATTCCACTTCGACGGGCACTAACCTTTATGAAACGACCGATGGCGGAACCAATACCAGCGGGCCCAATGACGGATTATCCATCTGGACACAAGTGACGGGGACGGGATCGCTGCCCACGGGATATCTTCCCGGACATGGGGTGATTTCCAATGGGTATTTGTATCTCGGCTATGCCAATGGCCTGGCACCCAATACCACTCTGACCAACGGCGGGGTATATCGGTATAACCTGAGCACCGGCGTCTGGGCGAACATTTCGCCGAAGGCGACGGGCGGCAGCTTTGGGTACGATGCGGTGGCGGCCGATCCGGAGAATCCCAATACGGTGGTTGTCACATCGTTTGATTATTACACGGGTCCGGACCAGATCTGGCGTACGGTCAACGCCAACGCGACCACGCCGACGTGGACAGAGCTTTATTCCTATTCGGGCGCGCAGAATTACGGATTCAACGGTTACGATCCGACCCGTAATACAACCAATGCTCCATGGACGGCGGGCAATGGGGACGGCATCGGAAACTGGGCGGCGACGATTGCGATCAATCCGAACAATTCGAATCAATTGATGTACGGAACGGGCGAGGGGATCTGGGCGACGAACAACGCCTCCAACAACGGGGCCAACACGCAGTTGACAGCGGCGAACAGTTGGTATTTCCCGGATACGGGAATCGAATTTACGGCGGTGGGAGGCGTGGCGGCGACGACGGGGGGGACGCCGCTTTACAGCGCGATGGGGGATATCGGCGGGTTCGCGCAGACGACGCTTACGTATTCGCCGGCGGCGGGGAATGTCGGCGGCAGCGGAGATGCGACGGATTATGCGGGGACGAATCCGAATGATGCGGTGATCGTCGGCAGTATGGGGACCAACGATGGGAGCTACACGACCAACGGGACGACGTTCACGGGTTTTGCGGCGAATCCGGGGCGAAGCACGAAGTATACCGGGGGCACCGCGGCGGAATCGGCCAACGGATCGACGATCGTATGGGCGCCATCGGGAGAAGCTCCCTATTACACGACGAACAACGGTGCGGCATGGACCTTGTGCACGCTGGGCGCGAGCGGGGCATTGCCGACGGGTGGCACCATCGTTTCGGACAAGGTGAATTCGAATTATTTCTACTACTGGACTGAAAATTCCAGCGACAACGTGTGGACGGTGTATATCAGCTCGGACGGTGGTCATACATTCAACGCTTCCGCTGGGGGCACGATTCGAACGGGCAATGTAACGCTGGTTGCGAATCAATATGTCGCCGGGCAGCTTTGGATGGGGGGCTGGAACGGGATTTACGAATCGACGAATTTTGGGGCGAGCTTCACGCAAATAGTCGGTTCCAGCGTTGTCGTTTACGCCAATGACATGGCGATCGGAGCGCCGCCGCCCGGCAGCACGACGCCAACCATTTATATTTATGGCACCGTGCCGGGCAGCAGCTTTGTGGGGGTGTGGCGCAACGACAACGGCGGTGTGGGCAGTTGGCTGCAGTTGAACACCACCACACAGCAATGGGGCGGATTGATTCAGACGGTGGCGGCGGATCCCAATGTGTTCGGGCGGGTTTACCTGGGGATCAACGGGCGGGGCATTATCATGGGGAATCCCGCGGATAGTTTGCCGGCCAACTGGACGGATACGGATATCAATCTCCCCGGCAACCCGGGATGGGCGACCAGCTCAACCACGTTATCCACCGGAACAATCGTCAACGAATGGGATGTTGTCGGCGGTGGGGCGGGGCTGGCGACGAATTCGGTTTCCATCAGCTCGCTCAGCGTCTCCAACGATGTCGCCACCGCGGTCTCAACCGCGGCAAATGGTTTCCAGGTGGGGGAAATGGTGACCATTTCCGGCGCTTCCAATTCGGTGTATGACGGAACGTTTGTCGTCACCGGCCTGGCGAATACGACCGCGGGGATTTCCAGCGATATCGGCTCTGCGACGGAATTCACATTCAATCTTGTGGCCGCAAACGGGACCGCATCCGGGACGATCACCGCCAGGGCGGATGAACAATTCAACTTTGCGTACAAATCGCTCACGGGCAACGGCTACGTTTCGGCGGAACTGCTGAGCATGACGAACGCCGACAACAGTAGCAATGGGGGCAGCGGAACTCCGCAGGCGGGGGTGATGATCCGGGCCAGCACCAATGCGGATGATCCGTTTTTCGAGCTGGTTCAGACTTCGACGGGCAGTCTCGTGCTGGAATATCGGACGACCACCGGCGGCAGCGTGACGACGCAGACGCTGGCCAGCGCGGCGGTAGGATCGGAATATGTCGAGGTCGTCCGCAACGGCAGTAATTTTAGCGCGTATTACAGCGCGAACGGCACGAGCTGGACGCTGGGTTCGACGATTGCGATCGCGGCGATGCCCTCGACCGCCAACGTCGGGCTGGCGGCGACGGCTGGGTTTAATTCGCAATTGACCGACGCCAAATTTACGAATGTGGTGGTGAGCACCGGGCCGTCGGTGCAAACCGCGGCGGCGGCGAATCCAAATCCGGTCACGGGAACTTCAACTGTGCTCAGCGCCCTGGGAACCGAAAATAATTCCAGCTCCGGGCTGGTTTACACATGGTCGTACACCGGCCCCACCGGCGTTAGCTATACTGGAGCTACCAACGGCAGCACTTCGGCGCAGAGTATCACGGCCAATTTCGCGCAAGCCGGCAATTACAATTTCACGGTAACTATTTCCGACAGCAGCGGGCTCTCTGTGACGAGCCCGGTGACGGTTGTGGTTCAGCAGACGCCGACCAATATCGTCGTTTCGCCAAACTCGTCGCCGGTGGTTCCGGTCGGGCTCACGCAGCAGTTCTCGGCGACGGCCACGGATCAATTCGGCAATGCGATCGGCTCGCCGACGTTTAACTGGGCGATTACCGGCGGGGGCAATTCGATTGACGGCACGGGAAACGTGACGCTCGGCTCAACGCCGGGGTCGTTCACGGTTACAGCCGGCGACGGCGCTGCGCAGGGTATGGCGACGGTGATTGCGGAGAATTTCGCCGTGCCATCGGGTTCCACGCTGGACATTAATCTGAGCGCGGCGGGGGCGGTGACTCTCAGTCCCAGTGGGAGCAATGTCACTGCGAGCCAGAATGGAATTCAGATCACGCTGGGCGGATTCAGCGCTGTGACGGTGACGGAGACGGGGTCGGGCGATGTTCTGGATTTCAGCGGTCCTCTGGCGCTGCCGTTCACGTTCGTCAATTGCGGGAGTTCAGCGGTTAACGTCAGCAGCGGGACGCTCACCTTCGCGGCGGACATGGGCGGGACAATTAATCTCGGCTCGCTGATGGTATCAAACGGCGCCGCGGCGGCGATGACGGCCGCGACGACGGACAGTCCGACGACACTGAGTTTGGTCACGCTTTCCATCGGGACCAGCGGCGTTCTGGATGTAGCTAACAATGAGGTTCTCATTAACTATGGATCGGGAAGTGATCCGATCGGCACTATTGCCGGCCAGATTGCCAGTGGATACGCGGGAGGCGCATGGAATGGATCGGGGATTATCTCGAGCGTTGCGCAAACCACTCCGGGTTATGCGCTCGGCTATGCCGACGCGGCGGATGTGAATAATCCAGCGGGTCTGCAACCGGGGCAGATTGAGATCCTATATACGCTGGAAGGGGATGCGAACCTGGACGGGAAGGTGAACGGCGAGGATTTTGTGCTGATGTCGGGCAGTTTCAATCAGAGTGTGACAGCAGGTTGGGACCAGGGAGATTTCGATTACAGCGGCGCGGTGAACGGCACGGACTTTGTGTTGCAGGCCGAAAATTTTAACCAGGCGGCCCAGATCGCCGTGCCCGCCGTGGTGCAGGCTGCAGTGGTCAGTTCCGTGGTGGCGACGCCGGTCACATCCACGGTTGCGGCGTCGGAATCGAATAGCGTGAGCAGCCCCGTGGTGAGCAAGCATGCGGCCAAACCCAAGCCCAAGCTCGATTCCAAACATGGGCGCAAGGGATGACGGCAATTGAAGGAAGATGCATTGGACAGCGGTTATTGCCAGGGCAATCGCATGTGGCGCCAAATAGGATGAAGAACCCTCACCCCGACCCTCTCCCGGAGTACCGGGCGAGGGGGGGAAAGAGTCATATGCGATTGCCCTGCGGTCATTGCATTGTTGCAAGTATATTCTTGCAAATTGAGTGAATACTTAGGTAAAATCAGTGCGGTAAACGCTTGCTGTCGCTGGCGGGCGAAGGGTATGCAGGACATGATTTATGGGTAAGGCAACGACAAATCTTAAAGAGTTGGCAGAGCGCTGCGCGGTGGCGCCGTCGACCGTCAGCAGGGTGCTCAACAATTCCAAGCACGGCCGGTTTTCCGTTTCGCAGGCGGTGCGCGACCGGATCCTGAAGGTTGCGGAAGAATTGAATTACCGTCCGAGCATGGCAGCGCGCAATTTGACGGCGAGCAAAACACATCTGGTGGCGGTGCTGGGCGTTTCGCAAATTGAATCGGATCATGTCGGGCCACAGGAAGAGGCCGTCAGTTCGCTGGCCAAGGCGCTCGACGTTGAGGGATATGAGATTTGCGCCCAGTTTATCAGTTTGCGCCACGGACCATTTGAATTACCGCCGCTGCGGGTGGATGGCATCGTGGCTGTGGGTCCGACAAGCCTGGATGATCTTCAGGTTCTGGAGCACAACGATGTACCTTACGTGAGCCTTGACGGCGTCGTGGGGAGTCGCGGGCTGCAGGTAGCTCCGGACGACGCACAGGGAGCGCGGGCCGCGATCGAGCATTTGAAATCGCTGGGCCATCATCGAATCGCATACCTGGATCATCCTTCGATTTCCGCGTTGCATCCCAGCGTATTTACGCGGCGCGAGGCGTTTGCGCGGTCGCTGCAGGAATTCGGATTGGAAACTCCACCGGTCGAGCGGCCGCAATTGACGAATGAAATGCCGTGGGACTCCACCTATGAGCCATTTCTGCGGCAGGCGGTGATCGAAGGCAAGGCGACCGCGGTTCTCGCGTATTCGCACTTTGGAGCGTTGTCGCTATTGAGGACGGCGCACAATTTGGGACTTTCGGTGCCGGGGAATTTCAGCCTGGTCTGCTTCAACAATGTTCCGGTGCTGAAGTTGACGACACCGTCGATAACGGCCGTGGATGTTCCGTCCGGGGCGATGGGCCGGGCGGCGGCGGAATTGCTGCTGCAGGCGATCAACAACAAGCGCTGGTCCGGCCCGCGCTTCCGGAAGCTGGAGGAGAAACTGATCGTCCGGGAATCGACAATGCCACCTACGCGAAGGACCTGATTTTTTGCTGGTCTGCAACCGCATTATTGAGCAAATCTGAAATGGCATTGGTGAATTTTGTGGTGCCGCAACATTGTTTGAAATCCAGTTCAGAAAGCGCTTGCATTGGGGGTTTGGCGGCGATATAATTTGAGCATCGCAAGCGGCAGGGTAGGCGGACTTTGATCGCTGCGTAAAGCGAGGAGAGCAGCCCGACGGTCGATTGTCGGCGATCACGTCTCGAAGACATTTGAATTTCTTTTATGCGGAGGGTATCGCGATGAAGCATCGTGGAAATGGCGGAATGAGCGGACGAGGTACCAATCACTTTTCGAGCGCAGTCGGCAGAAGCCGGCGACAACGTCTGGCGCTTGCCTTCGCGGCGGCCGGGGCGATCCTTCCTTGCGGTCATGTCTTTGGACAGGCCCTCTTCACCACCGAATCCGACTTTACGGGTTGGACCGCACATTCCCCTGCCACCGCGGTCACCGCTGTTCCCAACACAACCTTCGATTATGACGGGCAGGCCACCAATGGGTTGGCAAACTACAACAGCGGAGCTGCCGGAACGCCGGGCGGGCTGGAGATTAACACGGGTTCCAACGCACTGGGCTATGGGCCGTTGGCTACCTCGCCGTTCAATGATCTGTACCAGACGAGCTTTTTGAATGCCGTGGACCCTGGTGCAACAGCGGGGAGCACAGTTGCATATAGCGGAACCCTGTACATGGTTTATACGACCCCCACATTCGCGGGTCCCGACGTCTATTTTAATTTGGGGTTACAGATTAACTATCCCGGCGATAGCTATTATGGAGCCTATTATTTCCCCACGTCAACTGCCGCGGGGGCGACGGTTGACGGCATGGCTACCACCATAGCCACCTATAGTTACTCCATTTCCGCCGGGGGCGGCGGTAATTTGTCGATGAATATAGTTACCAACGCTGGAGTGTATGGAACGGGCGTGGCGGGCACGAATAATGTGCTGACGGCCCCGCTTTATATCGACGACATTTCGACGACGTACCCGGTGGCGGCCAACATTCCGCCAAACAATGCGACCTGGGCGACGAACGGCAACGGCAATTGGTCCACATCACCTTCGGATGCGGGAAACTGGGTGAATTCGGCTCCGCCGGCGAATTCGAGTTCCACGGCGACGTTTGGCACTGACGGCGGCACGATCACGGTGACTCCGACCGTAACGGTTGTCGGCGCGCAGGCGGTCACAGAACTTATCTTCAGCAGCCCCAATGGCTACGCCCTGGCTGGTTCGACAGTCTCCATCTCATCGGAACTGCTTTCCACGGCGGGGCAGAACACGATCAATTCGCTGAACATAGGCACGGCAACGGTCAGCATTTCCACCGGCAGTTCGGTTACGGCGACGACATTCGCGAAAACGAATTACCAGCCCCTGAATCTTACCGGCGGCGGTACGCTCAATGTCCCCAGCGTCAATAATGGAAATCTTGCGCTTACGGGCGGCAGCACGCTGAACATTACCGGTAATGGCACCGTCGCCGCTGGGGCCGCGTTTCTTTATGACATTAACGTCGATGCCAATAGCACAGTAAATCTCGGCACGAACAATGTGTATGACGACAATTCGATTGATGGTGCGGGAACGATCGCCATCGGCTCGGGCAGCACGCTTACGACAGCCGAATATAATGGGTATACGTTCAACGGCTCCCTCAGCGGCAGCGGCTCGCTGATCCTGGGCAGCGTTGGCGGCGCCTCATCGGCTGGCGCGCCGTACACCGGCACTTTCTACGGGACGAGCCCCACCTTCAGCGGGCCGATTTCAGTTACGTTTTTGGATAACCTTGCCGTGGGGACGGGCGTGACTTTGGGCAACGCCAGTTCGACCAATACCATCACGCTGGATTCAGGCACCCTTCAGGCGGTTGGCAATGCAAACCTCGCTCAGAATATCACAATTGAGGATACACAGGGGATCGTGAACAACACGACGGTGATTAATACCAGCAGCACGACGGGCACGGTGACTGTTGGAAATACGTTGACGCTTTCGGGTCATATCAGTGGCGGGAACTCCATCCAGAAGACCGGCATCGGCACGTTGGTCCTTGGCGCGTCCAACAGCTATTCCGGAGGCACAGACGTGACGGCAGGCACATTGTTGGTCGGCGCTGCGCACGGGCTGCCGACCAACAATGCTCTCACGATCAGTAACGGCGCGGAAGTGCAATTGGGCGCGAGCACCGGCGTGGAGACACTCTCGTCGCTGAGCATCGACAGCCTGAGCACGCTGGATATCACCAACAACCACATCATCATTGACTACAGCGGATCCGATCCGATTTCGTCGATCGCGGCGCTGATCAAGTCCGGCTACAACAGCGGAACGTGGACCGGACTGGGCATTACATCCAGCGCCGCAGCGGCTAATTCGGCGAGCTACGGCATTGGATATGCGGACGGCGCCAGCGGGGTTGTCCCCGGGCTGTCTTCCGGACAGATTGAAATCATGTACACGCTGCTGGGCGACGCCAACCTGGACGGCAAGGTCAACGGCACCGACTTCACGCTGATGGCGGCGAATTTCAACGATTCGGTTACCGCCGGGTGGGACAGGGGTGATTTCAATTACAGCAACACGGTGAACGGCGATGATTTCGTGCTGCTGGCCGACAACTTCAACCAGTTCGCCAGCCAGTCGGATGTCGCGGCGGCGGATTTGGCGGCATTGGATTCGTTCGCAGTCACCAATGGGATCAGTCTTACCAGCGTACCGGAGCCCGCGACGTTGGGCCTGGTGGTGCTGGCGGGTGTGGGAGCGCTGGGCCGGCGTAATCGCCGGCAGAAACGGGAGTGATGGATCGGCATGCGACATCTGAAAGAAAAGTTGCCGCGTACAAACAAGTTGACCAGCGGAGATTGTTC
>Ga0302325_10032144_pt1 | contig 10783 bp, 7 predicted proteins | sample Palsa_T0_2_FD_201948 | JGI IMG/M metagenome (GOLD analysis project Ga0302325, IMG submission 201948) | Peat permafrost microbial communities from Stordalen Mire near Abisko, Sweden - Palsa_T0_2 | ecosystem: Environmental > Terrestrial > Soil > Palsa > Peat permafrost | place: Sweden: Abisko... | reverse complement strand
CGTGAACAACACGGTCACCACCCAGGCGGTCATGACCGTGTCCCCGGTCGAGCGGCCGGTCGCCTCCGCCGCCTACAGCTTCGTCCGGTTCATCGGCGGCGGCCTGGCCCCCTACGCCGCCGGGCGACTCGTGGTCGACTTCAATATCCACCTGCCGTTCTACATCGGCGCGGGAGCGATCCTGCTCGGCATCGTCATCCTCTCCACCGGCCACAAGCTGCTGGGCGAGGCCGAGCGGACCCAGTCCGCGGCCGCCGAGGCGGCGCTCGCCCACGGCCCGTCGTCACCTGAGGCGGCGGCCGAGCTCGAGCTGGAGGCCGAGGAGACGGCCGACGCGCTGCTCGGCGACGCCGACTGACCCGGCCTCGGCCGGTCAGTGTGGGAGCCCCGCGCCGAGGTCCCCGAGCTTGGCCCGGATCTGGTCGGCCTCCGGGGCGTTGAGGTCGGCCAGGATCGCGAGGGCCTCTTCCCAGAACGCGCGGGCCTCCTCCGGCTTCCCGGCGGCGTGGCAGGTGTCGCCGAGATGGCCCAGGGTGTCGCCCACGCCCCAGCGGCTGCCGGCCGCGCGGTGCAGTCCGAGTGCCTGCTGGTAGCAGGCAGTGGCTTCGGCGTGGTGGCCGACCTGCTGGTGCGCGTGCCCGAGGCTGTCAAGCGCGCTCGCCTCTCCTTCCTGGCTGCCGAGGTCGCGGAATAGGTCAAGCGACTGCTCGCAGTGGCTGATCGCCTGCTGGTGATCCCCGACCACGGCGCTGAGCCAGCCGACCGAGTTGAGGGCCTGGGCCTGGCCGGGCCGGTCGCCGGCGGCCGTGTACGACTCCAGCGACTGCCGGGCGTGGCCGAGGGCCTCGCGGTGGCGCCCTTGATAGCTCAGCGTGATGGCCAGCGAGTTGTGCACGTAGGCCTGGCCGGCGTGGTCCCCGCGCTCGTTGTGGATGCCGAGCGCGAGCGCCAGGTGGGCGTGGGCATCCTCGTAGCGGCCGATTCTGCCGCTGGCGTAGCCGAATCGCTGGTGGACGGAGGCCTGCGCCGCCCGGTCGCCGAGCCGCTGCGTGGCGGCCAGCGCGATCTGCTCGGCGACGGCCCAGTCGTGCCAGTGGCCCCGCATGTCAAAGAAGTCCGACAGCGCCCACACGAGCTGCCACGCATGGGTATCGAAGCCGGCCTCCAACGCCCGCTCGGTGGCGGCCATCAGCACCCGGCGCTCGGCCTCGAACCAGGCCAGGGCGTGTGCGGCGTCGCCGATGGGCTCCGGCTCCGCGCCCGGCGCGAGCGCGGCGAGCATGAGCGGGCTGTTGATCGACCGCGCCTGCATCGCGGCCGCGTGAGCCGTGTGCAGGTAATGATCGAGCATCCGGCCGGTGGCGGCGCGCCGCTCGGCCTCGCTGTCGGCCGAGTGCGTCAGCTCGGCGGCGTAGGCGCGGAGCAGGTCGTGGCAGGAGAACCGGCCGGGAACGTGCTCTGCCAGCAGGTGCGCCCGGGTCAGCTCGGCGAGCCGGCGGCGTCCCTCGCCCGGCGGCAGGCCGGCCATGCTGGCCGCGGCGGCGGCGCTGACGTCGGGGCCCGCGTGCAGCCCGAGCAGCCGGAACAGCCGCGCCGCGGCGGGGTCAAGCTGCTGGTAGGACCACGAGAGCACCGCCCGGACACTCGCGGTCGCGTGCCCGGCGTCCAGCGCGTCGAGCCGACTACGGGCATCGCGCAGATCGGCCGTCAGCGCGGCCAGCGACAGCCACGGCTGGCTGTAGGTGCGGGCGGCGGCGATGCTCAGCGCCAACGGCAGCCGCGCGCACAGCTGGATCAGCGCGCCCGCGGCGCCGAGGTCGTCGGCGACGCGCTCCCGGCCGAGGGAGCGGCTCAGCAGTTCCCGCGCCTCGGCGTCGGTGAGCACGTCCAGGGTGAGCGGCGACGCCCCCTCCGTCGCGACCAGGCTGGTGAGCTGGCTGCGGCTGGTGACGATGACCAGGCAGCCGGGGCTGGCGGGCAGCAGCGGCCGGACCTGATCGACGTCCCGTGCGTTATCGAGCAGCACCAGCATCCGCTTGCCGACCAGGAGGCTGCGGTACAGGCCCGCCTGCGCGTCCAGGCCGGCCGGAATCCTGGCCGCCGGCACGGCCAGGGCGTCGAGGAAGAGCCTGATGGCCTCAACCGAGGTCATCTGCGGCCCGGCCGGGTCGAAACCGCGCAGGTTCACGTACAGCTGCCCGTCAGGGAACTGCCCGGCCACCTGGTGCGCGAAATGCAGGGCCAGTGTGGTCTTGCCGATCCCGGCGGTCCCGTCGATGACCGAGATCACCGTCGCATAGCTCGCCTCGGCGGCGTCGGTCGCCTCGGCCGCCAGCGCCCTGAGCGCTTTGAGCGCCTCGGCCCGCCCGGTGAAATGCCGCGTTGCCGCGGGCAGCTGCCTGGGCACGACCGGGGCGGGCGGGCCGAGCGCCGCCGACGCGGAGGGGGATGGCCCGGTGTCGGATGGCCCGGTGCCGGATGGCCCGGTGCCAGATGACTCGGTGCCAGATGGCCCGGTGCCAGATGACTCGGTGCCAGATGACTCGGTGCCGGGCGCGAGCAGGAGCTCGCTGTCGGCCGCCAGGATCCGCTGGTGCAGGAGCCTGAGCTCGGGACCGGGATCGATGCCGAGCTCGCCGGCCAGGACGCGCCGCACGTCCTGGTAGGCGGCGAGGGCGTCGGCCTGCCGGCCGCTGCGGTACAAACTCAGCATCAGCTGCGCGTGGAACTGCTCCTGCAACGGGTGAGCCGTGACCAGCTGGCGCAGTTCCGCCAGGACCTGACCAGGCCGGCCAAGGTGCAGATCCGCGTCGATCCGGGCGACCAGCGCCTGCAGCCGCTGGTCCTTGAGGGCCGGAGCCTCGCGGGCCCGCAGCAGTTGCGACGGCACGTCCGCCAGCGGCTCGCCGCGCCACAAACCGAGCGCCTCCCGCAGCAGGCTGGCGGCCTGCGCCCAGGTTCCGGCGGCGGCGGCCGCCTGACCGCGCGCGGCCAGCGCACTGAACTCGCGGACGTCGAACTCGCCGTCACCGACCCTGATCAGGTAACCAGGCGGCCGCGTCACGATCAGGCCGACGCCGGACGGTCCCAGCGTCGAGCGCAGGCGCTGAATGCCACTGTGCAGCGCACCCCGCGCGCCGGCCGGCGGCTGGCCTTCCCACAGCACCTCGGCGAGATCGTCCAGGCTGACCACTCGCCCGGCTCCTAGCAGCAGCGCCGCCAGCAGCACCCGTTGCCGTGGCGCGGACACGGGCACATCTCGCGTGCCGTCCCGGACCACTAGCGTCCCGAGCAGACCGAAGTCCACGCCCAGCACCCCTTCCCGCGTAACCGGCGCGGTGAGCCATCAGTGAGCCATCGTGCTCATCCTGACAGCGGTTCGTGAGCTTTTGCTGGCATTGTGACAGAACGCTATTCGCTATTCTCGTCCGACTTGCGAGGTTCCCACTGTCGCGGCGGCGCGCCTTGAGCGGATCGGAGGGATTCGTGCAGTAATGACCATCCCTGGAATTGACGCGCTTCGAGGGTCTTCCTCCGCCGGCTCCAGCCGAGTAGCCAAATTTTCCGCCGAGCCCGGGTCCGAGCCCGGGTCCGGGTTTGCGCCTGCGCCCCAGCCCAGCCAAGAACTGATCCGCATGCAGGAGTGGCCGCTGCTCAGCCACGTCGAGCTGCGGGCGCTGCCCGCGTCCGTGCGCTCGGCCCGGCTGCATACCCAGTGCATCCTGCAGCGATGGCAGCTGGGAGGCCTGGCCGACACGGCGGAACTGCTCGTCTCCGAGATCATGACCAACGCGGTGCGCGCGTCAACCCTGATGGCGGATCAGCAGCGCGAGACCGGGCAGGCACCGCGCGCGCAACTGCTGCGACTCTGGCTCACCTCGGACCAGCGCAGCGTCCTGATCCAGGTATGGGACGGCGATCATCACCGCCCGGTACGCAAGGACGTGGGGCCGGACGCCGAGGCCGGGCGGGGGCTGCTGCTGATCGAGACCCTCAGCGCCCAGTGGGGTTGGTACGCGCCCGACGAGCAGGGCGGGAAGATCGTCTGGGCCGTGTGCGCCTAGTCACCGCGTCCGCTGGCGTGCTAGCGGACCGCGAGGTGACGAGCGAGGAAGGCCAGTGACGGGGGTTCCTGGGCGCTGAAGAACGGGCCGCTGTGGCAGCCGGAGCCGAAGTACACCTCGGCCGTCTTCGGGAGCGCGCGGGCGAGGATCTGGACGTTGGGGTAGAACGGGTCGCTGGAGCCGGACGCGACCCGGACCGGGACCTTGGCCAGCGCGGCGGCGTGCGTGACGGCGTCGTCGGCGGCGAAGTCGGCCGCCGACGCGTACGCGCCGGCGTTGGCCGCCCGCGCCTGGGCGTAGCTGGTCCAGATGGCCGGGCTGATCGCGGCCACCGCGCTGATCAGGTCCGGGCGTTTCTCGGCCAGCAGCAGGCTGCCGTAGCCGCCCATCGAGATGCCCATGACGCCGATCCGGCGCTCGTCCTGTTGGCCGGCGCCGCCGAGACCGAGTCCGAGCCGCCGGCACATCGGGATCAGTTCGTCGGCGAGCATCGCCTGCGGGTTGTCACCCGGGTGCGGGTTCCAGTACCCGCCGCCGCCGTCCGCGGTCACCAGGGCCATCGGCGGCAGGGGGGTACCGGACACGCGCAGCGCCAGGGCCTCAGCGGGCGACATCCCGGAAAGCGCGTCGGCGTGATTGCCGCCGTAGCCGTGCAGCGCGATCACCAGCGGGAGCCTGTCACCCGGGCCGTGGCCGGGCGGGTAGGCGATCGTGTAGCCAACCAGACGGCCGCGGGCGGCCGAGTAGAAGGCGCCGGAGCGCTCCGGGCCGGGCACGGCGTACGGGGTCAAATCGGCCGCGGGCAGGGAGCACGCGCCGTCCAGGTCGTCGAGCACGGTCTTGCCCGGCAGCACGCCCCGGTTGACGAGCTCGAATCCGCCGGCGCCGGCCGCCGCCACGACGGCGGCCCCGATCAGGCCGTAGCGGAGGACGCGGCGGCGCGATTGCGTCATCGGTCAGCCCCGCCCCGGCCGCAGCCCGCGTATCGCCGTCGCTCGCGCCTTGACCGCGGCGGCCAGCGCGAGCGCGAGCGCCCCGGTGGCGGCGACGTCGATCAGGCCCGGGCGGAAGAGCGGCGCGCCCTCGCCGCCGGTCGCCACCCAGCACGCCACGCCGGCCAGCAAGACCGCCATCACCACGCAGGCGGCGGTGCCGAGACGGGCCTCGAACGCCAGCACGCGGGCGGTCAGCCCGGCCCGGCGGACCACGGTCGCGGCGGCGAGGGCGACGGCGCCGAGCGCGAACGGGGTGACCACCATCCAGGCTCGCTCGGCCAGCGGGAAGGCGGCCAGCGCGCCCGGGTGCGCCCAGTAGGCCGACACCCACAGCGACGTGGCCCACTCGAAGGCGGCGACCCCGCCGGGGATGAGCCCGTCGTGGCCGCCGGTGCCCACCCAGCCGTTCTCGAATTGGCGGCCACCGGTGAACAGGACCGCCACCGCGGCGGCGAGCACGGCGGCGGGCAGGGCCAGGCGCCGGCCGGCGCCCGTCACCAGCCGGACCGCCACCGTGACGATGACCGGGATCGTGGCGGCGATCGCCAGGACCAGGATGGCAAGCATCGCGGCGGATGTGACCCGGGTGGCGAACCCCGCGACCGCGGGGATGAAGGGAGGGTCAGGGTCGGCCGCCGACGGCGCGACCGCGGTTGACCACTCCCAGGCGATCGTGAGCTGGGACTGCATCGCGGCGCCGAACGTCAGGCAGACCGCGAGCGCCGCGCCGAGCGTGCCGAGGCTGGCGCGGACCTGACGGTGCCGGTCCACCCCGGTCGCGCCGGGGACCGGGAAGCCGGCCAGGCCCAGGTCGGCCAGCCTGGCCACGATGCCGCCGCGGGCGATGTCCAGCGTGCGCGCGGTTGAGCGCGGTCGCTCTTGGATGTCGGCCATCAGCAACTCGGCGAACTCGTCGCCGTACCTGTCCCGCCAGACCGCCGGGTACCAGCGGAGCAGGCGCGCGGCGCGCTGCCCGGCGTCGGAGCCGGCCCGGCTCATGCGGTGTCTCCCGCTCGCTTCGGGGCGCTCGCTCATGCCACGCCCCCGCCCGCGGCCCAGTTGACGGACAGGCGGCGCAGGCCGACCTCGGTGACGCGACGCTGAGCGTCGAGGTGGGCCTTGAGCGCGGTCGCTCCCGCCGCCGTCAGCCGGTACGGTCGGCGGCGGTCGTCGGTCTCGATCGCCTGGATGAGGCCCTGCGACTCCAGCCGGGCGAGGGCCTCGTACAGCGTGCCGGGCGCCAGCCTTACCCCCGCGAACTCCTCGACGTCCTTGGTCAGGGCGTACCCGTGCTTGGGACCGTCGGCCAGGCTGGAAAGGATCAGCGTGGCCGGCCCCGCGTACCGCCCGAACCCGGCCAGGGCCGCGTCACCGTCCGGCCGGCCGCCCTCTTGTTTCGGCATACGGCCCAGTGTATATCGGCTCCCGATAGATCGGGAGCCGATATCGTCAGGCGGGTCTTACTTGAAGGAGAACGACTCCGGGTTCTGGACGGCGGCGGCGGGCGGGACCCTGAGCCAGCCCGCGCCGAAGTTCTCGTACACGGTGAGCGCGTACTTGCGGCCGGCCTTGACGTCGGACGGGACCGGGAGCGCGCACTGGATTTTCTTCGCCGTGACGTTCCACCCGCAGGTGACGGTGACCGGCGTCTTGATGCCGGGGCCGGCCAGCGTGGCCCTTAGCTCGCGGGCCTTCGCCCGCGCGGCCTGCTCGAGCGCCGGCATCTGGGCGAAGAACGTCCGCACGACGAGCGTCTTGGCGCTGCGGCTGACGACCGCGCCCGCCTTCGGCGCGGTGAAGCCGCCGAGCAGGTACGTATCCGTCCACCGGACCGGCGCGGTGACCGCTGACCGATTCCCCGCCCAGTCGACGGCCGGACCGCAGGTCGCCTTGTGGACGCCGTCCAGAGGGCGCAGGCCGCTGCCGGGGATGGCCGGGGGCGTGGACTGCAGGGCAGGCTCCTGCTCCACTCCGGACACCGCGTCGGTGGCGGTGCAGGACGGGGTCGGGAAGCGCGGATAGGCGTAGCCGCCGCCGTTCTTGACGCCGGTCAGGGTCACCACCGGCGGCGCGGAGTCGGCCTCTACGCTGAGGCTCGCGGTGCCCGTGTGCCCGGCCGAGTCGGTGCAGGTCGCGCTGATCTGGACCGACGCGCCGGTCGCGGTGGAGGTGGTGGCGGCCGGGCAGTCGGCGGTGAGTGGATTGGCGTCCACCCAGTGCCACGAGACCGTGACGGCCGAGGTGTACCAGCCATTGGCGCCCACGGCCCCGCCGGTCACGCTGGGGGTGGCGGACGGGGTCGTCACGCTGACCGTGCCGGTGCAGCCGCCGGTGTAGTAGTCGGAGTTGGTGATGTCAGGGCACAGGACGTTCACCCAGGTCGCATTGGTGACGTTCGCGCTGTCCAGTCCGGTCGCGCCGGCCAGGTCGGCATTGTTCAGGTCGGCCTGCATCAGGTCGGCCCCGGCGAGGCTGGCATCCGTGAGGCCCGTTCGCGTCAAGGTGGTGTAGCGCAGATCCGCGTTGGTCAGGTTCGCGCCGGCCAGCTTCGCGTCGGTCAGGTTCGTGCTCCACACAGACGCGCCGGACAGGTCCGCACCGACCAGGCTGGCGTCCGACAGGTCTACCTGCCACAGTTCCGCCCCGGCCAGGTCGCAGCCGTCCCAGTCGACGTTCGGCGCCGGCCGGATGCTGGGCGCGCCGTTCGCGGCCAGCGTGGGGCAGGTGACCGCCGCCTGGGCCGAGGACGATCCCAGGGTGACCGCCGGGACCAGGCCGGCGATGAGTGCCAGAGCCGCGATGAGCGCTCTGGCACTCAGGACATTCCGCATGCCGCTCTCCATTTCGCCGCAAAAACGCACACGAACCATAGCAGTCGGTCGCGCGGCGGAGAGGGTCAGACCTGGGTGTGGCTTTCCACCGCGGCGACGATCTCGGCGATGGCCTCGTCGATGGGGACGCCGTTGCGCTGGGCCCCGGTCCGGTAGCGGAACGAGACGGCGTTCGCGGCTACGTCGTCGTCGCCCGCCAGCAGCATGAAGGGGACCTTCTGCTTCTGCGCGTTGCGGATCTTCTTCTGCATCCGGTCGGCGCTGTCATCGACCTCGACCCGGATCCGCCTCGCGCTGAGCTTGGCGGCGATTTCCTCCAGGTACTCCACGTGCGCGTCGCTGATCGGGATGCCGGTCACCTGGACCGGCGCCAGCCACGGCGGCAGCGCCCCCGCGTAGTGCTCGAGGAGCACCCCCATGAACCGCTCGATCGAGCCGAACAGCGCCCGGTGGATCATGACCGGTTGCTGCCGGCTGCCGTCGGCGGCGGTGTACTCGAGGCCGAACCGCTTGGGCTGGTTGAAGTCGAGCTGGACGGTGGACATCTGCCAGGTCCGGCCGATCGCGTCGCGGGCCTGGACGGAGATCTTCGGCCCGTAGAACGCCGCGCCGCCCGGGTCGGGCACCAGCTCAAGACCGGACGCGGTGGCGACCGAGCGCAGCGTCTCAGTGGCCGCCTCCCACTCGGCGTCGGAGCCGATGAACTTGTCCGAGTCGCCCCGGGTAGACAGCTCCAGGTAGAAGTCGTCGAGTCCGTAGTCGCGGAGCAGGCCGAGGATGAAGGAGAGCACCGAGGACAGCTCCTCCTCCATCTGCTCCCTGGTGCAGTAGATGTGCGAGTCGTCCATGGTGAGCCCGCGCACCCGGGTCAGCCCGTGCACCACGCCGGACTTCTCGTACCGGTAGACGGTGCCGAACTCGAACAGCCGCAGCGGCAGCTCCCGGTACGACCGGCCGCGGGACCGGAAGACCAGGTTGTGCATCGGGCAGTTCATGGCCTTGAGGTAGTACTCGCTGCCCTCGAGCTCCATCGGCGGGAACATCGTGTCCGCGTAGTACGGCAGGTGACCCGAGGTCTCGAAGAGGTACGCCTTGGTGATGTGCGGGGTGTTGACGAACGAGTAGCCCGCCGCCTCGTGCCGCAGCCGCGAGTAGTTCTCCATCTCGCGGCGGATGATCCCCCCCTTGGGGTGGAACACCGGCAGCCCGGAGCCGATCTCCTCGGGGAAGGAGAACAGGTCGAGCTCGGCGCCGAGCTTGCGGTGGTCGCGCCGCTCGGCCTCCTCCAGCATCTTCAGGTACTCGTCCTGGGCCGCGCGGGATTCCCAGGCGGTGCCGTAGATCCGCTGCAGCTGCGGGTTCTTCTCGCTGCCGCGCCAGTACGCGCCGGCGTTCCGCATCAGCTTGAACGCCGGGATGCTCCTGGTGGACGGGACGTGCGGGCCCCGGCACAGGTCCTTCCAGCGCAGCTCGCCGGTCGTGGCGTCCACGTTGTCGTAGATGGTGAGCACGCCCGCGCCCACCTCGGTCGACGCCTCGTCGTCGGACGCGGCCGACCCCTTGAGGCCGATCAGCTCGAGCTTGTACGGCTCGGCCGCCATCTCCTTGCGCGCATCGGCGTCGCTGACCTCGCGCCGGACGAAGCGCTGGCCCTGCTTGACGATGTCGCGCATCCGCGACTCGATCGACTTCAGGTCCTCCGGGGTGAACGAGGCGTCCACGCCGAAGTCGTAGTAGAAGCCGTTCTCGATCGGCGGCCCGATGCCGAGCTTGGCCTCGGGGAACGCCTGCTGCACCGCCTGCGCCAGCACGTGCGCGGTCGAGTGCCTGATCACCGCGCGGCCCTCGGGCGAGTCGGCCACCACCGGCTCCACCACGTCGCCGTCGGCGAGCGCCGCGGCCAGGTCGCGCAGCTGCCCGTTGACCCGGGCGACGACCACGTCACGGTCACCGGGGAACAGGTCGCCGGCGGTAGTCCCCGTCGTCACCTCGCGCTCACTCCGCTGAGCCTGGCGGTCGAGCACTTGGATACGGATCTGGGACACGGCGCTGCCTCACGTTGACGTTGGGATGCGGATATGGCACGGAACCGTCGCGGGAATAGTCCGCCGGCGATTCGCCTCGATGCTACCCGCAGCTGCCCTTCGACCCGAAGTCGATATCCCGGCCGAGTTCAGCCAGAGCAGACGGCGGCCGGGCGGTCCCCCGTGAGACGGCAGAACTCGGCCGTCAGCGTGTCGACCGAGGCGAGGATGGTCATGCCGACCGCGGTCTGCGGAAGCCGGAGGTCGGCCGCGATCTCGCTCCAGGTCAGACCCGCCAGCATGGACGGCACGATCTCGGTGCCGGCCTGGGCCGCCTTGCCGCCGAAATCGAGGAACGGAGTTGACCCGGCTGGGTCAAGCGTCGCGAAAACGGCCTGCTCGCCGGGCGTGAGCCGCTGCAGCCTGCGGTAACTCGCCGCCTTGGCCGGGTCGGACTTCGGGCTGACCAGGACATTAGAGGCGGTCTCGACCGGGACGAACGTCAGGTAAGTACTGGAGTAGGACGAGCCGTAGAAGGTCCAGCCGTCGACCGGTGGCACATCATCGAACAAGGGCGAGCGGCTGGTGCTCAGCCCGGAGAACTGGCCGAATCGGCTCAGCGCGACGATCAGCGCCCAGTTCTCGGCCAGGCAGTAGGGGCAGTACCCCTTCGCGACGTACAGCACCTCGGGCTTGCCGTCCGCGGTGAGCGGCGGACCGCTCACCGGGACGGGCACCGAAGGCGCGATCGCGAGCGCCGACGCCGACCCCGACAGGTCCGGCGGCAACGGCGGGGCCAGGACACCACTGCCCAAGGCCACCCTGACCCGAATGCCGGTCGGCGACGGCGCGGGCACCGTCTCGCGCAC
>Ga0302325_10032142_pt1 | contig 10783 bp, 14 predicted proteins | sample Palsa_T0_2_FD_201948 | JGI IMG/M metagenome (GOLD analysis project Ga0302325, IMG submission 201948) | Peat permafrost microbial communities from Stordalen Mire near Abisko, Sweden - Palsa_T0_2 | ecosystem: Environmental > Terrestrial > Soil > Palsa > Peat permafrost | place: Sweden: Abisko... | reverse complement strand
TCCGTCACGGACCGGGTGGCGCTTCTCGATGGTTCCCTCGGCCTGCAGGTGGGCGAGTCGCTGGAAAGCCGTTACGTTAATGGGCGCGACATTGTCCGGCCGGCGGCGGCTATTGTCGGCGCAGGAAGTCGTGCCGTTCCGTAAAAAAGCTCGTAAACCGGCCTTAGCGCCCAAATTTGGCGGGTTGGTCGTCAGGAGCGGACCAGGCGGGCGATGGCCTCGGAGGCTTCTTTGATCTTGTCCTCGGCTTCGGGGCCGCCTGCTTCGATAGCCTGGCTGACGCAGTGGCCGAGGTGATCTTCGACCAGGCCGAGGGCGACGGCCTGGAGGGCCCGGGTCACGGCGGATACCTGGGTGAGGACGTCGATGCAGTACGTGTCGGACTCGACCATGCGCTGCAGCCCGCGCACCTGGCCCTCGATCCGGCGCAACCGCTTGAGGTAAGCGTCCTTGTCCTGCGTATAGCCGTGCATAGTGCCACTGTAAACGCTAGGCGGCACCCCAAGGTAGCCTCACGGCCGTGCGCGACGAGACCGTTGAGGCCTTCCTGGGCCAGTTGGCCGCCCGGGTACCCGATAAGGGCGATGAGCCGCCGAGCATGCTGCGGTAGACGGCGATCAAGGCCGCCTTCTGATCGTCGCCCAGGCGCGGGTCCGCGAGGATCGCGTCCTCGGTCGGCAGGGGCTCGGCGTCGGCGTCGGCCTGACCCGTACCGTCCTTGTCGGGGCTTGCTATCGCGTCGATCAGGCCGGCCTGCGCCATCAGCGACTCGGCCGAGAGGTTGAGCGCGCCGGAGAGCGCCTTGAGCACGCGGACCGACGGCTGGTGCAGGCCTCGTTCGACCTGGCTGAGGTAAGGGTTGGACAGGCTGGTCAGCTCGGCGAGCTGGCGGAGCGACAGGTTGGCCTTCTTCCGCTGGTCCCGGATGAAGGCGCCGAGCACCTCGCGCTGCGCGTCCCACGGATCCGTCATGGCCCTGCCTCCTTACTTGCAAACTATAGAACGCGGCAGCTCCGGGGATTCCCCGGAGCTGTCGCGTGCACGACCTGTCTAGCTCGCTTGGCGTGGCTTTGTCCCACTTAGCGGGTCTTACTTGGCCGCTGCGGACTTCGACGCGCTCTTGCTCTCCTCGCCGGGGAGCAGCGGGCTGGCCACTTCCAGCACCTCGTCGGTGAACTTGCGCTGGTTGGTGAGGATCTGCTCGGCGAAGTCGTAGCCGCGGGCCACAACCTCGTGCGGGTTCGGCAGCCGGTCGGCGAGCGGCAGGCTAATCGAGGGGATCGACGGGAGCGACGCGGTGAGAGACTGGACCGTCTCGACCCAGGTCTTGAGGGCGTCGATCGTCATTTCCTGGCTCTTACGTATGGTGCTCAGGAGCTGCTCCTGGATGTCTTGCGTGACGTTGCTGGCCATGGTAGGCCTCCTTGTTCTTGGCTTCTGTTGCTAACTATACCAAGCAAAGCTTGGTTTGTCAAGCGATTTTGCTTGGTATCTGCAGCAGGATGCGTTCGGTTGTGCGGGGGGATGCATCACGGCCGTTCGGGGCAATGCCTGGTGAACGGGGGCCGTGAGACCCTGCGGGTTGCGTCGTGGGGCCCAACCCGCAGGGAGCTTGGGTGAAGGCTCAGCCGGCGGCCTTGGGAGTGGGCTTGGCGGCAGGCCTCGGCGTCCGCTTGGGTGCGGCGGCCTTGGGTGCGGCGGCCTTGGGTGCGGCGGCCTTGGGTGCGGGAGACTTGGCGGGCGCGGGCTTCGGTGCGGAGGCGACAACCGAGGGCTCGGTCTTGACGACGGCGGGCTTGGGCTCGGTCTTGACGACGGCGGGCTTGGGCTCGGGAGCCACGACAGCGGGCTTGAACTCAGGCACCACGACAGCGGCCTTCGGCTCGGCGGGCTTGGGGGCGGCGGCCTTCGGCTCGGGCACTACGACAGCGGGCTTGGACGCGACCTGGAGGAACTTTGGCTCGGGCTTGGACGCGACCTGGACGACCTTTAGCTCGGGCCTGGGAGCGGTCTTGGTCGTGACGTTCGCGCGGCGGCCCGACATCAGCGGGATGGTCAGCGCCAGCATGTCGTCGGCGAACTTTCGCTGGTTGGCCAGCAGTTGCTCGGCCAGGCCATAGGCGCTGTCGACAGCCTCCTCAGGGGTCGGCAGTTTGCCGGCAAACGGCACCGTGACGCTGGGCAGCTTGGGGAGCTTGTCCGTTAGCGGCGACAGCCTGGGGGTTACCGTGGTGACGGTGTCGACCCAGATCCTGAGCGCACCGATTATGGTCTTCTGGCTCTTGCGCAGGCTGGTCAGGAACTCTTCCTGCAGGTCCTGCGTCGACGTCCTCGTCATGTTGTTCTCCTTATAGCTCGTTATGCAAACTATACCAAGCATGATTGAGATGTCAAGCGCGCGCTTGGTATGGGCAGCAGGATGCGGCGAGGTGCGGTGGCGTGGCGGGGGGTTGGCGGCGGGGTTGGCGGGATGCGGCAGCGTGCGGCGGGGCTCGGCGGGACTCGGCGGGGCTCGGCGGGGTTCGGCGGGGTTAGGTCTCCTCGGCGGCGTCGGCTAGCAGGGGGGAACGGGCCAGGGCGATCACCGCCGCGACCATGACCGCCACGGCCGTGACCTCGGGGACGATGTACCAGCCACTCCGCACGTTCTCGTGGAAGGCGAGCACACCCCACAGGACGGAGACGACCGGGTCGGCGAGGGTCAGGCCGGGTTGAGCCGCGATCAGGCCTCCGGCGTTCAGGGCCGACTGGACCAGGAACATGCCGAGCAGGCCGGCCGCGACCATCGCGTATATTTCCCAGCTTGTGAAAAGCGTCACGATCCCGTGTGAGAAGGTCCGCGTCATGCCCTTCATCAGCGCCGCCGTCAGTCCGAACGCCGACCCGGCGGCAATCCCGAGCAGCGCGGCCCGGTACGCGCCACCCGAGCCACGGGCCGACTTACGCCGCTTACGCCGGCCGACCAGGACCAGGACCCCGACCAGGGCCAGGTTCACGCTGATGCCGAACGCCCAGCCGTACCAGTGCATTTGCCCGTTGCGCCCGGCCGACGGGGCCAGCAGAAACAGCAGCGCACCGAGGCTGGCCGTTATCACGGCCGCCGAACCCCATTCCCGCCGGTGCATGCCCTGGCCGAGGACTCGGGAGGCGAGAATCAGCGTCAGCGGCAGCTCGAGCACCAAGATGGGCTCGACCGTGGCGAGCTGGCCGAAGCCCAGCGCCGTGGCCTGGAGCAGGAAGCCGACGCAGATAGCCAGAATCCCGCCGAACCAGACCGGCTGGTGCAGCAGGCTCCAGATCAGCCGCCAGCTCAGGTTCTGGTTGCGGGGCACCTCGCGGTTGGCCTTGCGCTGCAGCACCGAGGAGGTCGCGTTGCCGAACGCCGCCAGCACCGCGAGCAGGTAGCTCAGCATGTATCCCTCCCGGCCCGCTGCTACCCGGACCAAGCGCGACGACACATAACCGCAGGAGCTGACTGGGATGGTGACGTACAGCGCAGCGTCCCGCCGTCCGACGTAACCGAGGGGCCGGCGTCCTGGCCACCGCGGGAAGCGACGGGGCCGGCCGGGAAAACCAGGTGCCCGGAGGGTCGGGAGACGGCATCATCACCTGCGTGAAGGGCACGTTCATCCCGGGGCTGCGGCTCGCGGGCGAGTTTTACGCCGAGGCGGTGCGGCCGCTGCTCGAGGCGGAGTTCCCGGCGCTGCGCTACGCCGCGGCCCGGCTCGGCCCGGGATCCGAAGTACTCGGCTTCGACACCGAACGATCCACCGACCACGACTGGGGCCCACGGCTGCAGCTCTTCCTCGGCCCGGACCACGCCGGGCCGGTAACCTCGATGCTGACCGCGCGGCTGCCCGCGGTCTTCCGCGGCTACTCCGTCCGGTTCACCGTCACCGGGGACCTGGTCGCGCGGCACCGGGTTCAGGTCATGGGGCTCGGTTCCTGGCTGACTGGGCACCTCGGATTCGACCCGCGACCGGGTGTGACCGTGCAGGACTGGCTCGCCACCCCGTCTCAGCGCCTGGCTGAGGTCACCGCGGGCGCCGTCTTCCACGACGGGCCGGGCGAGCTGAGCCGGGCGCGGGCGACGCTGGAGTGGTATCCGCGTGACGTGTGGCGGTACGTGCTCAGCTGCCAGTGGGTGCGTATCTCGCAGGAAGAGGCCTTTCCCGGCCGGTGCGCCGAGGCAGGCGACGAGCTCGGCTCCGCCGTGGTCACCGCCAGGCTCGCTCGCGACATCATGCGGTTGTGGCTGCTGATGCACCGCCGCTACCCGCCGTACAGCAAGTGGCTGGGCACGGCTTTCTCTCGCGTCCCCGGCACCGCGCCGCTCGCCGCCAGCCTGACCGCCGCGGTGGCCGCCACCGACTGGCCCAGCCGGGAGCGGCACCTGAGCCAGGCGTACGTGACCGTCGCCGAGTCACACAACCGGCTGGGGCTCACCGAACCGCTCGATCCGCGCACCCGGCGCTACTACGAGCGGCCCTTTCAGGTGGCCGGCGCCGGACGTTTTGCCGCCGCCCTGACCGAGGCGATCGCCGACCCGGCGGTCCGGCGGCTGCCGCCGATCGGCGCCGCGGACCAGTTTCTCGACAGCACCGATGCCCTCGGCGACCTCCGCTACCCGCGAGCGGTCATCACCGCGTCCTGAAGTGTCTCGATGGGGCTTTTGCGATGATTACGTCGACATCTCTGGTCCCGCTAACGATCATGTGACTCAGCCGCAATCGGATCGAGATGTGTTGATTCTAGGGGTTCATGATGTCGCGACGTAATTTTGGGGTATCTAACAGCTAGCGGGGCGCCCACGTTGCCTCGAAGTGCCCGGAGGTCAGCGATGCGACGCCTGTGGATGTCTTTGCTGCTCGTGCCCGTACTGGCGCTCGCCGTACCGACGGCGGCCCTGGCCTCGTCATCGGTGCCGACCGCCATCGCCGCGCGCACCAGCGTCCTGCAACTGGGCATGAAGGGCTCGGCCGTTAAGGCACTGCAGCGGCGGCTCGCCGCGCTGAAGTACTACCCGGGGTCGATCGACGGACAGTTCGGCACCAGCACGCTGGAGGCCGTGTGGGCCTTCCAGGAAGTGCAGGGCCTGCCCGGCCGGGACTACGTGAGCTCGGCGATGCAGCGGGCGCTGGCCAACCCGCGGGCTCCGAAGGTGCTCGACCGCCGCGCCGGAGCCAACCGGATCGAGGTCAACCTGGCCAGCGAGGTTCTCGTCCTGTACCGCGGCAACAAAATCCAGCTGATCAGCCACGTCTCATCCGGCGGCGGCTACTACTTCTGCTCACCTGGCGGCGGCTGCGGTTACGCCGTCACGCCCACGGGCAACTTCAAGACCATCGTCTTCATGCGCGGCTGGGTTCAGGTTCCGCTCGGCGAGATGTACAACCCGGTCTTCTTCATCGGCACCGCCTACGCCATCCATGGCGACACCGACGTCCCGCTGGCGCCCGTGTCACACGGCTGCGTGCGGATCCCGATGGACATCGCGGCGTTCTTCCACACGCTGGTGCACATCCCCGGTGAACCGGTCATCGTCCGCGGCTAAGAACGAAGGATCTAGCTCTCCGGCGTCGGCCGGGTGATGTGGGGCGTAACAGGCCCGGTGATGCGGGGTAACTGGAGGCCCGGGTAGGTTACCCGGCGCGGGCGGGCGGGCCGTGGCTGCGCAGGACCTTGGTCCGGTCCCGGTTCCACGCGGTGGTGGTCCCGTCGGGGTTGCGGACCAGGGTCCAGCCCATCCGGTGAACCATCACCTGATGGTGGAAGAAGCAGATCAGAATGCAATTATCGAGACTAGTTTCGCCGCCGTGGCCCTTGTGCTTGAGGTGGTGCACCTCGCAGGCTGACGCGGGCTGGTCACAGCCGCCGGCCCGAGCGACGCCGCCGCGCGGGCCGCCGCCCACTGGCCCCGGACGTCGTCGGTCCACTTCTTCTGGAGCTTGGAACCGATGTCGAGGTCGGTCAGGTCCTTCAGGTGGATATACCCCGTGACCTTGACCGGCTGCCCGGCCCGCTCGGGCAGCAGCCCCGCCGCGACCAGCCGCCGGCACGCCTCCTCCAACGCATCGTGATAACGCATCGCGTGACTGCGATCATCCTCCGCGCCCCGGGGCGCCGACAGGGCATCCAGCACCGCGGTGACAACGGCCGCACATTCGGGGGAAAGATCGCCGGCCAGGACGCCGGCACCGCCGAACGTGGTCTCCAGCTTGACCGCCCGGTCCTCGAACCGCAGCCCGTCCTCATCCGGCACATCCGGCCGCGCCCGCGCTTCGATCTCAGCCGCCAGCGCGGCCAGGTCCGGCAGCTCCATCCCCATCTGCGCCGCGCTGACCAAGATCGCATCGGCGTTATCCCGGCAGTCCTCGGGGAGCCGGTCGGTCCAGGAGCAGATGGTGCGGGCGTAGGACCTGGAGATCTCCCCGGCGGCCAGCGCGGCCAGGATGCGGGGGTGGGTGCCGGTCCGGCGGGACCAGCCGGCGTGCTCGGCCGCGGTGCCCTTGGTCACCCGGGTCTTGTGAATCAGCCAGGCCCGGGCACTGTAGTCCGCGTCTTCGCAGTAGCCCTGGCAGGCGGTGAACGCGGCCAGGATCTGGGCCCGGGCGGCGGTGGTGCGGGCGTCGGCGCGTTCCAGGGCGGTCAGGCACCGGGCCTGGATGGCGGTGGGCATCCCGGTCGGGTCGGCGGCGGTCAGGTAGGCCAGGGCGGAGTCGAGCATCTGCAGCGCGTCGGTTTCGCTGGCGAAGGCCGGGGCGGTGTCCACCTGGTGCTCACCTCCTGCCCCGGGTGCCGGGGAAGTGTCCGTCCGGCTTAAATGATCTTTTTCATCTTCTTGTTCGATAGTATCAAGGGGGCCGACATTTCCGGATTAGACACGCCGGATAGGGGGAAGTCGGCGGGCGGCTTTGCTGGCTCGGCGCGGGGGCTCGGTGACGATGGTTGCGGCAGTGGCGAGAGAGCTGTGGCGTTCGGGAAAAATTGATTTGAGGTTTTAGACGCTCGCGGTGCGCTTGAAGAGGACTGCGGCGAGGGTGAAGGCGACGACGATGATGGCGCCGAACTCGGTCAGGGTGAGCCAGAGGTGGCTGCTGAGGGGCTGGTTAAGCAGGAGGGCCCGGAGGGTGTCGACGGCCTGCGTGACGGGCTGGTTGGCGGTGACGACTCGGAGCCAGGGCGGCATCGTGGCGGCCGGGACGAAGGCGCTGCCGGGGACTTCCCCCAGCTCAGCGCGATCTACGCGGAGGGTGACCGGTCCGCCGGACCGCCGATGACGGAAGGTGCCCTTACAGAGCAGTTCGAACGAGGTCTGGCGGCGCTGCTTGACGGGCTCGCCGCGCGCATGAACGTCTGAAAAGCATGATCCCCGAACGGACGGTGGCCGGGGCTGTCCGGCAGCAGGCCAGCTGCGATCCGAGGCGCCCCGCCGATTACGGCACGACGATCACCTTGACGCCGACCGCGTCGTAAGTACCGCGGGCCCGTGCATCCCGGGTCGCGAGCGGCACCCCGTGTTCCTTGGCGGCCAGTGCCACCAGCCCGTCATAGACCGAACCCCCGGCGATGCCGATCCGGCTCAGCGTCGTGTGCACCTTCCGGGCGTGTCCGCCGCTCAGTACCAGAGGCGTCGTGAACCGCGCGTCGAGCAGGCGCGCCGCGTCGGCTGCGGCCGCGCGGCTGCCGATGACGATCGCGATGGGCTGTGACATTCTGCAATCATTCGCAGATCAGCTAGGAGTCCGCCATGACCGACCGCAGACACGCCGGGCGCGCCGCATTCGTCACCGGCGCCGGCTCGGGCATCGGCCGTGCCGTCGCCGTGCGGCTCGCCGCCGAGGGATGCGCGGTGGCGTGCACGGACATCAGCCATGACACGGCGAGCGAGACGGCCGGGCAGATCGCGGCTCAGGGCGGTGACGCGGTCGCGTTCCGCGTCGACGTCCGCGACCGGGCCGAGGTGCAGGCAGCGCTTGACGGCACGGCCGGACGGTGGGGCGGCCTGAACTACCTGGTCAACAACGCGGGCGTGGTCACCATGCGCTCGCTGGCCGTCGTCAACCTGTCCAGCGTCGAGGCGGAGGTGGTCGTGTCTTCCAGCGGGTACTGCCAGCCGCATTACAACGCGAGCAAGGGCGGCGTGACGATGCTGACCAAAGCCGCCGCGGTGGACCTGGCGCGCCACGGGATCCGCGTCAACGCCGTCGCGCCTGGGCCGGTGCAGACCGGCTTCACCCCCGGCTCCGATCCCCGCAGCCCGCAGATCTCGCCCGCCGTCCTCGACCGGCTGCTGATCCCGCGGCTTGGCCAGCCTGAAGACATCGCCGCGGCGGTGTCTTTCCTGCTCTCCGACGACGCGTCGTTCATCACCGGGACGCAGCTCGTCGTCGACGGCGGGTGGCTGGCGCGATGACGGGGCCGATCATGACCGAACAGGACCTGGCCGCCGTGGCCAGGACGATCATCGACGCCAACCAGTACATGACGCTGGCCACCGCCGACGCGCAAGGCCAGCCATGGGCATCGCCGGTGTTCTACGCCACCGCGGACTACGCCGAGTTCTACTGGATCTCCGCGCCTGAGACCACGCACTCAAGAAACCTGGCGCAGCGCCCGCAGATCAGCATCGTGATCTTCGACTCCAGGGCGCCGGAAGGCACCGGGCAGGCGGTTTACCTGTCGGCCACGGCCGAGCAGGTACCTGACGGCGATCTCGACCGGGCCCTGGCCGTCTATCCGGGACCAGCCGACCGCGGGTTGGCCACGCACTACACCCGCGAGCAACTCCGGGCCCTCCTCCCCTACCGGCTCTACCGGGCCACGGCCTTCGAGCTTTCAATCCTCTGCCCGCGGGAGGGCACCGGAGCGTGCACAGTGCACGGTGTCTCGCTCGACCACCGCGTTCAGGTACGGCTGCCCGGGGTGTAGGTCAGCGCCGACTGCGAGCCCGCGCAGCCGAAGAGCGGTGCGATGACACAGGCACGAGGCTGCTCGAGAGGGGCCAGTTTAGGATCGGTAGAAAAGCAGAGTGAGCGATGATCCCGCAGGAGGACTCGATGCGATACGACAAGCTGGGAAAGACCGGGCTTGAGGTTTCGGTGATCACGCTGGGCTGCATGAGCTTCGGCGAGCCGGGCGGGCGCGGGCGGCCGTGGACGCTGGACGAGGCGGCCTGCCGGGACATCGTGCGCCAGGCCCTCGATGCCGGGATCAACTTCTTCGACACGGCGAATGCGTACTCGGCTGGCCGGAGCGAGGAGATCACCGGACAGGCGCTGAAGGATTTCGTCCCGCGGGACGAGGTCGTCCTGGCCACGAAGGTCTTCATGCCGATGCGCCCAGGCCCGAACGGCGCGGGGCTGTCCCGTAAGGCGATCTTCGCGGAGCTGGACGCGAGCCTGGGCCGGCTGCAGACCGACTACGTCGACCTGTACCAGATCCACCGGTGGGACTACGGCACGCCGATCGAGGAGACGCTGGAGGCGCTCCATGATGTGGTGAAGTCCGGCAAGGTCCGCTACATCGGCGCGTCCTCGATGTACGCCTGGCAGTTCAGCAAGGCGCTCTACCTCGCGGACCTGCATGGATGGACCCGCTTTGTCTCCATGCAGAACCACTACAACCTGCTCTACCGCGAGGAGGAGCGGGAGATGCTCCCGTTGTGCGCCGACCAGGGCGTCGGCGTCATCCCTTGGTCCCCGCTGGCCCGGGGCAAGCTGACCCGCTCCTGGGACGAGGCGACGACGCGGAAGGAGACCGACGACTTCGGCCGGACCCTGTACCGGGACGAAGACCGCGCGATCGTGGAGCGGGTCCTGGAGGTCGCGGCCAAGCGCGAACTATCACCCGCCCAGGTCGCGCTGGCCTGGCTGCTGCGCAATCCGGCGGTGACGTCACCCATCGTCGGCGTCACGAAGCCCTCGCACCTGTCCGACGCGATCGCCGCGGTGGACGTCGAGCTCGATGCCGACGAGGTCGCTTACCTGGAAGAGCCCTACGTTCCGCACGCCGTCGCTGGCATCAGGTAACACGGGTCAGGCGTCCCGCCGCCGGACGACGAAGAACGTGACCGCGATCAGGACGGCGGCGAGGGCCACGAAGATGCCGGTCTCGATGAACTGGAACGGCCAGAACCGGTAGCCCGGCTGATAGGTCGTGAACGAGCGGTAGCCGAGGCGCGCCATGCACGTGATGGTGGAGTTTATGTTCCCAGGACCCTGGCCCGGGAACTGGCATGAGGCCGGAACGTCGGGCCCATGGAAGCCCGAGATTACGCGCCCGGGGCCGACGCTCAGGTTGGTGGTGAACTGGCCGCCGGGCAGTACCGTGCCCTGCGCGAGCGACCAGTACGCCCCCTTCGGGGTGAAGTTCTGGGTCACGCTGTAGATGGTGGTGACCGCGGATAGGTAGTGCACGCGTACCCAGTACGTGATCACCAGGCGAACGGCGAGGAACACGCCGGCGGTGACCGCGAGGGCCGGCAGCGTCCGGCCGATCAGCGCCCCGGCGGCAATCCCGAGCGCCACCGCGAACACGGCGTACCCGATCGGGACGATGCCCTGGATGTCGAAGTAGCCCTGACCGAACTGGTTCTGGTTGAGCGCGTTCAAGGGCGCGTACCACCAGGTGACGATCCCGGCGACCGCGCCGCCGAAGACCGCGCCGGCGAGCAGCAGCCAGCCGGTCTTGACGGACAGCCAGTGCCGTCGGGTGACCGACTGGGTCCACGCGAACTGCACGGTCGCGGTTTCCCGTTCCCTGGCCACGGCCGGGCCGCCCC
>Ga0302325_10032139_pt1 | contig 10784 bp, 4 predicted proteins | sample Palsa_T0_2_FD_201948 | JGI IMG/M metagenome (GOLD analysis project Ga0302325, IMG submission 201948) | Peat permafrost microbial communities from Stordalen Mire near Abisko, Sweden - Palsa_T0_2 | ecosystem: Environmental > Terrestrial > Soil > Palsa > Peat permafrost | place: Sweden: Abisko... | reverse complement strand
GCGCGCCCAGCGGGTGGTAAGAAAGCTCATGATCGGCCCCTATCTGCCGGGCGATCCCGCCGATTGGGAGGTCCAACAGGCGAAAGGGGTCGCGCCCGGACCGACGCCGGAAGCCCATGTCATGGCCTTGGCCGCCGCGCCAGCCAAAGGCGAGGACATGCGCAAGGCGGCCTACGTCCAGCGCATGGGCGCCGTGATCGACGCGACGAACGACGCGCGCGCGGCCTCGCAACAAGCCTTTAAGGCCGGCGGCGAGACGATCGGCGTGCCGACGCGGCCGCCGGCCATCCAGAGCACAGTCGCTCCCGCCGCCCAGGTCGGCGGCGCGATCGACCCGAACGCGCAACCGCGGGCCGCGCATGTCTACGCCGCATGGCCGCAGCAATCGAAACGCTACCGCGCCCAGCCGGCGGGCAACCCGCCGCCAGTCTTTGAAACAATCGACGATGTGCAGGCGCGCATTCTCTCGATCTTCTACACGCTCCAGGGCGACCCGATGCTGTCGCGCCTGTTCGGCTTCGCTTACGATCTCGAGTTCGATGACGCCCAGCAGAGCGACGATTTCGAGCTGTGGCTGGCGACGGACAAGGACGCGAAGGTTTGGACGCACGCGCGCTACTTCCGCAACGCAACGCAGAAGATCTCACCTCGCTTTTGGCCGGCCCCGCGCGACTTCCAGAGCCCCGGCGACAACGTGTTCGGCGGCGAGCAGAAGCAGGGCCTCTACGATCTCGGCCCCGATTACGCGATCACTACCGTCGACGTCCGCCACGCGGTCTCAAACGCGCCCGATTCCGTGGATCGCGGCGAGCGCCACGAAACGCTTGGCTTCACCTTGCTCGACGGCGAGCGCGCGACGCGGGCCGCGCGCGATTTGGGGGCGTCGGCGAATCTGAAGACCAAGGGGGACGCCGGTGATCTGCTCGTGCTCAACGCCGAGGATCTCACAGTCGGCCGCCGGCTCGACGTCATCGCCGTTTCCCAGGCCAAGACCCACGAGTGGCGCAGCCTGATGAACCGCCTCGTGAGCTATCCCAAGGCGCCCGATTACATCAGCCAGCGGTTGCGCGAACTCGCAGGCGACGACGCGTTGGGACGCGACGCCGACGGCGGCCCGATTGTGCGCGACGAATCCTCTTTCCAACTGCTCGCGCGCGCCATGCCGATGGTTGGCTCGCCCACCAACACCACGTCGAACCTAGACGTCGAGACCGTCGTCGAGGAGGCGATCCAGACCTGGAACGGCGATCCCATGGCCGCTCTAGCCTGCCGCTCCAGCGCGATCGCGAAACCGCCAGAGCCAATCATGCCGGTCGCGCGATCCTATGGGCTGCCTGACGATTCAAATGCAGCCGAAGCGCGCCTGCGAATGCCGCCGTTGCGCTACGGCACGGGCTATGGCTTCGCCATGCGCGCCGTTTACGCCGGCGGGCGCGGCCCCAGTGTCGACGAGGCGCGCTCGCTCTACGCGCCGCCGCCCAACGACCAAACAAGCGCGCAACATGTGCGCTCGCTCGCGCCGCGCCGGTTCCGCCGACATGAGGGCGTCGCGCCGCCGATCCTGCTGCTGCCGTCCTCGCTGGTCTCGGCTACTCACGATGCGATGGGGTTCGAAGCGCCGGGCAGCGCGGAGCTGCGCAGCCTCCAATCAAGCGATCCCGAGCCGCCGAACGTGAAGGCCGGCGAGCCGCCGGGGCCGGATTACATCGTCGCGCGGGCGCGCGCAAATGTCCGCGAGACCTATCGCGTGCTGGTCGCCCCGATCGGCGCGCTCGATTTCTGCGGCCGCCACGGCGTGTTCGACCGTCCGAATTTTGCAGACCTGCTGCGGGGCGGCTCCCCCGACCTCAATTTCCTCGCCGAGCCAACGGACGAGGACGGTGTCTTCAACACCGGCTTTCCGGTCGCGGTGGTGCGGCGCAACTCCGGCTTCGACGGCGACCGCTTGATCTACAAACGCGAGATCGCCGACACGCTGACCCTCGATCCCGACGACAAGCTCGGCGCCAACGTGTTCCAGTGGCTGGCGCAACCCGACAACAATCGCCCGGCGGGCCAGGGATATCTGCCCGACCCCGCAGCCGAGGAGCTCTCGCTGCGGCTGAGAATCGTCGGCGCGGACACCTATCTCACCGGCTGGGTCGGCGTGTCGCTCTACGAGACCGGCGTGAAGAAGGATTATCCGAACGCGCTGCCGGTCGTGCTGCATGTCACGCAAACGGGTCTGCGGAGCGCGCCGGCGACCAAGGTCGCTGATGTGATGAGCTGCGACAACAAGATCTATCGCTACAATGGCGAAGACCCGCCCAGCAACCGCGCGGGCGCGAAAGGCGCCAAGGTGCGTCTGGTTCAGATTCTGCTCGCGCCTGGCGCGCAATTCGACCTCGAGGCCGCTTGCCTGCCGGGCGAGGAGGCGCTCGCCAAGAAGTTTGCTGTCGTCGAGACAATCGGCGCGCAATTCGTAGAGGCCAGCGCGAGCAACGACAATCTGAACGCTCTGAAAGCGGGCCTGATGACGGAGGGCGGCGGCGTATTCGACAGCCTGCTGGCCGCCGTGATGCCGGCCGGCAAGTCCGATCATTCGGTGTTCTCGGGCCTCGCCGGATTGGCGACGCCGATAGACGCAAAGCTCATCGAGGTCGCGAAACAGATTCTCAAATGCCAACACGAACGATGGCCGCTGACCGAGATCGCCGGCGGCGCGCGATTGCGGCTCGTCCACGCCGTCAATGCGCCAGCGAAACCTCCCGCCGCAGCCGGGTTCAGAATCGCGCGGCCCGACGACGATTTCGATGCGAAGGTCGCGCCGCCGAAGCTGGACGACATGCCCGGCGCCAAAAAGGTCGTGCTAACGGGGGAGATCGCCATCGATCTCGATCAGATCGATCGCATCGAGATCAATGTCTCGGCCGTGGAGCCCGGCGGCGGCAAGTTCGACGATCCCGCGCGCGGCCGCAGCCTGCTGGCGCGACGCGCCGGACGCTGGCCCGAGGTTCCCGACGGCAAGGGCAAGTTGCGGCCGATGCGCAAGCGCGCCCTGTTCGGCTTCGACGTCTACCCCGACGGCAAGCCCTGTCTGATCCAGCAGAAAGTGACGCTGCTTACGATCAAACACCTGCCCGATTCGCAGTCCGCTGCCTATGCGATCGCGAACAACGAGGACAAGGACGTGTTTTTGGGCCAGAGCGGCCGGCTCACGCGCCTGGACCTCGGCGCGCTGCACAAGCGCGCGCTGACAGCGAACCCGCCCACGCTGCAAACGCCGACCGCCGGACAACCAACCGACGAGCAGAAGGCCGTGCGCCAGCGCAACGTGGCGCTCGCCCGGCCGCTCGACATCTCGGACACGAAGGCGCGAAAACTCAACGTCGAGATGGTCGGCTACTCGCGCTTCGCCGGCGCGTTCGACACCGCGCCAATGTTCAGCCTCGACGGCCAGGAGCATGTGCTGCATCGCCGTCAGCCGCTGCGCGCCTACGAGCAATCGTTGACTGCCAAGGTCGGGCCGCTGAAGCCGGAAGACGATTGCCGGGCGACCGAGCGCCCCGCGCCGCCGAGCCCGCGCACGCCTGAAATCTTCTTCGACATTCGCCGCCATACCGAGCCTGCGGGAGCAGCCACGGCTTACGTCTACGAGCGCCGCTGCGGGGTGCGTTTGCGCTTCGACCGCGGCTGGTTCTCCTCGGGCGAGGGCGAGCGGCTCGGGATCGTGTTGTGGCCGCCGGATTATTACAACCAGGCGAAGGAGATGTGGGAGAAGGACGTCGTCTTCACGAAGGGTCGCGAGATGGATCTGAGCGATCTGCGCGACGAGGATCTCGGCGACGGCGGCCCGTTCGTCACCCGCTGGGGCGGCGACCCGATCCGAAAGGACGCGACCCCGCAACTCGCGTGGCTGATGCCGCCGCAGGCCTTCGTCGGCCTGGATAGGGGGCAAGGCGACGAATACTTTGGGCCCGGCGCCAAGTCCGCGCCGCGCCTGCACGACCCCAAATATGTGGCGACGGCCAAGATGCCGATCGGCGACGCCAAGGGCGACGCGCCGACCGGCGCGCCGGTGGAGAACGAGGCGGCGATTAAATCCTGGCTCGACGTGTCGCTTTTGACCTTCGAGCCTTATTTCGACATCGAGGCGGAGGAGTGGTTCGTCGACGTGTCGATGAGCATGTCGCGCGCCGCTGATCCGTTCATTCGCTTCGGACTGGTGCGCTATCAGGAGAATGCGATCCTTGAGGCGCTCAAGGTCTCGACGCCGGTGCGCGTGTGGACGCAATTGCCGCCGCGCCGCAAGGCGGTCGTCACCGCCGTGAAGGGGAGCGACGAAAAGGGCCGCCCGACGCTCAACGTGACGGCAACGGTTTGCGGAGTTGCGAGCGATGGCGCGGAGCCGCCGCCGTCCAACTCCGCGGCCGATCCGACGGCCTATGAGACGCTCGTCAGGCGCATGCAGCATCCGCGTCTGCGCATGACGATCGTCGCCGAACGAGGCGAGGGCGAAGACGCGCGCCGCCAGTGTGAGCTCTGCGTCGTGACCAACGATGTCGATCATTATCCGCCCGTGATCGAGGGCGTATTTGAATGGACGCTGCTCGCCGCCCTGCCTGAGGCGGGGGTTCCCCATGGCGGCGAAGCCAGGCTGGTGGCGATCATCGAGGAGTTCGACGAGCGTCTGCCGGCGAGCTTCGAGGTCGAGCCCGTGGAGATCGCAAAAGCGTACACGCAGGAAGCGCTGGTTGAATCCGGCCCGCGCTTCCTCGCCCGAATCCCGTTCTGGGGCGCGATTTGAGGAGACTTGTGACTAGAAAGGAGAGGATGCGGTAGCGGTAATTGACGGGTTGACGGTTCATTTCCAAACACATGGAGGAAAGATATGGCTCAGATCAGCGCACAAGTGCAGAACGCGACGGGCGGCAACGCCAATGTGAATGTCGGCGACCAGTTCGGCGGCCAGAGCCGAACCGTCGACGGTTCGCCCTTCGCGCTCGCCGACAATGAAATTTCTGCGCAATTCCTGCTCAACGTCGGCAACGACGGTCTCGCCACCATCAGCTGGAACGTGCCTGGCGGACCCTCCGGCGTCGACGACAGGGTCACGGACGGCATGGTTGTGCAGATCCGGTAGTTTCCGGGCGAGGCGGGATCAGCCTCGCAAGCCCATGTCTTCTAGATCCCATGAGAGACGAACTTTCGAACCAGACTCGTCTCGGGAGATCAGGCCCCCCGGCGGGGTCGTCGTCCGATCGAGGCGGAGCGATGGCAGGGAGCGTTGCGTAAAGTAGAGACACACCTGGGATGAATTAAACAAGCCATTAGTTGACGACGATTGCCGTTGAGTTGGCCTGAGGATTGGAGGGGCGTCGCAAATGACGATCACAAATGTGTTTGTCCTGATGCTGGAAAATCGCTCGTTCGACAACATCTTCGCCATGTCCGGCATTCCCGGCATCACCGCCGCCAGCACGGCCAATTCAAACGCTTGGGCCGGCGGCGTCTACAACGTGCAGAATGGGGCTCCCGTCAGCATGCCCACAGATCCCGGGCACGAGTTCGCGGATGTGCTCGAGCAACTCGCCGGCTCCGGCGCCGCCTACACGCAGGGCGGCCCTTACCCGCCGATCGACTGTAGCGGCTTTGTCGCAAATTACGCCACGTCAACGACCGAGGGACCGGCCCCCAATCCGGGTCAAGTCGGCAACATCATGGCCTGTTTTACGACACCGACCCAATTGCCGGCGCTTTACCAACTCGCCACGAGTTTCGCCGTGTGCGATCAGTGGTTTTCCTCCGTTCCCGGTCCGACCTGGCCCAATCGCTTCTTCATCCACGGCGCATCGTCCGGCGGCCTCGATCACAGCCCAACCGGAACGGAGATCGCGACGTGGACCACGGTCGGCGGCTTCACCTATCCCAAGGGGTCCATCTACGATTCGCTCAACCGAGCCAGCATCCCATGGCGTCTCTACCAGGACCACAATGGACCGGTTGTAGGGACCATTCCGCAAGTCGGCGCCCTCAAAGGCGTGTTCGTCACCCAAGTGCGCAATGTCGCGAGTCTCGCGGCGGATTTGAACGGCAGCTATCCATACGCCTACACGTTCATAGAGCCCAACTATGGCGACGTCACCAGCGGCTCGTATCAAGGGGGATCGTCGCAGCATCCCATGGACGGCGTCAATCAGGGGGAAAATCTGATCGCCGACGTCTATGTAGCCATTCGCAACTCGCCGCTGTGGGAGACGAGCCTTCTCATCATTACGTACGACGAGCACGGCGGCTTCTATGATTCGGTGGCTCCCGGCGCCATCGCCGCTCCCGCCGACGGCAGCTCAGGCGATCTCAATGCAAACGGCTTCGCATTCGACCAGGCGGGCGTGAGGGTGCCGGCCGTTGTGGTCTCGCCGTTGATCCCGGCGAACACCGTAGACCACACCCTGTATGACCATGCCTCGGTGCTGGCGACACTCGAGAGCCTGTTCAATCTCGAGCCTCTCACCGACCGGGACAAGAACGCACGCAGCGTGCTCAACCTATTGTCGTTGCAAGTGGCGCGCACCGACTGTCCAACGTCGCTGCCGCGGCCCGCCGCGGCGGTCTCGATGGTCGCGATGGCCGCGGAGATCGCCACGCCGGAGCGAAGAGCCCGCGATCTCGAGCCGGTGCCGGAGGCGGGAAATCTGGCGGGCTTCCTGGCCATCGCGCACAAGAGCGAGCTGGAGCTGGCAGCGGGCAAGACCAAGCTGCGCGGCGCCGCCAGGGAGCAGTTCAAGACGATCGAGACGCGTGGCCAAGCGCGCGCCTACATCGAACTGGTGCGGCAGAAGATCGAGGCGGCGAAGGCGCTGGGAGCGACGTCGCTGGCCGAGGCTGGTGCGCGCAAATCCAAGAGACCGGACGCCGGAGCCAAGCGCAGCGGCGTGAAACGCAACAAAGCGCGACGAGGCGGCAAGACAGACGCTGCAAAATAATTAGGGCGACCTGCAGAAATGCACTAAGATCTTTTAAAGCGGGGTATTTGAATGACCAATCACCCTCCCTTGATCATCAACCAGCGCCTCGCAAGCGACCTTCGTTCGATGCAGGCCGCAGAGACAGGCGACGAAGCCGCCCGGCAGACCCTAGGCAGGTTGTTGCAATCCGCGATTTGTCTGGAGTTCGCAACCATACCTACTTACTTGTCGGCGGCGTTCAGCCTCGGCCCGGACAATCAATCCATCACGGATTTGATAAGACGCGTCGCCAGGGAAGAAATGCTGCACCTTACCACGATCGCCAACCTCATGAACGCCATAGGCGTTTCGCCTGATATTGTCGCCGCTGTGCCCAAATACCCGTATACTTTGGATCTGCTCGCTACCCCACTTACACTGGAGCTTCGCTCGTTCTCACTCGACCTGGTCGAGAACCTATTCATGCGCATCGAAGCGCCTGAGCATCCTATCGTCTTTCCTGCTCGAATTCTCAGTCTGGTCAGAGACCCGCCCACAACCGTCGGTTTGTTTTACGCTCACATCATCGAAATCATCAAAGACCCAAAGATGGCGAACCTGTTCTCGAACGCGGAGCGGGACGTCTACAAGCAAGTGACAGTCGATCCGAATTTCACCCCCATCGCATATAAGTCCGATCAAGACACGCAGAACTATCCACTAGGGACCGGATTTGATTTTCTGATCAAAGATCCGCCGACGGCGGTCCAATATCTGAGTTGGTTGGTTGGCGAAGGGGAAGGAGCCTCGCCCTACGATCCGACGACCGCAGAGGGATTGCCTGGACATTTCTACCGCTTTGAGTCGATCCTAAAAGGAAAATATCTGGTCAAAGACGCTTCGGTGCAACCTGGATTTTCTTATTCCGGCGGCGATCTCGTCTTCACGCCTACATCGGTGACAGAATTTGCTCCCAATGCAAAAGCGGAAGATTACAGCTCTCAACCAGAACTCAAACTCCGGATGGACCGATTCAACGACACCTATACAACTATGGTCAACGCCCTGCAGTCCGCATTCAACTGCCCAAGTCCTGACCAACAAAACAAATCGAAGAGCGACTTTGAAACGGCAATCAGCTCCATGCGCCGCATGACCAATCTAGCGAGCGCGATCATGCAAAAAGCTAAAGACCTCGGCGTCAAGGCGGGCGCTCCTTTCGAATACGGCGGCCGACCGACGTCTTGATAGATTTGCGTCCTTTTTCCCCACCTCAAAAGGAGTTATTCCATGACATTCCCGACCGACTTGACGAATGTCAACGCGTTCAAGATCCATCCCGCCATTGGCCTCGCCCGGCTAGCCAACAATCCGGACTTCTATGAATTCTTCGACTACGAAAAGCAGAGGACCGCCGGCCAGGCGCAAGCTCTCAAATTCATGTCGGTCTATAACGGCAGGCACGTCATGATGCGGCAGGCTGTTCGGTTCAAGATTTTCGCCTATGGCTCGGACGGCGCCGAGCTCGGCGAACTGACCCAGGAAGCGATGACGGCGCTTGGCATCGTTTCGACTTGGACGGCGAACGTCGCCAACCGAAAGCTCAACACTTGGTCCAATGGCGCCACGCCGGTGGTCGCGGCGCAGGCTTCCGCGACCGGAGCCGACACGGGGCGGCTCGATGGAGCCAATCCCTGGGCCGCCGACAAAGTTTGGTTGGGGGACATCAGGGGGGATGGACTTTTCATTCCACCGACGGGGGGCGTCTACCGGAAGGACGCGAACAAGACGATTCCAGATTATAGCGGGCACGCGCGAGACAACGGCGTTCTCGATACAACTTGCGACGGGTCTATCAGCGTTGCGCTCACCAACGTCGGCGCCAGGCCCATCATACCGGCATGCGTCATCGTCGCGCCGCAGGACCACTCGCCCGATGTCGGGCCCGGCCAGATAGATAATTTCACGAACAAAGACTTCGTGCGGGAGACAAGAGCCCTTTTGGGAATTGCCGCCGATTCGGCGTTGTCGGGTCTCGGGTACGCAATGGACCTCGCCATGATGAAAACGATGAACGCTCAGTATGATCCGGGTATGGAAATTTGTTTGGCCGCAAGCCGGGCTTTGCCCAATCCGGCGAGTGCGTTTTACCCCCGCGGCATAAATCATATCGACGCCAAAGAGATCCGGCCGAGTTACGGACCCGGTGGTGCGTCCCCGGGCCAACTCACGGGGGGGCTTTGCTCCACGTGGCAGTCTGACCTCAGCGCCTGCCTCGACTATTGGACATCAACCTACCCCGATTCCATTCAATATCCGGCCGCCCCTCAAACCCGCGAACTTGCGCGCAAGGTTTATTCGGCGGCAGGCCCCAGGATGAACAATCCCGAGGACTTGAACGCCTACATCGACATGATGGAGGTCGGGCGGGACGCGAACAGCGATCCCTTCAATCTGGTCGGGACCGAGAGGGACCCTGGCGAGGACGTCGGCGACACGCCGGCCGCCCCCTTCCCTCTCAAGCCGTGGGTCACAAATGCCTGACCTTGCGGTCGCTACCGTCCGAGGACAGCGCACCCGGCCACGATCGTCGCTGATCCATATCTTCGGCGCCGCAGAGCGGCGGTTCGCGCTCGACGTTCAGAACGGGCGCATCCATCGTCTCCCCGCCGCGCACGCCGACTTGCTCGACGAACTGCTGTTGCTGGGCGACAACAATCGGGCCGAGATGACCGCTGTCGCGCTCGGTGTCGCAAGCCCGCGCGCGGGCAAACAGGAGGTGCCGAAAGCCGCGCCGGTCAAGGCGATGTCTTTGTCTGTCGCACAGACATGCAATCTCGCATGCACCTACTGCTACGCCCAGCACGGCTCGTTCGGCGAAGCTTCCGCCAACATGCCAACGGACGTCGCGATGGCGGCGATCGATCGATTGGTTAACGCCGCCGAGCCTGGAGAACGTGTTACGCTGGCGTTCATGGGCGGGGAGCCACTTGCAAGCCGCAAGGCCGTCCATGCCGCCGCTCGGTATGCCGCCGAAAAAGCGGCCTTGCGAGGCATAGGCGTCGCGTTCGCCATAACGACAAACGCGACGCTTCTCAGAGACGAGGACATCGCGCTATTCCAAAAATTCCGCTTCACGGTGACGGTCAGCATCGACGATGTCGGCGAGGGACACGACCGCACCCGGCCGCATCGGTCCGGCAAAGGCACTTTCGACTTGGTGGCGAAGAACGTACGTGCGTTGGTCGCGGCGGATTGTCGCGCGTTTCGCGTACTGGCGCGGGTGACGGTGACGCCTGGAAATATTGATCTGCCGCGCATCATGAGTGGCTTGGTCGAGATGGGATTCGACTCCCTTACGTTTTCCCCGATGCTGAACTCGCCGTCTGGGCAAGACGAGATGGCGGCGGGTGAACTGGAGCAGATGTTGGAGCAACTGATCCGCTGTGGAGGTCTCTTCCGCGATCGGGCGCGAAAAGGCCATGTGCTGCCGCTCGCCAACGTCATCACGACGCTTCGCCGCATTCACTTCTACGTGCAGGAGCAATACCCCTGCGGCGCAGGTGGCGGGTATATGAGCGTCGCCGCCGATGGCGATCTTTACGCCTGCCATCGCTTCGTGAATGACGACGACGGCCTGATGGGGAACGTCGTCAATGGCGTCGATCCGGACAGGCAGGCGGAATGGCTCGCCAGTCGGCGCCTGGACGAACAGTCCCCCTGCGGCGAGTGCTGGGCCCGCCATCTCTGCTCGGGAGGTTGCCATTATGAAGCCATTAAACGCGGGCGTCCGGCCTGCGACTACATCAGAGGATGGTTGGATTATTGTCTTTGTCTGTATGCGGAGTTGGCCGAAGA